>OIET01000146.1_pt1 | contig 89412 bp, 102 predicted proteins | sample 1581871 | NCBI WGS metagenome assembly OIET01 (sample SAMN03279760, study PRJEB24777) | human gut metagenome | isolation source: fecal sample PR121 from 1 month old male Malay infant, vaginally delivered... | place: Singapore | collected 2005-09-16
AAAGGCTGAGCAGGTCCGCTGCGTATGCTGCTCAAAAAGCGATGCGATTTCTGCTCAAAGCTAGTTGACAAAACACACCGGAGGTGCCATCCGGCTTCTCGAGGTCGACGATGATTCCCATGTAGGTGCCTGAGTCATCGAAGGTCCTCGCGACGAGGTCGCCGTATGGCGTCGCGACTCGGGTGGACTCGGGCTCCGAGAGGAGCTCTCTCACCCCGGCCGCCTCGTCATAGCCGAGCCACGACTCCCAATCGACGCCAAGACCCTCGCACGCCGCGACGAGTGCCCGCGTAGCGGTCGCGGCGGGGAGGCTTGCGATGACGGCACCCAGGGACTTGGCTGCCCCAGCGCTGGTCAGCGCCGCCGCGAGGAGCTCGCATACATTCCCGTCAGGCCCATCCTCGTCCTCGGTCGCCGATATGGTCCCCCTGTTCCCATTAGGCTTCACGGGCGAGGTATCAATGCCAGAGCGCCTGCCATCGACTACCTCTTCTGGGATGAGATCCTCAAGCGGGGTGGTCGCGAGGACGCCGAGATTGGCTGCGAGCGTCTCGACGCCGCACGCGACCTCCTCCGTGACATCCGCCCTCCAGTCGATGCCATGCTCGTCGCAGATTGCAAGGAGCGCCCTCGCCGCGACCGGCGCGGGTATTTCATCGAGTAGGGCGAAGCCGAGGTCGAATGTCACTGCATGGTCGTCCGTGACCTCAGCGACATCGTGGATTATTTCGTTCATTGTGCAACGCTCCTCACGTCTCACGTCTCACGTTCTGCCGTTGCCGAAATCATCCGGCAGGGCGGTGCTTGTGCGAGGAGAGGTGCCAAAGTGGAACGCAAGAGCCCGAGGGCCCTCTCGTGTCTAAACTTCCCACGTGTGTTGGTCCACGGGTTCGCCAGCGCGGCCTTAGAGGGGCTTACAGCGCCTCGTTTACCTGGGGATTCGTAATCGGGCAAACTGGCCCGTCCTACGCGCCGGGCGTGGCGGACGTGGAGACGAAGACGGTGACCGTGCGGGTCTCGGGGTGGAATGCCCGCCCGTTGCAGGTGACGAGGACGAGTGCCCGCGTGGCGGATGAGGCGAGGCCACCCGAGGCCCCGTTCGAGGCGCTCGAGTCGGATACCGCCCAGTCGAGCCAGACCCGCAGCGCCTGGACGTCCCTGACCTTGGCCACGGACTGCCACGCGGCATCCCATCGATCCACGCTCGCGGAGCAAAGGGGCGCGAGGCTCGCGTCCCCGCCTGCCGGCGTGCTCCATTTGGTGGGTCCCAGGGCGTCGAAGGCGCCCTGCTCGAAGGCGCCGGAGAGGTCGTGGAACATATAGCTGCGGTAGAGGGTGCGGTGCCCGTAGACGACCATGACCGTCCCGTCGGCGTCGCAGAGGGAGTCCAGGTAGGGGCAGCCGGTGTCGGAGGGCTCGCCCCAGAAGTCGAGGTAGAGGTAGCGGTCGGGGTCCTCGGCCGAGGACTGCACGACCGGGACGTCCACGCTCGTGTTGGACACCTGGAGCCAGGCGACCGTGTCGGGATTCTGAGATTCGAGCGCGTCCCAGTCGATGCCCGCGGCATCGCCCCGGGGCGTGGCGTCGGTGTCGTGGACGGTCTCTGAGAGGGACGCCAGCGCGTCGGCGGACCTCTCGTCCCTCGCTGAGAGCAGGACTCCTGCCGCGAGGAGGGCAACCCCGACGGCGAGCAGCACCACCGTGAGCGCCTGGGGGTGGGTTCTTTCGCGCATCGCGCGTGCCTCCAATCGTGTGGCGCGGAGAGGGAATGGTCCCTCCCCGCGCCATGTCGAACGAGTGATGCCCTAGGGGCTACTTGGTCTCGGGCTCGTTGGGGGCTGCCTTGCGGCGCCTGCACGCGGCCCGGATGCCGGCTGCGCAGACCGCCGTCAGGCCTGCCGCGGTAAGGATCGCGGCCGTGGGTCCCTGGCCGGTGTTCGGGTAGCTGCTCGAACCGCCCTGGTGGCTAGTCTCGACGGTTACCGTCTGGCCCTCGTCGGTGATGTCTGCGTGGGTGGCAATGGTGGTGCCTGCGGTCGAGAGGTCCTCGAAGGCGACGACCTTCCTCCCGGCGAGTCCCGTGGCGTCGAAGGTGAACTCCACGTCTACGTAGCCGTCCGGGGTGTCAGGAGTGAACGTCTTGGTCACCGTCACCTTGTTGCCGCTGGCGTCGGAGAGGACTCCCGCGTCGGTCCCGTCGTCATTTACCAGGTGGAGCGTGCCCGTGACGACGTACTCCTTGCCGGGCACGAGGTTCGCGTACTCGACGCGGTCGACCACGGTCTGGGTCTGGGTGGCCGCGACCTCGTGGTCGCCGTCGGCCTTGTCGGTGGCGGTGGTGTGGATGTCCACGAAGTGGACGGACTGCCCCTCGTCGGTGACGTCGGCATGGGTGGCCACCGTGACGCCGCCGCGCGACACGTCCTCGAAGGCGACGACGGTCTTCCCCGCGAGCTGCGAGGCGTCGAAGGCGAATGTGACCTCGACGCTGCCGTCCGGGGTGTCGGGCGTGAAGGTCGTGGATGCCGTCACGTCGCCGCCGTCGGCGTCCTTGAGAGCTCCGCCGTCGGTCCCGTCCTCGTTGACGAGGTGGAGCGTGCCGGTCGCGACGTACTCGGTGCCGGGGGTGAGCCCCTCGTAGGAGACGGTGTCGGTGATTGCCATCTGGCTGTCGGCATCCGTGAGCTGGTGCTCGTGCATGCCGCTCTCGTCGGTGGCGGTGGTGTGGATGGCCGGGACGCGGAGGGTCTGGCCCTGGTCGGCGATGTCCGCGTGGGTCGCGATGGTGACGCCGCCGGTGGAGAGGTCCTCGAAGGCGACGACGGTCCTGCCCGCGAGCCCGCTGGCGTCGACGTCGAAGGCGACCTCGACGTCCTGGGTGGCGGCCTCGGCGGTGAAGGTCGTGGTGGCCGTCACGTCTGCGCCGTCGGCGTCCTTGAGAGCTCCGCCGTCGCTGCCGTCGTCGTTGACGGTATGGAGGGTGCCGGTGACCACGTACTCGTGGCCTGCGGTCAGGTTCTCCATGTGGACGGTGTCGGTGACCTTCTGGCCGGAGGCCGCGGGCAGCTCGTGGTCGCCTGTGGCGTCGGCCGTGGCGGTGGTGTGGACGGACGGGAAGCGCACGGTCTGGCCCTCGTCGGTGACGTCTGCGTGGGTGGCGTAGGTGATGCCGTTGTGGCTGACGTCCTCGAAGGCGACGACGGTCTTGCCGGCGAGGTCGGGTGCGTCGAAGTCGAAGGTGACCTCCACGCTGCCGTCGGCGGAATCGGGGACGAAGGTAGCGGAGGCCGTCACGTCTGCGCCGTCGGAGTCCTTGATCTCGCCGCCGTCGGTGCCGTCGTCGTTGACGAGGTGGAGAGTGCCCGTGGCGGTGTAGGACTTGCCTGGGGTGAGCCCCGAGTACTCGACGGTGTCGGTGAGGGTGAGGTGGCTCGTGGCCGCGGACTCGTGGCCGGCGTCGCCCTGGAGTGTGGTGTGGATGGCCGGCACGGTCACGGTCTGGCCCTCGTCGGAGAGGTCTGCGTGGGAGGCGACCTCCTGACCGGATGCGTCGCGCACGGTCTCGAAGGCGACGAGGCTCCTGCCGCCGAGCTGGGTCGTGTCGACGTCGAAGGCCTGCTCCGTGGTGCCGATCTTGGTGCCTGCCTTGAAGTCGGTCGAAGCGGTGGCCACGACGCCGCCGTCGGTGCCGTCGGCGTTGACGACGTGGAGCTCGCCCTCGAGGGTGTAGGTGGCGCCTGCGGTGAGGCCCTGGTAGGAGACCTCGTCGACGAGGCGGGTGCTGGCCGAGGCCGGCACGCACTTCTCGCCCTCGGCGTCGGTGAGCGTCGTGCCGATGGCGACGGTCGAGTCGTCGACGGTGCCCATGTGGAGGTCGACCCCGTGGCGGGTGACAGTCACGGAGAAGTGGGCGAGGTTGTGCCCCTCGTTGGCCTCGGACCTGAGCTCCTGGACGGAGTAGGTGTCATAGGGGAGCGCGCCGAGCGAGTCGTCGACGGGCGTCGCCCCGTCTGCGTTGCCGGAGAACCAGACACCGGCGGTCGGGTCGAGCTTGGAGTCGTCGACGCTGCCTGTCGCCGGGTCGTAGGCGGCGTCAGACGCGTTCGTGCGCTGGCTGTGCGCGTTCCAATCGGAGCTCGTGTCGAGCATGCCGTTCTCGTCGGTCACCACCACGTGCCACTCTCCCGTGGTCTCGCTGGTGACGAGGAAGGGCACCCCTGCCATGCGCTCCATGGTGTCCTCGTCGGCCTTGACTGCTGAGAGGTCACCCCGGATGACCTGCTGCTCCACCGGGGAGTCGGTGCAGTCGACGACCGCGCCCTGCTCGGATATGGTGAAGGACTTGGACCATGAGAGGTTGAGCAGGTAGCCGCGGGACGCCTTGGTCTCGCGCGCGGTGTAGGAGCCGTAGGGCAGCGCGTCCGCGGCCGTCTGGGCAGTGCCGTCCTCGCCGGTGGTGAGGGTCATGACATCCTCTCCTGGCTGGTACCAGGTGCCATCGACCTGGACGGCGTTCGCGGACGCGTTGGTGATGGTGATCTCGGCTCCCGCGAGCGTGGCGTCGCCCTGCGGGACGGCCGCATCGCGCTCGGCGTCGACCTTGGCGAACGAGGCGCCACCGCGCACGACGTCGTCTGCGACCGCGAGGCCGGCGCCGGCGTCTTGCTGGTCAAAGGTGCTCGTCCAGCCGCCGATCCTCTCTATCTTCGCATAGCCGTCATCGCTGGCCTTGACCTGTCCGAGGTGTACGCTCGTGTCGCTCATCAGGTAGCCCTCGGGGGCCTTGGTCTCCTGGACGGTGAAGCTGCCGACTGGGAGGGAGACAGTGCCATTGTCGTCGTAGTACCAGTCGTCACCCGAAACCTTGTACTGGTCAGACAGCGCGGCACGGACTTTCCCGTTAGTGCCTTTCTTGGTTTGGATTACCCAGGTTCGGTTGGGGCTAGACGGGAGCTGGTCGACGCTGTTGACGAGCGTGCCCTCGTAGAAATTTATCGTGAACTGCGCTCCCTCGGTGGTGGCGTTGCCCTGGGCGTCCCAGTCGCTTACCTGGGCGCCCTGGGAATCGACCTTCTGGACGACAAACCAAATCGGGTCAAAGAGACGGATGGTTTGCCCGACGACGCGCTGCGTCGTTCCCGTGTTCTGGCCGTAGATCCAGCTCGTGCCTGCGTATCCCGCGTCGGACGACGCGTTCGCCTGGGCCTCGTGCATGAAAGCCAGGCCGGCCGAGGCGAGCTTGCGGTTGTAGACCTCGGACGGGGTGTGCTCCGTGAGGACGAACCAGACCGCGAGCTGCGTCACGGCCTGCGCGTCCTCCCCGGTGTAGCCCTGCACGGATCCGGTGTAGCCGGTGCCGCCGTAGCCGTAGTAGAGGATGTAGTCGAGGGTGAGGCCGCCTGCGACGCGGCCACTGAAGGTCTGGCCGACCCTCGGGGTGGAGAGGTCGCAGTCCGCGCAGTAGGTGGTGACCCCAGAGTCGTTCACGAACTTATGGCTTGGCCACATTCCGACTCCGGAGGAGTAGGGCTCCACGCCGGTGATTGTGACTGAGTCGGGAACAGGGGTTGCGGCGTACGCCGCCTCGGGGGCGAGAGCGGACCCGAAGAGCCCGAGCACCTGGCTCGCTACGAGGAGGGCCGAGAGGGCGAACGCCCTGAGGAGCGCACCCAACCCCTCCCGATGTCTGCGTGGGGGCCGTGTGGCCCCTCTGTTCCGTTTCATCCAAGGCTCCCTTCAGTATGGTTGAACGTGCCTTGGACGGTAGCGCGAGGACCGCTGGCGCTCGGAGTGTGTGCCAAAGTGGGACGGATTTTTCTGCGCAAGAGGCAAGGCCCCTCCCCGGTCGGCCGGGGAGGGGCATGGAAATGACGTTAAGGGGGATAGGGTCCCGTGCGTCGCCACCCTACTTCGTCGCGCCGCAGCCGGTGCAGCGGTAGCCAGTCACCTGCTGCTCGTAGTGGCCGGTGGCGTCATGATGCCTCGTGCCGGTCTGGACCTGGACCGCCTTGGTGCTGTAGGAACTCTCGCTGTTGTGAACGGCGTCTCCGTGATCCATAAGCTCATCCAGGTTGTCAAAGAGCGCACCACACGCCTGGCATCTGTATTTGACCACGGTCGAGTACACAGGCTCATCCCACGCGGCGGAGTCCTGGACCCAGGTGCTCTGGTAGATGGGCTCCCAGGTGTGGGTGTGCGTCGGCTGCGACTGGGAACCGGAGCCCATGCCCGATGAGTTGCCGGAGGGCGCAGAGGAGCCGCCGCCAGTTGTCGCAGGGTCGCCTTGCGACGGGGAGCCGCCGGCAGTCGTCGCAGGGTCGCCTTGCGAGGAGGTACCGGCATCGCCGGCGGTGTCACCCGTGGCCGTCGCGTCGTCGGTGCCGGCGGGCGTGGTGTCCACGGCGACGGCGGAGCCGTCCGGGGCGGTGGGGGCGGTGCCGCCCGTTTGCGGGACCGAGTCGGGGTCGGGGAGCGCGTCGTGGGTGTCCGTCGAGATCGCCCACCCGTCAGTGCCCGCGAGCGCGTCGGCGACTGACTGGTCAGCCGACGCGTCCCCCGCGGCGGTCGCGACGGACGGGGATTCCGGCGTCACACGGACGGCGGCCTTGGGGGTGCCCTCGGGGTCGCACATTACCCAGGTTACGTCTTTGACCTTGGCTCCACCGATGGTCCTGTTGGCTAGCGCAGACATGGTTGCCGCGGCCCTTTTGACCGACGCCTCGACCCTCGTCTCCGCGCCGTCGTCGGTCCTCTGGGTGACCATCACGTGCCCGTCCGTCGCCGTGACCTCTGTGGATCCCGCCTCGGCGGTGACGTCCTCACCGGCGTATGCGAGGTCTGACTCCACAATACCCTCCACACTTGCCTCGTCGATGTCGGAGGGCTCCTCCTCCGTCGCCTGCTGCGTCGTGGGTGCCACATCGGTGGCGGCCTCGGGCGCCTCGGATGCCGGCTGGCCAGCGCCCAGTGCGAGCGAGACCCCGAGACCTACCGCCAAGGCTGCCGCAGCGACGCCCGCGGCGACCCTGCGGCGACGGCGCTTCCGCTGCCCGTCATCCTCGGGAGCGGCCGTGCCCCCTTCGGGCGCCACGCCCGTCTCGGGCCTTGGTACCTCCTCTGCCTCTGGAATCACCCTAGTCTCACCTGACTTGGTGGTCCCATCGTCCCTCTCGTCGTCCATTGCCTCTCCCTTCGCTCTTGTATGTCTCTCCACGATGTGGTGTTGCGATGATGCCCGTGTGCCTTGCCCGGTGGCGCTAGGCCCCTTGTGCCGCGTCCTCCTCCGCCTGAAGCTCGGTCCCGTATCGCGAGGCCATCTTGGCCGCGAGCCACGGCTCGTAACCGAGCTCGACGTACCTCTGCCTAACGCTCTCCATCTCCGCCGTATGGCGGCAGTTTGCGGGCGTCACCTCGACGGCGGAGTGAAGGGCATCCGTGGCCGCCTCGAGCTCGGCGTGCTTGGCGGCGGATGCCGCCCCCGCAGTCCTGTGCGCGCGAATCCGCCATGCGACGCCGGCCGCGAGCGCCGCTGTCGCGAGGGCGGCGGGCCAGGGCTCCGTGCCCGTTACTGCCACGGCGACCCAGGCGGCAGCCGCGCCCAATGCGCTCAGCGTGACCTGGCCCCTGGCGTAGGGGAGCATGTCGCCAAGAAGGTGCCAGATTCCGGCGAGCACAGCGCCCACGGCACGGACCGCGAGCACGGGCAGGGCGATTGCGAGCGCGATGCCGCCCGCGACAACGGTGATGGCGAGCCTTATGAGGATCGCTATGACGGTGAGGATGAGCAGCACAGCCAGGATCGGATGCTCTGCCACGAGCCAGTCCATGAAGCCGGTGATCGCATAGAAGATGGGGGCGAGTATCCCGTTGAGCCAGTCTCTCACGCCTTCCTCCAATCCCTAGGCGCCGCGCTCAGACATGTGGCGGCACCTGAGGCAATCATCCTCGTAGCCGTCGAGGTCGTCCTCGTCTCCGTAGTAGAGTCTTTTGACCTCTGCCACGTGCTGGTCCCAAATGGCCCGAAGCTCACCCGTGAGGTCATCGAGATAGCCTATGGCGGTGCATTCTAGCGGCACGCCGTCGTTGTCGAGCACATCCTCCCACATGGTGGCGCAGTGGTAGGAGATCGAGATGAGGTCCCCATCAGGGGCCCGGAATGGTGTCGCACCGCCCTGTGCCGAGAGCCATTCCTCCGCTGCCCGCCTGGCGTACTCGGGCGAGCCGAACTTGCCCACGTACTCCGGCTCGCTGTGAAGGGGGGAGGTTTGCACGTCGTCCTCCACCATCGTCAGCACGAGCTCGTTGCCGTCTACGTAGAACCTTCCCGCCATGTCCTGCCGCCTCTCCGCCGGAGTAGTTCTGTTCACACTACTACAATACCACAAAGACACACTCGCAGGAGAGGGGATTCGTTTTTTCCCTTTCCTGGCGCGAAGGGCGTGCTCGAGGCCTAGAGCCTCGGTCCGGCGGACGTCTGAAGGGCGGCCTGGTCCTCGGACCGGGTTCGCTCCACAGCATCTCCCAGGCCGTAGAGCCCAAGGGAGTCCTCAGCCTCGCGTAGGGCGTCATAGAAAAGGTCGGATCCTCCACACAAGAGGAGGTTGCTGAACCTGTCCATCCATTCGTCGGTGAGGTCGACCGAGTCAAGGCGGAGCTCCGGCGGCACGCCCGGCTGCATCTCGGCGATGGCGCGCTCGAGGGTGGGGAGGTCGCAGCCGTACTCCCCAGCGAGGAGTTCGGGGTCGGTAGCGTATCCGACCTGCGTACCGTCTGCCGTGTAGTAGTCGTAGGGGGTGGGTGGCATCGGGACCCCAACGCCATTGCGCACCCAGTCGCAGAATGTCCCGCTCGACCCCTGGTCCCTCCATGCGTCATAGGCGCTCGCGGCCCAGTCGGCCGCCATCCGGTACTGCCTCTCATCCATACCGCAATCCCTTCTGTCTACCTTGCTTCCTGGTGCCTCTGGCGGGGCTCCTCGCGGGGCCGCTCCTCCTGGTCGCTAGTGTGCTCGCGCTCTGCGTCGATCTCCTCTTCCTCCTCACGGGCGAGGAGGAGCAAGAGGAGGTTCTGGGGAAGACCGGCTTCCAGGGAGGCGCCAAGCGCCCTGAGTGCGTCGGTGCGGTCTCCGATTGGTCTTGGCTCGGCGGTGAGGCCACCTTCGCCATCGGACCACGCGACGGCATCCTCGCCGGCCGGACCCTCGATGGAGACCGAGGAGAGCCACCTCCCGTCGGGGGAGGGGTCGAGGGCGAGCGTGACTGCGCGGACCGTCGCCTCCTGCCGTACGGTGGCGGGCTCGCGCCATGCCGTGGCCTCGAGCTCGGAGAGGCAGCGACGCACGTCGGTCATCGCCCTGGCGTCCGCAGGGACGTCGACGCCTTCTGGCAGCTCGGTCGCGAGGTCCCAGTCCCGGGTGCCTGCCGGCATCCGGTCAAGAAGGTGGCAGAGGGCGTATGCCTCATGGGGTCCCGTGATGGCGCGCCTCGTGGCGGGGTCCACGAGGACGCACGAGACCATGCCGGAGTGCCCCTTGAGGACCTTGGTCACGATGCCCACGGCACCAACGTTGCCATCGGCGGGCAGCGTGCCCGCCGAGCTGACTGCCCAGCCATTTGTGGGGTCCCTCGTGTACTCGGACCAGTCGAAGGTGGGCCCGCGCCTGGACACGCTGAAGAGCCGCAGCTCCTCGGAGCTCGCCTTGACTGCCACGAGGGCCTCCGTACCGTCATCCATCGATGCCTCCACTCTCGCGTGCCGGCGTTTACACGGGAATCATGCGGGTGTGGATGGCGATCCGGTGGCCATGTGCCAAAGTGGGACTGAGGACAGGTGGACCCAAGCGCCCTGCGCACCGCGAGGCGCTGCCAGCGTGGACGGAGCCGGTCCGTTATTTCATGCAGTCGTACTCCCCAAGCCTCGCCACGATGGCCTCGCTGAGGAAGTCGGAACGCGAGTGGGCCCCTCTCGCGGGTGCCTCGACAGGCTGAGCGCTGGACTGTGGGGGCGGCGTGCCTAGCTAGTCTTCGGGCATCGGTTGTGCCTGCCCGGATTCGCAGCCTTCGTCGGGCCCGTCCTCGCCTTGCTCGTGAGCCCTCACCGTGTCCCTGGCGCCATGGGCCTCCATTGCGACAAGGTAGTCGATGGTCTCGCCCACGGTCGTGAGGGTCCTGGGGTTGCGCTCCATGAGCGAGTAGATCCTCTGCCTTGTCTCGGGCCTCACGGTCGTAGCGATCCTCACCCTGTCCATCCTGCGAAGTCCCTCCCGACCCGGGCCAACGGGCCTAGATGCCGACGGTATGGCAATGCGATATTGTATCGCCCCACCGGGTCACGCCCGCCGTGGCCGCCTCGGCGTCTGCGAGAGGCGCCCTAACTGCTCGGCCTGCCCGACTGCCGACCCCTCGGCGTGGGCGGCGTCGGCCTTCCGCAGTTCCGCTTCTCCCCATGCCCACGACATGTCCGTCCCAAGCGCCTCCGCGAGGGTGTCGAGGTAGGACCTCGCCTCCTCAGGGTGGCCGAGTCGGGCGAGCATGGTCGCCTCGGCGCAAGTGGCGGCGGCGAAGTCAACGGGGCACGGGCTGTTCAGGTGCGCGTCGAGGTCATAGACGAGGCCGCGCACGAGCGAGGGGTCCGACTCCTTGGCGCAGTGGGGCCAGAAGAAGGCGTCGCGAAGCGCCACTTCCACCACCGCGCGCTCGAGGAGGTCGTATGAGGCGGCAAGCGAGTATGCCGCCTCCGCGTGTGACGTGTCACCCGACTTCGCCAGCGCAAGCAGCGTGCCCGCCCGCCCGACGGGGGGAGGGGGGTCCGCCTGGCCGTAGACGAGCCTTGACCACACCGTCCGCGCGATGGCGGACTCGGAGCCCAGCGCGTCGGCGTCCATTGAGTCGAGGCGAGTGAAGGCGTCTGCCACGCGTGAGAGCATGAGCTCGACCGAGCCGTCGGGGAGATGGAGAACGACAAGATCCTCAGCCATGGGCTACCCCGCTCGTGAGAGGCGACCCAGGGGGTGGCGCACCGGGGGCCTCCCTCTCGATGCCAAGGATCCAGTCGGAGGAGACGTGCAGGATAGGACAGAGGTGCATGAGGGCGTAGGCGGACACGAAGCGCTGGCCCGTCAGGTAGCGGTAGATGGTCGAGCGACCGATGCCGGAGAGCTCGGAGACCTCGTTGATGGTGAGGCCGCTCCTCGACCACGCGAGGACCAGCCGCGCAGCGGCGCGGTCGAAGACCTGCCGATCCTCTAGGCTGACTTGCTCCATCGCCTACCTCCTTGGGGCCATGTCGCTTCCCCTTGCCATGCCGTCGCGCCCTGCCCCCAGTGACCGGGCAAGGTCCTGCGGGGCCCCATGCGTGCGGGATTGCGTGTCCTCGATGTCAAGCGGCGCGTCGGCGGCGCGGGCGAGCAGGGTGCGAACGGACTCGTCCACGCCGAGCGCGAGCGAGCCGTCCTTGGCAAGTGCGCCCCTCGCCCAGGCCGCGGCCGCATGAGCGCAGTGCGCTGCCGTGGCAGCGTCCGGGCAGGGGAGCCCCGCCTGGCGGGCGACCTCTCGTACGCGCTCGGGCACGACTGCGCAGACGACGAGCTCCGAGGGGACGGCGTCGAGGTCGGCCAGGAGGGAGTCCCTGTGTGCGAGTGCCCAGGCGCGCGCCTCGTCGGCGCGGGTGGCCTCGTCCATGCTGCTCACTCGCCCCCTTGGGCTGCGTCGGTGATGCTGATCTCGCCGGAGTCGGTCGCGTAGGAGCCCTGGTGGGTCGCTCCCGACGAGTCGGTCACGGTGAAGAGGATCTGGGTGGCGTCCGGCGTGGGGTAGCCTCCCGTGACGGTGGCGCCCACCGCGTCGATCCCGTTTGCGGCCGCGAAGTCCGACCAGGCGGCGGGGAGCTTGCCAGCCGCATCCGTGCCGACAAGCTTGGCGAGCGCGTCGGCGTCATCGATTGCCACGGGGGCAGGAGCGGATGCTGCCGAGGGTGCCCCCTCGCTCTCGGTCGCGCTGACGGTGACGTACCTCGTGCCGTCATAGAAGGTCCAGGCGGTGCCGTCGAAGGTGAGTTCGAGTGACTTTCCCCCCGCGTCGAGCGAGGCCTTCGCCCCCTGCTGATCCTCCGTTGCGTCACCGGTCACGTCCGCCTCGTCGAGGCTGATGCCCTCGGAGGCAGCCCACATGGCGAGGGCTCGTGCGAGCGATGCCCTGGTGCTGCCTGAGATGCCGGAGAGCCTGGACGCATGGGTGAGCGTGATGCCCGAGAGCCTGATACTGTCGCCGTCGTCCCTGTCGCCGGAGTCGCCCTCCTGCTCGGCCTCGTCCGTGCCCGACTCCTCCCGGGCGGGCTCGGAGACCGTCTCGGTCTCCTGGGACTCGACCGGGGCGGGTTCCTGCGTGCCGTTCCTGCCGAGCGCCACGTCCACCACGATGCCGATCACGATCGTCGCGACGATCACCGCGACGGCGAGCATGGCCTTGCTGCGGCCGTCGTCGTTCGGTTCCTGCCAACCAGATCCCATCTCTACTCCCTACTCGACCCCCGTGGGGAAGCCCCACTTGGCCGTCGCTCCCCGGGCATAGATGCCCAGCCAGTTGTCCAGCGTGTCCGTGTGGACGCTGCCCTCGGTCGAGTGCATGACCATGCCGTCGCCGACGTAGATGCCGACGTGGCCATAGACCCTGCTGAGGGCCGTCCCGTTGGGTATCACCTTCGGGACGGCAACGATCATGCCTACCTTGAGGGCCGCCCTGTCAGTGCTCGTGCAGTACGCGTAGTACATGTCGCAGGCGTTGCCGCCGACCGAGATGCCCGCCTTTGCCATGACCGACGTGACCCATGCCGCGCAGTAGCCACTTCCGGTCGCCCCGGTCCTCCTCGCGGCGTCCGCTATGGCGCGACCGGCCGCGCTCGCGTCCGCGTAGGACTGCGAGGACCCGCCGTCGAGCGAGGCGCCGGCCTTCAGGGCCGCGTATACGCGCTGCGCCTCGGCGTAGCGCTTATCCATGTGGAGGTAGGCCGCCGCGCCCCTCTCGTAGCAGGCCTGGAACATGTAGGTCGCAAAGCGCACGTCGTCGGTCGTCTCCCAGCTCTCCCAGCTCACGTCACGGTTCCTGTACTCGGGGACGACGCCGGAGTAGTAGCCGCTCGTGTGGTTGCGTGTGATCCAGTCCGACCTGAGGTCGCGGAAGGCGTACTCGGTCTGTGCGACGACCGAGTCGCGCGCCTTGCCGTTGTCCTCGCACCACTGGAAGAACGCGGTCATGTTCGCACTCGCGAGATTCGTTGACGAAGAGCCGCAGTCGGTGAACTGGTAGAGACCGTATGCGCGGTCGTAGGGCCAGGAGAGCCCGTCGTTGACCGCGTATGCCGTGGGGTCGCCGCCCGACTCTGCGAAGAGGTTGCCGCAGATGGCCGCTATCTGTACGTCGCTGTATCCAGCTGTGCGCAGCCACGAGGCCACGGCCGTCTCCACCCCGTCCAGCGAGTCGGAGGAGTTCGACCCGCCCGCGAGGCTCGCCACCAGCGTCGGGACACCCTGGGTGGCGAAGGAGCCGAGGGAGAGGACGAGCGCGGCGAGGGCGGCTACGGCAACGCCGCGCCAGCCGAAGGCCTTGCGCCTCACGTCAGCCCAGCCGAGGCGCAGGCGTGAGACGGTGGCGCGCAGCCCCTTGCCGTGCCCCGCGTACGCCTGGGCCTTCGCCATGCCCCTCCTGGAGCGCAGCCAGAGCCTCTTGGCGTGCCTCGCCTCGTGCGAGACCACGGGGTTCGTATCTCTCACGCCGTCTATCACGAGCGCCCCCGCGCGAGCCATGGCGCGCTGGGAGGCCGCCGCCTGCGACGAAGCCTTTGAGAAGGCCTTGATGGACTTCGCATCAAGCTTGTCCTGGACCGCACTCGCACGCTGGGCGGGGAGGTGGTTCCAGAGGGACCTGAGGGTCCTCGCGTAGCCGCGCGCCGCCTCGGGTGACATCGCCGCCTCCGTGCGGTCGAGGGAGGCGTTGACGGCGGCCTCGGTCGCGTTGGCGGATGTCCCCGCCTCGGAGCGTACCGTGGCGCCGGTCGCGCGCGTCAGCGCAAGCGGGGTGCGGACGGCAGTGCGCGCCGAGCGCCTGGCACCCGAGGCGATGGCATGGGGGGCTGTCACCTTGAGTTCCGCGACCTTGTCGGAAGCCAGCTTGGCGACCTGGCTCCTCACCTCCAGGCGCGTCTCGGCGAACCTGCCGGTGGGGACGTATGACCCCGTTACCTCGAGGGGCGAGGCGTGCGGGGCCTTCGTCAGGGCCTTTGCCCCGTCGTAGCGTACCTTGGTGAGCCTCGTGGAACCCGACATGCTACGCCCCCGTCGCCGGGCCCTCGCCCGGGCGCGTGTTGAACAGGCGGAAGACCTGGGTGTCCTCGGGGATCACGTTCGTGAACTCGACGACCTTGCCCCCGGCGCAGATGAGGCCGGACCCCGGCGTCGCGCGCTCGAGGAAGGATACCTGCTCGTCGGAGAGCTGGCGTTCCTGGCCGATGGTCGCGGCGTCGGTGGACGCCTGGCCCAGGAGTACGAGGAAGTCGGAGTTGGAGAGCATCTTCCTGGTGTGCGGGTTCTCGAGGAGGCGCTCCGCGTTCTGCGTGATGCCCGTCGGGATCGCGCCGTACTTCCTCGAGCGTGACCAGATGGAGTCGAAGAAGCGGATTGAGTACTCGGAGTCGAAGAGCAGGTGGATCTCGTCGATGAAGATCCAGGTCCGCCGCCCGAGCGCGCGGTTGCGGACGACGCGTTGCCAGACGTAGTCGAGCACGAAGAGCTCCACCAAGGGCTTCATGTTCTCACCGTTGTCGCGGATGTCGAAGCACACGAGGTGCTGGTCGGGGCCGACCTCGACGTTGGTCCGGTGGTTGAAGAGGGCCGCCTGCCCGAGGATGTAGCGCTCGATCGTCGTGGCGAGCTCCGCCGCCTCGGCCTCGGGCTGATCCCTCAGGGCCTCGTAGAGGTCGGAGAGCACGGGTTGGTCGGCGGGGTCGTGGGTCTCGAGGTACTTCGCGTAGATAAGCTTCACGCAGCGGTCCACGACAGACTTCTGCAGCTCCGAGACGTTCTTGGCCATCATGATCACCGCAGATATGACCATGTCGGTCTTGAGCTCGAGCGGCCCGTCCTCGGGGTCGGTTCCCTCGATTGCGAGGTCGAGGGGGTTGAAGTACGTGGTGGAGCCCGCGCCTACCTTGACCATGTGGCCACCCAGGGCCTCGACCAGCGGGCGGTACTCGTTCTCGGGGTCGATGATCACGATGTCCGAGTCAGGGGAGAGCAGCCTCGTCCACAGGACCATGCTCTTGGCTGCGACCGACTTGCCGCGCCCGAGCTGGCCCAGGATGAACCCGTTCGGTGCCGTCATGTGCGCGCGGTCGCAGAAGATGAAGTTCTTCGAGAGGATGTTCTGCCCCATGTACATGCCTCCCTTCTCGAGGATCTCGACGCTCGAGAAGGGCACGAGGGCGGCGAGCGGGGAGGAGGTGATGGTCCGCGTGTAGGGGATGTCGTAGCGTCCGGTGGGCATGGCCGCGGCGAAGCCCTGCCCCTGCAGCGTGGCGAGCGGGGAGACCCTGTAGCCGTAGCGACGCATCGTCTCGGAGATGAGCTTCGCCGAGCGCTCGCAGCCCTCGTCGTCTGGTGCCCAGGTGAGGATGGAGATGCCGATGGTGAAGAGCAGCTCGTCGCCGTTCACGAGGTCGTCGCGGGTCGCGCGCACGGAGGCGAGCGCGTCCTGCAGCGGCGTCGGCAGCATCTCGTCCGTCACGTACATGGTCTGGCTGTGGTCGAGGATGTACTCGGTCCTCTGCGCCTTGAGGTCGGTGTTGATGGACTCCACGAGGTCAATCGCGTTTGCGGGGTCCCAGGGACGCACGTCCACGGTGATGACCTGCGTCACGGGGAGCTCCGCGAGCGCCGAGAGCATGTTTGTGCGGCAGGTGTTGCCCCATGCGCTCACGTAGAGCGCCTGGCCGTGGCAGTTCCCCCACGAGATGTGCCGTGGGTCCGGGCGCGTGACGTCCGGAGGCGCGACGAGGTCGCGCGTCGTGTAGCCGAGCTCGACCGCGGTGCGGCCGCGGGCGTCGCGGGAGCGCAGCTGGTCGAAGCATGCCTGGCCGCGCTCGTCCTCGGGGTTCGTGAGCGAGTCGATGAGGTCCAGGAGCTCGTCTCCCGAGAGGACGTGCGTGCCGGTCACGCCCATGCCCATGAGGGCGCGCGTCACCGACTCTATCGCGTGTGCGATGGTCGCCGTGGCCTCGGCGGCGTCGTCGGCGTGGCAGGTGAGGACAAGGAGGCGGCGCCTCTCGACGTTCTGCCTCGTGGCCGTGACCTGGCGCTCGATGATGGAGTTAAGCTCGCGCCGGAAGGGGTTGCCGATGTCGTCGCCCTCGACCATGGGTAGCGTCATCTCGGAGACGAAGCGCTCGCGGTCCACGACGTGGCAGACGATCTTGAGCTGCACCTTGATGCCGGGGTCGATCTGGTTCCACATCGCGCGCCACCGCTCGAAGGTCTGGTGCTGGGTGTCGTCGCGGGCCGTCTGGAAGTTGATGTCGTCGAACTCGATGGCGCGGGACCAGACGCCCTCCTCGACCAGCACGAGGCCGTCCTCGAAGAGCTTCTCGTAGCCGAGCGCGTCCTGGGAGGATCGCGTGTTCCTCAGCACGAGCGCACCGGGGAAGTTCTCGGCGGGCATCCTGCGTCCTCGCCCCTTGCCCTTGTCGCGCCTCTTCTCGCGGTTGCGCTCAGCCCTCTTGGCGGCCTTGGCTGTCTTCTTGGCGCGTCTGCGCTTGTCCCTGGCGACGCGGGCGGTCTCGCCCCTGTCGAGGCCGGCTCCCTTCGCTGCCGCTGTCCTGTCTTCCATCAGTCCTCCTCGATGAGCTGGTCGGGTGAGATCTCGGTCGCGGCCATCGCCGCGCGACGCCGTGCCATCCGGCGGCGGCGCTCGCGCCTTGGGGGCCGCGCCTTGGAGCGCGCCTCGGCTCTCTCGCGTCCGCTGGAGAGCGTGACCGGGGAGAGCAGGGTGACCCTCGGCCACTTCTGGTCCTCCCACCAGATACGGAGCCACTGGTCGGAGCGGAGGCCGTCCACGCGGCCCATGCCGATGAAGCCGACGCCGGCGCCCACTCCCACGACGAGGAGCGCCGTGAGCGTGTCGTTTGCCGCGAGGGCCCAGCTCGCGAGGCCGATGGCGACGGAGGCGGCGCCGGCTACGACCACGGTTGCCACCTGGCGGTACGTGAAGCCGAACAGCGGCTTCGGCTCGTAGGCGCCTATGTCGTCACGCAGGATGATCTCGATCACGCTATGCCCCCATAATCCTGTCCGCGAACTGCCTTGACTGGCCCACCATCGCCTGGATGGCGAGGCACCCAGCGACCGGGGCGATCGCGCCGACGACGGCGCCGCTCACACCCTCGAGGTCGCCCGCCGTGAATATCGCCGTGCAGGCGGCCATCACGAGGCCGGAGCACGCGATGAGCACGAGCAGCACCGCCGCCTGGAGGCACGCCCCCGCATACGACTTGAAGTAGCGGATGGCGGAGTCCCTGGTCCTCTTGGTGGTCGCGAGGACGAGCGGGAAGCCCGCGAAGGCGCTCATGAGGTAGACCTCGATGAGGCGGATGACCGAGATGGAGATGACGCGCACGAGGGTGATGAACACGATCGCGACGATGACGAGGGCGAGGAGCACATAGACGAATGCCACGCCGGCTTGGCTGTACGTGGTCTTCTGCATCGAGATCATGAAGCCGCCGAACGTCTCGGCGTCGGCGGGCAGGAGCCCGGATATGACGGAGCCCGTTTGCCTCGCCACCCATGCGAAGACGTTGAAGATTGCCCCGCAGAGCATGTCCAAGTGGTTGATGAGCTGAATCATGACCGCGAACTTCGCGCAGATCCAGAGGAAACCCGAGAACTGGGCGATGCCATAGCGCGGCGACGTCCCCGTCTCGCGGGCGAACTCGAGGAGCGAGAGGGCGAGGAAGATGCCGAGGAAGCCAAGGGCTACCTTGTTGACCACGTCCCTCTGGACCCGCGTCGCGACGGTATATATGGACCGATAGGGACTGTCCGCGCTGGGTGCGTAGTCGCTATCGAGCGTGCCTACGCTGTCGAGCGCCCCCCAGACGTCGTTCGAGACGTTGGTGAGCGTGCCAGCCATCCCCTCAAGCCAGCTGTAGACGGTGTAGGTAACGAGGGGCATGGGGTTGAGGGGGTCGAATCCCGGCTTATGCTCGCCACCAAGCTCGTAGTCGTCCCACGAGTCACCGTCCGGGTCGCCCTCCTCACGTGAGTCGACGTTCTGCTGCCAGTCGTCCTCGCTCGCGAGCTTGGCGTATGCCCTCGTCGGCGCCGCCAGGGCGCAGAGCGCAACCATGGCCGCGAGGGCCACGGCCGCGATCCGCACGCGAATGTCCGTTGCGGAGGCAATCATCACATGCTCGGGAAGGGGAAGAGGGCCGGGGCGGCGGTGCCAATCACGACGAGGGCGGCGCCTGCCGCGATGACCCAGATGTCATCCGCCTGCTCCGCGGCGTCGCGGGAGCGGCCGTGCATTATCCAGCGGAAGACGCCGAAGGCGGCGATGATGCCCCCGCCCCACTTACAGAACTCCCAGAGCAGGTTCATGATGTTGCTGATGTCGGCCATTTGATTCCTTTCGGTCCGTTGGCTGTCGCCATAACTAGGCTGCGGGCGTCTGCCCTGCTGCCGTGGTGCCTTTGTCCGGGATGCCCACGATGCTCGTGGGGCTGTCGGGGTCGGAGCGGGTGGCTATGGGCACGCCCGCCCTCTCGACGGTCACGAAGGGCACGAGCTGCGTCCCCCTGACCGCCGCGCCGTCGATCGAGGCTGTGACCTTGACCGCCTCTCCCGGGTCTGCGGTCGCCGACTCGTTCGCTATCGACCCCAGGTCGGTGCCGTCGATGTTCCGCACGTGCACCGAGAGGGTCACGCGGGTGCCGCACCTGCCCGTGGGGTCCGCAGGCGGGACCGCGACCGTGACGCCATGTGCGTCCAGGATCGCGTCGCCGACGCGCACTGGCGCCACTCCGTCCCAGTCCGTCGGAACGCGGATCGCGTCGGTCCCGTCACCGATCGACGTGCGCGAGAGGGAGGGCTCCGGGACGAACTGGGCGCAGAGCTCCTCGGTGGCACGCACCCGCCTGCCACGGAGCGCCGCCAGGGTAAAGCTCGCGCTGGTCGGGACCTGCGCGAGACCGTGGCCCATGCCCCCCAGGAAGCGATGCTCGACGTGGACCGCCCCGGGGTCCCTGGCAACGGTCCCGTCGTCTTCGAGGACCTCGAAGACGACCCTCACGACGTATCCGATGAGGGGTGTCAGGAGCTCGAGGGCGGTCCAGTTGCTGACTTTGAGGCTGTCGCCATCCACCTCCGCCGTCGTGGCGCCGACTGACACCTCCGCTCGCGCCCTCACGTCGGCGTTGCCCGGGACGTGGTCGAAGGTGACCTCGACGGGGACCGAGCCCCCCTCGGAGTCGAACGAGACCGTGCGCGACGCGACGGGGACCCAGCCCCTGTCGCTGCGCTCCTCGAGCGTGGCCGCGAGCGTGCAGAGGCGCGATGGTGCGAGGCCTGTGGGCACAAACGTCGCGACGACGTGTCGCCAGTCGCTCGATGGCCTGAGTGTGGGACGTCCCGCGACCGGCGTGGGCGTCCTTGCGATGATGGCGGGAAAGCGCACCTCGCCGTCGCCGAAGGAGCCCGTGTGCGTGCACCACACCTCGCCGTCCTGCAGGACGGTCTCCCGCGCCTTCACGTATGAGCCGGAGGGGATGGGCTCGGCGGGGACCATGGGCACGTCGACGGAGCCCGCGGGGGCTTCGGGGACGAATGCGACCTCGGCAGATGTCGAGCCGTCCTCGAGGGCGAGCGGGACGGGCTCGGAGTCTCCGTGGACGAGCATGGGCTCGACTCGGACAGTGTAGGTGCGCCCGGGGACGAGCCCCCTGTGCCTCACCGTGTCGGTGATGGTCGCGACGGTGCCCAACCCTGCTTGGGTCGCGTGGAGCGACCCCGTGACGGACGATGCCCTCACGAGCTCGAGGTGGGCGCCCCAGTCGGCTATGTTCATGGTCCCCGCCGCCATGAGCTCCGCATAGCGGGGGTGCTCGAAGGTGGTGTACTTCTTGTCCTTGATGGGACGCGCGTTCTTGATGAAGACCAGGCACTCGTCACCGGGGAAGGCGTCGGGGTTCGACTGCATGTCAGAGGCCGAGAGGAGGTCCTGCTCCTTCCAGGACGTCTGCACCGAGACTGAGCCGTGGGCGCCCTTCGAGACCGAGCGGGACTCTACGGGGATGGTCCTCTTGCCGCACATCTCCGAGAACTTCTTGTTCGTCTCCAGGTCCGAGCGTCCCAGGTAGACGAGCGTGTCGCAGTTTCCGACGATGGACGACTCGGTGTCCTTGTACCAGCGGTTGAGCTGGTCGAACTGCTGGATGATGGGGCACATGTTGATCCAGCGGGAGCGGAGCGTCGCCATCTTCTTGTCGAGGTCGGGGATCTTGCCGATGTTGGCAACCTCGTCCAGGTAGCAGGAGATGGGGATGTCGCAATGGCCGCCGGGGGAGTGGTCTGCCACCTGGACGTTGAGGTCGAAGAGCTGGTAGAGGAGCATCGCGAGGATGAAGTTGAAGGTCGAGTCCGTGTCCGGCATCACGAGGAACAGGGCCGTCGGGCGCTTGCCGATGGACCCCAGGTCGAGCTCGTCGGTGGAGAAGAAGGACTTGACGTCATCGACGGAGAACTTGGACATGCGCACGTTGCACGACGCGAGAATCGACGCCTCGGTCTCGGGCGAGCCGGCCGTGGACTTGAAGCCGCGGTAGTTGTCGATCACGAACCACTCTTCCGAGGCGCGCGCCGCCTCCTCGCTGCCATACTTGCCGATGAGGTACTCGAGGTAGGAGGGTGCCTTGGAGGGTCCGCCCTTCTTGTCGCTGCGACCCAGGATGAGGCGGTCCAGCACCGACGGGCCGCCGCGCTCGGCGCCCTCCTTGGCGAGCTTTATGAGCTGCATGGCCGTGTCGAAGGTCTGGTACTCGGGCTGGTTGCGATAGAAGTAGTGCACGTAGCCGAAGGCGAATGAGAAGACCTGGCTCTCCGCCTTCACGAAGAAGTCCGAGTTGGAGGAAGACTGGGCGTTGTTGCCCGTCGTGTTCTCGATGAGGAGGTTTACGAGCACGAGCACCGAGGTCGCGTTCGTGAGGTAGGCGAATGGGTTGTAGTGGTTTGAGTAGCGTATCTCGTCTGGCTTGATGTCCACGACGAGGACGCGGTAGCCGTTCTGGGCGAGGAAGGGCGCGAAGCTCTGCGCCGTCTGCCCCTTGGGGTCGGTCACGACGTAGGAGCCGTTGAGCTGCATGAGGTTCGGCCCCACGAAGTTGTAGGTCTTGCCTGAGCCCGAGCCGCCCACGACGAAGACGTGCTTGTTGCGCTCGATGAGACGGTTGGGGATGGCGGAGGCCTGGAGGCGCGCCGTCCTCGTGAGCAGGATGTTGTCGTCGGCGATCTCGCGGCACCACGCGGGACGCGGACTCTTGACCGTGACAGGCATCCCGAGGATTGATTTCACGGTCGTTCCCGGCTCCTTGCGGGCCGCCCTGAGCGTGGCCGCGACTCCGTGGGGCGGCTCGACCATGACCGAGCGCACCTCGGCGGAGTGGGCGAACTGGGCGTACTCGCCGGGAGCGGCCCACCTGGCGTCACCGTACTCCTTGCCGCGCACCTCGCGCTTGAGGGCGGTCTCGGCTCGGCTGGTGGAGTGCGACATGCAACCGAGTGCTACGGCGCCTCCAGCGATGAGGGCGGCTGGCTGGCCTGCCGGGTCCCACACTGGCGTCATGACCACCCGCGCGAGCTCGGATGCGAGCGTGGGCGAGGAGAGCGTCACCAGGCCAGCGGTGACGGCGCCTGCCACCCGGTCCGTGACCCATGCCGCGGAGAGCGTGCCCGCTGCTGAGAGCAGGAGGTATGTCGAGTCCTTGACCATGCTAGCGGTGCCTAGGTGCCGGCTTGGGGGCGGTTTGTGCAGCCGGGGCGGCCTTGTGGTGCGGCGCCTGCTGCGTGGCTCGCTCCGAGCCCTGCTGCGGGACGAAGGGGATCACGGTCGCGTCGGTCTGCGTCTGGGCCGGGCCCGCCGGCGTTACGCCGACGTGCTCCTGCTCGAGGTCCGATTTGACGGCGCGCGCCATCTCCTCGGGGCTCGGGTGCCTGTCCGGGGCTACGGACTCGGGACGGGGGTTGTCATTGGCGCGTATGAGCCTCTGGGCCTCGCCGACCGTCATTTTCCCGCTCTCGGCTCGATCGAGCACCTCCTGGCTGACATCGCCTCTGGCTGCCATCCCCTGGATGTTCGCGACCTGCGAGGCGCTGGCTGGCTCCGCCTCGACCTCGGCAACGGCCTGGGGGACGCTCTCGTGGCCCGGCTTCGCCCCTGGGATGTTGATGCCCGCAGTCTCCATGGCCTCGTTGCGCGCATCCTGGTCCTCGGTGGGGACGTCGTTCTTTTCTCCCCACAGGATAGGGAGGTCGCTTATGAGGGGTGCCACGAGGTCCTCGTTGGGGATGCGGTACATGAGCTGCATCTCGCCCGTAGGGCTGTCGGAGATGGCGAAGTCGACGCCACGGTGCTTGAGCTCCTCGCGTAGCTTCTCGATGTGCTCCGGGTCTGAGAAGGCGTCCTTCTTGAGGCCCACGATCATCCGGTCGCCCCAGGCCCTGTTGGCCTTCTGCCAGTCGACGTCGCCGACGAGTCCCTTGCCGTCGGCGTTCACCACGTGCTTGTCCTCCCAGAGTCCGTGCACGCCGCGTCCGAGCGCGCAGACGCCCTTGCCGAGTCCCTTGGCGGCGGAGACGAGCAGTCCGTCCTTTGCGGCACGGCGGTTGAGGAGGAGCTGGAGGAGGTAGCGGATGATGTCGCCCGAGGAGACGAGCACTTCCTTGGAAATCTGCACCACTGCCGTTACGGACTGGTCCTCTGCGCCCATGCGTGCCCTTCCTTCCTGCCGTGGGGGCGCCGGGCGCTCCCGTCCGAGCGACGAGCCCCGCAGAAACCCGCCATCCGGCGCCAGTCGCAGGACGCTTGTGGATGACGGGGTTGAGGGCGGGGGTGCCGGGGGAGTTGCGGTACCCCGGCACGAGAAAAGTCTGAGGAAGAGCAAAGGAAGATAAAAGTGCAGCCGACTGCAATAAAGTGCAATCGGCTGCAATTTAGTGCACGCCAGTCCATTTGGTGGAATGCATCGCTTTAGAGCTATAAATCCACTATATAATAATACTACATTGCCACAATTGATTAATGTCTCATTGGATTAATATTCAAGTGTCATGTTGTCAGAGATGCACATGTGTCAAATGGTTCGGTGGCACAAGTCTCACGCCCGTCCCTCCATGTCGCCCATTGCCGTTCGGAGGGCCCGGGCAAAGGCATCGATAATCTGGGCATCCCCTGCGGCAGGCGCCGGGGTGGACCCGGAGAGGCTCCCCTCGATGCGGTCCATTGCGTCACGCTTGGCGCCCTGGTCCTCGGATGCGTAGACCTTGAGCGTCGTCACGGGGGTGGAGTGCCCGAGGATCCTCGATGCCGACTTGACGTCTGCTCCGGCTGCCACGAGGCGCGTCGCGAAGGAGTGTCTGAGGTCGTGGAACGTGAGCCGCTCGCCGAGCTCTCCGACCCAACCGTTCGCGGAGCAGAGCGTCGCCCACGAGCGCGTGAGGGCATCGGGGGAGAACCAGGTGCCGTCGGGGTGGCCGATCATGTAGTCAGAGGGCCGCGGAGCGCCCGCACCCTGTTCGGACCATTCCCTTGCCGCCTCGGCGCGACGCGCCTCTCCGACGGCAAGCACCGTCTTCGTGAGCGGGATGGTCCGTACCCTGGCTGTGGTCTTCGGCTCGCCGAGGTCGTAGCCATGCTCGCCCTGGACCACTGCCATGGACACCTTGAGGGCGCCCTTGCTGCGGGCGGCATCCCATTCCCTCCATGTGAGCGCGCAGGTCTCTTCCCGCGTGAGCCCGAGGAGCAGCGCGAGCTCTGCGGCGCAGACCGTCGGCGTCTGCCTCATGGACGCGAGCTGGTCGAGGAGGGCGGACCATCCTGCCTCCGTCATCGCGTTCTGCCGCGGCGGGGCGGGGGAGGGCGCCCTGACGCCGTAGCACGGTGACTTGGCAAGCCCGTCGACCTCGACCGCCCGACGGAAGACCGCAGTCATGAGGTTCACGCACTTCCGGACTGTCGAGGTCGAGTAGCCGTCATCGAGGAGGCTCACCATTACGTGCTCGATGTCGGCGGTCTTGATCTCGTACATGCGCTTGTTGCCGAGTCTCGGGGCGATCATGTGGCGGAGCTCGCCCCGATAGCCTCGGACGGTCGCGGGGCGTATGGCCTTGGACGCCTGCATGAGGCCGAGCACCTCCTCGGCGTACTCGCTGAACGGCATAACGAGCTTGGAGCTGCCCTCGGCGCCCAACGCCTCGCGCTGCTCCCTCAGGTCTATTGCTCTCTGGGCGGCATTGAGCGTGGCGGCGACGAGCATGGCATCGTGCCACTCCAGGGCCTTCCGCTCGGCCTTTGCCCGAAGGTCGCCGTCGCCACAGGGGATGCCGGTGTCGCGGGTCCTCTGCGTCCAAGAGCCGTCGTCGCGCCTCACGCGGACGATTGCGCACCACCTTCCGTCCCGCTTGCGAAGCGTGGGTGCCGAGACGCGCTCCTCCATACCATGGCCAATCTCATCCTCAAGCCATCCCACAGGAGACCTCCACTGAGCAATGTTGAAAAGTCGTGTTGCTTGCAAGTTTTGTGCTATTGATTCTCATCAACTCGCACAATGGAGGGCCATTGCGCCAGCATCGTCGCGCACGTCCGTGTTTTCTGACTTTTCCAGATTTTCCAAATACGTGATAGGTAATCGAACGGTTCGCGTGTTTTTTGATAGATTCTTGCTCCGTGTTTGCCGAGTATTCCGTGTTTTCCGCAGTTGAGAAGCTATACTGTAGATTACGTAGAATAGTGTAGATTTTCCTAACGACTCTTAATCCCAAGGTCGAGGGTTCGACCCCCTCACGACCCACCACGAATCCGCAGCCCAGGGCATATGTCGCCCTGGGCTTTTTTCGTGGAGTAAGATCGTCCGGCCAGCTTCTTCTCGCTTTCGATTGGCTCTTGCTCACACACTTTTGAAAGCCGTTGGTCATGACCGCGTTTTGTAGGTGGGTGTGAGGTTTCGATACGGTACACTTGGTGTTAAATTACGCCGGCGCAGGCGCTGCGTGGGGTTTGCGGGGTGAGAACGATTCCACCTCCCTCGTTGCCCAATTGCGGCATACTGTACCTTGCCGAGGTAACCCGCTGGAAGGAGCTTGCGTTGATTTACACCATGACCCTGAACCCCGCGCTCGACTACGTGATGCACCCCCTCACGCTGGATATGGGCTACACCAACCGTTCTTCGAGCGAGGAGCTCTACTGCGGTGGCAACGGCATTAACATCTCCACGCTTCTCAACGAGCTTGACGTAGTCAATGTGGCAATGGGCATTGTCGCGGGCTTCACTGGCGAGTACCTCATCAACGAGCTCCAGGATGCGGGCATTGCCAGCAACTTCGTGAAGCTGGATCGTGGCTACACGCGCATCAACGTCAAGCTCAACGGCATCGTCATGACCATGGTCAACGGCATGGGCCCCAAGATTCCGCAGAAGAAGGTCGACGAGCTTCTCGACCGCATGGACGTCCTGCAGTCCGGTGACACCCTCGTCCTTACGGGCTCCATTCCCAATTCCCTGCCCGAGGACATGTACAACCAGATCATGGCCCGTCTCGCCGGTCGTGGCATCCAGTTTGTGGTCGATGCGCCCGGCCAGCTCCTCATGGAGTCCATCAAGGCTCATCCCTTCCTCATTAAGCCCAACAACCACGAGGTCGGCCGCATCTTCAAGGCGGACCCCATGCCCGAGACGCCCGAGGACTGCCTGCCCTATGCGCAAAAGCTCCAGGAGGGTGGCGCCCGCAACGTCATTGTCTCCTGCGGTGGCAACGGCTCGCTCCTGCTCGACGAGTATGGTACTGAGCACATTGTGCCCACGGCTCGCGTGCGCCTCGTGAACGCAACCGGCGCCGGTGACTCCATGGTCGCGGGCTTCCTCGCAAAGGTCACGCGTGGCTTGGACTACGAGAACGCCCTCATCTACGCCTCTGCCTGTGGCACGGCAACCGCTGCCAGCAAGGGCATCGCCAAGCGCTCGACCATCGACCGCGTGGTCACGGCCCTCTACAAGAAGATGGGTCGCGAGATGCCGGCGAGCATCGCGGACGATATCAAAAACGAAAAGGCACGCGCTGAGGCTCAGGCTCTTGCCGCCGAGGGAAACGATGAGGAGAAGCAGTCTCCAGAGGGTGAATAGCGCGCTAGACTGTGTTCGGCTCTTTAGCGCCCCACCCGGGGCACTTGGCATTCTGGGAGGTGGCCGCACAGCGGCCGGTTATGAGGGGGATTGCAATGTATGAGGGAGTAAACGCATCTGATGGCATCGGCATTGGCGTGGCCCGTGTAGCCGTCGAGCCTGACCTCTCGTTCACGCCGCATGCGCCGGAGGATCCGGAGGCCGAGAAGGCCCGCTACGCCGCTGCCGTCGAGAAATTCGTCGAGCAGACCAATGCGCAGATTGAGCGCATGAAGCAGACGGTGGGCGAGGATGCCGCCGCTATCATGGGCGCCCACATCGAGTTTGCCGAGGACGAGGGCATCCGCGAGATGGTCACGGGCTCCATCGACTCTGGCATGTGCGCCGAGCAGGCTGTGAGCGAGGCCTACGGCACCTTCTACACCATGTACGCCAACATGGACGACGAGCTCTTCCGCGAGCGCGCCGCCGACGTCGCGGACGTCAAGACCGGCCTTCTCGCGGACCTGCTGGGCAAGGAGGTCGTTGACCTCTCCACGTTGCCCGAAAATTCCATCGTCGTGGTGCACGAGCTCACGCCGTCCATGACTGCCGACATCGACAAGGAGAACGTCGCGGGCATCGTTACCGAGACCGGTGGCCGCACGTCCCACTCCGCAATCATTGCCCGCGCGCTGGAAATTCCTGCGGTTCTCTCCGTTGCGGATGCTACGGTCAACATCAAGACCGGTGACATGGTTGTGGTTGACGGCACCAACGGCAAGGTCATTTCTCAGCCTTCCGACCACGACCTCGAGCACTACCGTGCCAAGGCCAAGGCGTTCGCCGAGGAGAAGGCCGCCCTCGAGGCGTACCGCGGCAAGGAGACCGTGACCGGTGACGGCGATAAGAAGCTGCTGGTTGCCAACATTGGTAACCCCGATGACGCCAACGCCGCACTCGAGCACGACGCCGAGGGCGTGGGCCTCTTTCGCTCTGAGTTCCTGTTCATGGACGCCAAGGAGCTCCCCAGCGAGGACGAGCAGTTTGCCGCGTACCAGAAGGTCGCCCTTCGCATGAAGGACAAGCCGGTCATCATCCGTACGCTGGATGTGGGCGGCGACAAGGAGATCCCCTATCTGCACCTGCAGAAGGAGGAGAACCCCTTCATGGGCTTCCGCGCCGTGCGCTACTGCCTGAATAACCCGGACCAGTACAAGGTCCAGCTCACGGCGCTGCTCCGCGCCTCCGCCTTTGGTGACATCAAGATTATGCTGCCGCTCGTCACCACCATCGACGAGGTGCGCCAGGCCAAGGCCCTCATCGAGGAGTGCAAGCACGACCTTGACGAGCGCGGTGTTGCTTACAACAAGGACATCGAGGTTGGCACCATGATCGAGACGCCTGCCGCCTCGCTCATCGCCGACGACCTCGCCGCCGAGTGCGACTTCTTCTCCATTGGCACCAACGACCTTATCGGCTACACCATGTGCGCCGACCGCGGCAACGATCGCGTGAGCTACCTCTACCAGGTGTACCAGCCGGCGGTTCTGCGCTCTCTTAAGCGCATCATCGGCGAGGGCAACAAGGCTGGCATCATGGTCGGCATGTGCGGCGAGGCCGCGGCAGACCCGCTGCTCATCCCCATCCTCATGTCCTTTGGCCTGGACGAGTACTCCGTCTCCGCTCCCTCCATCCTGCGCACGAGGAGGATTCTCTCCCTCTGGACCAAGGAGGAGGCCGACGCCCTGGCTGAGAAGGTCATGGCTCTCAAGACCGCAACCGAGGTCAAGGCCATGCTTCAGGCTGCCGCCAAGTAGGGGAGTGCAACTTCTCTGCTTTAGAGCTTGAGACTAAGGGCCCCGACGCTACCGTCGGGGCCCTTTTGTGAGACAAGGGGAGTTTCCCTTTTTCTCATTGCCGGTGGTGGAAAAGCGCTACGGCACGATGACGCGGAGCGCCTTGGGTATCACGTCTACCTCGAAGTGCGTTCCGCAGAGCTCCTCGCCGTCGACCTGGCAGGGAGGCTGCGTCTCGAAGTCCATGGTTGCATGGGTGAACTTAAGCAGGTTCACGCAGCTTGAGCCCGTGTGACGGCCAAACCTCGCAAGGCCGAGAAGCGAGAGCAGCCATGGGCGGCTAGGAATCTTGACGTTGTAGCACACGTCGAGAAGGCCGTCGGATGGGTCGGCGTCGGGGCAAATGGCAAAGCCGCCGCCATAGGTGGGACCAACCTGCACCGCAAAGATCACGGTTGGTAGCGTTACCTCGGGCCTCTTGTCAAAGCGCGCTCTGCAGGGCCAGCCATTGGAGCCCTCGGAGAAGATGCGGATGCCAGACGTAATGAAGAGCCCCTCGCCGTGTTGGGATGTCGTTTCTTCTTGGCGGCGCCTCACAGTGTCGAGCGCGATTGCCGCGTCCATGCCAAACGAGAGCGTCTCCATGAAGTGCACGCCATTTACGCGGCCAACCTCTAGCGGCGTGACGTGGCCACGGACAAGCTGAGCCAAGGCACGAGATGGATCGTTGATTGCCATCCCCAGGGTCCGCGCGTAGTCGTTGCCGGACCCCATGGGAACGATGCCCAGCTGAGGCTGGTCGTTCTCGTCGCGATCCATGAGGCCGTTCACTACCTCGTGGATAACGCCATCGCCACCAAGGGCAATGACGGAGTCGAAGTCCCGGGCCTCGCGAGCGAGGTTCTGCGCGTCGCCCGCCGCCTTGGTAAGAATGACCTTGTGCGACGTGGTTGCGCCACGATAGGAGTCAAGGAACCGCTGCACAAATGCGGCGCCCTCTGCACCCTCGCCCCGGTTGGCGGCGGGGTTTGCAATGACAAGCGTGCGGCCGAGCGGAGACGTGCCCATCCAATACCTCCCAAATCGCGTTGCAGCATCATTGTACGGTATGAGATGCGGTCAGGATTGGTGGGGTCCCGACCGTGATGGATGTCCACGTTGAATGCGAGAAAAATGAAAAAAGCCCAAGGCCACGGAGGCCCTGGGCTGCAATTACATGGAGCGGCGGACGGGACTCGAACCCGCAACAATCAGCTTGGAAGGCTGACGCTCTACCAATTGAACTACCGCCGCAGAGCATGGGGAAGTATACAACAAGATGGGTGATGGTGGGAAGCGGGGTCAAAAGGCCTGCACCGCCTACAGCACTTCTCTATTCGTTGCAATTGCAACACACACGTCTTGCCGCGCGTGCCACAGTGGAGCCAGCAACATTGAGGCAGGAGGCCCTTCCATGACAGGTACTCAAGCAGACTTCGATAGCGTCTTCCAGGCAATTCGCGCAGACGAGCAGAACGGGGAGTTCACGCGGCAGGGGATTGACCCCCTCTACACGGCGTCTGCAACTTCTCGGTTGGTGATTATCGGCCAGGCTCCCGGCAGGGTTGCGCAGGAGACGCGCATCCCCTGGAACGACAAGAGCGGCGACCGTCTGCGCGACTGGCTTGGCATCGACCGCGCCACGTTCTACGACCCCTCCGCCGTCGCCCTTCTCCCCATGGACTTCTACTACCCCGGCAAGGGCAAGTCCGGCGACCTTCCGCCTCGTCGTGGGTTTGCGGAGAAGTGGCACCCCGTGCTTCTCGGCATGATGCCCCAGGTGCGGCTCACCGTGCTGGTGGGCTCCTACGCCACCCGGCGCTACCTCGAGCTCTCCTCGTCAGCAAAGCTCACCGATGTAGTCCGCAACTATGCCGACTATCTGCCGCGCTTCTTCCCGCTTGCGCATCCTTCTCCCAGAAATCAGCTCTGGATGAGCCGGAACCCCTGGTTCGAGACGGACGTGCTGCCGCGCCTTCGTAGCGAGGTCGCATCGGCGCTGCGCGGATAGGGGAGAGGGCCCCGCTATCGCCTGGCTGCCACCACGGGAAGCGAGAAGTGACGGCGGCTTGCCGTGAGCTTACCTTCTCGCTCAAGCTCGCCGATCACAGTGCAGAGCGCGCACCTGTCAACTCCCAGATAGTCAGCAAGCTGCTGGCGCGTGAACGGAATGTCAAACTCGCTCGACCCCGCAAGCTTCGATTGTGTTGAGAGGTACGCGAGCAGTTTGCCCTTGATTGACTTTGGGGCAGCGTCGCGAATCCTTCGGGTAAGGCGCACGTTCTTGCGCGCAACGGATGCCAGGAGGTTCTCGGCAACCCGTGCGTGGTAGGCGCAGGCTCTAGGACAGCTGTGCATGATGTGGGTCACGTCGACGAAGAGCACCCGCGTGGGAGTCTTTGTGGCAACCACATTGGTGAGCAGTGGCTCGTCCTGGAGGGCGGCAAACGCTTCTCCAAAAAGCTCGCCAGCCGAGAAGCTCCCCATCACGCTGGCGTTGCCCCAGACGTCCGCGCCCTCCACGCGCACGCCGCCCTCAAGGACGATGCCCACGCTTTTGACGGGGCTTCCCTCCACCCAGACCAAATCGCCCTTCTCGTACGTCTGGGGCCGTGCCGCAAGGCACCCCAGCATCTCGTTAACCTCCTGAGGCGTCACGCCCCTAAAGAGGGGGGTCTTGGACAGGAACTCGGCATCTACACCACGCATGTCGCACCGCCAAAAAAATCGAGGAATGTTGTGAACACAACTTAGCACATCTCCGGACGCGAGCAGACTAGTACACAACGAACCACCCAAAGAGAGAGGGAATTGATGGACGAGAAGATGTTCTGCTTCCAGTGCGAGCAAACCGCAAAGTGCACGGCATGCACCGGGCGCGCCGGCGTCTGCGGCAAGCCGTTCGACGTTGCGCTTGCACAGGATGAGCTCACGGGTGCGCTCGTGGGCCTCGCCTGCACCTGCAAGCAGGCCGGCACTCGCAGCGAGCTTGCCGACAAGCTCATCGTGAGCGGGCTCTTCACCTGCATCACCAACGTCAACTTCTCCAAGGAAACCGTCGACGCCATCACGGCAGACGTACGTGCCGAGAAGGAGCGCATCGCTGCCGCCGCTGGAATCGAGGCTGCCCAGGACCTGCTCCTCGGCCACGTTTGGTCTGACAACGAGGATGTGCGCTCGCTGAAGTCGCTCATTCTCTTTGGGCTTCGTGGAGCGGCTGCCTACGCGTACCACGCCCGCATGCTCGGCTCCGTGAGTGACGAGGCCCAGCAGGCCTTTGTCGATTGCCTTGCCACCCTCGCCACCGAGAGCGACCTCAACAAGCTTCTCGCTGTCTCAATGCAGGTGGGCAAGCTCAGCCACGACGTGATGGGCCTGCTCGACGCAGCCAACACTGGCGCCTACGGCATGCCCGAGCCCACCGAGGTCTCGCTCAAGATCGAGAAGGGCCCCTTCATCGTCATTTCCGGCCATGACCTCCACGACCTCAAGCTGCTCCTCGAGCAGACCGAGGGCACAGGCGTCAACGTCTATACGCACGGCGAGATGCTGCCCGCCAACGCCTATCCCGAGCTCAAGCGCTATCCGCAGCTCAAGGGCAACTTTGGCACCGCATGGCAGAATCAGCAGAAGGAGTTCGCCAACGTCCCCGCTGCCTTTGTGTTCACCACGAACTGCCTCATGCCTCCTCGCCCCAGCTACGCAGATCGCGTCTTCACGACTGAGGTTGTCTCCTATCCTGAGCTCGTGCACATCCCCGCGGCTGCCGATGGCTCGAAGGACTTCACCCCGGTCATCGAGAAGGCCAAGGAGCTTGGTGGCTACGACGAGGACGTGCAGCTTACGGGCATTAACGGCGGCACCAAGGTCGTGACTGGCTTTGCTCGCGCGGCGGTGCTCTCGGTTGCCGACAAGGTTGTCGACGCCGTCAAGGCTGGCAAGATCAAGCACTTCTTCCTCGTTGGCGGCTGCGACGGCGCCAAGCCTGGCCGTAACTACTACACCGAGCTCGTCAAGCAGGCTCCCAAGGACACGGTCATCCTCACCCTTGCGTGCGGCAAGTACCGCTTCAACGACCTTGACCTGGGCGACATTGACGGTATCCCCAGGCTTCTCGACATCGGCCAGTGCAATGACGCCTACAGCGCCGTCGAGATTGCCCTGGCTCTTGCGGACGCCTTTGACTGCGGTGTGAACGACCTGCCGCTCTCGATTGTGCTTTCCTGGTACGAGCAGAAGGCTGTTGCAGACCTGCTTGCCCTTCTCTACCTGGGCATCAAGGACATCAAGCTTGGGCCTACGCTTCCTGCTTTCGTGAGCCCCAACGTCCTTGACATTCTGGTGCGCGAGTTTGGCATTTCTCCCATCTCGACGCCCGAGGAGGACCTCACCGCGCTTCTCTCATAGGGGGAGTGAGCCGTTGCGGCGTTAGGCGAGAGGGGCCAGGCGAATTGTCGCCTGGCCCCTTTTTTTCTTATCGAATGCGCCTTTTGTGTTGCTGCGGCCTCGCCTAAACCTCACACGTGTTGTTTCTATTCTTATCTGTTGCGAGAAAATCCCTGTTAGTCTGCTGACAAAATCAAATAAGAAACAACACGTGTGATGTTTCGGGTAAGAGGCAATCTGTGCCTCCTTGTGGGCGATGACGGCCGGTTCTCGAACGGCCTGCGCTACCCCGGCGACCCCACGGGTCCGGCCTCCGAGGTGTGGAACTGCCGCTGCACGCTGGTGGCCTCCGTGCCAGGCTACGACGCCTTCGAGGACCGCAATGCCTCGAAGCTTGAGACCAGCTACGAGGACTGGAAGGCGGGGCGCGACCCGAAGACGGCCACGCCCAGCGGACGCAGTCTCAAGGAGTTCATGGACACGCCGGCCGTGGGCAAGGCCGCGAGCAGGGCCGGCATGAGCAGGGCGCAGCTGCGAAGGCGCATAGTGTCACAGCTCAACGCCGACGGCAGGACCGGCCGCGACTTCCCGTCGATGACCAGGGCAGAGCAGCAGGAGGCGCTAAAGGAAGCCGTCGAGCTTACGAGGAAGCAGGACAAGCCACGCCGCAATGTGAGGGTCGTCAACGATGCCCTTTACAACTCCCAGAAGAACTACGTCGAAAGACACGGCGGAGTTGTCAAGAGGGACGCCGAGGCGGAGGAGCATCTTGACAAGCTCGGAGCCGGCGCCTCAAGCCTAGATGACGCGGTGCTTCTTAGACCCGACGCAAGCACGTCGGAGGTGCTGGAGGAGGTCTTTCACTTTAAGCAGAACCTGCGAGGAGACTACTCCGACGCGCCGGTCGACGAAATGGTGACAAGGAGGGAGATAGACGCCCAGAAGTTACTTCTGAGTGTCGCTGAACGGTATAATATTCCCAGATCAGAGACTGAGCTGACGAAAAGGAACCTTGCCAGATACGAGTCGGACCTGAGAAAAATCCTGGAACAGAGGAGGAGCGGGCATGAAAGTGAATGAAAGCATCCCGCTCGATTTTGGTGACAGCAAGTCATACACGGTTCTCGTGCTCGACGGCAGGGTCCCAGACACTCGGTTCACATCCGTCCTGTGCGGTGCTGAGACGATAAAAACCGTTTTCATGTCTGGTGGCAGGCTCGACGCGGTGGCAGTCGAGGGAATACATGACTTCACAGGCAGGGAGGTCACGTTCGCATGAGCGACTTCAAGACCATAGCCCGCATCCTGGGCGCCATCCGCTCGTGCGAGGGGCGACCGTTCGACGTGGCGGCGGTGAGCCCGGAGGCCCTGGGCGTCAGCGAGGAGCAGCGCGTCATGCTGGCGTGCAAGCTCCAGCGCGCCGGCAAGGTGGGCGGCCTCATGACAACCGAGGACATCGACGGCGCGCCGCTGCGCGTGCTGTGGGCGCAGTCGGAGCCCGAGGTCACGCTGGACGGCCTGGAGTACATGGCCACCTGCGAGCCGCTAAGGAGCGCCGCGCGCGAGGTCGTTGGCGCGTCGGTGTCGGCGGCGGTCTCCGCCACGGCGGCCGCGCTCGGCTCGATGCTGTAGCCCAACCCAAAACACAGGCATGGCTCAGGCCCCCGCCACCACGGCGGGGGCCTTTTTCATGCCGCGTGACCACCAGGCGACCATGGCCGCGAGGTGATGCGGGATGGCGAACAAAGTTGACGTGAGCGACCACACGCAGGAGTGGCTCTCGGCGCTCGCGCCGGCGCTCTCGCGCGGCCTGGAGCAGGTGGGCCCGGCCGCAGAGGGCCAGGCGAAGGCCAAGTGCCCCGTGGACACGGGCCGCCTGCGCAACTCCATAACCCAGGCGCAGCCGGACAGCAGCGTCAGGTCGTCTGACAGATAGCCGGCGCTTCTCTCGGTAGTTGAAATAAAAATGGGACGGGTTTTACCCCGCCCCACCTGCGTTTCTATGGTCGGGGCGACTGGATTCGAACCAGCGACCCTCTGCTCCCAAAGCAGGGAATGACCATGGAACACCACAATCTACCTGCGCAAACGTCGTGCCAGCCCATCGCATGCGCCACACCGTACCACACCGAACGACACGCGCTAGTGGTCTGTAGTTGTTAGAAGTTTGATGTTAATCCGCCCCACAGGCCACGCGCCACGGCGTCCTGGGCGCGGGCCAGCGTGCCCAGCTCGGGGTTGAGGTAGTGCCCCTCCAGGACCTGGGAGCCGGGGGAGCGCCCCTGGATGCGGTTGATGATCGTGGAGTCGAGCCCCGCCGCCTGGGCCATCGTGGCGTACGTGGCGCGCATCCGCCCGAGTGGCACGAACGGCAGGCCCTCCAGGGGCGCCCCGGGGGCGAACAGCGCCCTCCAGCGCTTGGGGACGTATCCCGGGCTGAGGCGGTGCCCCGTGGGCACCGGGCCGGCGGTGGCGTGCCGCATGCTCTGGCATATGGGGCCCGAGCCCGCGACCTCGCGGAGGGGGTCCGCGAAGAGGGGCGCCAGGGGCACGCGCCTGTAGCGTCGGTCGTTCTTGGGCTCCTTCATCCCGTCGCGCATGGTGCAGGCGCCGGCGATGGTGACCACGGCCGCCCAGTGGCCGTCCCCGGCCTCGGACCACGCCACGCCCTCCCAGTCGAGCGCGAGCGCCTCGGAGCGCGAGAGGCCGCCCCCGGCCATCACGTCCCATAGCGCGAAGAGCTGCGAGGAGCGGAAGGCGGGACGGGAGAGCGCCTCCACGACCTCGGCGGCGCCCCACACCGGCAGGGGCGCGGTGGAGCGCCCGCGCGGCATTCGGAAGCGGTAGCCCTCCATGGGTGACTCCGCTATCACGTGGTCGAACTTCGCCTGGGCCATGACGGCCCGGAGCGTCCGCACGTAGTTCGGAGCGCTCTGGGGCGGCAGGGAGGACACCCAGCGCGCGATGCGCGTGTTGGTTATCGAGCCCACGTCAAGGCCGCCGAGGTCCGGCGATATGTGCGTGCGGTAGTTGGAGTCGTGGCTCGCCGCGTTGGCCCTCGTCGTGGTCGCGTGGCGCTCCGGGGAGAAGCGGCCCCAGTAGTACTCGTCCAGCGTCAGCCGGTCCCCGAGCCACGGCTCAGCGCCCATCTCGCCGGCGAGCCTGGCAATCTCCAGGTCGGCGTCCCTGGCGGTCCCGCGCACCGTGCGCCACACGCGGCGCTGCGCCCCGTCCGCCCTGTGGCCGCACGAGACCGCCACGCGCCACACGCCGGGGCGGACCTCCTCCTTGTGCCCGAGCGGGCTCCGGCCCCCCGTGCCCATGTCATCGCCTTCCGGTCAGCATCGACATGGCGGACACGACGAGGCACGCGGCTGGTACCACGGCGTCCGCCCCAGAGATGACCGCCACGGCGAGCAGGACGGCCTGGACCACGAAGGTGGCCATGATTACGTTGTCGTAATGGCGCGTGCTCCCCATGGACCTCTCTGCGACGAGGCACGCGTCTGCGCGGATCGCACGTGCGACGGAGCGTGACCGCTCGTCGCCGACCACATCGAACAGCGCCGCCAGCTCCAGACGCGCCCTCGCCCTTCCGACCCATGACCACTCCCCGCGCACGGCTGCAATGGCCGTGACGGCGGCGGCTATCATGGATGCAAGGCTCATGACGGTATCGACCCGCATCGGGGGGCACCTCCTTATGGACGATCTTGACCGCGCGATAGTCCTCGTCGGCTCGCTGGTTGTGCTCTTCGTCAACCTGGCGAGGCTGCTGCTTTCCTAGCCCCTACCTCGTGACGTCCTCGTACGCCTGCCACCACACGACCGTGCCCAGCACATCCACCGGGGGGTCGCGCGGCCCCACCACGAGGTCCTCGTAGCCCTCCGGCGTCTCCGCCCAGTACCGCAGGCGGTAGCGCCTCCCGCGCTCCACCTCCGTGACCGAGCCCCAGTCGGAGCGGACGCCGCGCGGCATGGCTAGGCCCTCCATACGGTGAGCTGCGCGCCCGTCTTCAGGTCGTACGAGTGCACCCACGCAGGCGCCAGGGCCTTGCCAGACATTCTCCATGCGGCCTCGTACGACATCGACCGGCCGACGTACATCACGTCCGCCTTTCCGGGCCGCCCGTCCTTGAGGTAGCAGACGGTCCCGTGCGAGCCAGTGAGATCGTGGCCACCCATCGTCGTGAATGCGATCTCCACGGGGTACTTCGTCACGCGCCCGGTCTTGGTGGGCGGCATCACGTTGAGGCGCACGAACGCCCCGTCCGCCGGCTCGCCGCCCTCGCGCTGCGCGGCGACGCGCGACAGGTCCGTGCGGAGCCTCGGCGCCCCTCGGGTGCCAGAGAGCGCGTCCGAAAGCTCCCCCTCAAGCGCGTGCAGCCGTTCGGCGAACGCCTCGGCCTCTTCCGGCCAAGCGTACCAGTCGACTCGGGACGCATGCGTGGTGCCGGCCTCCACGTCGGCCGACAGGACCGCCTTTGCCAGGTGGTCGCCATCTCCGATGGGTAGCCCCGGCACGCCCGTCTCCAGCCGTTCGAGGGCGAGCGGGCGCCCGTCCCTGCGGAGCAGTGCGTCGCGCCTGCGCCCCTCATCGTCGCGGCTTGCGCCCATGGAGACCATGTTCCCGAGGAACCCGAACAGCCCCATTACTACCTCCCGCTCGTTTCGTCATTCGCTGCTTGGAACCAGACGACCACGCCGACCAGTCTCACCTCGGCGCTCGAATCGCCTGAGAACACCATGTCCTCGTGGTCCTCGAAGCTGTCGGGGGAGAGCATGAGGGTCGCCGCACCACGCATGTACCGGCGCATGACCGACTCCCCAGGCGCCGTCTCGGCGACGACGGCGCAGCCGTTCCATGGCTCCATGTCCGGGTCTACCATCACGACGCACCCCGGCGGGTACGCCCTGTCCATGCAATCCCCGTCGACGTCGAGCATGAATGCGTGCGGGTGCCTCCCGGCCACGCCGGCGGGGACCTCCACCACTCCGTCGTCGGGTATCTCCTCGACGGCCTCACCGGCGTGCGTCCTCCCAAGCCTGCGCATCGGCACCATGGCGGAGCTTCCCACGGGGGTACGCAGGCCAGGGCCGGGTGCGTCCTCCCCGAGGAGCTCGGAGACGGACATGCCGAAGATCTCCGAAAGGTCCTTCATGACCCCGATGCGGGGCTTTGCCCTCCCAGACTCCCACTGGCTCACAGCCGAGTTGGTGAGGCCGACCTTCCTGCCCAGCTCCTCCTGCGAGAGGCCGAGCCGCTCGCGGTTCGCCCTGACGTTGCGCGCGAATCCCATGACACACCCCATTTCAAATTTATTTGAAGTGCAGTTCAAATATATTCAAAGTAAGTATTGAATGGATTGTAATCTGGTGTAATATGATTCAAGAAACGAGGAGGTGAGAGGATGAAGCAGACGCTGGCGGAGATAAGGCGCTCGCGTGGGGTCACCAAGGGGGCGATGGTCAACCTGCTTGAAGTCTCCTATCCCACGTACCAGCGGTACGAGCGGGACCCCGGATGCATGAGGGTGGCTGACCTGGACAAGGTCTGCCGCTTCCTCCACGTGCGCCGGGACGAGATTTTTTTGCCTAGGGACTTGAATTAAATTCAAGTCGGAGAACAAGGAAAGGAGCACGACATGGTCACCGATTCACCCGTACCGAGCTGGAGGGTCACATGGACCACGGATGGCGGCACCTGGCACGAGCGCGGGTTCTACACGTTCGAGAAGACCCAGGCGTTCGCGAGGGCGCTCTACGCGGAGCACGGGCCGGAGATGGACTTCTGCCTGTCCGCGTCACGGATGATGACCGTCAACACGCACAGCCTCCTCCACGCGAAGAGCGCTGGAGCCGTCGAGCTCGCCCCGCACCTGCTGGCCACGGCGGATACGTTCGCATAGGAAAGCGCCCCCGCGTGGCCTAGGCGCGAGGGCGGCGACAAGAGACAGGAGGTCTCAGATGTCAAACGAGATTGTACCGCAGGCGTTCGAGAGCCAGGAGTTCGGCACCATACGCGCTCTGGAGCATGACGGACGCCCAATGTTCTGTGCAAAGGACGTCGCGGCCGCTCTTGGTTACAAGGACACCATCAACGCAATCAAGCAGCACTGCCGTGGGGTGGCGTTTCACCACCCCATCAAGGATAACCTCGGCCGCGAGCAGAACGCGCGCTTCATCACCGAGGGCGATATGTACCGCCTCATAGCGTCGAGCAAGCTTGAGAGCGCCCAGCGCTTCGAGTCTTGGGTCTTCGATGAGGTGATTCCGTCCATCCGCCGCGACGGCGCGTACGTGGCGAGCGACGGCTCCGAGGACGACGCGACGCTCATGGCGCGGGCGCTGAAGGCGGCGGACAGGGCGCTCAGGGAGCGCGACGCGCGCATGGCGGCGCTGGAGGCGGAGAACGCCGAGATGCGCCCGAAGGCGCTGTTCGCCGACTCCGTGGCCGCCTCGGACGGCACGTGCCTCGTGGGCGAGCTGGCGAAGATGATGACGCAGGCCGGGTTCCCAATCGGCCAGAACCGCCTCTTCAAGCTCCTGCGCGACGACGGCTTCCTGGGAAAGAGCGGCAGCAACCGCAACGTGCCACTGCAGCGCTACGTGGAGATGGGCCTGTTCCGCATCAAGGAGACGGCCATCACCCACGCGGACGGCCACGTGACCATCAACCGCACCCCGAAGGTGACCGGCAAGGGCCAGCGCTACTTCATCGAGCGCTACTGCGGCAGGGAGGTGGCGTGATGGAAGGCGGACTGCTAGCGACGGTGGCGTTCCTCCTCGTGGCGATCCTTCTCAGGGTCTCGGGAATCGAGAGCTCTCTTCGCAACGTAGAGCGCCAGCTGAAGCGCGATTCCAAGCGCAGGGTCGTGGACGAGGTAGGAGGCGGAGATGGCGGCGGCCTCGACGGCGTCGACCCAGGTGAGGCCAAGTGACCGCCTCCGCAGGTGTTTCGGCTTATGTCTGCCCTCGCTCTTCATGGCAGAGAGCCTACGGCGGCGGTAACGGGCGCCCGTGCGGGATAGCAGAGCGCCCCCGGCCGGTGCGACGGCCAGGGGCGGGGACATGGAAAGGAGTTCGCATGTCGGATGGGATTGTACAGCAGCGGAGGAGGCCGGACCCGGTGGGGCCGGGCTGGCTCCCGTACGGCACGGCGGCGCGGTGCTACCTGCACGTGGCGCCGGAGCTGGTGCGCGGCGGCATCGAGCGCGGGGAGCTGCCCGCGTACGCCAAGCCGTGCACCAGGCGCGACACGGGGGAGCCGTCCGGGCGTCTCTACGTGAGCCTGGCGGACGTGGACGAGTGGGTGCGCAGGTGCTGGCCCGCGTACAAGCCGAAGGGGGCGCTGCTCCATGCGTAGGCTCCTCGGGCTGACGCGAGACGACGTCCTGGACGCGCTCGCGCTCGGCGGCGCCCTGTGGGTGCTCGTGTTCCTGGCCGGGCTCGTCGGATAGGGAGGTGGACGGAATGGCAGACGAGACGGTGGTCCCCGACTTCTACGGCGCGGAGCCGTGCCCGGGGGATGACTACGACCCGTGGGCGACCGCGATCAGCGCGACGTGCCCGCACGCCGAGCTCTGCACGTGGCTGGCCTGGTACGTGGCCGACAGGTGCGGGGAGGACGACCCGGACGGCATGGCCGTGGACGAGGTGCTGACGGACGGCCACGCCTGCGGCGCGTGCCCCTTCAGGGGGGTGGCGGCGTGAGGGTCGAGTTCGAGGTGCCCCTGGTTCGCGGCAAGGGCCGCGCGAGGTTCGTGCGCGCCACGGGACGCGCGTACACGCCCACGGCCACCACGGACGCCATGGCGCAGGTGCAGGCCGCCTTCCTGGCGACCGGGGCGCCCAGGGCCCCGAGGGGCGTGCCGGTGGCGGTGTCCGTCGAGACCGAGCGGAGGCTGCCGGCGAGCCGCCCGAGGAGGGTGGAGCGCGAGCCGGACGTGGTCAAGCCGGACGCGGACAACGTGGCCAAGCTCGTCCTGGACGCGCTCAACGGCGTCGCGTGGGAGGACGACACGCAGGTGACGGCCCTCTCGGTGGTCAAGCGCGACCGGACCAGGCGCGAGGGCGAGCGGACCGTGGTGAGGGTCGGATGGGACGAGGTGCGCGGCGATGGGCCGCGCCAGACTCTGATGGAGGTTTGAGCATGGCGGAGGTGCAGGAGGTCACGCCGGAGGTCATCGACGTGCCCGAGGTCATAAGCGGCGCGGACAGGTGGCTGGCCGAGCAGAGGGCGAGGGTGGCCGAGGCGGCGGCGGAGTACGTGCCGCACGAGATCACCAGCGCGGAGGACTACCGCGAGAGCAAGCGGGCGCGCACCCAGGCGCGCAAGGCCATGAGGGAGGTGGAGGACGCCAGGCGCGCCCAGGTGGGCGCCATCAAGGACGCCGTGCGCGACTTCGAGGCGCAGGTGCGCGACCTGCTGGCCCCGCTGGCCGGCGTGGACGACGCCTACAAGTCCGCGCTCGCCGAGTGGGAGCGCACGTGCGTCGACAGCCGCACGCAGGAGGTCGCGGCCTGGTACGCGGAGACGCAGGGCGACGTGGCGGCCATGGTGCCCTTCGAGACCGTCTGGCAGCGCTACGCGCACGCCGAGAAGTGGGACCTCTACGGGGCCAACCTCGTGGCCATCGAGGGCGAGGTCGCCGAGATCGTGGAGCACGTCATCTCCCGCGACCTGGAGACCATCGGCGGCATGGGCTACGAGCCCGCAGACGCCGAGGCGCTGCGCGCCGAGTACCTGCGGACGCTCGACCTTGAGGGCTCGTGCCGGCGCATCCAGGCGCTGCGCGAGCAGCGGGACCGTATGGCCGAGGCCGAGCGCGCGAGGCGCGAGCGCATGGCGGCGGAGGCGTGTCCAGTGCCCGCCACGGATGCCCCCGAGGGGCCGCAGGAGGCCCAGAGCGCCCCGGAGACGCCAGCACCCGAGCAAGCGCCCACGGCGGCGGGTGCCGCGCCGCAGGCGGCCGCAGCGCGGCCAATGGAGGCCGTGGCCGCGCCGGGCAGGGTGATGGTCTTCCGCGTGACGGTGCCCGAGGAGAGGGCGCGCGAGTTCGTGGCGGCGATGAGGAGGATACCGGGGGTCCACGGCGGCCCCTGGCACGACGAGAGGAAGAGCGAGTAGGCATGGCACAGGCACAGGCGTCAACGGAGCTGGCGGCGAGGGAGCCCGCGCGGCTCACGATGCAGGACACGATCAACTTCGCGAGCAGCGTGGCGGGCGGCTCGCTGCTCCCGCGCGACTACCAGAACAACCCCGCCAACGTCATCATCGCGGTGAACCTCGGGCAGTCCATGGGGCTGTCCCCGGCGGAGAGCCTCTACCGGATAAACGTCATCCAGGGCAAGCCCACGGCGTCGGCCGAGCTGATAGCGGCCCAGGTGCGCAAGGCGGGCCACAAGCTGCGCATCGACAAGGACGAGGCGCGCCAGAGCGTGACGGCCACCATCGTGCGCTGCGACGACCCGGACCACCCGTTCAGCGAGACGAGGGATGCGGCCTGGGCGCAGCGCATGGGGCTGGCCTCGAAGGACAACTACCGGAAGCAGCCGATGACCATGCTCACTTGGCGCGCCATCACGGCGGCCGCGCGCGTGGCGTGCCCGGAGGCGCTCTACGGCGTGGCGTACACGCCGGACGAGATGCACGACATGGACCCGCAGCCGGCGCAGGACGCCGCGTCGGCCCCGCAGCCGGCCCAGGGCGTGCAGGCGGACCTCTGCGCGCTGCGCGCGGCGTACGCGGCCTACAGGCGCGCCACGGGCGCCACGAACGAGGAGGCGGTGCACGCGGTGTGCGCGGCGGTCGGGGCCACGGACATGCGCTCCATGACGCAGGCGCAGGCTGACCAGGCCACGGCGTGGCTCTCCGCGCACATGGTGCCGGACGCCCCGCAGCCCGAGCAGGCCGCGCCGGAGCCCGAGCCCGAGTACGAGGAGCCCGCGCAGCCGGCGGTCGCTGACGAGGACTTCAACTTCTAGGGGGGTACGAGATGGCAATCAATCGCGTTTGCATATCGGGCAACCTCACGCGGGACCCGGAGCTGCGCCAGACGGCGGGCGGCTCGCAGGTGCTCGGCGTGGGCGTGGCGGTAAACGACAGGCGCAAGAACCAGCAGACGGGCCAGTGGGAGGACGTGCCCAACTTCGTGGACTGCGTGGTCTTCGGCAACCGAGCCGAGGCGCTGGCCGCGATCCTGCACAAGGGGGACAAGGTGGCGATAGACGGGCGCCTCCGCTACAGCTCGTGGGAGGCGAAGGACGGCACGCGCCGCTCCAAGCTGGAGGTGGTGGCCGAGGAGGTGGAGCTGATGCAGCGCCCGCGCCAGGCTGCGCAGCAGGCGTACCAGCCAGCGGCCCGGCAGGCGGCCTACGCGGCGTCCGCACCGCTCCAGGTGGCGCAGCAGGCGGCCCACGCCGCTGCCGTCCCTCCCTACGCGGCGCCGGCACCCGCCCCGCAGCCGTACCAGCCGCCCCTGGGACAGGCGCCCGTGGCCGCGCCCGCGGCCGCCGACCTGTACGACGCGGACATCCCCTTCTGATGGCCGGCACGGGTGACATGCCCGCCTTCGTGCGCGACTCCTACCGCCTCGGGCGCCGCACCCGCTCGGTGGTGACGCCCGAGGAGCTGGCCGCCTGGACCGGCGTGCCGCGCCACCAGCTCGTGCGCCTGACCTACAGGCTCGACCAGGGCGGCCTCGTGCCGCCCCCGGTGCGCCTGGTGGCCGTGTGCGAGCCAGAGGACGCGGACGGCGTGGCGCGCACCATGTCCAGGCTGCTGGAGAGCCGGGGCTGGACGGCGCGGGCCGAGCGCGAGCTGGTGGACGGGGGCGAGGCGTCATGACGGGCGGGGCGTACTTCCCCTTCTACCTCGGTAAGAGCAGGGACAAGGTTGCACGCATGGTCCGCGCGCACCTTGGACACGAGGGGTTCGACGCGTACGTGACTCTCCTCGACATGCTCAATGGCGAGGATGGTGGGCGTCTCCAGCTCCAGAGCGACGAAGACTGGGAGGACCTCGGAGAGCAGTTCTTTGGTCTCGGCGTGGACTTCGCAAAGGAGCTGGTGGCCCTCCTGGTCAACTACGGCGTTCTCGTGTGGGGGGATGGATATGTATTCGCCCCGGTGGTCTCTGCTGCGCAGGCGGCGTACGAGGACGCGCGCGAGGCCAAGTCGAGGGCCGCGAGGGCGCGATGGGACAAGGAGCGCAGGCGCAAGGCGGAGGAGCGTGGAGCGGATGACGATGCAGCGCATGATGCGGTGCAGTAAGCGCTGCATGTGCGGTGCAGATGCAATTAATTAACTAAGGAACTAACTAACCAAAGAAGGAACGTACCTAAGAGGACTACCTACCAGGTGCGTTGACGCACAAGGGAGATGCGATGGACGGAATCGGATTCGCGGCGTCGGGCGACTCGTCTGAGGCCGTTGCGGCGGACGCCCGCAGGGTCTTCGGGTGGGACCCGGAGCGCAGGCCGCAGGACAGGGCGCACGACTACCTGAGGGAGCGCGGGGTGCAGAGGGGCAGCGACGACACGGCCATGGAGCGCGTGGCCCTCGACCTCATGGACCGCGCCGCGCGGGCGGCCCTGGCGGACGCCGCCATGGGCGAGTACGCGCCGGTGATCGCGGGCAGGCTCCGCGCCCTCGCCGACTCGATAGACGGTGGCGCGGGCGATGGGGAGGCGTAGCTGGACGCCTCGTATGGAGGCCGCCCTGCGCCACTGGTACGGGGTCAAGCCGACGAGCGAGCTTGCTGCGGAGCTTGGGGTCTCCGATACCGCGCTGTGGGCCAAGGCAAGGAGAATGGGGCTTACAGCCGCGTCGTACGGCACGAGCGGTGACTGGTTCCAGGACGAGCTTGAGATCCTGCGAGCCACGTACCCGCTCATAGGCAACGCGTGCGCCCCGCTCTGCGGCCACTCGCCGAGGCAGGTCTCGTCGCGCGCCAACTTCGAGAAGGTGCGCCGGATTCCCGGCAGTGGCCACAAGCCCCCACGGAACGACTCGCGCAGGAAGGCGGTTGCCGTGGTAGCGCACTGGTGCGCGACGCAAGGGGTTCCCGCAAACAGGGCGTTGGAGGCGTGCGCCGAGGCCGCTGGGTGCACGCCGCAGATGATGAGGCTCGTGCTGCCGCAGCTGGTGGCGGACGAGCGGAGGAGGAAGAGATGAGCGAAATCGGAGACGAGCTGCGCAAGGTGGCCGACGAGTGGGACGTGACTCCGCTCTACGCCCTCGCAGACCGCATCGACGCGGAGATGGTCGAGCTGCCGCGCGGGAAGGACGGCAGTCCCATCCACGTGGGGGACACCATCTACGGCGAGGACGGCAGGGCGTGGCACGTGCGCGGCGTCACCATTGGCGAGAAATCCCCGGCGCACCCCGGCCACGTCATCCGCGCGACGAGCGACGCGAACGAGTGGCGCTACCTCAAGCCCGAGTGGCTCTCACACGAGTGCCCGGACAGCTGGGAGCGCATCGCGGACGACATGAGGTCGGAAATCGGGTCGCTCGAACATGGCTCCTTCGCCTCCGACGACGCGCTTGAAGCGCTCAGGGACTACGAGGAGCGCATCCGCAGGCTGGCGAGAATGAAGGCGCGTGATGGACAGAAGGATTAAGGAGCGCGTCAGCTCCGACAGGACGCAGACCGGCGTGAGGGTGCTCCTCCGCTGCCCCGAGTGCGGGCACCTGCTGAGGAGCCGCTTCCGCGCGACCTGCGACAGGTGCGGGGCCGTGCTGGTCGACAGGCACGAAACAAAGGTGGTGGAGGGCTGATGGCCGAGTACATCGTGGACACGACGGAAGGCATCTTCAACGCCAGGACCACTGGTGAGCTGGTCAGGTGCAGGGATTGCGTGTGGGGCCGAGCCGTCGAGAGCATAGGCTGCATCCGCCTCGCGGACCGTATGGGGGACCCGTGCGGAAGGCCGACCAAGACGCTAGAAGACCCGGACGGCTACTGCGCCTGGGGCGAGAAGAGGGACGGCGAACGCTGATGGCAAAGGACAGGACCAGGCACGCGAGGCGGCGCAGCGGCGACTTCTACCGCGCGCGGCGCGAGGCCCAGCTCGTGCGCTGGGTGAACGACTTCGCCAGGAATGCTGACGCGCTGGACGTCACGATGGGGGACGTGCTAATAGACGTGGAGAGGTTCCTGGGCGCGTTCTACGTGCACTACGTAAGGGATGGTGGTCCCCGTTGACCGGCTGGGTGGTCCTATTCGTCTGCATCGCCGCCGCCGCGCTCGCCGTGGCCGCGTGGCTCGCGGGCTACGCCGTGGGTGTGGCGGACGGCACGCGACTGCTCATAGAGTGGTGCAGGCGGCACATCGACTGGGGCGACGGCGGGGGTGACGGCGAGTGACGGCGGCTCCCGGGGGCGCTCGGCATGGGGCAAATGCCCCACGTGCCCCAAGAAATCGCGAGCGGAAGCCGTGGGCGTGGCGCGAGCTGGAGACGGTCTGGCGGCACCCGGACATGACGGCGGACGAGCTGGCGGAGATGCTGCCCGGCCGCACGCCGAAGGCTGTGAGCCGCATCCGCGACCGATACGGGCGCTGGCGCGCGGAGGGCGTGGTGCCGCTGTGCCAGCGCTGCGGCGAGCACCCGGTGTTCGTGGAGGACCCGGAGGCGCGGCGCTGGGGGCTGTGCCGCGAGTGCGCGCAGGCCGAGAAGGACTGGCGCGACCGCAACGGGGACAGGCTGGCGCGCGAGAACGCGGCGCGGCGGCAGAGGAAGCACAAGAGGAGGGGGCGGGAGTGATGGGCGCGTCTGGGGTCGGGCCCTCCGATTTGTCGCGCCGCCTCGGTCACTCAAGGTCGTATATCACTGCCTCGATTGCGCAGGGGAGCATACCGCGACTTGACGCGTTCGCGAGGATGGCCCGCGCGTGCGGGTGCCGGCTGGTCCTCGAGACGGAGGACGGCAGCAGGGGCGTTGGGCTGTACGGCCAGGGGGACGTCGGGTGAGCCGGCCGCGCAAGTGCGCCAGGTTTGCCAGTCCATAAAAGGCGCGGCATTGCCCGTGGGCACCGTGCCCGCGCCGCGACAATCTCTGGCATGGGAGCAGCGGGAGTAGACGGATTCACGCGGGCCTGGTCGGAGCCGAGCCAGCTCGAGCGCGTGGCCAACTGGGCCGCGCGCGGGTGCACGATGCAGGAGATCGCCCAGAACATGGGCATCAACCCAAGGACGCTGTACACATGGTGCAAGAGGCACCAGGAGCTTGACGGGGCCATACGCTCCGGCCGCGCGATGGGCGTCGAGTGCATCGAGAACGCCCTTTTCCGTGCGGCGGTCGGCGACTGGTACGAGGAGACCGAGGTCACCGAGACGGACGCCGAGGGGGGCGTCAGGACGCGCAGGACGAGGGTGCGCAAGGCGCCGAGCGTCTCCGCCCAGATCTTCTACCTCAAGAACCGCGCGGGCTACCGCGACAACCCGCCGGAGGCGCCGCAGGCGGACGCCGGCGTGCCGGAGGACCCGCTGAGCGCCGCGCTGGACGAGGTGGCGCGCGGTCTGGACGGCGGCCGGCATGGGGCTTAGCGAGAGGCAGCTCCAGGTGCTCGCCTTCCCGCGCACTGGCTACGACGCCCTGGTGTGCGACGGCTCCGTGCGCTCGGGCAAGTCCTCCGTCATCAGCGTGGCCTTCGTGGACTGGGCCATGCGGACGTTCCAGGGCCAGCGCCTTGGCATCTGCGGCAAGACCATAGACGCGGCGCGCAAGAACGTCATCGAGCCCTACATGGCCATGGCGTGGCCCACGCGCCACATGGGCTACCGGCTGCGCTGGCGCGGCGGCGAGAACGTGCTGGAGGTGTCGTGGCGCGGCCGCACGAACCTGTTCGAGGTGTTCGGCGGCAAGGACGAGGGCAGCCGCATGCTCATCCAGGGCCGCACGCTCGCCGGCGTGCTCATGGACGAGGTGGCGCTCATGCCCCGCAGCTTCGTGGAGCAGGCCGTGGCGCGCTGCTCCGTGCCGGGCAGCCGCCTCTGGTTCGACTGCAACCCGGAGGGGCCCACGCACTGGTTCAAGCGCGAGTGGATAGACCGGGCCGACGAGAAGAACGCGCTGCGCCTGCACTTCACGATGGACGACAACCCCGGCCTGACGCCCGAGGTCCGCGCCCGCTACGAGCGCATGTACACCGGCGTCTTCCGCCGCCGGTACGTCCTCGGCGAGTGGGTGCGCGCCGAGGGCCTGGTGTGGCCCGGCTACGAGGCGGCGCTGGAGGGCGCGTGGGAGCCCGATGGCGGCGCGCCGGTGCGCTGGGCCGTGTCGGTGGACTACGGCACGCAGAACGCCTTCGCGGCGCTGCTGTGGGCGCGGCAGGGAGGCACGTGGCACGCGGTGCGGGAGTTCTACTACAGCGGCCGGGCCGAGGGCCACCAGATGACGGACGCCGACTACGCGGACCGCGTGGGGGCGCTGTGCGCCGGCGTGCCCGGCGAGGTCGATGTGGTCGTGGACCCGAGCGCCACCAGCTTCATGGCCGAGCTGCGCAGGCGCGGCCAGCGCTTCCGCGTGCGGCACGCCCGCAACGACGTGGCGGACGGCATCCGCGAGGTGGCGGCGTGCATGCAGGCGGGGCTGGTGCGCATAGGCCGCGAGGCGTGCCCGGCGCTGGTGCGCGAGCTGGGCGGATACGTGTGGGACGAGGCGCACGGGGACGGCGAGAGGCCGCTCAAGGCGGACGACCACGCCTGCGACGCGCTGCGCTACCTGGTGGCCACGGAGAGAGTTATCCGTGCGCTTGAATCTCCCGGTGACGAGTACAGGGGCGTCTTCGGGAGGTAGGGCATGCCAGGGCCGTCGAGCAGCAGGAGCATGAGGACGTGGCAGGACTTCGAGAGGGCCACGGCGCACGGCGGCCGCGAGGCGTTCGTGCTCTCCGCCATCGACGCGCACGTGCACGGGCCGCTCTGCCGCACGGCGCTGGACGCCGACGAGTACGACCGCCAGCGCAACGTCACCATCAACCGCTACGTGCAGACCATCTTCACGCTCACGGGCTCGCCCGTGGAGGACTTCACCGCGAGCAACGCGAAGGTCGCCAGCAACTTCTTCAACCGCCTTAACACCCAGCGCTGCATGTACAGCCTGGGAAACGGCGTGACATTCGCCGGGGCCACGGCCGACGGGGACGCCACGAAGGAGGAGCTCGGCCCGCGCTTCGACCACGACCTGCGCGACTGGGCATACGCCGCGCTCATCCACGGCGTGGCCTTCGGGTACTGGTCCGGCACGCGCCTCTACACCTTCGAGGTCACCGAGTTCGTGCCGCTGTGGGACGAGGTGACGGGCGCGCTGCGCGGCGGCATCCGCTTCTGGCGCCTGGACGCCGACCGCCCGATGACGGTGACGCTGTACACCGAGCAGGGCTACGTGTCGTGGGCCACGGAGGACTCTGGCCACGGCCTGCGCCTGCGGATGGTCCGGGACCTCACGCCGTACCAGGTGCGCGTGGCCACGTACCCCGACGGCACGCAGGAGGTCGTGGGCGAGGGCAACTGGGACGGGGCGCTGCCAATCGTGCCCATGTGGGGCAGCCGCCTGCACCAGTCCACGCTGGTGGGCATGCGCCAGGCCATCGACAGCTACGACCTCATACAGTCCGGATTCGCAAACGACCTCACCGACGTGAGCCAGATCTACTGGATCGTGGAGAACTGCGGCGGCATGGGCGACGCCGACCTGGCGCGCTTCCGCGACCGCCTCAAGGTGCTGCACATAGCCAACGCGGACACGGACCAGGGCGGCAAGGTTACCCCGTACAGCCAGGAGGTGCCGTACCAGGCGCGCCAGGCGTACCTGGAGGGCATGGAGCGCCGCATCTACCGCGATTTCGGCGGCCTGGACGTGAGCGCGCTCGGCGCCGGCAGCAAGACCGCCACGGAGATAGAGGCGGCGTACCAGCCGCTGGACGAGAACGCGTCCGACTTCGAGTACCAGGTGGAGACGGCCGTCTGCCGGCTGCTTGCCCTGATGGGCATCGAGGACAGCCCGGAGTTCAAGCGCCAGCGGGTCACCAACCAGCTGGAGCAGGTGCAGATGGTCGCGCAGGAGGCACAGTGGCTGGACCGCGAGACCGTGCTGCGCAAGCTCCCCAACGTATCCCCGGACGAGGTGGCCGAGATACTGGCCCGCGCCGACGGCGAGGACGCCGAGCGCTTCGGCGTCTCGGGCGGTGACGGCGCCGGGGCGGCCGAGTGATGGCCACGGACCCGGCGCACGACGCCACGGACGAGGAGATCCGCAGGCTCTCCAAGAGGCTGCACGCGGCCTACTCACGCGCCTACATGGAGATGGCCGAGAGGGCCAAGGCCGACCTGGAGCGCCAGGCCGAGGCCGATGCCGACATGGTCGCCAAGGTCAAGTCCGGCGAGATGACCGCCGACCAGCTGGCGGCCTGGCGCAGGGGCCGCGCGGCGGACGCCACGTGGTACGCGCAGATGGTGGACCAGCTCGCCCGGCAGATGGCCGAGTGCGACAAGCAGGCGGCCGCCATCGTCAACGGCGCGAGCCCGGCGGTGTACGCCGAGAACGCGAACTACGGGGCCTTCCAGGTCGAGCAGGCGGCGGAGGTCGACACCTCCTGGACGCTCGTGGACGCCGACACGGTGGCCGGGCTCGTGCGCGACCACCCGGACCTGCTCCCACGGGTGAGCCCCGAGCCCTCGAAGGCCGAGGCGTGGGCGCGGAGGAAGGTCACGAGCGCGATAACCCAGAGCGTGCTCGTGGGGGAGTCGGTGCCGGCCGCGGCGCGCCGGCTGCGCTCCGTGGTGGACATGGGCGAGCGCGCGGCCACGAGGGCCGCCAGGACCGCCCTCACGGGCGCCGAGAACGCCGGGCGCGTCTCCTCCTACGACCGCGCGCGGGGCATGGGCATCGACGTCCGTGCGCGCTGGATGGCCACGCTCGACAGCAGGACGCGCGACAGCCACCGGCAGCTCGACGGAGAGGTGGCGGGCGATGACGGAAGGTTCAGCAACGGCCTGCGCTATCCCGGCGACCCCACGGGTCCGGCGTCCGAGGTGTGGAACTGCCGCTGCACTCTGGTGGCCTCCGTGCCGGGCTACGACGCCTTCGGGGACCGCAACGAGTCAAAGCTGGAGACCAGCTACGAGGACTGGAAGGCCGGGAGGGACCCGAAGAGGGCCAAGCCCAGCGGCAAGGGTGCGGGGATAGACTCCGGGGCGAAGGTTTACGAGGTTCTCGACAAGCGTCAGGCAAAAGTCGTGGACGAAGCGTTGCGCGGGGCGCCCGATGCGCTGTCGCGTCTGTACAAGAGGCATGAGCACGGGTTCAAGACCCCAGCGGTGCACGCGGAGAAGGGGGCGTGGTACTTGCCCGCAGATGATAGGGTGACCATCAACCCAGGCCGAGAGTTCGACCCGAGCGGAAGGAGGGAGCCGGGCAACACGTGGTTCCACGAGTTCGGGCACAACATCGACCACATCGAGGCTCCGAGCGGTAGGAGCTGGTCAACGCTGTCTTTCGAATACGGCAATGGCGCGTTCCCGGCGAAGCTTCGCGAGGAAGCGAGGGCGTACTGCGTCAAGGCCAAGGGGGAGATGACGCAATGGGCGGTGTCCAAGATAGACGGGAGCGACGACGGCGAGGCATACCTGAGGGGAGGGCTTGCCGACGAGCTCAGAAGCATGGGGCTCATATCTGACGACGTCGCGTACGACTACAAATGGAACCGCATTGGGAAGGACGGGCTCAAGGCGAGCCTAAAGAAGCCCACGCTCACCGGTGCGTACAAGTACGTGGCTGAGCGGCTCGCGGAGCTCCCGGACAAGGAGCGCGCGGACGTCTCCGACCTGCTTGGTGGAGCCACCAACATGCGATGCCGCGAGGGGTGGGGGCACTTCGGGAAAGGCTACTGGGACAAGGAGGGTAGGCACCTATCCACTGAGGCATTCGCAGAGATGAACGCAGCGTCATTCACATCTCCGGAGTCTTTGGGTAAAATAAAGGAAATATTCCCCGAATCGTATGAGATGTTCCTCAAAATGGCGAAGGAGGCGGCGGGACTATGACGGACGAGGAGCGGTTCCAAAGGGCATGCGACGAGTACGAGAGGAAGTTCGGCGCGCCAATGGGCCACGACCTCTCGATGCCCGATGACGCCGCAGAGTGCGCCGCAATCGTGGAGAGGTGCATCCGTGACGGCATTGAGTACGACCCGTACGCCGAGACCGGAGCACCCGAGGATGCGGTGTTCTAAATCAAGGCTCCAAAACACGACCGGATTTTAGGCCCTCGCCACCATGACGGGGGCCTCTTTCTTGCCGCGTGACCGCTCCGCGACCATGGGGCCGGGAGGCGATGCCGCATGTCAGGAGAGCTGCACGTGCAGAAGGACAACACCAAGGAGTGGGAGGCCGCCTTCGGGGAGGCCATAGCGCGCGGCTTGGAGCAGGTGGGGATCGCCGCCGAGGGCCACGCGAAGGCAAAGTGCCCCGTGGACACGGGCAGGCTCCGCAACTCCATAGCGCACGTTCAGCTGGACGCCCACCACGAGGCCATAGGCACCAACGTCGAGTACGGCCGCTACGTCGAGCTTGGCACGAGCCGCGCAGACGCCCAGCCCTTCCTGGTGCCGGCCGCCTCCGAGCACTCGTCCGAGTACAGGGCGATCATGCGCGCCGCCCTGGGCGGCGGGGCGTGACCCGATGCCCAGCATCTCCCCCGAAGAGCGGGCCAGGCATCGCCCGCCCCACGCGGCAGGGAACGCCGCACGGCCGCCCGAGGCACCGGGCGGGGACGGAGGGGAAATGGCACTCACGCGCAAGATGCTCAGGGCAATGGGCATCGAGGACGAGAAGGCTGACGAGATCATCGACGCGCACGCGGAGACGGTGGACGCGCTCAAGCAGCGCATCGCCGACGCGGGCAAGGGTGGCGAGGACGCGGCGGCGCTCCAGAAGCAGGTGGAGCAGCTGAAGGCCGACCTCGCGAAGGCCCAGGAGGCTGGCGACGCCGACGGCATGGGGGCCAAGTACGAGGAAGAGCGCAAGGCCTTCGAGGACTACAAGGCGCAGGTGGCCGCGAAGGACGCCGACCGCACGAAGCGCTCCCTCTACCGCAAGCTGCTCGCCGAGGCCGGCGTGGACACCAAGCGCCTGGACGCCGTCATGCGCGTGGCGGACCTCTCCAAGGTCGAGGTCAAGGACGGCGCCATCCAGGGCGCCGAGGAGCTGGAAAAGGGCATCAGGGAGGACTGGGCGGACTTCATCCCGACCACGTCCACGCAGGGCGCAGAGCCCCCGACCCCTCCCAAGGCGGGCGCAGAGCCCGAACCCGACTACTCCAAGATGACCGCGTCCGAGTACATCAACTGGAAGCACTCGCAACAGAAGTAAGGAGCCGAAATGGCAAACACCATCCTCACGTCCGAGGTCATCGCGGGCGAGGCCCTCGACGTCCTCCGCAACAACGCGGTCATGCCCAACCTGGTCTACCGCGACTACAGCGGCGACTTCGTCCCCGGCGTCGGAGAGACCATCAGCGTACGCAAGCCCGCGACCTTCGTGGCCAACGAGTTCGCCGGCACGCTGACCGTCCAGGACGCCACCGAGACGAGCACGTCCGTCACGATGGACAAGCACCTGGACGTCTCCTTCGCGGTCACGTCCAAGGAGATGACAATGTCCATCGCGGACTTCTCCGCGCAGTTCCTGACGCCCGCCATGCAGGCGTTCCTGGACAAGGTGGACGGATACCTCATCTCCGCCGGCGTCGCGGCCGCCAAGAAGACCGTCGCCACCAGCGCCGCGGTCACGCAGGCCGACATCGTGAAGGCCCGCCAGGCCATCGTGCAGGGCAAGGCGCCAACCACGGACCGCAACTTCGTGTTCGGCCCGCAGATTGAGGCCGACCTCCTCAGCACCGAGCTCTTCGTGAACGCGGCGGCAGCGGGCGACACTGCGGGACTGCAGGAGGCCAGCATCGGCCGCAAGTTCGGCCTGGACTGCTACACCGACCAGAACTGCGGCAACGCCCAGGGCACCGAGGACGACGGCCTGGTGTTCCACAAGAACGCGCTGGCACTTGTCACCCGCCCGCTGGAGCTGCCCCAGGGCGCCGCGAACGCCTCCGTGGCCAACTACGACGGATTCGGCATCCGCGTCGTGTACGGCTACGACATGCAGACGAAGACCGACACGGTCTCCCTCGACATGCTGTGCGGCGTGAAGGCGCTCTACCCGCAGCTCATCGCCTGCGTCAAGCGCACGATGGCGGCCGCCTAATGGCCGCCATGCTGGGCGCGGTCCTCGCGAGCGTCAACAACCGGTTCGCCGGCGAGCCCGTGCGCGGGCGCTGGTCCGTGTCCGGCGGAGAGATCCACCCGGCCTCCGGGCAGGAGCTGCCGCTGGCGGACGGCCAGTGGTGCGACGTCGCGGGGTCCGCGCTCAACGACGGGCTGCACCAGGTGGGCGCCGGCGGGCTCTCGGACGAGGAGTTCGAGGGCACCGTCACGCCCCTGCGCGTCCCCCGCGAGCTGCTGGACCTCGTCTCCGAGATAGAGGCGTGGCAGGCGGCGCAGGGGGACGCGGCGGGCCCGTACGCCTCCGAGAGCTTCGGGGGCTACAGCTACAGCCGCGCGACCGACCCTGCCACGGGGCTGCCCATGACGTGGGAGGCGGCGTTCCGCTCCCGCCTGAGCCGATGGAGGAAGCTGTGAGCCTGCTCGACCGCATGTCCCAGGTGGTCACCCGCCTGGTGGCCACGGAGGAGCCGGACGGCGAGGGTGGCACGGTAGCCGCCCTCGCCGACGGCGCCACCTTCCGCGCCGCATGCTCGCGCGACTCGGCGCAGCCCGTGGAGCTGGGCGGCAAGGTGCGCGAGCGGGACGAGTGGGAGGTCCTGTGCCCGCGCGGCACCGGCCTGCGCTTCCACGAGCTGGTGCGCCTGGCGGACGGCACCGTGCTGCGCGTCACGACGACGCCGCAGGCGGCGCCCGATGGCGCCGGCATAGGCGCCGAGCGCGTCACGGCCGAGGGGGTGGGCGAGTGACCCCGGAGGCGGCGTTCTCGGCCTGGCTCGCCGGCGCCGTGGGCGCGACGGCGTACGCGGACGGGCACGTGCCCGACTCGGCCACATACCCGTTCGTCACCTTCACCCTGCCGGCGTCCTGCTGGGGCGCGGCGGCCACGGCGGCCACGGTCGACCTGTGGACGCGGGGCGAGGGCGAGGCCGCGACCAACGCCCGCGCGCGTGCCCTGTCCCGCGCCATCGGCCTGGGAGGCGTCCTGCTCGCCTGCGACGGAGGCGGCATGTGGCTCACGCGAGGCGAGCCGTGGTGCCAGGCGGTGGCCGACGATGACCCGGCCGTGAGCCGCAGGCGCATAAACGTCTCGGTCGAGTGGATGACCACGGACTAGACAAGGAGCAAGCCAAATGAAGTTCACTCAGATCCCGACCGACACCTTCTCGCAGCTGCAGCTAAACGCCGGTCTTCTGCTCAAGTCCTTCACGCCCTCCACGGGCACGCTGGACAAGGCGGACATCATCGGCGCCACCAGCGGCGGCGTGAAGTTCGCCGCCAAGCCGTCCTACACGGACTTCGGCGAGGACATCGACAACTGCCCCGCCAACATGGCCGAGCTCAAGCGCCTCGACAGCGTCGAGGTGACCATCTCGGGCACGTTCGTCACCGTCTCGGCCTCCAGCGCGGCCTCGACCATCGGCGCCGCCGACGTCGATTCCAATGACCCCACGCACGTGGTCCCGCGCTCCGACCTCAAGGACGAGGACTTCATGGACCTCTGGTGGGTCGGCGACTACAGCAACCTCAACGGTGACAAGAACGGCGGATTCGTGGCCATCCACATGATGAAGACGCTCTCCACGGGCGGCTTCGCCCTCACGAGCGACGACAAGAGCAAGGGCCAGTTCGACTTCGAGTACACGGCGCACTACAGCATGGACGACCCGACGGCCGTGCCGTACGAGGTCTACATCAAGGCCGGCACCGCAGAGACCACGGGGGCGTAGCCATGAAGCTGTCGGAGGTGCCGGGGGACCGCGCGATAGAGACCATAGGCCGCCTCGCCGGGCCGCTCGCCGCGATCGTCACCGACGAGGACGTGCGCAGGGCGGTAACGGAGGCGGACGGCTCGCAGGCGGACGCCGCGGCGAGGGCCGTGCCGCTCCTCATGCAGCGCCACGCCGGGGACGTGACCGAGTGCCTGGCGGCGGTGGCCGGCGAGACGCTGGAGGAGTACACGTCCTCCCGCAACCTCGCCCAGGTGCTCGGCGACCTGTACGAGCTGCTGACCGACGAGGACGCGGTCGCTTTTTTAGGGTCCAGGCAGCAGACGGCGGGGAGTGCGTCCGACTAGCCGTAGGGGAGTACGCGGGCCCGCGCAGCGCGCGGGCCTTCCTCGCATACGCTCAGGCGCGCCAGCGCAGGGACCGCGACAGGGCCCTGTGGCGCTCCTACGTGGCGGCGTGCCTCCGCGGCGTGGCCGTGGGGGAGCGCCCGGCGCTCTCGTGGGACGACGTCCTGGAGCGCGACCGCAGGCCGCCGGCGCCGCCGATGGACGGGGCCGGGATAGCAGACGACGTGATAGCCCGCGCGGGGCTTAGGGTGGTGTGAGCCGATGAACCTGCTGGACCTCATGGTCAGGATAGGCGTGGACGACCAGGCGTCCTCCAAGGTGGAGGGCATCACCTCGGGCGCCATCGCCAAGGGCGTGGCCATGGGCAACGCCATGTGGGACGTGACCAAGCAGGTGGCCGGCGCGGCCGCGGGCGCCGTGAAGCAGGTCGCCGGCGGGGCGCTGCAGGCGTACTCGACCTACGAGCAGATGACCGGCGGCGTCGACAAGCTGTTCGGGGACGCGTCCGGGCGTCTCCAGGCGTACGCGGCGCAGGCGTACCAGACCAGCGGCATGAGCGCCAACCAGTACATGCAGCAGGCCACGTCGTTCTCGGCCGCGCTCATCAACTCGCTCGGGGGCGACACCGCGAAGGCCGCCGACATGGCCGACGTGGCCATGCGCGCCATGAGCGACAACGTGAACGTCTTCGGCTCGAACGCCGAGGACGTCCAGAACGCAATTATGGGCATCTCCCGCCAGAACTACACGATGCTGGACAACCTGAAGCTGGGCTACGCCGGCACCAAGGAGGGGATGCAGCAGCTCATCAAGGACGCCAACGCCTGGGGCGCCGCGAACGGGGAGGCGAGCGACCTCTCGATAGACTCGTTCGCGGACTGCGTCCAGGCCATCCAGCAGGTCCAGGAGGCGCAGGGAATCGCGGGCACGACGGCCAAGGAGGCCGCAGGCACCATCGAGGGCAGCGTGACCATGGCCAAGGCGGCCTGGGAGGACTATCTCACGGGCATAGCCAACCCGGACGCCGACATGGGCCAGCTGACGCAGAACCTCCTCACCGCGATAGGGGACGTGGCGGCCAACGTGGGGCCGCGCGTTGTGGAGATAGGCTCCGCCATCGTGTCGTACCTGCCGCAGACCGTCTCGCAGGTGGGCCAGGCCCTCCTCCCAGTGATGTCTGATGCGGCAACCAGCCTCGTGGACGTGGCGTCGTCCGCGCTGTCGATGCTCCGGGAGGACCTCATGGGGGTGACGCCGCAGGCGGTCCAGGACGTGGTCGGACAGATAGCGGCGGTCGCAGGCCCGCTCGCCCAGGCCATCGTCAACACCCTGCCTGCACTCCTGAGCGCCCTCATGAGCATCCTGACGGGTGTCATCGAGTGGCTCGCGGCAAACTCCCAGACCGTTGTCGACTCGGTCGTGTCGGTCGTCGGCAGGCTGTCGAACATGCTCATAGAGCACGGGCCGGAGCTCCTGGCGGCGGCAGGGCAGCTCTTCATGAACATAGCGTCGGCCATCATCCAGGACCTGCCGGACATCGTGGAGACGCTCACGGACCTGCTCGTGATGCTCGTGCAGACGATTGCGGCGGACTCCCCGGCCATCCTCGCGGGTGCCGTGGTGCTGTTCGCGATGCTGGCGCAGGCGGTGTGGGACGTGCTTCCGCAGGTGCTGTCGGCGCTCCTCGGCCTCCTGGCCCAGGCGGTGTCGACGGTCGCGGGGGCGGTCGGGCAGATGCTCTCGGCGGGCCTCCAGATCATGGGCGGCCTGCTCTCGGGCGTAGCTCAGAAGGGCGGGGAGGTGCTCGACTGGTTCGCGGGCCTCCCGGGCAGGATGCTATCCTCCCTCGGCGACCTCGGCAGCCTCCTCTTCAGCGCCGGCAAGGGGGTCCTTCAGGGCTTCCTCGACGGCCTGAAGAGCGCTTGGGGCGCCGTGACGGACTTCGTCGGGGGCATTGCCGACTGGATAGCCGAGCACAAGGGCCCCATCGAGTACGACCGGAGGCTCCTCGTCCCGCACGGCATGGCAATCATGCGCGGGCTCGGGAGCGGCATAGAGCGGGCCTTCGGCGCCGACGTCGTGCCCCTCGTCTCCGGCATTGGCGACCGCATCGCGGACGCCATGGCAATCGACGGGGGCCTGGGGGTCTCCCTCGCGCCGGCGATGGCGGCCGCCGGGGCGGCTGGCGCGGTGGGCGCCGGGGCCACAATCTACAACCTCACGGTTGACGGCGCGACCGTCAACGGGGACGAGCACGTGCGCGGGCTCTTCATCGACCTGCTCACGGAGCTGCAGAGAAGGGCGGAGATGAACGTTGGCTAGCTACAGGGGGACCTACTTCATCGTCTCGGGCTGGCGCGGGAGCGACGGCAAGTGGACCATGGCGAACGTGCCGGTGTACCGCCTCTACAACCCGTTCGCCGGGTACCACATGTACACGACGAGCTACGCCGAGTACACGGGGATGGTATCGGACGGCTGGCGCGGCGAGGGCATCATCTTCTTCACCGACGGCAGCGGCGACGTGCCGCTCTACCGCCTGTACAACCAGTACACGGGCATGCACCTGTTCACCACCAGCAAGTCCGAGTACGACGGCCTAGTGTCCGCCGGCTGGACCGGCGAGGGCACGGCCATGTCGCTCGACTCCACCGGGAACTTCGACGTGTACCGCCTGTACAACCAGTACACGGGGGAGCACCTGTACACGCCGAGCGCGTCGGAGCGCGACGGGCTCGCGGCCCGCGGGTGGACCGCCGAGGGCACGGCATTCAGGGCGTACGCCCTCGTCGCGCTCGACACAGCGTCGGACTCGACGGCCGACGGCACCGACGTGCGCCTGGGCGCCTTCTCCTACGCGCGCTCGCAGGCATGGGCCATGGACGCGCGCGCGGACGGCTCACAGCGCCTGATGAACCTCCAGACTGGCAGGTGCCTGGCCGTTGCGGGCTCGGCCGTCACCACGGCCGGCGCGGACGTGTGGCAGTGGCACGACGACGGCAGCGAGGGCCTGCGGTGGGCCGTCGCGCCCACCGGCTCCAAGGCCACGATCGGCGGCACCGAGTGCGACCTCGTGACGCTCTCTCCGTCCTCAGGGGCCTCGATGGGCGTCGCGGCGTCCTCCGGGGCAGTCGGCGCGGACGTGCGCCTGGCCGCCCTCCAGGCGTCCAGCGCCCTGCAGCAGTGGGCGCTGCTGCCAATGCCCGCCGTGCGCTCGCGCGGCCTCTACGAGCTGCGCCTGATGGCGGACACCGGGCTCGCGCTCGACGTGGCGGGGGCCTCCGCCGCCGACGGCGCGGACGTGATGGTGCACCCGGCGAACGGCGGCAACAACCAGAAGTTCTGGCTCGAGGACGAGGGGGACGGCTGGTCCCTGCGCGCCGTGCACTCCGGCAAGTACGTGGACGTGGCCGGCGGGTCAATCGGCGACGGCGCGAACGTCCAGCAGTGGCGCGACAACGACACGCGGGCCCAGCGGTGGCTGCTCACCGCCACGGGCACGACCTGGCTCGGCGGGGGCTCGCGGCAGGTGGTGACCCTCGGCGCCGCAGACTCCGACGGGCTGCTGCTCACCGCAACGGCGGCGTCGGCGGACGCCAGCGCGTACGTGGAGGCGGCTGCCGCCAGCGACACGCAGCGCTGGGCGCTGCTCCCCACGGTGGGCGTGGACGGCTCGGTGCCGGTGCCAACGGACGTATGCCTGTCATCGGCCGTGGGGCGCCACGAGGGCGGGGACAGGGCCTACCAGGCGCGCTGCTACCCGTCCTGGCGCTGCGCGGACGGCTTCGTGCGCGGCGGCAACCACTACCAGTGCCGATGGCGGCGCCGGTACCTCCGCACGTCCACCTCGACGTGGACGCCGTGGGAGGGCTGGAACGGGTGGGCCGAGCGCCCGTCGTACGAGAGCGGCGGGGTCACGTGGCTCTCGGACGGCGTGGACACCTCGTACGCCGTCGCGGACGCCAAGTCGATGCAGGTGGAGTTCCAGGTGCGCGCGGCCGCGGCGGACGGCGGCGGCCTGCTCGTCGGGGGCGCGGCGGACGCCGTGCACTCCGTCTCCTTCGTGCCGTCGATGTCCTTCGAGACGGCGGCAGGCGTCACCCCGGAGGCCCTGGAGCTGCGCGTGTCGAGCGACTACCCGGGCACGTCGGCGCTCTACGTCCAGGAGGTGCGCGTGAACGGCGCCAACGTCCTCTACGAGGGATTCGACGCCGGCGCGGTCACGCAGTCGCCGCGGCTGGTCGAGGTCCCGCTGCGGAGGCTGTCCCGCGAGCCCGCCGACGGCGACTCCGTCGAGGTCGTGTACCAGGTGGGCAACGACGTTGTCTCCCGCTGGACGTGGCGCACGTGGTCGAGCGGGGCGCTCAGGGCCGCGTACAGCGCTGGCAACGAGGCTGTGTCGCCAACCATCGAGGCGGGCCCTGGCCGCACGCTGCGCGTCGGCGTCCCCTCGCTGGGCGGCAGCGCCTCCGTGTGGTGGCGCGGCGCAGGCGGGGCGCTCGCGGCGGCCCACGAGGGCGAGAGCGGCGGCGTCGACTGGTGGTCCATCGAGTACCCCATGGGGGCGGGCTTCGGCGTCGTGTACGAGGCCGTGTCCGCGGACGGGTCGCGGTGGGCGCTCGGGTCCGTCGCGATCGCCGCCACGGACCCGCGCCTGGGAGGCCCGTGCCACGCACTCTCCTGGGACGCTGCCGGCGGCGGGCGCCGCAGCCTTCTCGTTGAGTGGGTGGAGAAGTCTGGCTACGGGTCGCGCGACATGCAGCCGGGCTCGGCCACGGCCACGCTCTCCGGCAGGGACCGCCCTGCCGTCACCTTCGACGGCGTTACCAAGGCCACGTGGGACGTGGACGGGTACCTGCTGCCAGGCGGCGACGCCGGGGACGTGGACGACCTGGTGGACGCCGTGGAGCGGGCGCACTACGTCACCTACCGGAGCCCGCGCGGGGAGGTGGCGCGCTGCGCCGTGACCAGGGCCTCGTACAAGTACGACCGCCTGCGCGCCAAGGTGTCCATCGACCTCACGGAGGTGGGCACCGATGGCTGACCTCCTCTTCTCGGGCGGCGTGGACTGGCGCTCCCAGGAGCGCCTGGACTCGCTCCACGCCGACATGGTCAGCCCGTCGGCCCTCTCGCAGACGTACGGGCGGCTGGGCGGGATCGTGCCGTCATCGTGCTCGGTCGACACCGCCTACTACAGCGACACGCGCGAGAGCGCCAAGGTGGCCTACAGGGGCGACGGGTGGCGGCGCGGGACGCTCCTGCGCCTGTGGCACGACCACGGCGGGCGCTCGGACGCCATCGGGACCTACGTGGCCACCGACGACCCGAGCAAGCTCTCGGGCGGCGCGTGGACCACGACCCTGACGATGCACTCGGCCCTGCACATGCTCTCCACCGACCTGCTGCGCTCCCCGCTCACCGTCGAGCAGGGGGCCTCCGCCGTGGAGGCCATGCGGCACGTGTGCGAGGCCGCGGGGCGCCCCGTGCGCGCCACGTGCCACGACTCGCGCGTGGGCTCCACCGTGGTCTTCGAGGCGGGCAAGAGCCGCCTCTCCGCGCTCTTCGGCCTGGCGACGCCGGCCGGGGTGCGCGTGGACGTGGACGCCATGGGCTACGTGACGCTCGAGGACTACGTGTCGCCCGCGTGGCGCTCGCCCGGCTTCGAGCTGTCCCTGGCGGACCCGCGCGGCATCGTCCACGACGGCGTGTCGCGCTCGTCCTCCTGGCTCTCGCTCCCCGGAGAGGCGGTGGTGGTGTGCAAGTACACCGAGAAGGTGCCCGGGGCCGACGGCAGGGAGGAGAGCGTGGAGCGTGAGATCGACGGCCTCGCGTCCGTGACCGCCGGCGCAGCATCCAGGGCGGCGCGCGGGTACGGCATCGGGGTGACCTCCACGGAGAGCCAGTTCGAGGAGCCCCACACCCAGGAGCACGCGGACCAGCTGGCACGCGACCTCCTGGCCCGCAACTCGTGGGCCGGCACCGAGTGGAAGGTGACCACGCAGTACTTCCCCGTGCGCGAGGGGGACGTGGGCTCGCTCGTCGTGCCGGACGCGCCCCTGGGCTACCAGGGCACGCGCCGCGTGCTCGTGAAGTCCACGAGCCTGGACCTGGCCACGTGGCAGCTCGACCTGACGCTGAGGGAGACGGACGGGATGGTGTGCGACAGTGAGTGACGTGAACGACCTGGCGTCGAGCCTCTTCGGCACGAGCCGCGCCGAGGTGGCGTCCGGCGGGACGTCCACGCTGTACGGCACCGCGGCCACGGACAGCTCCGGCGGCTCCGTCTCCGTGCGCATGGGCGCGGACACGCTGCGCGCGGACGGCCAGGCGGGCACGTCGGTGCCCGTGCCTACCACCACCGACGTGCGCGCCGGCGAGACCGTGATCGTGACCGTGGTCGACGGCCACCCCGTGGTGACCGGCGTCGTGGGCGGCGGGGACAGGCTGCGCACCGACGTGGGCGCGGCGGCCAGCGCGGCGAGTTCGGCGCAGGAGAGCGCCGACAGCGCCAAGGCTTCGGCGGACGCGGCCACCGAGAGCGCCACGACGCTCTCCAGGACCAGGATGCTCATGGCCACGTGCGACACCGAAGCCGCAACGGCCGCGAAGGCGGCGACGCTCGCGTCGGGCTCGCTCGACCTCAGCGCCGGCGCCAGCGTCACCGTGGTCTTCGCCCACGCGAACGCGGCGGACGCGCCGACGCTCGACGTGGGCGGCACCGGCGCCAGGCCGCTGCGCACCAACGGGTCCGCGAGCGCCTACTGGGCGGACGGCCAGGCCGTGGTGCTCACCTACGACGGCACCTACTGGCAGGTGTGCAGCACGCCCGTCTACGCGTCGACGGTGACCGTGGGCAACCCGGGCGGCTCGAACGTCCGCATCGACTCGAACTCCGTCGACGTGCGCGACGGGACGGACGTCACGGCAAGCTTCCAGCGGGACGGCGTCACCTTCCTGGGGGGAAAGTACGCGGTCAAGACGTACTCGACCGCGCTCGCCGGGTCGAGCGACCCCCTGACCGGCTTCCAGGTGTCGTCGCAGGGTCCGGCGAAGGTCACCGGGGCGACGTCCTCGCTGGTCGGCGACATCGGCGGCGTGCAGTCGGCCGTCACGGCGGGCTGGGTGCAGGATATCGGCAGCGGCGCGGTGATGGAGGCGCGCGACAAGTCGTCCGGGGCGTACCACTTCGTGTCGGTAACGCCGACGCGCGGCGTCGAGATGGACGGCCTGTCCGTCTCCCAGGCGGCCCACAAGTCCAACTGGAGCTCCAACCTCAACGACGTAGACTACGGGGTCAACACCTTCACGCCCGAGACCACGGGGAGGCCGACAGACGGCTACGGCTACTGCGTGACCGTCAGCTCGGGCAATGGCGGGACCTACTCCTACTGGCGGCATCAGGTGGCGATAGTCAACGGGAGCGGCATCTACACGCGCGAGTGCGTCAACCCCGGCGCCGGGGCGTCGTGGACCTCGTGGCGCCGCATGACCTACTACGACCGCGCCGTGACCAACATCTACCGCCTGAGGAACCCGTACTCTGGCGTCTACCTCTACACGTCATCCTCCTCCGAGTACAACAGCATGATATCTGCCGGGTGGTCCGGCGAGGGCACGAACTTCTACGCGTTCAACTAGGGAGATTGCGATGGACTACTACGACGAGAATCTGCAGCCGCTCGCGGACCCGGACCTCAGCGACAAGCTAATCGAAGCGCGCTCCGTTGATGGACAGACATACATGGTGCTCCACTCGCTAAACGAGGACCAGAGGAAGGCGCGGGCGAGGGCCATGGCCGCGATGGCGGCGCAGCCAACGGCGCTCGGCACGGAGGACGCGCTGGCGGACCTCGGCGCGTACGTGGCGAAGCTGGAGGCCCGCGTGGCCGAGCTTGAGGGGAGGCAGTGATGGCGGAGATGTACGCGCGGCGCGTGATACGCGGCGAGATGGCTATCGAGGACGTGCCCGCGCCGTGGCGCGACGCCGCGAGGGAGATAGTCGAGCGGGAGACGGGCGGCGCCGAGTGACGGCGCGCTAGGAGGGGCATGGAGACGTACAAGAGCCTCCTCTACTGGGGGGTGACCACGGGCATATGCTACGCGATGTCGGCGGCGCTCACGGAGGGCGACCCGCGAGACGACCACTACGTGACCGTGTGGATGATCGTGCTGGCCATCGCGCTGGCGATCTACGTGGCCATAGACACGACGGCGAGGGCGCGCAGGCGCGACGCCCAGGCGGCCGAGCACGACGCGCTGGTCGACTCGGCGCTCAAGGTCCTGCTGCGCCAGAAGCTCGTGAGCGAGCACGACAGGCTGGTGTCCCACGGCGGGGCGGACGACACGCAGCGCCGCGCGTGGGTGTCCAGCTACGAGACGTACGAGGCCCTGTGCGAGGCCACGGGCGACCGCAACGGCGTGGTGGACTCGTACAGGCAGGACGTGTTGGAGCTGCCGCCACGGGGCGGCGGAAGGGAGACGAGATGAGGTACATGCTGCCGGACTGGGCCTACCAGGCCATAAAGTGGGCCACCCTGGTGGCCATCCCCGCGCTCACCACGCTCTACGTGGTCCTCGCGGGCGTGTGGGGCTGGCCGCACCCGGACGAGGTGGCCAAGACGAGCGCGGCCGTGTGCACGTGCCTGGGCGCGCTGCTCGGCGTCTCGGCCGCGACGGCGACGGGAGACGGGGGCGGCGACGATGGCGGGGACGCCTAGCGGGGCCCCGCGCTGCGCCCTGTGCGGCTCCCCGATGCGCGAGGAGCTGGGCATGGAGCGCAGCCACGAGGGGAGAGTCCAGAGGTGGTGGCACTGCCCGAACTGCTGCCACCGCCAGACGACGATAGAGCCGGAAGGCTGGGAGTCCCCCGCCGATGGGGAGGGGAGCGATTCATGCACCTCTATGTGATATGCGGCCATGGCGCCGGAGACCCCGGTGCCTGCGGCAACGGCTACAGCGAGGCGGAGCGAGTGCGGGCGCTAGGCGCGAGGATTGCCGCACTCGGAGGCCAGTCCGTGACGCTCCTCGACACGAGCCGAAACTGGTACGCGGACCGAGGAATCAACGGCCTCTCCATCCCGAGCGGTGACGCGCTCGTGGAGCTGCACATGGACTCGGCCGGCCCAGGGGCCCGCGGCGCCCACGTCATCATCGCCGGAGGCGTCGGGGGCCCGGACCGCTACGACCGGGCGCTGGCCGACGGGCTGTGCGCCATCTTCCCCGGCCGCGCCAACCGCATCGTGGAGCGCACCGACCTGGCTAACCCCAACCGCGCCGCCGCGCGCGGCATCAACTACCGTCTCGCGGAGAACGGCTTCATCACGGACGCCCACGACGTAGAGACGTTCAACTCGCGGCTGGACGAGGTGGCCGGAGCGTACCTTGAGGCGTTCGGAATCGCCAACGGCAGCGCTGCGCCGGCCGCACCGGCAGCGAGCGAGGGCAACGACAATGAGGAGGAGGACATGGCAGACTTCGGAGTGATCTTCAACCCTGCAAACGCCACCAAGGAGGGGGTCGGCGGGCTCTACTGGCTCGTCGGCGGCAGGCTGTACCACTTCACCAACCCCGACCAGCCGAGGGCGCTCGACAGGATGAGCGAATCCGTCAACGGGCACGCGGTGCCCCGCTACGAGTTCCAGGGCACGGACCCATGGGCAGACAGGCTCGCCCAGGCGTGCGGCGGCTGGGGCAGCGCCGTGGACTGCCCGCGCTTCGACACGGACTAGCGCAATCAGAGGGCTTTTCGGCAGATTCCTGCAAGAATGGCCGTGATTTGCGCCATGTTAGCCCATCCGTCGAATCGGTCGGACATCACCAGCAGCGCCCTCGCCCTTCGGGGCGGGGGCGCTTCTTTGCGTTCTGTCGGCATGCACGCTATGGAGACTTTCAAGTTCCCTTAGTGGTCTCTAGTTGACGAGCGCCTAAAACTCTTAACCAATGGGGCGGGTTTTACCCCGCCCCACCTGCGTTTCTATGGTCGGGGCGACTGGATTCGAACCAGCGACCCTCTGCTCCCAAAGCAGATGCGCTACCAAGCTGCGCTACGCCCCGAACGTTGTGAAGTATAGGGTAGTTCCGGCTGCGGTTCAACGGTTCCATCTTGCCTGATCAGCCGGACGCTGCCGTTCACCCGTATATGAACGGCGTTCGGTTACTGGCGCATTTCTATCGTGTCTCTAGCAAGGCATAGATCGTTTTCAACTCCTTCCTAACTCTATGATGTTCAGCGATGTGCGCGTTCGGGGAAATCACCGCGCGTCTGGAAAGAGTCCAGAAGATTGAGGAACAGGAGACTTCATGACGTATTCCGAGAGGGTCATTGCACAGCTGGAGGAGCGCTACTCCGACCAGCCCGAGTTCATCCAGGCCGCCAAGGAGGTCCTCACCACGCTGCAGCCGGCGCTCGATGCTCACCCCGAGTATGAGCGCGCCGCGCTTCTCGAGCGTCTTGTCGAGCCCGAGCGCATCGTCATGTTCCGCGTGCCCTGGGTTGACGACGAGGGCAAGGTCCAGGTGAACCGCGGCTACCGCGTCGAGTTCAACTCCGCTATTGGCCCCTACAAGGGCGGCCTGCGCTTCCACCCGTCCGTGAACCTCTCGATCCTCAAGTTCCTGGGCTTCGAGCAGATCTTCAAGAACTCCCTTACCACGCTGCCCATGGGCGGCGGCAAGGGCGGCTCGGACTTCGACCCCAAGGGCAAGTCCGACCGCGAGGTCATGGCGTTCTGCCAGAGCTTCATGACCGAGCTCTGCCGCCACATTGGCCCCGACACTGACGTCCCCGCCGGTGACATTGGCGTTGGTGGCCGCGAGATTGGCTACATGTTTGGTCAGTACAAGCGCGTCCGCAACGAGTGGTCCAGCGTCCTCACGGGCAAGGGCATCCCGTACGGTGGTTCTCTCGCCCGTACCGAGGCCACGGGCTACGGCGCTGTCTACTTCCTCGAGAACATGGTCACCGAGAAGGGCGAGGAGCTTGCGGGCAAGACCATCTGCATCTCCGGCTCCGGCAACGTTGCCCAGTACGCCATCCAGAAGGCCGAGCAGCTTGGCGCCCACGTGGTGACTGCCTCCGACTCCAACGGCTACGTCTATGATGCCGAGGGAATCGACTTCGACCTTCTCTGCCAGATCAAGGTCGTTGAGCGTGGCCGCATCAAGGAGTACGCGGAGCGCAAGCCCGGCTCCGTCTACCACGATGGCGAGCGTCCCTGGGACGAGAAGTGCGACATCGCGATGCCTTGCGCCACGCAGAACGAGCTTGACCTCGATGACGCCAAGAAGCTCGTGGCCAACGGCTGCGCGTACGTGGTTGAGGGTGCCAACATGCCCACCACCACCGACGCGACCACGTTCCTCATTGAGAACGGCGTGTACTTCGCTCCCGGCAAGGCTGCCAACGCCGGCGGCGTCGCTGTCTCTGGCCTCGAGATGAGCCAGAACCACGAGCACCTCTCCTGGTCCTTCGACGAGGTGGACGAGAAGCTCAAGGGGATCATGAACTCCATCTACAGCGCCGCCGCCTCCGCTGCGCGCGAGTACGGCCACGAGGGCAACCTCGTGTTTGGTGCCAACATCGCCGGCTTCCTCAAGGTCGCCGATGCCATGATGGCCCAGGGTGTGTGCTAGCCCGCTGATCTGCGTTTTTCTCGGCAAGTGATTGGTCTGGCCCTCCGGCGGTGTGTGAACTGCCTCCCATTTCTTGGACATGGAAATAGAAGTCCGAGAGATGGGGGGCTTTCCATGTCCATCGGCCTGCGATGCAGGCACGACCGATCGGTCAGGGAGCTGGCCGCCGGGATGTTCGGCGAGGGCCGGGGGTACAAGTCCGTCGCCGGAAGTCTGGGCATCCCTGCCGAAGCCGTGCGAAAATGGCAGCAGACGTACCGCGCGACCGGGAGGGACGGCCTGCTGAAAATGGGCGAGAAGCACTCGAGATACGACTTCGAGACCAAGGTCGCCGCAGCCAGGGCCGTGGTCGACGACGGGATGGCCAAGCCCGAGGCGATGGAGCGCTTCGGCATCGCGAGCGCGACGCCGCTGAAGCAGTGGTGCAGGCTGTACCGCGGGGGCGGGGCCGAGGCCCTGAGGCCCAGGCCGAGGGGCAGGCCGAGGGGGTCGGGCGCGAAGGCCGCGCCGATGACCCGCGAGCAGGAGCTCGAGCGCGAGGTCAGGAGGCTCGAGGCGCAGGTGGCGTACCCAAGAAAATCGATGGCCCTGAAGGCGGAGCTGCGCTCCCGAACCGGGAGAAGGCCCTAGCGGTCGCCGAGCTTTCAGGGCAGGGCCACGGCCTCTCCGGCCTCCTGGGGGCCGCCGGCCTCTCCAGGTCGAGCTACTACTACGCGCTGTCCCATCCCAAGACGCCGACCAGGCCGGAGCTGCGCGCCAGGGTGGCGGAGATCTTCGGCGGGCTCCCGAACGGCGTCGGACACCGGCAGGTGGCCATGGAGCTGCGCGCCGTCGACGGCGCGCGGATAGCGGGCAAGACGGTGCTCAGGATGATGGGCGAGATGGGCCTCAGGTGCGGCATCCGCCGGGAGACCGACCACCACAGGTACAGCTCCTACAGGGGGAAGGTCGGCGAGGTGTTCGAGAACGCGCTCGGCCGCGACTTCGCCGCCGACGGCCCCTGGCAGAAGATGGGCACCGACGTCACCGGGTTCAAGTGCTCCTTCGGCAAGGCCTACCTCGCGCCCGTGTACGACTTCGGCAGCAAGGAGATCGTCGCGTGGTCCATCTCGGAGAGCCCGGGCCTCGCCCAGCAGGAGGAGGTGCTCGCCATGCTCGTGGCGGCGAAGCCGGGGGGCGCGAGCCCCGTCCTGCACTCCGACATGGGCTGGCAGTGCCAGCACGCGTCCTACGTCGCGAAGCTCAGGGAGAACGGCTTCGTGCAGAGCATGTCGCGCAGGGGCAACTGCATCGACAACGGCGCGACCGAGCAGGTCTTCGGCCACCTGAAGGACGAGTTCTTCCGGGGACGCGACTGGAGCGACTTCGAGAGCTTCAAGCGCGACCTCGAGGCCTACATCCGCCATTGGAACCATGTGAGGCGCCAGGTCAGGCTGAAGGGCCTGACCCCGGTCGAGTTCCGGGACCAGGCCCTTCGGGGGGCCGCCTAGCGGTTATGATTTATCGCGTCCAAGTTTTGGGGCGCAGTTCAGTCGCCGGAGGGGCCTCAGCAACACTATGCGGCGAGAAGCGCTTGCGCTGCCCCTCGCGGCGAGGAACTGTTAGTTCCAGCCCTTGCCGTCGGAGCCAAACTCCTTGATGAGCTCCTCGGTGCGCTCCTTGATGGCCTCGCGACCGGGCTTGAGGAGCTTGCGGGGATCGTAGCCCTTGCCCTGCTGGTCGAGGCCCTCCTCGATGTACTTGCGGGTAGCAGCCGCAAAGACAAGCTGGAGGTCGGTGTTGACGTTGATCTTGGAGATGCCCAGCGAGATGGCCTTCTTCACCTGCTCAACGGGGATGCCGGTGCCGCCGTGGAGGACGAGCGGCAGGTCGCCCGTCTTGGCCTTGATCTCCTGCAGGCGGTCGAAGGACAGGCCCTCCCAGTTGACGGGATAGATGCCGTGGATGTTGCCAATGCCGCAGGCCAGGAAGTCAACGCCCAGGTCGGCGATGGCCTTGCACTGCTCGGGGTCGGCCAGCTCGCCCTTGGCGGTCACGCCGTCCTCGGTGCCACCAATTCCACCGACCTCAGCCTCGACGGAGATGCCCTTGTTGTGGGCAAGCTTCACGATCTCGGCGGTGTGGGCAAGGTTGGTCTCGAAGTCCTTCTCGTGCGAGCCGTCGTACATGACGGAGGTGAAGCCGGCGTCGATGCACTCAAGGGCGGCCTCGTAGGAGCCGTGATCGAGGTGAAGGGCAACGGGCACGGTGATGTTCTTGGCCTCGACGAGGTCCTTCACCATGTCGGCGACGAGCTTAAAGGAAGTCTGCCACTTGGCAGCACCGCTGGTGCACTGGATGATGAGCGGCGACTGCAGCTCCTCACCGGCATCCAGAATGGAAGAGGCCCACTCAAGGTTGTTGGTGTTGAATGCACCAATACCATAGTGGCCCTTCTCGGCGCTCTGAAGCATTGCGGTTGCATTGACGAGCATAGTGTGACCTCCATCTGTTGGAAGCTGAACGATGTGGTACTTCGACAATCATACCCGATGTGAGAACCTTCACACCCTAGAAGCGCTGCAAGAACGCGATTCCTGCAGGCATTACAAAACACTGGCGGGTAGGCCGGCGCAAACCCCTGCGGGTTTGGCAGAAGGCTTGTCTCTTATTCGTGAGGATGGGCGCAACGCGTTGACCGCGGCCTATACTCGGGTATCCCAAAACAGTAGGGCCGCGCGGGAGACGCGACCGAAGGAGGGATGGGCCTTGGCGCAGGAATCCAAGATGTACGCCAACGGTGCGGATGACCAGCGGGACAAGAAGGACGAGCAGGACGAGCGTGCTGGAGGGGTGTTTGGCGACCTCTCGTTTGCGCAGATTCTCGCCAGCGCGCTTGCCGCAGGCGTGTCGTTCTCGCTCTCTTCGCAGATAGGCGTTGCCGGCTCGCTCATTGGAGCCATTGTGGGCGCCGCTGCGGCAACCGTGGCGTCCTCGGTGCTCAACAACCTCTTCTCCAAGTCCGCCGAGGCAATCAAGGGCGCCGTGGCCACAGATGCCAACGAGTCTCCTACGGCCGAGAAGCCCGCCGCCTCCGCCGCAGGCGAGACCTCGCTCATGCCCCACCCCGTTGACGCGGACCAGCCCGTGGGCGCCGAGGCCCCGGCAGGCGCAACAGCAACCCAGAACCTCGCGGCAGGCGAAACCAGGCCAGCCACGGCATCTTTGGCCGATGACACCGAGGTCAAGTTTGCGTCCTCTGGCACGCGCATCGCTCCGGCCAGCCTGCGCCGCGCCGTGCACGAGAGCCAGCGCCGCGACACCAAGCGACGCCTCGTTGTGGTGTCCATAGTGGCAGGAATCGCGGCTGTTCTCATCTCGGCGCTTCTCGTCAACGCGCTCACTCAGGGCAAGGGTATTGGCACCACGCCCGGCCGCACGCAGGAGACAACCGCCACCGAGCAGGCGCAGACCACAAAGGAGCAGACCGAGGCCGAGAAGCCCGAGGAGACGGACAAGTCCGAGAAGTCCGCCGAGTCTGACTCCACTCAGAGCACTGACACGAGCTCAAACTCCGACACGACGGGCAGCACCACAGACTCGACCACGAGCAACTCCGGCACGTCCTCTAACTCCGGAAACAACAGCTCGAGCAGCAACTCGAGCACCGGGGACGGCTCGAGCTCCAGCAACAACTCCGGCTCGAGCTCCACGACCAACTCGACGGGGTCCAACTCCAGCACCAACAGCGGCTCGAACTCCTCGAGCACGAGCGATTCGTCCAACTCTTCGAGCAGCACCGACTCCACCAAGGGCAACGGCTCCACGTCTGCCACAAAGGGAACGGGCAGCTCGAGCGGCTCCACCGGCTCTGGTGCCACCACGAGCGGCACCAGCGGCAACTAGGGGTACTCGCTCAGGCCGCCCCGCATCTGCGCGTCGGGCAAGAAAAGCACAAGCAGCGCACGCGACCACACCAGGCCACGTGCGCCGCTTCGCTACTCTTGGCGCTCCCCTATCCCAGGAGCTTGAGCACCTCTCGCTTGGCAGCGAGAAACTCCGGCGTGAGGGCAAAGTCACCCTTTCCGGTGCCGTGATTGACGCGCACCTCGCCGGCAATGTGGCTGGGCGCGCCCTCGGAGGGACGCCCTGCCAGCACGTAGACGCGGCTTGCCATCGAGACCGCCTCGTCCACGTCATGCGTGATCACCAGGGCCGAGAGCCCCAGCTCGCGGGCCATGTCGCAGAACCAACGCCGCACCTCGACGCGCGTGATGGCGTCAAGCGCAGAGAAAGGCTCGTCTAGCAGCGTGACGTCTGCCCCCATGAGGTAGGTGCGCATGAACGCCGCACGCTGGCGCATGCCGCCCGAGAGCTCGGCCGGCCACTTCTCCTCCGTGCCTGCAAGGCCAAAGCGCTCAAAGAGCGGCTCGGCCTTGGCGCGGGCCTCGGCACGCGGGACACCCGCCAGAAGAATGGGCAGGCACACGTTGTCGATGATGCGTCGGCTTGGCAGCAGCAGGTCCTTCTGCAGCATGTAGCTCACGCGGCCGGGTGTGCCGGTGACGTCCTCGCCGTGGAGCAGCACCTGGCCGGAAAGCGGCCGCGTGAGGCCCGAGAGCGCGTGCAGGATGGTGGTCTTGCCGCAGCCGGAGCGGCCCACCAGGCACACGACCTCGCCCGCGGCCACGGTAAGCGAGATCCGGTCCACAACCGTGGTCTGCCCGTCCCACGAGAGCGTGAGCGAGCGCGCCTCGAGCGCCGGCACGTCGCCGGCGCCGGTGGCCGCGCCCTTCTCGGCAGCTGTAACGCCTGCGCCCAACGCTAGGCCTCCAGGTACGAGAGGTCGTAGCCCTTGTTCACGTCAAGCTGATTCTGGACCAGGCCCTGGTCGTTCAGCCACTGGTAGAACTTTGCCCAGCGGTCGCCGTCGATAACGCCCCAGGACGAGGCGTCCGCGATGTACTGGGTGGCCAGGTAGTCCTGGCTTGCGTGCACGAGGTCCGAGTCAAGCTCGGGCACGGCGTCGCAGAGGATGTCGGCGGCGTCGCTGGGGTTCTCGACGCAGAACTCGTAGCCCTTCTTGACAGCACGCAGGAAGGCCTTGACCTGGTCGGGGTTCTCCTTGGCAAAGTCGTCGTTGGCGGCGATGACCGGCGTGTAGTAGTCAAAGACGTCGTCGATCGAGATGAACGAGAAATAGTTCACGTCGTAGTTCTGGACCTTGGCGTTCTGAACCGCCCAGCCCTCGTAGACCCACACGGTGTCGAACATGTTGGCCTTGAGGCCCGAGACCTCGTCGTCCACGTTGTAGGGCACCAGGCTGATCTTGGAGTAGTCGCCGCCGTCTGCCTCCACCACGTCCTTGATGGTGGCCTGCTCGACGGGCATGTCCCACGTGGCGTAGGTGTGGTTCTCCATGAGCTTGGGGCGGGTGATGCCGTCGGCCGCGCGGCTCATGATGCCGGAGGTGTTGTGCTGGATGATGGCGGCAACGGCCGTGTAGGGCATGGGCTGGTCGGACGAGAGGCTATTGGCCATAACGTCCTGGTACGAGACGCCCATCTGCGCGCCGCCCGCGCCGATAAGGGCGTCAGCGCCGTCCTCGGGCGGCTGGACGATCTCCACGTCCAGCCCCTCATCGGCAAAGTAGCCCTTGGACTTGGCCACGTAGATGCCCGTGTGGTTGGTGTTGGGCGTGTAGTCAAGCACAAAGGAGATCTTCGCGAGGTCGCTCGAGGCGCTGGAACCGCTCGCGCTGGACGAGTCGCTCGACGCGGCGTCGGACGAGGCGGACTGGGCGGCCTGGCCGCAGCCGGCAAGCGCCAGCGCTGCGTAAGCCGCAACGGAGCCACGCAGGAACGAACGGCGAGAGACGCCGCCGGAAAGCACGGAGTTGGAAGGCATTATCGTTTGTTCCCTTCTGCCCTCTTCCAGGGCATGCAGATGCGCTGCAGCAGGTCAACAAGCTTCATGAGACCAAGCGACAGCGCGGAGATGACAATGATGACCGCGAACATGCGGTCGTACGAGAAGGACTTGCGCACGCGCGTCATGTAGACGCCCAGGCCGGAGTTGCCGCCGAGCCACTCGGCGATCACCGCGCCCACGATGGCGTAGGTCGCGCTGATGCGCAGGCCGCTGAAGAACTGGTCGGCCGCGGCGGGCAGCTTGGCGTAGCGAAAGATCTGCCAGCGCGAGGCATTCATGGTGCGCATGAAATCGATGACGTCGGGGTCCACCGAGCGGAAGCCCGAGATCAGCGAGACCGTGATGGGGAAGAACGTGGTGATCACGATGAGGATCACCTTGGGAGCCAGGCCGTAGCCAAACCACAGCACCAGAAGCGGCGCGATGGCGATGGTGGGTATGGTCTGCGAGATGGTCACGAGCGGCTGGAGGGCCAGGTAGAAGCCCTCGAAGCGGTCCATGAGCACCGCGATGGCAAAGCCGAGCGCCACGCCAATGAGAAGGCCAATGGCCGTCTCGACCAGCGTGGTTGCCGCGTGGCCCACGATGAGCGAGATGTCGTTCACGAGGGCCTGAACCACCTGGACGGGCGTGGGGAGCAGGAAGTTGGGGATGAGCCCCAGGTCAACGACGAGCTCCCACACCACGAGAAGCCCCACCACCGTGAGGAGCGGCGTAAGCACGCGGCGCGCGTGGGACGCCCCGGTGCGCGGGGCGGCGGCGCTGCTCGCCGGCTCGGCGGCGTTTCTCGGCGTGTCTTGCTGGCGCGACACCGGCTACGCGACCTCCTCGGCCTTCTGGACAAACTCGGTGTCGGTGGGGTGGTACTTGCCCACCTTGTGCTCAGTGGTCATCACGTCGCCGTTGGGGCGGTAGTCGATCTTCACGTAGGTGGCCATCTTCTTGCAGCCCGCCTTGGCACCCACGAGCTGGCAGTTCTTGACGATCTCCATGCAGGTGTCGTAGTCGGCCTCGATGGCGGTCTCGAACGGGCCAACAAAGTAGTCGACGCCCGTCGAGTCGATGTAGGCGATCACCGCGTCAACCACGCGGCAGACCTCCTCGTCGGTCTGGGCGTCCATGGGCAGGAACTGTATCGCGACGGAGCAGTCCATGCACCCTCCCTTCCGGGTGCCAAAAAGGCACCCACGTCTTCCGTAGGTGCCCGAACTGTGCGCTCTGGTCCCTACGCCGGCATTACCCGGACAGGTTCTATGGGTCGCGGCATTGGTGCCGCCTCTCAGCCGGGCCGTTATCCCAGCTCCCCTTTGCGCAGTCTAGTATAGCGCCCCGCGGGATTATTTTGCCGGGCATGGGCGAGAAGCCGCTACACATTCGTCGGCCGAATCTGTATCGACCAGCGCAGGATACAGCTTCGGGTCCGAATGTGTGGCGAGCGGCACCCCAAACAGCAACCACACGCCAAACGGGATTGGTGCATACTTGTGCTAACAGGCACGGTAACTCCACCGCACGCAAACAGGAGGTATCACATGGACGGAAATGCGGTTCTCGGCTGCGTTGTCTGCGCTGTTGTCGGCGGCCTCGTCCTCGTGCTTGACGTATGGCAGATGCGCACCGGCAGCGTGCGTTTCCTGCACAGCTACCACTACGTGAACGTTCCCGCCGCCGACCGCCCTGCGCTCGCGCTGGAAAGTGGACGCTGGCTTGCTGCAACCGGTGCGTGCGTGGTGCTTCTGGGGTTCTCGCTCCTGCTACCCAGTCCCGTGGCGGACGCTTTTGCGATTGCCCTGGTAATCGCGTTGTTTGCGGCCATCATCATGACCTGCCGAGTCGTCGTGAGGCGCAATGGGTCTCTCTTTGGCTGATGCCTCAGCCCGTCTGGCCGCACTCGAATAAGGAGGCCCATGGACGCCCTCAAGGCCCGCTTCGAAAGCCACCCCGAGAGACACCCCGGCGTTACCTGGGAAGACGTCGCACGACAGCTCGACGACGCGCGCCTGCGCGCCCTTGCCTACCTCGAGGAGACGGGTGGTGAGCCGGACGTCCTCCTCTACCAAGAGCTCCTCTACGTTGCGGACTTCTCGCCCGAGTCCCCGCAACGCCGGTCCGTCTGCTACGACAGGGCCGCCCGCCTGGGCAGGAAGCGTAACCCGCCGGCAACCAGCGCCTGCGAGCTGGCGGAGTCGAATGGCCTGGAGCTTGTGGGCGAGAAGATCTACCTCGCCATGCAGGAGCTGGACCCTCTCGACGCAAAGACCAGCAGCTGGATCAAGACTCCGGAAGACATGCGCGCCCAGGGCGGCGCCCTCTTTGGCAGCAGGCGATACGACCGCACGTTCATCTACTGCAACGGAGCCGACTCCTATTACGCGGCGCGCGGCTTTAGGGCGTACTTCTCGCTGGAATAGCGGTTGTGTGCTGGGGCCGGCTGCGGCACCGCAGCGCACCCACCCCACGGCCTCGCGTGGTATTGTCTCAGCAATGAGACAAAGGGACAGTCCCTTTGTCTCACTCGTTACGGAAGGCTCACCATGGGACTCATCTTTGGCAGAAAGAAGCGCCGCAAGCGCGCCGCGTATGACCCCGACGAGTTTGTGGACACCAGGCCAAACCCGCTCCTCACACGTGGGTTCTCTAAGGGCGGCTCGTCTCAGGGCTACGGCAACGAAGGCGGCCTCTACGCTAACAACGAGAACTGGGACGACTCCCCGCGCGACAGCTGGGACGACGGCTGGGACAGGTAGCGGCCACAACCGCCGATGAGACAAAGGGACTGTCCCTTTGTCTCATGCCTGCATCTCCAACAGGTGATGCTCGAGTGCACCGTCCACCGCAAAGAGGTACAGCCCGTGGACACCTCGCTTAAGCAGCACGTTGAGCTCATGTCGGAGGTTTGCCTCTGGGTCATCGCTGCCGTTAATCGCTTATTACGTGAATGCTATTGCCCATTCAACCTCTCGTCACAGCGGCCTGGGGGCCTACCCCCAGCCCCGGCTACTGCTGATAGTAGCTCAGGAAGTCTTCGAGCTTGTCCATCGCCTCGTGCAGCGTGTGCTTGCGCGGCAGGTAGACAATACGGAAGTAGCCGGGCTTCTCCCAGTTGAAGCCCTTGCCTGCAGTGATCAGGACGTGCTCGTCCTTGAGCAAGTCGAGCGCAAACTGATCGTCGTCGGTGATGTGGAACTTGTCCGGATCGAGCCTCGGGAAGATGTAGAACGCGGCCTCGGGCTTGGTCACCGTGACGCCGTCCATGTTGGAGAGGCGCTCGTAGACGTACTCGCGCTGCTCGTAGATGCGCCCTCCGGGGACGAGAAGGCCCTGGCTACGCTGAATGCCGCCCAGGCAGGTCTGCACGATGGACTGCGCCGGCACGTTGGAGCACAGGCGCATGTTGGACAGCATGTTGATGCCGTCGATGAGGTCCCTCGCGATGCGCTTGTTGCCCGAAAGGCTCATCCAGCCAATGCGGTAGCCCGCCACCATGTGGCTCTTGGAAAGTCCGTTGAACGTAATGCAGAACAGGTCCGGGGCAAGGCTCGCGATGGAGACGTGCTGCTTGCCGTCCATCACCAGGCGGTCGTAGATCTCGTCAGCAAAGATGACCAGCTGGTTCTCGCGCGCCACGTCCACGATTTGCTCCAGCACCTCGCGCGGGTACAGGGCGCCCGTGGGGTTGTTGGGGTTAATCACAACGATGCCCTTGGTGCGCGGCGTGACCTTGCTGCGGATGTCGTCGATGTCAGGGTACCAGTTGGCCTTCTCGTCGCAGATGTAGTGCACGGCGGTGCCGCCAGCCAGCGTGGCGCAGGCGGTCCACAGCGGGTAGTCCGGGCTGGGGACGAGAATCTCGTCGCCCTCGTTCATGAAGGCGTTCATCGCAAGCTGGATGAGCTCCGAGGCGCCGTTGCCCGTGTAGATGTCCTCCACGTCCACGTTGGGGATGCCCTTGAGCTGGTCATACTGCATGATGGCCTTGCGCGCGGAGAAGAGGCCGCGGCTGTTGGAGTAGCCCTCGCACTCTGTGAGCTGGTCCTGCATGTCCTTCACGACCTCGTCCGGCGTGCGGAAGCCAAACGGCGCGGGGTTGCCAATGTTCAACTTGAGCACATGGATGCCCTGGTCCTCCATGCGGTACGCCTCGTCCAGGACGGGCCCGCGGATGTCGTAGAGGACGTTATCGAGCTTGGATGACTTCTTGAACTGGCGACGAGGCATGGTGGATTCCTTCTTCTTGGTGGGGGTGGATGAGGCAGAGGGAGTTTCCCTTTGTCGCGTTTCCGGCGGCGCGGCGGCATCGGTCTCGCCCGAGAGCCACTCGGCGCTCACGCCGAGTGCGGTGGCGAGAAAGGCGAGCGTTGCCTTTCTCGGCTCAGTCTTGCCGCTTAGGTACTGGCTGAGCTGCGACTTTCCCAGCTTGACGCCATCGGCCGCAGCCATGCGCACAAGATCTGCCTGACGCAGGCCGCGCTCGTCCATGGCCTGGCCAAGGCGTGCCGAGAAGTCCTTGTGGGTCTGGTCTTCCACGACCCCTCCCTTCCGGGTGCCCGCCGAGCGCTGTGCAAGAAGTTCAATTTCTCTTCTCAGCTATCAACGCGTCGGACCCAAAAGTTCAATTTCTAGAACGAGAAGTTCAATTTATTGACAGAGTAGCACTGCCCATCACGGCGTACTGCGAGAAATTGAACTTCTCGGTGTGTCCACGGCTTTTCCAACCGCTGGGGACGTCTCGCGGGGTATTGGGTGTCGCGAGGGGGTTGTGCGGGATTCTCGCACTGTGCGCCGCCACACGTTCGCGCCCGAAGCTGTATCCCGCGCAGGTCGGTACAGATTCGGACGCCGAATCTGTATCCCCTCTCCACACGTTCGCGCCCGAAGCTGTATCCTGCCCAGGTCGATACACATTCGTGCGTCGAACCTGTACCGGCAGGATTCGGGGATGCGGCGGGCTCGGGTATCATGGAACAACCAACACCGGCCCCCGGAACGCGAGGTAGCAGCCATGAGAACGCTTATGTCCGTACTTGCGACCGCCATAGCGTCATTTGTCGCGGTTGCCCTTGTCCCCTCGGCGCACGTGATTGGCCACCCGCAGTGGGCGGCGTACCTGGCCTTTGCGCTCATGCTCTGCGTGATGAACGCAATCGTGAAGCCCATCATCCAGATCCTCTCGATTCCCGTAACAATCATCACGCTGGGGCTTTTCACGTTTGTAATCGACGCGCTTATGGTATCGCTCGCGTCTAACCTTGCAGAAAGCGTCTTTGGCATGGGCGTAGTGGTCACGGGCTTCTGGGCCACGCTCTTTGTCGCGCTCATCGTGAGCGTGGTTAGCGGGCTTCTCGGCGCCAAGGACTAGCGCCGCGCCGGCGACCATCGCAGTTGCCCTCGACGCGGCGACCATCGCAGTTGCCCTCGACGCGGCGACCATCGCGGCTACACGCACCAGCGATGGTCACTCGCCCCGTCCCTATCGCAGCTCGATATCCCCCTTGCGCAGGTGCTCGATGTAGCCCTCGCCCCACGTCTCAATGCTCGAGAGCACCGGAACAAAGTCCTCCCCCACCTGCGTGAGCGAGTATTCCACGCGCGGCGGCACCTCCGGGAAGACCTCGCGGCGCACCAGCCCCTCTGTCTCCAGCCGCTTGAGCTGCGAGGAGAGCGTGGAGTGCGTAAGCTCGGGCATGCGGCGCTCAAGTTCGCCAAAGCGCAGCTTGCCCTTGCTGAGGTGGTGGAGAATCACGATCGACCACTTGCCCTGGAGCAGCCACTGCGCGGTCACAAATGGACAGACGCCAAAGTCTTTGGGTGTGCTTCGCATGTGATGCCGTCCCTTCCTGCTGTTAGCAGATGGTATCTCAACTAATACCAAGTATCGAGAAAAAACGTTATTCAAACACTCACATATATTGGGTACACTGATTTTAGTACAGAGTTGCTACCAAGTCGACACACCCGACTGAACAGGAGAGAGCAATGGCAGAGAAGAACGTCCTCATCGTAGTGGGAACCCTCCGCAAGAACGGCTTCAACGAGCAGCTGGCCCAGCGCATCGAGGCGCTGCTTGAGGGCCGCGCCAACGTGAGCAGGCTCGACTACTCGGCGCTGCCCCTCATGAACCAGGACCTCGAGGATCCCGAGCGCGCAGAGGTCGCGGCCGTACGTGAGGCCGTGCGTCAGGCCGACGGCGTGTGGTTCGTAAGCCCGCAGTACAACGCCTCGTTCCCCGGCCACGTGAAGAACCTGGTCGACTGGCTGAGCAGGCCGCTTCCCGGCAAGGGTCGCGACACCGCCGTTTCCGGCGGCATGCGCGCAACCGTCTCCGGCGCGGGCGGCCGCACCGCCACCGCCGAGATGCGTGCCGCGCTCGACGCGCTTCTCGCCTTTGTGGGCGCGCAGGTCATGACTGAGAAAGAGACCGGCATCGCCCTCTCCGGCGAGTCCTGGATGTCCGGCACGCTGACCCTCTCCCCCGAGGACGAGGCCGCCCTTGCCGCCCAGGCAGACGCCTTCCTTGAGTTCATCGCGTAAGACGCGAGAAATACGCTGCAAGCAGGCCGCCCGGCATTCCGTGTGCTGGGCGGCCACTTCCATAACTTGGCAATAAGCTCAAGCGTCCCCATGTAGGGCGCTCCAAACCACGCTCAGCGCTCCACCACAACCGCACCGCTGGTAAAGTCGTCACCACTCGCCGGCAGCAGCTCCCAGATTCTCCCGCAGCTCGACCGCATCACCCGCGCGTCGTGCGAAACCAGAACTACCGCACCGGGGAACTCGGAGAGAAGACGCTCCAGAGCCTCAATCGAGTGCAGGTCGAGGTGATTCGTTGGCTCATCCATCACCAAGAGCTGCGGCTTTGTGAGAACCGCCTCCGCCAGCACGAGTTTGCGTAACTCCCCTGGGCTCAGCTCGCCCTCCTCAAGCAGAGCATCCGGGCGAGAATTGAGCTGTGCCACAACGGAGAGTACCTGTCCCTTCTCACCGGCGGCAAGGCCCTGGAGCCGAGCGCAGGCACGCCTTGCCGCATCCACGCCAATCTCCTGAGGCACGTAGAGCATGGGAACATCCTTAGGAACCGCTGCAACAAGCGCCCTGACCAGCGTTGACTTGCCCGAACCGTTGGGTCCAACAACGCCAACGTGATCTGCCGAACCAAGGAACAGCTCCGGCGCGGCAACGCCTGGGGCGTCCGGAATCCCGCCATAGCGCACCGTCCCCTCCGGCAGCCGCGCGATGACCGACCTTCTCGACCGCTCGCCAAACGAAGGAACGTTGCCGTCATAGCGCCGCTCGACGTATGACGCCTGCACACGGTCTCGCTCGCCCTTAATACGTGCATCAAGGGTTGTGGCAAGATGCGTGGCGCGGCCGTCCTTGCCCGAGACAATCGCGCGCCCGATCTTCTCGCGTGCGTCATGGTCACGCGGGTCAAGGCCGCGCCTGCTACGCAGGCCGTCCGCACGCGAGGCAGCCTCCACCCGTCGCTGGCGCTCGGCCGCCAGACGACGCTCCTCTCGCCGCGCACGCGCCTGAGCATCTGCGGCTGCCTCGGTCTCGCGTTGCCGCTGCTCAAAGGTATGCGAGTAATTGCCCGGGCGCACGCGCACCTCTCCACCCTCAAAGGAGATGCACCTCTCTACAAGCGCGTCGAGAAGGTCTCGGTCATGCGAGATGAGAATTCCCACGCCAGAGAAGGAACGCAGTGCGAGCAGGACCGCCTTGCGCGTGTGCGCATCAAGGTGATTCGTTGGCTCGTCCATCACCAGCACGTCCGGGCGGCTCCAGAGTGCCACCGCCACCTGAAGGCGCTTCTGCTGCCCGGAGGAGAGCTCGTCAAAGCGCCAAGCCCAGTCGTCGCCAATACCCAGCACGTCGCGCAGTCGCACGGCATTACGGTCCCACGCGGCGGCAAAGTCGAGAAGCGCAGCCGGCGAACGGTCGCCGTCCTGCTCGCAGTAATAAGAGACCAGGCCGTAAGGCCCCACGCTCCCCGACGTAGGACGTAGCTCGCCCGTGGCAATCCGAGCAAGCGTAGACTTTCCGCAACCATTGTCGCCAACTACGCCGGTCCAGCCAGTGGGTAGGCTTAAGGTAACACCGTGAAGTACCTCATGCGGACTCCCGGCATAGCTGTAGTGGATGTTCGTAAGGTTAAGTTGCATAAAGACCTCGCAGACGCAGAACCGGCGCGAAGCACCAGCATATGGGCACGAACTTCTCGCCCCAGGGGGCAGCGTCTACTTGCGCAAGGTCCTCTCCCGTCTCTCAGTCGGCCTACCAAAGGCCAACCCAGTTGTTCATGCAACGCAAATTAGCCTAAAGGAGGACTACGGCAAGCGCAAGCTGCAACACCCCTGACAAAAAATGCCCTCCGGCGCCGATTTGACGCCCAAGCGTGGGTTTTGTCCGCAACTGCTGCGACAAACGCGTCCCCCGGCGTCGCACGCCCGCACGCCTGCGTGCTACGCTCGTCTGGCTGCAACCAACAGAGAGGACGCGCATGCCAGACGAGAAGCACCCAACCACAGAGGGCGCGACGGCCGAGGACCTTGAGACCTCGGAGCGCCTCATCGACTTTATCCACCACTGCCCCAGCATGTTCCACACGGCGGCAACCATCAGCGACCGCCTCGACCAGGCAGGCTTCACCTACCTGCCCGAGGGCGACGCCTGGGACGTTGAGCCTGGCGGCTCGTACTACACCACTCGCAACGGCTCTAGCGTCATCGCCTTTCGCGTGGGCGAGGACGCCCTTGACCGCGACGCCTACCACTTCCAGATAACGGCGGCCCACGCGGACTCCCCCACCTACAAGGTGAAGTCCGTTCCTGTACTCGACGGGCCCGAGACCTACCTGCGCCTTAACGTGGAGGGCTACGGCGGCATGATCGACTACACCTGGCTCGACCGGCCGCTGTCGCTCGCCGGTCGCGTCCTGGTGCGCACGGCCACGGGCATAGTGAGCCGCCTCTTTGCACCCGACCGCGACCTGGTGCTCATTCCCAGCGTGGCCATCCACCTGGACCGCACCGTGAACAAGGGCAAGGAGTTCAACCGCGCCGTCGACCTCTGCCCGCTCTTCTCGGCTGGCCGTCTGCGCAAAGAGGACTTTGACCGCATGGTCGCCGAGGGCGTGGGCGCCAAGCCCGAGGACATCCTGGCGCGCGACCTCTTCCTCGTGAACCGCGAGCGCCCATGTATCTGGGGCATGGCAGACGAGTTTGTCTCGTCCCCCAAGCTCGACGACCTGCAGTGCGCCTTCGCGTCGCTGGAGGCATTTGTCGCCGAGAAGAACCGCCGCTGCGTCACCGTCTTTGCGTGCTTCGACAACGAGGAGGTTGGCTCCAACACCAAGCAGGGGGCCATGTCCACGCTGCTCCACGACACGCTGGTGCGCGCCAACGCGGCGCTGGGCATGGGCGAGGAGGACTACTTGCGGGCCCTCTCGCGCTCGTTCCTTGTGAGCTGCGACAATGCGCACGGACTGCACCCCAACCACCCCGAGCTCTACGATGCCGAGAACCGCTGCCGCCTCAACGGCGGGCCGGTGGTGAAGGAGGCCGCCAACCAGAAGTACACGACCGACGCCTTTAGCCGGGCTGTCTTTGTGTCGCTGTGCGAGAAGGCCGGCGTGCCGCACCAGACCTTTGCCAACCGCTCGGATATGGCCGGTGGGTCCACGCTTGGCAACCTCTCGAACACGCAGGTGAGCGTTCACGCCGTGGACATTGGCCTGCCGCAGCTGGCAATGCACTCCAGCTACGAGACGGCGGGCACGCGCGACACCACGTGGACCATTCGTGCGTTACGCGAGTTCTTCTCGGCTGACCTGAGAATTACTGGTGCGGAGCGGGTAGACATGGTCTAGCAGGCACTCGTTTGGACGGTCTCGGCGCTGGTCCATGCAGGCCGGGCTCGTTCCTAGGAACCAGGAGGCATTGTCATGTGCACGGCAATCAGGTTCACAGACGACAAGGGTCAGATGTACCTCGCGCGAAACCTCGACTGGAGCTGCGGGTACGGCGAGCGCGTCGTGGTGACGCCGCGCGGCTTCAAGCCCAACTCCCCGTTTGGCGCCGTTACGGGCATGCGCGAGCCCGTGATTGGCATGGGCATTGTCGAGGAGGGCATGCCGCTCTACTTTGACTGCGCCAACGCCTCCGGGCTGGCAGTGGCCGGCCTCAACTTCCCGGGCTACGCGCAGTACGCCGACGCCCCGGTTGAGGGCAAGACCAACGTTGCCGCCTACGAGTTCCCACTGTGGGTTGTGGCCAACTTCACGACCGTCGACGAGGTCGAGCGCGCCCTCGATGACCTGGTGATTGTTGGCAAGCCCATCAACGACAAGTACCCCGTGTCGCTGCTGCACTGGATCATTGGCGACGCCACGAGGAGCATTGTGGTGGAGCAGACGGCGCAGGGCATGGAGGTCTACCACGACGACGTGGACGTCCTGGCCAACCAGCCCGGCTTTGCCTGGCATCGCGAGAACCTGCGCAACTACATGAACGTCTCCAACGAGCTGCCGCAGAACGTGGTGTGGGACAAGGCCGAGCTTCTCCCCTATGGCTCCGGCGCGGGCATGCGCGGGATTCCCGGTGACTACTACTCTACCTCGCGCTTTGTGCGCGTTGCGTACCTGAACTCGCACTATCCGGTGCAGTCGGGCGAGAAGGCAAACGTGAGCCGCATGTTCCACGAGCTTGAGGGCGTTGCCATGATCGACGGCGCGGCCCGCATGACCAACGGCGAGTTTGAGCGCACCGTGTACACCGGCGGCTACTCCGCGGCCACGCGCACGTACTACTTCAACACCTACGAGGACCCCGCAATTCGTAGCGTTGCCATGGACGACTACGACACCGAGGGCACCGAGCTGGTGCAGGTGGCGGACCCGAGGGCGTAGCGCGGGCTTGCTTGCTGTGAGGTATGGGGTCTCGGCTATGCCGGGACCCCTCTTTTTGGCTTTCTGGGCATCCCGCTGTTCCCGGCTCGTCGCGCATCTCGGCCGCCAACTGGGCAGATGCGACGAACCTGTGATGAGCCGGTAACAACGGAGCTGCGCGGCCGGGGCTTGTTACCGGCGCGTCGAGGTTCTCGACTGCCAACTCGGCGACGCCGCCGGCTCGCGACGAGCAGGTAACAACGAACGGGCTGACGCCCCCAATCTGGAACTCCCCGCCCAATAATCGAACTTGACAGTACGATAAAAATCGAAAATGCAAGGCCAGACGTAGCTGCAAATTTCGATTGGTTAGCACCCTCTAACCGATCGAAAAATGCAAGCTTGTGACTTGGCTGCAGATTCCGATCGGTTAGCAGCCTCTAAACGATCGAAAACTGTAAGAAGACGGAATCTGCAGGATGACGTCTGAGGCTGAGACCTTACGCCAAGGTACCCCCGAATTAATTGTGTACAATTAGTTGTGCTCAATCGATTAGCGCCGCCAGCCCGCCAGTTCGCGCCATACTGAAGCCGTTACCAACAACACCGGGCCGCAACGCCCGGAGGAGGGAGCCATCATGGCATCCGAGAACACCACCAACTACCTGGACTTTTCTGTCACCGCACAGGACGGCAGCACCGTCCCTCTGAGCACCTACGCCGGCAAGGTCCTGCTCGTTGTGAACACCGCCACCGGCTGCGGCTTCACGCCCCAGTATGAGGACCTCGAGCGCATCTACGCCGCCCACAAGGACCAGGGCCTCGAGATCCTGGACTTCCCCTGCAACCAGTTTGCCGGCCAGGCGCCCGAGTCCGACGACCAGATCAACCAGTTCTGCTCGCTCAAGTTCAACACTGAGTTCCCGCGCTTCAAGAAGCTCGACGTGAACGGCGACACCGCAGACCCGCTCTTTGCCGCCCTTGCCACCGAACGCCCCTTCCAGGGCTTTGGCGATGGCCTCAAGGCGGCGGCGCTCGACAAGTTCGCCAAGGCCAACAACAAGAAGTTCGGCGAGAAGGCCTACATCATGTGGAACTTCACCAAGTTCCTCATCGACCGTAACGGCCACCTCGTGGCCCGCTTCGAGCCCACCGCCAGCATGGACGAGGTCGAGCGCGCAATCGAGGCGCAGCTCTAGTGGCCGCCACCCAGCCGCAAGCGTCCCCACAGGAGGCCCCCTTCGCAACGAAGGGGGCCTCCCCTGCCGAGCTCCTGCGCCTAGACAACCAGCTGTGCTTTCCGCTCTACGCCTGCTCAAAGGAGGTCGTCCGCAGCTACCAGCCGCTGCTTGGTCCGCTCGGCCTCACCTACACGCAGTACCTCTGCATGATGGTCCTCTGGGAGGAGGGCGCAGCCACCGTGAGCCACCTTGGCGAGCGGCTCTACCTGGACTCGGGCACGCTTACGCCGGTCTTGAAGAAGCTCGAGAAGAGCGGCTACATCACGCGCGAGAGGAGCGTGGCCGACGCGCGCGTGCTTGAGGTGCGTCTCACGCCCAAGGGCCTCGACCTCCGTGACCGCGCGGCATCCGTGCCGGCGGCCATGGCGTGCCATGTGCACCTCTCGGCAGACGAGGCCGCGGAGCTCAAGCGGCTCCTAGCAAAGGTACTTGCCAGCGTGCGCGATGGCGAGCCAACCTGCAGCAACGCATGCACACAGACGGAAGGAAGCGAGAACCAGTGAGCAACAAGCAGGACAGCAGCGCCGAGAAGAACCAGGCGGCCGCGCCCATTCCCACCACCGAGCGCGAGAAGACCATCGTACGCACAAGTATCCTCGGAATCGTAGCCAACGTGCTGCTCGCCGCATTCAAGGCCGTGGTGGGCGTGATCTCCAACTCCATCGCCATCACCCTCGACGCAGTGAACAACCTCTCCGACGCGCTTTCGTCGGTCATCACGATCGTGGGCACCAAGCTCGCCGGGCGCGCGCCGGACAAGCGCCACCCCATGGGCTACGGGCGCATTGAGTACCTCACGGCCATGGTCATCTCGATCATCGTGCTCTACGCCGGCATCACCTCGGCCGTGGAATCCGTGCAGAAGATCGTCTCGCCCGAGGCGCCGGACTACTCCGCCGCCGCGCTGGTGGTTGTTGCCGCCGGCGTCGTGGCCAAGGTGCTTCTCGGCCGCCACGTGCAGTCTGTTGGCAGGCGCGTGAACGCCGACTCGCTGGTGGCCTCGGGGCAGGACGCGCTCTCGGACGCAGTACTCTCGGTGTCAACGCTGGGCGCCGCCGTGGTCTACCTGGCGTGGGGCATCTCGCTTGAAGCCTGGGTGGGCGCCGTGATCTCGGCGTTCATCGTGAAGGCCGGCCTTGAGATGCTCTGGCAGACGCTCAGCCAGATACTGGGCGAGCGCGTGAGCCCCGAGCTTGCCGAGAAGGTCAAGAGCATCGTGGCCGAGGATGACTGCGCCCTGGGCGTCTACGACCTCATCCTGAGCAGCTACGGGCCCGAGCGCAGGGTTGGCTCGGTCCACGTGGAGGTGCCCGACACCACCTCGGCAGAGGAGATTGACGAGCTCTCGCGGCGCGTGGCCGAGCGCGTCTTTGCGCGAACGGACGGCCAGGTGATTCTCGCCGCCGTGGGCATCTACTCGAGAAACACCTGCAAGGACGTCGCCGACATGCGCGAGCGCGTGCGTCGCATCGTGACAGCACACGATCACGTGCTGCAGTTCCACGGCTTCCACGTGGACGAGGCGCGCCACCTGCTGGAGTTCGACGTGATTATCGCATTTGAGGCGCCTGACCGGCAGGGCGAGTACCAGCAGATTGTGCACGAAGTCGAGGAGGCATTCCCCAACTACACCGTGCGCGCCACGCTCGACAGTGACATCACGGACTAGAACAATCGGCGCGGAGAGGCCACCCTCCCCGCGCCGATGAGACAAAGGGAAACTCCCTTGGTCTCATCCCGCCAGCTTGGCGCCAAGGGCCTCGCAGGCTGTAAGCGCGTCATCGTCCGGCTCGAGGTGCGCGATGTAGGTCTCGACCACGTTCACACCGGCATCCTTGGCCGCCTGCTCCCACGTGCGCATCCACTCGCCATCGCCCCAGTCGTAGGAGCCAAAGAGCGCCACGGGGCGGGCGCACGACGGCCCCGACGGCCCTCCCGCGCCCGCCAGAAGAAAAAAGCGCCCGGAGCTCGCCGTCCGCAAGTACGGGCGAGACAAGCTCCAGGCGCATGAGACAAAGGGAAACTCCCTTTGTCTCATCGAGCAATGTTGTAGAAGGCGGAGCGGCCGGCGTACTCGGCGGCGTCGCCCAGCTCCTCCTCGATGCGAAGCAGCTGGTTGTACTTGGCCACCCGGTCAGAGCGGGCGGGTGCACCAGTCTTGATCTGGCCGGCGTTGGTGGCAACGACCAGATCGGCGATCGTGGTGTCCTCGGTCTCGCCCGAACGGTGCGAGACGATCGTGGTGTAGCGAGCGCGCTGCGCGGTCTGCATGGCCTCGAGGGTCTCGGTGAGGGTGCCAATCTGGTTGACCTTCACGAGCAGCGCGTTTGCCGCGCCCAGCTCGATGCCGCGACGCAGGCGGGCGGTGTTGGTGACAAAGAGGTCGTCGCCAACCAGCTGCACGCGCGAGCCAAGGCGCTCGGTGAGCTGACGCCAGCCGTCCCAGTCCTCCTCGGCCAGGCCGTCCTCGATGGAGATGATGGGGTAGGACGAGACGAGCTTGTCCCAGTAGTCGACCATCTGCGCGCTGGTGAGCGTGCGGCCCTCGCCCTTGAGGACGTAGGTGCCGGTTGCGGCGTCATAGAGCTCGCTCGTGGCGGGATCCATGGCAAAGACGAAGTCCTCGCCCGGCTTGAAGCCAGCCTTCTCGACGGCCTTCATGAGGTACTCGAAGGGCTCGGCGTTGGTCTTGAGGTCGGGGGCAAAGCCGCCCTCGTCGCCTACGCCGGTGGAGAGGCCCGCATCCTTGAGGACGCCCTTCAGGGTGTGGTAGACCTCGGCAGACCAGCGAAGAGCGGTGTGGAAGTTAGGCGCGCCGACGGGCATGATCATGAACTCCTGGAAGTCCACGTTGTTATCGGCGTGAACGCCGCCGTTCAGGATGTTCATCATGGGCGTAGGCAGCGTGTGCGCGTTGGGGCCGCCCAGGTAGGCGTAAAGCGGAAGCCCCGCGGAGGCAGCGGCCGCGCGGGCGGTTGCCAGGCTCACGCCCAGGATTGCGTTGGCGCCCAGCTTGCCCTTGTTAGGGGTGCCGTCGGCGGCGATAAGGGCCGAGTCAACGCCGCGCTGGTTGCGGGCGTCGAGGCCGAGGACGGCCTCGCGGGCCTCGTTGTTCACGTGGGCAACGGCCTTCTCGACGCCCTTGCCCTGGTAGCGGGCGGCGTCGCCGTCACGAAGCTCGACGGCCTCAAACTCGCCGGTAGAGGCGCCGGAGGGGACGATCGCCCTGCCGAAGCTGCCATCTGCAAGCGTGACCTCTGCCTCGACCGTGGGGTTGCCGCGGGAGTCCAGGACCTCGCGTGCGTGGACCTTCTCGATTGCGCTCATGATGTGCCACCTTTCGTGTGGTTGTCTGTGGCGGTTTGACTGCCGCAGGTATTGCATAGTGAAGTGCGAAGTAAAAGTTATCTTTCTCTTACTTACGTGTGTATACCCGCAGCGCCCCTCCCCCATACCAGAATTGCCGATACAGCGAAAATAAATGTTGTGGATAGAACACTGTGCCGAAAAGATCGCGCCGCCGACGCAAGAAAGGGGAACGTCGGCGGCGCCTGTTGTGCCGATTGCCCGGGGAGAGGGTCCGGACGCTACGGCGGGAGTCAACGGCTCGTGCTCCTGCGCTGCAGTCGGTGTCGCAGGTGTAAGCCTTACTTAACTCTAAGAGAAGAGTACACCATGGTTAACTTATTGTGGTCGGGAACTTAATAAAAACTCGACTATTTTCTCTGCGAAGGCCCCGCCGCCTACCCC
>OIET01000157.1_pt1 | contig 85425 bp, 94 predicted proteins | sample 1581871 | NCBI WGS metagenome assembly OIET01 (sample SAMN03279760, study PRJEB24777) | human gut metagenome | isolation source: fecal sample PR121 from 1 month old male Malay infant, vaginally delivered... | place: Singapore | collected 2005-09-16
ATGATATTTTCTTCATCAATTAGTTGATAAAAACAAGAGTCAGCTTCACTGAACAATAATAATGGCCTTCCCTGTATCCTTGCCTTACGTGTATTTTTATAATATGTTATTACAACTTTATCTTTCCATTTTCCTATAAAATTGTATCTCATTTCAGTGCTAGAATCAACGACCTTTTCATTTGACGCACAATTACCCGATTCTCCAATCAGATTACAAATTGATTTAAAATCTAATAAGCTTATATTCTTATAAGTCAATTGACAAAGCGGATGTTCAATAATATAATCTGCGAGTTTAATTTTTTCATCTTGCTCTTTTCCATTTGTTACTTGTATTGTAGTTCCTCCCTTTTTGGTAAAAAAAACATCAAGAAAAAAGACTTTAGTGGCTGAGTTAATATTATATCTTGTTCTAGATCCTTTTGATTCTTGTGCCACTTCAGAATTTTCATAATTTTTCTCAGCAAATTCTTCAATTACCTCAAGTATATTATCCTGATTTAATAAAACGTCTTTATATTCGCTCATCTGAGCCTCCAAAAAAAGAATAACGACCTAGATTTAAGCGGCCGTCGTGTTAGTAGTAAAATTATATACTTTTTTTACACACCTGTCAATCCAAAGAAACATCCGCCCCGAAGGACAGCCTGAATCTACAATTATTAATCACCCACAGTATCCCTCGGATACAACTGAACATGCACGAACTGGCTAGAATAATACCGGATCGTGCCAAGTCCAACAGACTGAGCAATCCTCGCAATACGATCGACCATTTCAGCGCTCATGCCCGGTGTGTATAAATCACACGCATCACCAGATAAGTGCAGGCTGTCTGGAACACCACCGTCACGCACATTCTGATCCGGACAACGAAAACCGGAAGTGATGACGATCTGACAATCCTTTCCCGTTTCAGCTGAGAGAATATCTCTGACTTGCTGAATTTTAAGCTTCAAAGGATTCTTAATATCTCCACCGCATCCACATTTACATTTGAATTCATCCGCTGTGAAATTCTTTAAAGTCACCGGTTCCTGTTCTGGTGTCATACCTGCGGTACCGTTACCAAACAATGCCTGATAAGTCTGATCTCCAACAATCCCATCTGGCGTTAATCCAACGGATGCCTGGAAATCCTTAACGGCCTGGTAGGTCTGTGGCCCAGGAATCCCGTCCATATCCCCATGATAGAAACCAAGTTCCTTTAATCGTTGCTGGTAGCCACGCACTTGGGCTTCCGCATGTGCTTGAGTGACCTCACCAAACAATCCGTCTGCTGCAATTCCATAGGCTCTCTGACCATTTGCAACACATTGGGCTGTCTCCGGTCCATCGATGTCATCCATCGCAGGCGCACCATAATTACAAATGTTTGCCCAGCACTGAATATTCCAGACTGTCCACACATAACCGGATGCCTGTGGCGCTGTAGGCTGAGGAAGTGAGGTAGGGGGTGCAATTGCTCCGTTATTCCAGTATTCAACGTACAATTCATTACAATCGCAGTTTCCAATACCAGGGACATATTCCGAATCCGTATACTGCCACATACCGAACAATCCTGGATTGCTGTGTGTGATGCGGTCGTTATACTGCGCGATCCACAAAGGGTAATCTGCAAAGGCGTTGGCGTTAATATAATTGTTAAACCAGTTCAGGTTCGCATAAATCCCACCTTTTACACTGCGTTCATTACAACGGTTCAGAAATGCCGAAGCGACTTCGTTGGCAATACCCGCATAATCCGGGTCTTCCATATCAATATAGATCGGAAGATCAACGCCATACTGAAGGGCAGCATCAATGGTTCGATCTGCTTCTTCGACAGCTTGAGCAGCATTAGCCGCTCGGCTGAAAATATAGACCCCAACATGTAAACCTGCTGCGTGTGCACCAACCATGTTCGCATCAAACTGGCTGTCTCTTGGTACGTACATTCCATCCGCAAAACGGATAATAGCACCAGCAACTCCGGAGGCCTTTACAGCATCCCAGTCAATATCACCCTGCCAGGAGCTTACGTCTACTACTTTATAAGCCATCTATTCCTTACCTCCAATCCTAATGTTCACATCTTCACCGGCCTTTAGCGCGTCAGTCACCCGCTGCCCCTCTTTAGCCGCCTTGGTGAAGTTGCAGTTCTTCCATACCGCCAGTGCTACACCGACAATCTGGCCGACGCAGGAGAGGACCAGCGTTACCTGATCCTCACTGATTGGCAGCACAGCGTGCCCACTTGCAGTTAAAATCATGTTGAGGGTGGTCAGTACGGCCACCGCTATGGTTGTTATTTGTTTCCAATCCATTATTCTTTCCCTCCATTTTGAAATAGAATTCTTACACTCTCATACAGATCATGAGCAAAGCTGTTGCCGCCCAATTCCCGATATGATTCATATAAGCCCGTTAAAACTTCAAACTGCCGGGGTGTGATCTCCCCAGCTTCTAAATATTTTTCACACAAAAAAACGACCCGATCACGTAAGGTCGCCATACTGGCACGTTCCAAGGCCGCTAATTGCGCTCTCATCTCTGCAATCTGCTTGTCTTGTAAGCTTTCAGGGTCTTGAACATGTTTCTTAAACAGACCTCTGAGCCAGCTTCCTACAGGCGTACAGACCAATATAAAGACCGCAGCAATTGTCGTGATCGCTGCGGCCCATTCCTTTAAATTAATTAAATACTCTGGTGGTGGCATCATTCCGTGTCCTCCCTACTCCGCCGGTTTTACCTCCGGCACTTCCTCCAACATAAAATCCAGAATATCAAACAGAATTGGCTCATAATCTTGATCAAAGAGCAGCTCTGGAAAAACCTTCGCAATAGGTACCTCCGTTTCGGCTTCAAGCAGTTCATTCGTGATCTCTTTCCATTCTTGTGAGTCTTTTTCTGCCTCGATGCCATTCAGTTCTTCAAGATAATCCCCATACTCCGCAAGGAGCTTCTTTTTATTTTGTTTGATCGTAAAGCCGATACGCCCGGGAAGCTTGATTCCCGCTTTATTCAAATTTTCAAAATTGTCGATCGCAGCAATAATTTCTTTGTTTTTCAGTTTCATTTATTTTTATCCTTTACTGTCTATTTTTCGTTGATTAATTCTTCCAGTTCTAAATCCTTCAAAACCTGACGCACCTGATCTTTAATCCGATCCGGTACCTGCGAAAAGTCCTTTTTACCATTCACAATCAAAGTTGCGTAAATAACGGCCATATCCTTTCCCTCCTTTCCTGCTAGTTTTGTTAAAATCCAAAGCTTAATTTTTGTCAGCATCGAGTAATGCTTGCACTTCCGCCCGTATTTTCTGCGGGACATCTTTAATCGTTTTTTGACCTTCTTTAATGAGCGTGTAATAGATTTTAGCCATTTTAAACCTCCCCAATGATCATTTCATAAACTTCTGTCAAAGCCATCATAATATCATTATTTGTTTTTTGCACTTCTGTTTTTAAGTCTGGCTCCTGCATAATGATTTGAACCACCTCAGCGGTCTGATCAATATCATAGACAAAGTGTCGATTGACCGTATAGGTTCTGATTTGAGAGAATCCTTCAAATACTTGATTGGTCTCAAAAGGAATTTCCACCCCGCTCTCATCGACTCCTTTCCCGCCCAGTTCAATACGGGAAGCATGATTTTTGAAGGCATTTTCGATATCAAGTGGCGTCTTTTCATTTTCAAGCAAAGCCCCAATTTCCAAAGTCCTTTCACCGTGTCCAAGAATCTCTCCGGGCTCAGCGTAAAGCACGTTATAAAGCGTCCCATTTTTTAACTTTAATATTTTCATAAATGTTCCTTTCTATGCGGTTCGCTTCCACATATAAACAGCAAGGTATGGCGGCATATTATCATGTGCCGAGCCACTACCTTCAGCCCCTGTTCTACATTGATAATATCGAGACGTTTGCTGATCTAAATTATAATCAAAGCGAACCCCTTCACTACCACTATTAGCTGTTACATACTGATCATGACTGTGAGATGGCATTTGTGCTGTGGAAAGCGCCACCGTCGATGCCCCGCCGGTACTCCCATTGCCATAGCTGGCGCTGCGTCCAAGTAGGAACCGCCCTTGCAGCTCCACCCACGTCCCTCCGAGAAACCCCGAGGGATTTACGCCATTCACAGACATATAAATACTTCCCACTGGATAAACCGCGTCCAATATTGTTTTCAGCGCCCCAACACTGTTTTCCAAGAGTGCGTCCGACCTTATCTTGATATTTCCGTCCGCCGTAAACTTAAGCGGAACCCGCGCAATACCGACGGTTACCGCTGCCGAAGCTGTTGTGATTTTATCTCTTACGGTCAAAGTGATCGTATAGGATTTAGCGGCGTCAAAGGTATGGGTCAGTGTCACACTGGTTACCGCAACTCCGATGGCCACCGTCCCCGCAGACTGGGTTCCTCCGGCAGGCCCCCAGGTATAACTGTATCCAGTCGGTGTTCCGGTTTTCGTCCAGGATAAAGTAACATTCGTTCCCTTACCCCCACTTGTTCTGCTCGCGGCAATCGTGTTAATGGATACAGGAGTATAAGCGACTTCCGTCAATGTTTTTGAAACGCTTGTCTCATTCCCTCGGGAGTCAACCGCCTTACAGGTTACTGTTCCAGACTTTGCTGCCGTAAAGGAAACCGATAAACTGCTGGCACCTGCGGCAACCTCCTTCGTAACGCCACCACAGGTAAAAACATACTTGCTGATCGTCGCGGATTTCTTCCCCGTCGATTTTGTACTGATCGCGCATTGTAACGTGGAATAGTTTTTTACCATTTTGGTAGTGCTTGACCCGGTAAATCCAGCCGTTGCCGCATTCGTATCCGTCACTGCAATCACCGGCGCCGTTGGATTGGCATTTTGACAGCTGATAGTAACAGATCGCCAATCAATATTGACTTGCGTGTTTCCCTCGTAAGTACAGTGTGCAAATGTTACCGTCACACTTTTGTTGCTTGGATACGCCGCCCAAAGCCTGTTTTTGGAATCAGCCGTTAAAGCAATGGTTGAAGGGCTGGTGGACAGGCTAAAGCTCGCAAAATTCGACGCCTTATCAGATGTTAAAATTAACTTAGCACTCCGTCCGCTGGATGGTATTGTAAAAGAATACGTGTACGAGCTGTCGTCATTCCAGGTCGCCGGCATGGATGTCACCGTGGAGTTGGTCGCAAGCGTCGGCAGATTGAAACTCCCTGAACACGACGATGTTCCCAAAGAAATGCCGGAAGAATGCCAGGCGGATACACCGTAACTCCTCCCATGAGCAAGTGTCACGTCATAGGTGCGGAACACCCGATAGACCCCCGCGGGCCGGTAATCAAACGTCGCGACTGTCCCGTTATCAATTGCACTTCCATTAACAGTAAACCCGAATGTCGTATCATTGTCCGCATTCCAGGAGGATCCCCCAGAACCAGAATAGCCCACATATTGGAGCCTGACAGTATAAGTTGTCGATGTGTTCGATAGAATTTCATATTCAATATATGTCAGCTGCCCCGCATAACTCCCTGCGTAATTTGCCTGACAGATTCTTGTAAAAGCCATGGTGCCTCCTTATGCAATTTTGCTGATCCAGATTTCAGTTCCAACCTTTTCAAATAAAAGTCCCGAAAGCTCGCTCTTTCCGCTGACTTTAATCTGTTTGGTCTCCGTTCCATACGAGGTAAATTCCGCGATTTTATTTCCGCCAGTATCGACTACCCGCGTCCCATCACCATCCGCAATCAGCTCCGTCGCTTTTTTACTGTTTTTGATCCTCAGCCCATCGCCCGTGTTCAGATTTAACACAAGATTGCCATCTGCACTCTGAATGGTTCCGGCTGTAACCGTCCCTAAATTTGCAGACAGGGCCGACAGGCTCTGGACATTTAATTTCTCCGCATCAATCGTTCTGGCCTGGATAGCACCACCGTTAATAGTTGTTTTATCCTCATATTGCCAGTCTTTTATCTGCGATTTATTATTATTGGCAACAACCGCCGCTTCTTCTGCACGTTCGCCGGCTTCCTTTGCAGCGTCCTGAGCAGATACCGCATTATGATTTGCTGTGTCAATGGAGCCCGTAACGTCATTCCCTAAAAGCGTTACCGTAATACTTCCAGCTCGAATTCTGCCTGCGTCCAGATATCCAGTCGTAATTTTACCCGCATCAATGCTGGCAATTTTTCCATTCGTTGCCGTAATACAGTTTGCTGCCAGTTCATTGGCAGTCACAGCTCCGGCTGCAATTTTCCCAGCCGTGACCGCGCCTGCCACGATTTTATCCGATGTGACGCTGCCCGCCGCTAGGTTTCCCGCAGCGATGGTTGCAGCAGCGATCTTACTCCCTGTGATGGTGCTTGCTGCAATCTGAGACGCCGTTACAGTTCCAGTATAAATTTTCCCGCCATTGATATAGGTTTTGTTATTGTTATAACACCATGCGGCAAGAACAGAATCGATCGAAGCAATCTGCGCAATCTGATTGGAACCTAACTGTTTCCAATGAATATTCCGAATATAAGTCGTGCCAGTTTGTCCGCTATAACGCGGCAGGTAACGGATTCGGGCATAATATGCCTTTTTTCGTATATCCGTCAATGTCGGAACCATGCTCCATCCTTCAAAGGTTTGCCATTGATTTGCGGCGGATGTAGTAAGACCGCTGAGAATATTAAGGGCGGCTTCATTGCCTGTCATTTCCACTTTATTTTTATCATAAAAACAAATTTGAATATAGAAGGTACCCGTTGTCGTCGCTGCATTGTAAACATCCATACACCAATAAAAAGGATTATCCACATTTACAGGAATATACTCCGTATATAAAAATTGAGCGTTGACAGTTTTAATGAGGTTTCCGGAATTGGCATTGCCTCCTGTCACTTCTGTTGCCGGAACAATGGTATAAGTTCCAGTGGCAAATGGTCTGCAGGCTAAATCACCATTGTAGGTCTGGTCAAACAGTTCTACGCCATTCAATTTCGTCTGTGCGTTGACCGTCAGTTGATTCAAAGCGCTTTGGGCATTACTTTTTGCCGTATTGATACTTCCCTGCGTACTGCTATCGAGTTTTCCAATAACAATACTTCCAGCCTGAATTCTTGCAGCGTCAATGTAACCTGACGTAATTTTACCCGCATCTAAAGCCGCAATTTTGGCACTCTGAATCGTCGCATCCGCAATCTGTGCATTCGTAACAGCCGCATTTGCAATGGCATTTGTTCCAAACTGAGCCGCCGTCCACTTGCTGCCGTCCCAACGGTAAACCCTGTTCCCATCATCCGTATCAAACCAAGTATCTCCAGTTTTTCTTTTCTCAATCGATGGCTGTCCGGTCTGATAAAAGACGGTGTTCTTACCATCAGCTGTGGTCAGTGCACTATTAGCACTATCCACCGCCCCATTGATCATTCCAGACACCGTACCGGACAATTTATCCAGATCAATGGCACCGGGTGCAATCTGCACCCCGTTGATGGTGCCAACGGTAATATTTGCAGCGTTCAGGTTCACAACCTCGATCTGGGCAGCATCAAGCCTCCCGGCGGTGATCTTATTAGCCGTCAACCCCACAATCTTCGCATCGGTAATACTGCCGTCTGCAATCTGCGTAGTGCCAATAACACCTGTACCAATCATAGCGGTAGTAATACAACCATTCTTAATGTTGGCAAGGTCAATGTCCGCTTTGCCGATCATGGCCGAGTCAATGTCCGCAACGTCCGCTTTCAGCTTTCCAATATCCGCAGTAATAGCTGATAAATCGCCTACCTCGGCAACATCTGCCTTCAGCTTCACAATATCCGCTTCGGCCACGGTAAGCTTGCCGCTAATCGTCGCTTGATCAACCGTCAGCTTTTCAATATCAGCCTCTGCTGCTGTGAGCTTGCCCGTGATCGTCACCTGTCCAGCTGTCAAAGTCTCAATATTACCCTGGGCGGCTTCAAGCTTCCCTGAGATGGTCACGTCCTGGGCTTTAAGATCATTAATCTCCGCCTCGCTGGCCGTCAGTTTCCCATAAATCGTGACATTCTCAGCTTCCAGACGATTAACCTTGATCTCAACTGCGTCCACAGCCCCCATGGCCGCGTCAGCCTTGTCATTGGCACTGTTGAGTCCTCCGGCAAAAACCGGCGTGGTATAAGTCGTTGTGCCATCACTCCAGGAACATCGGCTTCTGGTCCAGATATATTTGCCTTTTTCCCAGGTCGGGCAGGTCTCAGACCACGCTCCCCCAAGCAAAATTTTATCGCTGGTCGAAAGGTAGTATTCCTCCATAATCTCCGTTGCCGAAACACCCGCAGCGCCTTTATCCCCGGTAATGCAGACCGGCTTCGTAGCTTTTTCGGTCCCGTCAGAGTACCGAACCACTGTCCGCTGCCAGATATGCTTTCCTTCTACCCACACAGGCGCTGTCTCCGTCCAGGGGCCTTCCGGCGCCGTTACTGGTGATGTGGTCTGGCAGTACTCCAGATCCACCCGTTCAATGCCGATACCATCATCCCCATCAAAAACGTTGATCAGCGTCACTTCTGCAAAACAGAGCTCACTGCCGTCGGCGCTTTTAGCCGCCGCCCTGAAGACCGTCTTTTCAGGCACCTGATCCGCCGTTACCGTCAAAGACGGCCGCATGGCAATGTTCACGCCCCGCTCCGTCCACTGAAGGGCTACCTGGTCAGTCACATCCGTGCCGCCGCGCATCACCCGGGCAGTCAGGGTCGTGGTACCTGTACCGTTCTTAAAAACAATGCCATTGTCCGAAAGAATTTCCAGGGTGTAAGGCTTTGCGCTTTGGATGAGTTCCTCCAGGCGTTCCGTAATATCCGTCGAAAGCTTATTTTCCAGAGCCTTGAAGTTGGAGAACACATTCCTGTTCTTTGTCGGGTCACAAAAGGAGACCTCCTGTTCGCTGACCCTTGCCTCCAACAGCAAGGCTGGTGTAAACTTATCATCGTGAATCGTAACCGTGTCGCCAATATTCAGCTCAAAAGCACCCTCAACTTCATAAGTAATGGCAGGCTGGCTGATTTTCTTGAGTCTGGACAGCGCCTGACCATAGAGCACATTGATATTCTCAGTCTCATAATCCCAGCGGTATAAAATCCACGGGTCGTCATTGGTTGAAACCTGAGCCGGGTAATCCTCAGCCGTCTGAGGCGCGTAAATGAAAGGCTGCCCGGCATGGGTATAATAAAGGACATTCCCATTCGCGTCGTATTCTGTTTTGTCAAGGGCTGAAATATTCAAACCGTCTTTGCCAAGCGGATAAATCGCACTGTAAAGCTCCGTTTTATCCACAGTCCGGCGAATGCCATCAATGGATTTTCCATAGTACAGAGTGACATTCTGCCGCCTTGTGCCAACGCCCTGATGCTCCTCATCATTAGCTTTGTAGACATTCAGCACGATTCTTTTGAGTGTGCCGTCACGGTTAAGCTCCGTGACAAACTCACATTCTGCATCAAATTTATTTACCAGCGATAGAAGCCTTGCCAGCTTTGTGTCCGTCCCTTCCCATTCAAGGGAACGGCTGTAATCCGAAACTTCATTGATCCCCAAAACCAGGTCGCTGAAGTTCTGTCCTCCGACCAAGTCGCTGTTGTTAAAATACCACTCAAAAGTTTGAGCTCCGCCGGATTTAAAAGCTGGAGATATCTCGTTGAGCAGCTCCATGCTGAGGTTTTCGCAGTAACAGGCCAGCTCCGTTTCCGTTTCCTCTGTCCGCATGATGTTAAAAAGGTAGTCCTGACCTCCATACCGAAAAGAGACATAGTTTTTTTCCGTTAAATACCTGTGCGCAGCGTTCCCTGTCTTCGGAACCGAAAAATCAAACGTGCTGGTGGCTTCCGTCAGATACCGGTGCCAGACATCATCAAAAAAGTGGAGCGTCTCCGGCTTCTCGTTGTCAATAAAAGCAACGCGCCGAAGCGTCTTATCATGAATGCTGATTAACATAGCCTACAGCCACCTCTTTCTATACTCAACCGTAATTTCAGGCGGTTCTTTGCACCAACTTGAAGTGTAAAATCCAATGTCGGTTTCCCCAGGCGGCAGCGGATAAAAAGCACTCCCGGTCACCATCTCCTCGTTTCTGGGCAGCCCGCGAACCGTGATGCTGTCGCTTTCGCAGTCAACCACCACCTCGCTTCCAGCAGAATACCGGTTTGGTACATCCCGCTGCTTCTCAACACGATTTTTAACCCCGAGGATCTTCCCGACATTCATGACCGTCACATAATTTGACCGCCCAGCATACTGGCCGATAAAAACATACACAAACCGTACTTTCTTATCTTTAATGGCCGGTATATCGACCGCGTAATAGGCTCCCCAATAATAAAATTGGATTTTACCGCCCTCTTTGAGAAGATCCTCATAGCCGCGATGCCTGAACGGGTTATGTTCAAAATAGACCGTTGGCAGAAGATCAAATTTTTTGTACTCGCCACCATTGGGTTCTGTGCTCTTTCCAGTCCAAAAAACAACCTGTGCCGTATTTCCTGTAGCGTCCGTTTTGGTAATGCCAAAACCAGCGATAAATTCGTTGTTTTCATCGGCCAGTATGACTTGTATCAGGCCGGTCTGACCTAGAGCTCCAGTCATAAACTGGGGTTGAAACCACAGATAGAAGTTCTTTGCGCCTACCTCGCCCTCGCTGTCTGCCGGCAGTTCCAGACGCCAGCATCCACCAAAGATTCCTCCGCTGCTTGTACCGTGAGCATCCAGATACAATGTCTCATAATCCTCCGTAGCTGGGTCTACCTTGTGGACATTGCCAACCTTTAAGGTGCCATTGCAGTTGAAGCCCGGGTTTTGAGGATAGTTTCCTGTGTAAGGCTTAAACGCATCAAATCCGTCCGTTTCCGTATTAAAAAGCGTCTCGGACTGTTCATAGGGCGTGGTGTCTGCCTCCTCGATATTGCCCATCTCAAAGGCTCCCCCGGTATGCACGATGCCAATATAGCCATTTTCGGCTTTATGCTTGATTCGATACACCGGATAAATATCACCACTACCATCATTGTTAACATGCGCTACCAGCTTTCCATCCTCCACCGATGCCGCCACGCTTGTAATCAGATCTGAAACCAGATAAGGGTCCGCGCAGTAAAAACGCATCTCCCCCATGATATTGAGCTGGCCCTCATCCGGGGGCTCAATGGCCTCCAGTGTTCCGGTATAATGGGCATTCGGTTCATCCGCAAATCGGATGGTTCGGTTCTCACCCCTGCAAAAGTTTTTAAGCTTACGGAACCGGACCATAAATTCAGCCGCCGTAGGAGCCGTCAGGGCAAACCGCACCGTCAAAGTGCGGCCTCCCTGCCGTTTTCCGTAGTATTCCATACCATCCATCCCAACAGGCCGTTCCTCATCCGTAATCAGATATTCCAGCGATTCACGTCCAGATACGTTAATGGTATGATATCCACTCACATGGTTTTCAATATACTCCCCATCCAGAGAGACCGCCTCGCTGCTCATCGGAAGATTCCAAGATGTCTCATATGCCATTACACAATCCCTCCAATCCGGTTTCTGCGTTTTTCATCAAACGTGTTCTTTTCATTCACATACCTTGCGCTGCCATAGCCTACTTTGCGGCCATCCATCACACTGGTGACCTCAACTTTTATATCCGGCACCCGGCGCCTGTGGCCTTGTGTTCCACCTTGTGATGTCCATGTTTCATCCCAACTGCTTACGTTAAAGCCCTGAGCGCTGTTTGCAAATCGGGTATTCAACCCCGGCAGAATATCCCCGTGGCTGTTCCGGTAAGGTGCCCTTGGATTGGTCAGGCGTTTTAGTTTTTCCATTTCATCCGCCGGGATGATGGCCTCGTGCTTGTGTACCCAGGCGATCATATCCTGCGGAACGTCACGGCTGCCAACAGAGAACCCAAAGAACGATGCCGGATCCATCCTTTCACCATTCATACGTGTTTCAAAATGAAGGTGCGGGCCTGTAGAATTTCCGGTACTGCCAACTAAACCAATGACCTGCCCAGGAGCCACCATCTGCCCGACGCCAGCGATCAGTTGAGACATATGACCATACAGTGTTGACAGACCGTTGCCGTGGTCAATGGTGATGGCGTTCCCGTAGCCGCCCTTCCAGCCCGAGCTGGTAATGGTCCCGCCAAGGGCTGCGTAAACATTGCTCCCCATAGATGCCCCGATATCCAGTCCACCATGGTTTGTAGACCCACCGGCACCCGGATAGGGCCGGTTTCCAAACCAGCTTGTGATTTCCGTGAAGTCACTCGGCCATACCATACCGCCAGCACCCATAATGCCAGTTCCTCCTCCTAATGTAATACCAAGTTCTTTGAGCAAATCCGGCGCCTTATCCCCCATGAAGCTCATGACTGCGGACAAGTTCAACTTGCCCTGGCTAAAGGAGTTCTTCATTTCAGCAATCATGCTGTCCACAAAGGATGCCAGATGGCTGTCCCTCAGGGAATTGATTAACCCCTTGCCAAGCATCGTCCCAACATAGTAGGTAAAATGCGATGGTGAATGGATCTCAAAGCCTTCAATGAATTTTGACTTTAGCGTCTCAACCAAATCTTCAATGGCGCCAGTGACGCCGCCCGCTGTATCCCGGACACCCCGGGCCAGTTCGTTGATCATGTTGGTGCCATAGCCATACAACGTATTTGACAGTCCTTGAATATACCTGAGCGACGGTGAAAATCCCGAGGTAACCACACCGTACAGGCCGCCCAAAATACTCTGCACACCATCGCGCATTCCCGTCCAGGAGGACAAAGATTCTGAGAGCATGGACTGCCAGGTTTTTCGGAGATAGGCGAGAATAGTGTTCCAGCTATTGGCGGTGCCATTTGAAATCGCCCCCCACTTGGAAGTGATCATATTTTCCAGGGCTGCCCAATCACTGGAAGCGTCGGACTTAATGGCTGTCCAGGTTGTTTTTAAGAATGTCTGGATTGCCTGCCATTGAGTAGTGGTTGAAGCGGATACCTGGCTCCATTCGCTGTCGATCTCTACGGAAATGCCCTTCAGAAGATCGTTACTGAAGGAATCTGTCCCGGTTATTTTAAGCCCGACATTGGTATTTAAATTTGAACTTGTCGGGGATGAAGTCGGCGCACTGGCAGCGGCCTGTGCATAAGCCATTGATACATCATGCGGAATCACCTGCGTTCCGTTTGGCAAAACAACCAGCTCGCCGCGGCCCCCTTCGTTAATCCTCGCAAAACCACCTTGGAAGTCATCTGTCCCGCGTGCCAAGTAAGGTATCTCCGAAATAGAGACTCCTGGAATTTTATTAATCAACCCAACAGCAACATTAATGCCCCCAATCACGCCATTAACAAACCCTTTTACTTGTCCGACTAATTCGTTAACTGCCCCTTCAATTCCAGAAAAGATGCCGTCAACAAATCCTGTAAGGCCCTCCCATGTTGAGCGGATACTGTCAAACACACCTTTGATAACAGCGTCCACTTTATCCATCACACTTCTGCAAACACTGTAAATACCATTAAAAACTGTGCTGACAACACTGGATATACTGGAAATCAAACTTGAAATCTTATTAATGATTCCAGATATAAATGCCATGGCTTTTGTCCAGGTTTCAGATATGACACTAAAGATTGTCGAAAAAACACCAGTGACAACATTAAGAACCTGACCAATGATCTGCACGATGGCCGCAATAACATTGGCAACCACAGTGACAACAGGGGCAATAATCGCGATGATCGTGCTGATCAGACCGCCGATAAAACCAATAATCGGCGAGAGTGCCTGCATGATGTTATTTACCACATCGACAACGATGCTCAGAACATTCATAACGACTGGTGCCACCGCCTCAACAACGGTCATCACCGCATTCACAATGGCCAACAGGGCCGGCATTGCCGCCTGAATGATATTCATCAGCACATTGGTAATGGTGTTGATCGTCGGCAGTAATGAGCTGATCAGCTGCGAGATAAACGGTGCGATCATCGCAATAACCTGGGCGATAACGCTCACTATTTGTGCGATCGCCGGCGCCAATCCCTGAAGAACGGTTGTGACAACCTGAAGGATCGCGCCGCCAATCTGCTTAAACAGCTCACCCAGTTGCGTGATGATGGGCAGCACAGCAGCTTTGATCGTATCAAAAGAACCCATAATACTGCTCCTGAACGCCTCGTTTGTACTCATCAGGTAAGCGAAGGCTGCGGTCAGGCTGGTTATGGCCATGACAGCAATGCCGACAGGCCCTGTTAAAGCCGAGAAAACCGCAGCTGCTTTTCCGGAGAAGAAGCTTGAGGCGCCGCCGGCTAGTTCGATTTCTCCTAATAGCTGCGGTATTTTTCCGATAGTTCTTGATACAAAACCAAAGGCTTTTCCTAATCCATTCAAACTTTTTCCTAAAACAATCAAAACCGGACCGGCTGCAGCTAACCCTAAAATGACATCTCCAATCCGCTGCAACTGTTCCGGGCTGGCGTTCTGTGTGTACTCAGCCAATTGATTCAGTTTTTCAGTGAGAACCTCCAAAACTGGTACAGCTGCCTGACTGACCGATGCGAAAACAGCGGGTAAAACATCCAGGCTGGCCGTAAAGGTTTGAATCGTGTTGATCAATTCAGGATAGGCCTCTTCTGCGTTCCATATGCCAATCGCCATGTTTCTGAATTTTGAATTCAGGCTGTCCATGGCGCCGGAAAGGGTTCCCTTCATTTCTTTGGCAAGTCCTCCATATGCCGCGGTTGCTCCATTGACGCCGTCGGTTCCTTCATTCATGCCCTCAAGCAGTTTAGGAAGTGCGTCTGCAGCCAGTAACTCACCGGTTTCCATCATTTTATAGATGCTCTCTCCAGTCACGCCATAAGCATTGCCCAAAATTTTAACTGCTGGTATCCCCATTTCCATAAAACGGTTCAGTTCTTCCAACTGGATTTTTCCTTTGGAACTCATGCGGCCAATGGCCTCTGATAAAGAATTGACTCCAACTTGTCCATAACCAGTAGCGATCGCCGCATTGGTGATACCTTCAAGGTAGGGAATACACTCGTTGGCAGCCACTCCCATTGCCATTAAAACTTTTCCGGCCGTCAAATAGGTATCATAAGAAAAAGGGGTTGTTAGAGCAAACTTGTAGAGATCCTCTAACATCTGTTCCGCAGCCTCTGCACTTCCCAAAAGCACCTTGAAGGCGACACGGGTGTTTTCTTTCAGGCTCAGAAAGTCAATGGCTGTTTTCACGGTGCTGGCCCCAAGCGTTTTAACCGCCGCACTGACCGGCATCAGCATTTTGCCAATATCATTCATCGCAGTCCCGGCAGTTTTCAAGCCGCCGGACATGGTTGCCAGTTTTTTAGAGACGCCGTCCAGAGACTTCGCCAGACTTTCATAAGCAGATTTGGATTCCCTAGCGCCTTTCTTAATCTTTTCAATGGTAGCGTCCGCTTGATATCCGATATCGGCGTAAGCCTTCTTCATCGCAGAAGATGCGTCCATGCCCGCCTTTTTGTATTCCGCTGCTATTTTAGCGACTTCGCTCCGCAGCTGGTTGACGGTTTTCCCTTGCTCCTTGGCAATCTGTTTAAGTGATTTGCTTGAGGCAGCCGCGGCGGCTTCCATCGACTGGGTAATCTCCGATCCCGTTGACCCCATTTTCTTCGAAACCTTGTCAATGGAGGACTGGGCTTTGCTAAAAGCCTTTTCCAGATTACTGGCGTCGCCTGTCATTTTGACACTAAGTGTATAATCAGCCATGCTTTTCTCCTCTCTGTGGCGGCTTCAGGCCGTTTGCTTGGTAAATCTTATGCACCCAGCTTTTCCCGTCACGGACTTCAATCTCCTCAATAATCTGCATATTTCTGCGAACAATCTCTCTATTGGCCGGCTGCTGTTGCTTTTGCCAAAGCTGCACCGGGCGCTTTCCTTTCTTGCGCATAACATTGCCCACAGCAACCTCCACCGCTTTTTGGAGCATGGTACTGTCACCGACAAGCTTGTCTTCATAAGATTTCATGATAAAAGCGCGTTCCGTATAAGTAAGCGCCTCATACTCACCCCGTGAAAAGCCAAAATTGACAACAAAAAAAGCAAAGTCTATCTCTTTCTGATAGTCCTTTGCCATTTTGCTGTACTCCGGATCACCCGGCCCGTCATGCAGGTATTGAAACCGAATTAATCGGTCTGGAATAAAAAAGCACAGTCCCTCTGAAGAGCGGCGACAATAGCCATGTTCAGCTTAATATAGCCCTCTGCCTCCATGAGCTTTTCAGCCTGTTCCATTCCTTTGTTGATATCAATATATTCACCGTCTGTGTCCTGAAGTCCGTAAGCAAAGTAAACCTTCAGGTGCTGAATTGACAGCATCCCTTTATTCCTTTGCAGGGAAGACATAACAGGCATTTCCGTCACTGCCTCAATCATTTCAATCCTTTTGATGCCATACTTCAATTCGTAATTCTTTTCATTAATTTTAAACATATTCTGTTCTCCTTTTAAATTTTTTGTATTAAAAAAGCACCCTTAAGTTTAAGAGTGCTTGATACAATTTTTGTTAATCTTCAACTAATTCCGTATAAGTAATAGCCTCATACTCTGCACTATATTAAATACAACACTTGTTAACTTTCAACCCGGGTGGCTGATTTTATTTTTCGATTAATTTATCCAATTTCTTTGATATTTCATCCATTTGGCGTATTAGAATCCAGTTTTGTTGCACCAAAGCATTAAAATATGTTAGTTTTGCAACATCTTCAGCCTTTCCCGATAACGTAGTACCAAACTCAATCATTGAGTTCCCAGCCAAAACAGATGAAATATTACCTACAGCTCTCGCATACTCATCCGACAAATTCCCAAGCTCATATTTATCCAAAATCTTCTGTATTTTTCTGGCCTGTTCCTCTTCTTTTTTCCTCTGCTTATCTTCCTTATTACCAAAAGCCATTACAATTCCTCCCTTTAATAATAATTTCAGCGCATGTTCTGCTTACTGATAGTATAACATGTTCTGCTTTCAAAAGGGAGGAAATCTTTTAAACGGTTGGTGGTGTCATTCCTTCAGGCCAGGCGGTTACTTTCCCCGCGTCTGCGCCTTCTAAAGTTGTCAGGTCGACAAGAGCGCCGTTTCCCTCTAAGCTGATAGAGTAAGTCATCGCGTCATCATAAGGTGCCTCCAAGGGATAATCTGTAATAAATGCCAGACCGCCAAACATTGCTTTCTTACGCTTTCCATCAATTACTTTTACACACACAGGATCGCTGTTTGTGAAAGCCTTGCTCAGTGTCTTGTGGGTCTCATCCGTCGGCACATAAATACCGTCATTGTCAATGGACCATTCCTTCATACCGGCGATTTTGGATTTCCATCCGCCTTCAGTATCCTTACTGGTCACTTCAATCGAATCCGCGGAGCGGTTGATCGTTAATCCCTGCTGACCGCTGATTGCCATCAGTTTTGCGCCGTCATCGCTGAAGACAGCCAAAATAATATCTTTACCTGCGATTGCTTTGGTGGTTGTCGCATCAAAGTCGCAATATACATTTTCATCAAATGCCATTTGTTTCATTTCCTCCTCGGTTAATAGTTTCCAATTGGTGGTGTCTGTATCTGGTGGTTCTTCTGTTGCGCCTTCTACTAAACGTTTATACATTTTCTGATTATAGGTAACAACCATATCCACTTCATAGGTCTTTGATGCCACCCAATTTCCTGTATTCACTAATGCCATAATATCTCCTATACTTTTGTCCTAAATCCATAACAGACCTTAAACTCATAGGCCATAATCGCATGCCTTTCGCCTGTATCGTCTGTTTTCAAATTTTGCATTCCCTGTTCCGTTTGCATGAGCAGATCAACATAATCAGGCAGTTGAATGTACTCGGTCATGGCCTCCTCCAGTTTTTTGATCAGTTCATAAACAGCAACACTCCCTTTGGTTTTCTCTGCGATAACATGGATGTGTACCGTAAAGACCTCACACCACATGGTTTTGGTGTTTTCTGGCCTCTTGCTGATAATTTCAGCAAAATAAAAAGGTGCCGGTTCATCCTCAGGCACCTCATCATAACACCGCAGCCCAGTCTTCTGCTCTACTTTATTCTGAATTGCCGCATGTAATTCGACAATACTAAGCTTTTTTAGCATGATCTTACCTCTTCAGTTCTTTCAGGAGGTCATCTTTAAAAATCTCACGTTGTGCGTCAACATTCTTTTTTAAGAAATACTGTCCTTTCACATAAGACTTAACCAGGCGCTTGCCAATGGCTGGGACGTAACGCCCCACCTGTTGGCGATGGCCATATTCAACGTGCGGGGCATATGCTTTCGTATAACCCATTTCACCGCTATCGCCATTTCCTGAAGGAAGCGAAACGCTGACCGATTCTCGCAATTGGCCGCCTTGACGCCCATCATCATAGTTTCCAACAGGCGTACCGCCTTCCATTTTTACTCGGTTATGCATTTCTGTAAGGTTTTTGGTTAAAACCCCATCCCATCGAATGGACGATTTCTGCCGAAGTGCCTGAGACAATTCTTCCAATCCCTCTAGTTCGATTTTCATAAGCGATACCCCTTCACATAAACAATCCGCCACCGTTCCGCATCCGACCCCCGGAAGCCTTCAACCGTATAAGTGTTGCCGCCAACCTTTACTTTGTCGGCCTCCCGGACACCCGCCAAGGACGCCCGGGTCATCAACTTCCGGTGGGCCGCGGTAAATTTCCGTCCCAGTACATCAACATCCTCGGCGCTCCACTCCGTCAGCCGGCCAGTGGTGTCCAGATAAGGCTTATCCACCGTCACTTCATTGCCCAGGGCATCCCTCCCGGTTTCTTCCCCGGCAATAAAAGTAATCTTCTGAAACCTCATAAAAACTTCACCACCCTTTTGTTGACGTTTTTGAGATACTGCTCAAACTCACTTTCGTACTCGGCCAGGACGTTGGCTACAAAGCTCGTACTCAGGGTATCCGCCCCTTCAGATACGATCCCTTCATAATATTTGCGGCGGATGAGCTTCACCGCCACATCCACCGCAATGCTCTGCATGCCGTCCGGCAGTTCAGCCGTCCCAATCCGGAGGTTAATCCGGTCCGTTGCCGTGGTGATGTATTCCTCCAGTTCGGTGTCTTCCGGGATGACCTCCTCATCCGACAGGCGCGTTTTGACGCGTTCAAGCAGTGCCATGCCACGCACCCGCTTAACCGGCCGCCGTTACAGCCGCCGTTGCGTCACTGGTCTTCGTCCCAGAATAGCCGTCAGCGCCAGTAACCTCGACCTTGATAAATTTACCTTCCTTGTCCGCGGCAAGCTTGTGCGTCTTACCCGTTGCCCCAGTGATGTCCGTATAGGCCCCGCCTTCCGTGTCAGCAGCTTTCCACTGATAGGTTACACTGGCAGCTGCCGGCATAACGTTCGCAGTCAAGGTCTGTCCAACCTGCACAGTGCCTGTGATGGCGACGGACTCAACCGGGGTTTTTACTCCCCCGGCGAAATGGTCCCTACAATAACACCGTCAATGAATTCCGGGAAAAATTTTACGCCGGAAAAGATCAGGGTTTCGATGGTTGCATTGCTAGTAGCAATGGCATGGGTCATACCGATTAAACCGGTCGCGTCAGAAGTCAGCCCGAAAGAGTTGGCCAAATCACCGCCGGTGGCTGGGATATAAGCGCCCCGGATGTTTTCCTTGGCGGTTGCAATCAGCTTGCCCGCTGTCAGGGTCGGTGAAATAACCACCGTGCCCAAGCCTAAAAAATCCTGAATATAGGACATCCCAAAAGCGGTCTGCATGGTGACCTGAGCGTTTGCCAAGTATCCGGCCACGTCATCGGTAGACACAAAGAAAATCGGGGTAGCGTCCTGGTCTTCGTAATATTTCTTCACTGCGGCCCAGGAATTGGATAAAGCCGCCTGCAGGCCTTTGCCGTTTGCCGTGCCCGTTCCTTCTCCAAGAAGCTTGTATAAGTCTTTTTTGATATCTTTCTGCAGGTTGGAGACCATCTTTTCGTCTGTACGGTTAACGGCCATTTCGCGGCCGACTTTCTGAATAGCCTCCGCAGATGTCTGTTTCCGATATTTTTTCAAAGTCAATTCGATGGTTTTGGCAAGCTCTCTTTTAACTTTAGTCAGTGCAATTTCTTCGCCTTCACCAACCTGTTCAGGTATATTAACCTGATACAGTTTATATACCTTGATCATGGTTCCTTCGGCCATTGGGTCCAGCTCAACAATGCCGAGCAGGTTCATCAACTCAGTAATATTGCTGTTTAGCCGAGATACGAAATCCACGGAAATCGCCGGTTCGAGATCCGCGGCAGCTGTCATGTTCTCAGGCGCCGCAAAACGCTGTAAATCAAATTTTTTCTTAATCATGTTTTCCTCCTGATATTTTATTTGAATAAATTTATGTTCTCTTTAATAAGACGCTGCCGTTCAGCACGGCTCTTAACCTCCAGAATCTGGTCTTTCGTCAGATTAGACGTGCTTCCTGTTTTTGGGGTTGAACCCTTCAGTGCATCTGCAACAGCCTTTTTAATGGACTCCTGGAAAAGCGAAACAAAAGAATCAACGGTCTTTTTAGTCTTATCCGCGTCATCGGATACAAGCATACCAAGCAGGTTGTCATCCACGTTAATGCCCTTGTCCGACAAAATACGCCGGGCTTCTTTAGACATTTCACTCAGTGCCTGCTGCTGTAGCAGAGCGTCGAGTTTTTTCTGCATCGCATCCCGTTCATGCTGGAGCTTTTCCTGTTCCGACATGCTGGCAAGCCGCTTTGCTTCCTCCAATTCTTTTTCTTTTTTGCTCTGCCATTCCGCAAATTTTCGGTTTAAAAGGCGGTTAACATCCTCATCTGTATATTTAGCATCGGGTTTGTTTTCTTCGGATTCTGGAGCTGTTTCGCCCGATTTCCTGCTTTTATCATCGCTGCTATCCAGTAAATCCGGGTCACCGCCATCCGATTGAGTGGTCGAAGCACTCTCTGCAAAGCGCTGTAAATCAAATTGTTTTAAAACGTGCTTAGTTTCTTTATTTTTTCGCATAATTTTTCCTTTCTTAGCTTTTTAGGTGTTCAAACGTTGCACCGTCATATTTCCCGTAGTTTTACGACGCCACGGCCTGTCAAAATGCCCGTTGCTTTTTCAGTCTTCCACGGCCTGGACATTCGCGTGATCCGGATAGGCTTCTGCCACGCCGGAAACACCAATAAAAAAAGCCCTTAAAAGGACTTGAAGGCTGAAATCTGCGGCTAAAGGGTCGTAAATGATCTTCGTATACCCTTCGTCTTTTTGAACTTGTATTTCGTTGTCCGATAGCGTCAAAACAGACGCAATCAACGTCTCCGTCAAAACCGACACCGCCGCGCAGACAATGTCTTTACCCGGTACGTCATAACCGGCATGACCGGATACTTCAATCGCGTTTGATTTTAAATGGTGTGTGATTTCAATCAATAAACCACCGTCCTTTTCTGCTGCTTTGCCTGCAGCTGGCAGATTTCAGGATCACCTCCAGTCTATAAATCTCTCTTGTTTGCAGCGTCTTTACCGGCTTTATAAATCCCATTGATTACCTGTATCCCTGTAAAAACAGCAGCAATCCACCAAATCACCCAGTAACCGGTGGTCATCTGCAGCGCCTGACCAATCATCCACAATAAAGCGAGTGTTAACATGCTGAACCTCCTAAAATTTCACACCAAAAAAGCACCTGCGCTTGCAAGTGCTCATGGCTATTGATTACATTCCTGGGATAAAATCCTTGATTTCTTTCACTACTATTTTTCTTCCTCCAATCTTTTCAAAACGTGTTCGACAAAGCCATCGGTAAATCCGCATTTTCCAGCTTCCAGATCAATAAAACTGTTAGACTGCCAACGATAAGTATTATCGGTTTCTACCGTTACATTATTGTGCAGCATTTTAAGGATTCGCCGACTGTATCGCTCGTCTTTCATATAATCGGTGACTCGCCTGAAAATTTCACGATCCATCCCATTTGTCGTTTTTTCATAATCAACAGCTAAAATGTATTTTATTTTTCCATCGGGATAAAAATCTTCCATCCTTTATCTCCTTCATATTGTTCAACGATATATCCGTATTCATTGAGGCTTTTTATTACTGAAAAGCGTCCATTCTCCGTTAGTCCGATCAAGGCAATTGGGGCTTTAACAGGCACCCTTAAAGCATTTGCCAGCTCCTGAGCTGCCTTCATGCCTTCCGCACCTGCATCACAGGAATAAATTTTTACTTCCTGCCCATTGTAGCTTTTGCTCTCTCGGATAATCTTGGCTAACTGCTCGGGGGTAAACTTTCTGACAATGCGTTTTTTCGAGTCCCGCATGTAAAAATTCTTACCATCAGAATGAAGTCCCGTTACCTGGTAATACTGGTCAAGCTCTGTCCTTGCCTTTAAGAGCAATTCGTTATCTTCGAGTTTACCACCTTTTTCAGGAAAATTCAAATGGAACACATCGACCACATTATCAGTCTCGAAGTGGTTCTTAATCTTCTCAGCCTGCTCATTGCCATGCTTCAGCTCGTAACCTTCCATCCAAGCATCCCAGTCCGACACTTCAATGGTAAAAGAACATCGGCACCAGGCATGCAGCGGCGGGAAGTTGACGCCGGGTGTTCGGTCTTTGATCTGAAAAGTCTCCTTAGCCACCTCACGGCAGATATCACAGACTTTCCCGTCCCCCACGGTGGATACCCGGTATTGCTCAAATTCAGACTCAAAGGGCGTCATCGTGGCTTCCGCCATGACATAGGTACCCTCCGTGTAAACAAGCCGATATGCGTCATTTCGGGCGACTTTATCGAATCGTTTTTTTAGGTTGCTCACGATCCGATCATAGGAATCGCCCCGGGCAAAGGCTTGTGCAATGTCCGTATTCAGGTAATTCGCCAGTTTTTCCGTGTTCCCCCAGATTCGGGTGCTGAAGTTCTTCCCATCTGCCCATGGGACATCCACAAATTTCCTGATGATATCCGCATTGATCGCGTAGAAGTTCTTGCCAAAGCCTAAGGCCTCAGCGGCCGCATTGGCCGCCCGCAGTGCCTGACGGTTGAGATGGTCGGTAATCTGCTCAATATTGGTAGCCCCAATTTCATACTGCTGCATCAAGATAGAATGCTGCAGGCCTTCAAGCCGGTTCAGCCTGTAAATAGAGTCACGAACCGGCATTAAATGGGCGTATTCGGGATACTTCTTGACAAACGCGTCCATTTGCTCCATGAATAGCCGCTGATCTTCTGCCGATAGGCGCTCCATCAAGGTCCGGTACTGGATCACATTATCCTCTCCAAATTGGGTGTAATAAGCCGCGATCTGTTTCTCAAGCTTCCGAAATTCCGCATCATAAAAGGACGATAGCCGTTTTTTTAGTTTGGCCTCGTCTTTTTCAAGTTGTTTGTTCAGTTGTTGCTGGCGTTTCTCCCAGTAGGTCATTGGGTGCCTCCTCAGTCCGGTCCGTCGGATAATCTGTGCTATAAGCGGTTTTATCCCATTCCTCGTCCATACGCTCAATTTCCTGCTTTGCATTGTCTACAATCGACAATACGGATAACTGCGTTTCCTGAGAAACCAAACCTTTTAGATTACCCGCAACCTGACTTTCTTCCAAAAGGTTTGCCGGAATATTCGGCGTGAATTTATAGCGAATACCAACCCAGTCTTCTCTATGGATGCCAGTTCCAGATATGCTGATAATGGGATTAGAAAAGATCAGTTTGTAACGTCGGTTCATACCTGAAGTAAACTTACGCTCTTTTGTCTTGGCAAGATTGCTCATACTTTGGAGTTTATATTTTAATGCGATGCCAGAGCTTTGACCAAAGTTTTCGTCGCTGATATTCGCCACCATACTGATCTGAAAAATCAGTCTTTCCAAACGGTTGATAAGGTTTTCCTGGGTAGCATCCGCATCAGGCTTCTGTAGAAACTCCACGATTATCTTTTCAGCATCGTCACCCTCAAGATTGATGATCCGGGTATCACGGAGTTCCGCCAGTTTGTCGTTGCTGAGAGCGGCGCCTAAAACTTTCAGATAAGCATCTGCGAAGTAGTCCACATCGTTGGCTTTTTCGCTGAGCGCTTTGTTGTAAGCATTGATCATTGGCAGCACGCTCTCAAAAATACCCATGCGCTCCTCGTTCTCGACAAATTCTGTGGCGGGTACGCCGTCAAAGCCGTGAATCTTTGGATCATCGGTGAAGACATAAATGCCTCGATTCTCAAAGTGCTGAATCATCTGACCATCAGACCAGCTACCCCGTTCAATGTTTTGACTGTCCTGATAATAACGAACAAAATAGAGTGGCCGCTCTAAGATGCTGTCGTCATAAATCATAAAGGCTTGCGTGGGGTCCAGGTGCGTGATGCCGATTTTGCTGCATTCATCCTCAAAATACATTTCATAACCACGGCCATAAATACTGCAAATCTTTGACAGTTCTGCATTACCGTCATCCTGATCGTTATATTGGTCAAGGTATTCCAGAGTTGCAGCGATCACCTCATCGTTGTGGGATACCTTTATCGGGATTCCCAAAAAGAATCCGTTCATTGTATCGACAATGTATTTTGCAAAGTTAACTGGAATGTGGTTGTCCGGTTTATAGTCCGCTTTTTTAGACTGATGTAAAATTTTGTAGTCATTTTTGTAAGCATCAATTAGCGGTTTAAAACGTTCCTGAACCAGCTGTTTGTGCTTTTGTATGTGTTTGGCGAGCAGATCCGGTGTCATCGGTGTTCCTTCGGATACTCTGAAAATATCGTCACTCATTAGATGCCTCCTTTGAAAAGATTAACCTTAATCGTCCGCTCCCGCCGAATTTCCTCGACCGAATAGCGTAGCATTGCCATCGCATCATCAAATACATTGACCGGCTCGTCCAGATAAATGTTGAGCCGTTCATCTTTTTTCCACTTCCATTGCTGGATCTCCTTAATTGTATGAACACAACTCGGGTGGATATGTATTTTTCGTTGCTTCAGACAGTCAATCTGAGCGTGGACACTGCCAGGCTCCTTCTTAACCGCGCGCGCCTTATACCCAGCCTTTTTCCACATCTGAATCCGATCCGGCTCAGCCGAATCACAGTACATCGGTATTTTTTTACGGATGCCCTTTTTGTTTGCCAGCCGGATCAATTCCTCGGTATCCTTCTCGTATTCATAGATTTCCCGGCACACATAGAGCTCACCATCCTTAAATCCCACCTCACCAATACAATTCGCGTGGTTAAAGCCAAAGTCCTGGGCATTGACCATATTGTCAAAACGCTCCGGCGCGCGGTCAAATTCCTCGATGATGTAGTTGGTCAGAATCAGACCACCGATCTCGCCCCACTCTCCCAGCCCGTAAATCCGGTATCCCTCCGGGTCCAGTTCCTTACGCCTCAGCATTCGGCGATGGTAAGCAGCGTCAATAAACCGGTTATCCAGATAGGTCGAATGGTGCGTTAAGACATCCGGGCTTCGGATGTCGAAGAAATCACGCTTAATCCAGTGCGTTTTTGAAACCGGGTTAAAGGTCCCCTTGATCTGATAAAAAAGACCGTCTGGAAGGTCCCCCCTCAAACGGTCATCAATGATTTCAACATCATCCTTTGTCAGCTCCGTCATTTCTTCCAGCCAGACATCCGTCAGCTTCCCTTGGGGGAAAGTAATGGACTTAAGCTTTTCACGCTGCCGTTCATCATTCATCCCCCGAAAAATGATGGAGTTTCCATTTGCCCTGCAGATCAGCTGTAAAGGGCTCATGGTTGCCTTCCAGTAAGGCGCCAGCCCATTGCGGTTGATCGCCCCGACCAGTTCCGCAAAGGTGCTGTCCCGGTTCGTCACCTCCGATTTCCGCACACACAGCAGATTGCGCCCTTTATCGTCCATCAAGCGCAGGATGTAACTTTGCGCCGTGTCCACAGACTTCCCAGACCCCGCAGAACCTTTCATAATAATATACCGCTGCCTTGATTGATGGACAGGTTTAAATATAGGGTTAAACCGCATTTTTATATCTTTAGTCATTTTCATCTTCCCCATAATCAACAGTGATTTTCAGATCCATATCCGCATTGAGATCAACCTTATCTGTGAACAAGCTGTAACGCTTGCCCAGAAGCTCCGCAGCCTTAACCCGGTCCTTGATACTCGCGTCTTTCTTGATCACACGCGCTTCAGAGCAGCCGTCACCTGTTCCTTCGACAATGACAACCTCTTCGCTCTCTTCATTACGCATCACCCCGGTCAGATACTTTAGAACCTCATCTTGATCCGCGATCAGCTTAGTCGCTTTTTGGGCCATTCTGTCCTCAATGTACTTTTTGATGTTGGGTTTTGCCAAGTTTTCAGAAGCAATATTTCTTGCGTTTTTTCCCGAATATCCCGCCCGAATAGCCGCCTGTGTGGCATTCAAATCTATCAGATACTCATCACAAAATCTTTTTTGTTTTTCCGTCAATGTCACCGGCTTCACCCCACTTTCAGACATCAAAAAAGCCACCAGCATAAGCCGATGACTTTTGATAATATATCGTATTTAATTTAATTTTTTTAAATATCTTACTCGGCTTACACGTAAACACGTGTTATAATATAACCATACTAAAGGAAAGGAGGAACTGCCGATGGGTAAGAAAAAGAAAAATCCCCTAAAGAAGCAATTAGAAATCATTTCAAAGATTGTCAATATACTAGCCGGTATCGCAACAATCGTAGCAATGATCTACAACACTTTCTTTAAGGGATAAACGAAGGGCGGAAACGCCCTTCCATTCTTACCTTGATTATACCCGTTGGTACAAAAATGTTCAAGAAATATTTATTTAAATATGCCTCGATGTCACTTCTACTCGTTGCCAACATCGCCCTTGCTGTAATGCTCGGCGTGAATTGGCTTTCAGGCATTGCGATTGCCCTTTGTATTTTATCTATTGCGCTTAACATCCTGTCCGATAAAATCGAATAACAGAGGTATCTTATATGAACTTAAAACAAATTCGTCAAGAACGAAACCTGTCTGTTCCAGACTTAGTTGAATTGTCCGGCGTCCCAAGAAGAACCATTCAGGACATTGAAAAACGCGATGACTGTCGGGTCTCTACCGCCATTATTTTAGCGGACGCACTTGGGGTCACCCTCGATGAACTTTGCCGAACCGAAAAGGCTGGGGAGTAATCTCCAGCTTTTTTCATTACACTAAAAAGACCCCGGTGCCGAAGCTTACCGAGGTCGTGGTCCACTATTCTTTGCTTTTTTACATCCAATTTTTCATTTTTATAGATTAAAGAATTTTGAAAGATTTTATTTTTTTAAGACTCCATCTTTGTGTCTCCATATCCAATTCACCTTCCACTTCCACTTCAAGCTCATCACGATGCGCATTACAAGCAATCTTGTAATCATCATTTGATAACGACATTCTGACGATTCTGTGTTTCCCTCGATGATAAGTAAATAATCTGACGTAATTATCCGAGAAATCATCTACTTTTTTATTGAGACTTTGTATCATTCCCTTTAGTACTACATCTTCGACAATAACTTCATCTCTATATATTTTCGATATTTCATCCATGGCCCAAAAATGGTTATTTTTTATTTTAATTTGTTTATCAATATTCGTATTCTTGGTTAATATTGAAGCATACCTTATCGTTGTTTCAACCTCTATATCACCAACGCCAGGATTTAGCTTGAGTAAAGACTCACAAATATTTGCAGTTGCGCCAGATTTGTAGCCTTCTTTAGTTACTTCAGTTAAACTTTTTTTTCGTTCTGCAACCTCATCGATTTGCGTTATCGCATTACACACCCTTTTCATTACTCGATGTTCAAAGCTGGTGTTGGACTCATCATCCTTTAAATAGGAAATTTGCTTTAATCTATCCGCCTGTTCGTCAATTACTTTTGCATCGATACTTATGATAAAACTTCCTCTTTCCGTTTGATCTAACTCAAAATTATCTAAATACCTCTGCGCACTCTGTGTGGCTCGCTGACATACAGGTTGTTTTTTCTCTTCAGCACATGCCGAATATAGAAATAGATTTTTTAATCCATCAATACAATTTGATGCATAATCCAAAGGTAATTTTCCATTTTTAGATATATCTGATATTATCCTAAACTCCACCCTATCAAAATAAACTGTTAAGACTTCTTTTGTCACAAGATCAAGATCTTTTCTTTCAAGATTCGATAGTGTCTCCAAAATATCGAGCAATCTTGGATAAAAATCTATAAATTTTTCACTTGCAGGAAGTGCGATTCTCATTTTGTATTTCGAGGATAGAAAAACCATCAATTTTTTATTTTTAAATTTTATATCCTGTTCCCAACCAGAAAGTATTAAATACTTTTTTATTGAATTCGCAGTGATACCATAAATATCTGTATTTCTTTTAATATTCATAGCTCTTCACCTTCCTGTAACCGTTCAAACAAACACAAGAGTTGCTTTTGATCGAACACTTGTGATACAGGAACCCTTATCCTAACTGTATTCTTATTCTCTTTTTGTGGTTCTCCCTTTAATGAACACCACCACGCACATTTTTTGAGAATAGTATATTCTTCTGTAACGTTAATCCATTCGTTTTTATCCTTAGGTAGAACATAAAGGATAAGAATTCTCGGCGATCCGACGTTTTCATTAATTAAATCTCTATAGTTTTTCGCTTCAAGATCGTATAATAAAAAATCGTCTTTAGGAGTTATGTTCGTTGTTGACTTTAATTGGAAATCAATGCTAAATCCATTATCATTCCACCTTTTATACCGGCTATCATATGTCATTGATTTGAAAGTTCCATCAACTCCATAATCAAATAGCGGCTTAAAAATATCTATACCCGCATCCGCCGCAATAGCCTCAACGTAAGCCGTACTTATCATTTCTTTAATGTGTTCTTCAGTCATATCGATACCATCATTTATCATTTATTAATGGTATTATATAACAATACTTTACAAAAGTGAATGTTTTTATTTGATAAAAGATCACAGTATCTCTTAATTACATTCTTACATACTATTATAATAACATTAAATTCTGTCCTCTGAGTCCCAAACTTATATTTTTTTCATTGACATTAAGTAATAGAATTTTCGACGCCGATCATAAAATGTATTTCTGCTGCAAGGAATATCCATAATTGTTTGAAGATAATTATACCCGACATGCTCATTCGTTACCGCCTTTAAAATATACGGATAAATCTCAGAATCGGCTTCCATCGCCGTTCGTTCGATCAACTGGCACTTTCTTTCAAGCTCAGCTCTTTTCATCGCCAAATGAGCGGTACCGTCCGATTTTTCAGTACCAAAGGGCATCCCCGTAATCTCCTGCGCACCAACGGTATGCGTGTTATATTTCAATTCATCCTTCCATTCATTGTATTGGAGGCAAAAGTTATAAATCTCTAAAAAACGGTACTTACTGATTTGATATTTATTCTGGTTTAATGGTCGAACGTTTGGCAATACTTTCGCTCCCCTCTCTTACACACTCCCCACCACGATCCACTGGACACCCCCAACGCAGTTCACAAAACTTGCATTTGGCCGGGATTCCATTTTTAAAATTCTCCGCTTCGCATATCCCTGTACGGTCGTAGGCACAAAATGAAGAAAGAATGCAGGTTTTACAGTCTGTTATGTCATTTTTGCTTATACAATTTCTCAAGTCATACATTTTTATCCCTCCGTTTCCCCTTCCACTTCACCACATCGTCAATCTGGAAGCTTTTCCGCAGTACCAGGGTATTCCCCCGAATCGTCCGCAGCCGCACATCCACACCGACGTGTGTGCCGTAAATCCTAATAATCTCTCCAGATTCCCACCGGATTTTATTCTTTCCGTCAAAGGCCACCCGAACCATTTCACCAACGGCCAGATTTCGCTTCAATTCCTCCATGGAGCGCCGATCCCGGTAATTCCTAACCCGATCATAGTCCACAACCGGAACAGGCTTTAACGACGCTTTGATCGGATTTCCCCACTCCGCCGGATCATACGGCCGCCCGATGCCCCGGCAGATGCTCTTTAACGTCCGCTCCGTACAGCTGCACCCACGCATCACGCTGGCAATGGTGCTCTCCGAGATGCCCGACATTCTATGAATCTGGCTGTTGGAGACTTTGTTGGCAGCGGCCCATTGTTTTAGGTCAAACATGTATCCTCCCTTCAAAATATAACTTTTAGCAATGTTCACTCTTGTTCACTTAATTTTTTATTACTGTGAACAGAAGAAACTTTGTATTTATAAGGGTTCTAAGTACTTTGTTCACATGTTCACAATGTTCACACGTTTTTTTGCTCCTACGCGTATACGCTTCAGAATTCACAAAATGTGCGTTTAAATTTTTTCTTTTATATAAACCTTCTTTGCTACGTGAACACTGTGAACTGTGAACACTCTTTTTATTCCTCTTCAATCTCATAAAAGCCCTCAAAGCCTTCCTGCACCTGGCTTTCATCCTGTTTTTCAAGAATACAGACACAGTTGGCATTATTATCATTAAAGCGCTTTCGCTTTGTTTTCCGGCCTTTATCCGTGATGAGCAGCCCTCTGATGTCCGCCCATTTCAAAAAAGCAGTGCTATTGTAATTGCAGTCCCGGCACATCTGGTCAAAAACATTTTTAATAATATAGATGTATCCGCCCTCTTTAATCCCCCAGCATTCCTGTATAAAATCTTCATTTTCCCGTTTCATGAACCGATGGTGATTCCGCACGACTTCTCCCATGATAAACTCATAGCACCGCTCATTCTCCGAAATCTCCTTCTCAGACTTCAGCATAGCAGCCGTTTCCTCAATGGACAGATAAACCCCATCCTCAAACAGGCAATCTGTAGCGATCCGGTCAGCGGTTAGAATCAGGGACAGGGAGATGCTCTGTTTCTGCATTTTTCCGCTTTTTTCAATCTCAGCCAAAAGCTCCCCCTGAATACGGCATACCTCCTCGGCGCCGATGTTCTGCAGGATTTCAATGAACCTTTTGCCCGCGAAGCCAAAGTTTTCATTGAGCGTCCGTGCCACCTCGATGCCATTCTCAAAGATTTTACTGTAGCCGGCTTCGACTTCGATGACGCGGTTGGCGGCGCCGGCCTGAGAGTATTCTTTGGTGATGGGCAGCTCCCCGGTGGTCAGAAAGGCACAGTGCCAGTTGTAGTTCCGGTTCAGGCCCAGGCTCCGGTTGGATCGGTCCTTGCCATTTCCCGAGCACATGGTGTAGATTAATGTTGAGAAATCACCCTTATACTTCTCCATAACCTGAGCCGTATCGTCCATGATGTAAGGCAGATGGTTGAGCATATCAGCCCGCACCTCAATGGCCGTCTGGGTGGACAGGAAATCGCCGGTAAAGGCACTCTCCATGGACGGGTTGCCCCAGATTGAGGCAGCCAGCATCAGACAGAGGGTTTTCCCACCCTCAGACTGCCCGTGAAGATGGACGAAGAACGGCAGGGCATTGCACATTTTGATAATCACGCTGGCAAAGCTGGTCGCCATCATAATTCTCGGCTCAATCCGCCCCTCTGCGCGGACTTTTTTAACAAACGCATCCCATTTCTTTTCATTGCCGCACTGCCTTATATCACCGTATACATTGCGAAAACGCACATCACCGTCAAAGACAATGTTGCTGTAGTAGGGAACAAACTCCTTGATGGCGTTCTCTCCATGCCACCCCAGCTTGGAGGTAGACACCCACTCGGGCAGGAGGTCCATATTGAAGTTCTCCACGTCAGCCAGATAGCGAACAAGGTACTTGGCATTTTCACTGGTCACGGCCACCCCAGAATTGGCAAGCGAAATAATCTTGGTGCTGGAGGCGATCAGGTCCTTATCGCAGATGATCTCTTTCCAGCGCTCCCCTTTTTTGAAGGCAAGCTTGATCTTTTCATCCCCAGTCTCCAGGTTGGTAAACCGCTCAACGGGCAAGATAGGATGGTAGCAGGCCTGCACCTCCCCGAACATGCCAAAGGTCCGGATGCCAGTTTCGTCAGCAAACCAGTTCCCGCAGCGCAGATCCGGATAACACTCACTGCCGAACTCGGTCCGCCGGTCCAGATTTTGAAGTATCCGGGCCCGGTTCTGCTCCTGGAGCTGTTTTTTCTGTTCCTGGAGCATTTTCTTTTCTTCTTTCTGGTAGGCTTTGAGCAAGCTGGTGAACTTTGTTTTCACGCCGAGCTCTGCAGCCCGGTCCGTCAGGTCATTAATGAGGCGCTGGCGGTAAATCTCGTCTTTTTCGTCAATAATCTCCTCAAAAGTGGTGTCTTCCAGAATGGTTTCCTTGGTTAATTTTTCGATTTGCACGGCTTCACCGCCCTTTACACGATACTTTCTACCAGGTATTGCTGGTATTCTAATTTGTGGCACGCCTCGACATAGAGCGGATGAAAAGGTTCATCCTCTGATTTCGGGGCGTATTTTATTTTGTTGGCGTCCAAACGCCAGAGTTCTTCCAATAAGGTCATCCGTATTTCTTCAGCTTTTTCCTTTTCCCGATCAGCGGTCCGGCGTTCATGCCGGAGCTTTGCGATGGCCCGGCGGCTCCGGAAAGCGCTGTCTTTTTTGTGGTGCTTTGTATCGGATTCAACGGTTTCCAATTCTAAGGAATCATCCCAGAGATGGAAATGCCCATTAATCTCCTCCAGCGCCGCCTCAAAGGACAGGCCCCGGTACAGCTCCACAAAATGCACCAGGCCGCCCTCCGCGCCGCAGACAAAGCACCTAAACCCAAAGTCCGTAAAGCTGAAATTTCGGTCCTTTCCGTCATGGATGGGGCATGGGATACGGTTGTGCCGTCTATTCCCGTCTAAGCCATACATCCCAAGAATCTCCCGCATGGTCAGGCTGGCCTTGATGAGGTCAGCCTTTTCCTTGGTGGTCATGGCTGTACGCCCAGCAGTTCTAAAATTTTAGGGCCGGACTGCTCCGGCGTGCAGAACTCAAAGCGGACGCCATGGCGGATCTGTACAGCATTCAGGATTTTATACAAGGTTTCGCCCTTGACCTTTCCATGAACGTTGTGCCAGTCTTTTGCGTCCTCCAGACAGTTTGCTTTTTGGTCAATCACCAGAAAGATCAGCTCAATGCCATGCGCCTTTGCCTCCACGATCTCCCGCTTAACGCGGTCATGATCCTTTGAGGCGAAGTTCACCGCACACTCTTCAAAGCCTTTTTTAGTGTCAATCACCCGCGACATATTGGTCAGCAGGCCATAATCACCATATGGGAGCTTGGACCGCAGGACGTGGACCCCGCGGTCTTTGAAATACTGGTGTGCCGCCTTGTACTTGCCTTTTTGCTGTCGGGTGTCTTCGATGATGGTCAGCATAGCTTACTCCTAAAAAGGAAGGTCTGAGTCTGGAAGGGGGGTAAAACCGCTCAGGCTGTCATCGGCTTTCACGAGCGTTCTCAATTCTGGCACGTTAAAATCCCCCTTCCGGATCGCGTCCACAGATCGGACCGCTTCGACGTAGTAGCGCTTTTTGACTTTTCCATCCTGCCCCACATACTCTTCATCACCAATGACCAGACCCACCGTTTTTGACAGCAGGCTGTTTTCATCATTGTTAAAAACGAATCCAGGGTTACTCTGCTTCACAGCCGTCAAGAACCCCTTAAAAAACGGCTGGGCTTTCGGCTTATAGGAGCGGATAAAGCTTCCCGCCCAAAAGTTCAGTCCAGCGGCCAGACGTGTAAAGTAAGACTGGTAATCCCCCTCCAGAATGTCAAACTCAACTTTTAAATATTCCCTGTCTGGGAAGTCTTCCACCCCTGTGATCACACAGATATACCCACCAGCTGGCAGGCGCTCAAATTCCTCGGCTTCTTTCACGTTATTCCAATCAATGTTTTTCATCGCTCTTCTTCTCCTTATATTTCGTAATATTCCCGAATGGTGGTATCCACATATTTCAGGTCATTTTCAATTTTTAAATCTTCAAACATATCCATCGGGGTTTTGCACGGGTTGGTTCCGTCCGACTGGGTTAAAAAATAATGCTTGCTGCCATCCACGAAAGCTAATAAAACAATCGAAAAGAGCCCTTCAAGGGTAAGCTGGTTATCCAGCATTTTCCCGAGTGTTTTGGCTTTAAGACGTCCTGTGTCCGTACTTTCCACGTGGTGTAGAAAATACACGACCACATCATCTGGCACGTCGTTAATGGCACATTCAATTAAGCTTTCAAAATTCAAAGCCATGTCCGTGAATTTACCGTAGCCTGTTTCTTTTGCTTTCCGGAAGGACTCAAAGGCCATTAAATACTGGCTGTCGTCAATCACATAGGTCTTCAATGACGCCTTTTTTAAAGAAGCCTTAATTACCTCATAAGAGGTTTTATTGGTAATGTGCTCGAATTTCTTTCGAAACGGCATGGGCTTGCTTGCCACGTTAAAAACGCCAATTTCATCCTCCGCAAAATTTCGGAGGGATGTGGATTTCCCGCTGCCGCTTTCCCCTAAAATTAATACTGGTATTCCCATGTTATTCCTCCTCAATAACCGCACCCGGACAGCTGTTCCCCACGCCGATCTCGGGCTCTAAAATCCATTCCTGCGTCGCTTCACAGATATAGCGTCTCAACCCCGCTTCATAGCCAAGCATATGGCAATATTTGCAGCATGGCGCATCCCCGGGAAAGGCTTTTCTAAAACTAAATTCAACAATGGTGTAATGGGACACCCCATTCTTAAACCGGTCATCCATGGGTTTTCACCTCCATCGACTCCCGCACATACTGAAGCACGGTCTCAATATCTGCCGACAGGTGCGGGTTGCCTTTTAACATCTTGATTTTATAGGCCTCAAGGCGTTTAGCCGCCTCAAGCACCTCTACGTTGCGTTTCATTGTCCGCCTCCGCATCCACCCGCTCCACGCAGTTTTCACAGCCGAAAACCGCTCCAGAACAATCCCGGTAAAAATAATCGCACTCGCAGCCACAGGCTGGGCAATGCGGCGGATATTCGATGTCCACATCGGGGTAACCGGTCTGGAGCGCCCTGGTAATGTCCGGATGCTCAAGCATTTTTAAACACCTCCAGCGCAGTGCAGAGCGCATCATTACGGGCCTGGAGCCGAGCCTTTTCCAACTCCAGACAAACATTCTGCTCAATGAGGATTTTTGCCAGATCATTCGCGGCAGTGAAAGCCGCAGATAGCTCCTCCACCGTTTTTTTTACAAAATCAAGCGCCTCCTGTGCGTTTTTAAAATTGGGATTTTCCATAATCCACTCCTTTCCGCCGCTTCACCAGCGCCTCTTTGCGCTGTTTCCATGATTCCCGGACACAGTGCGGGCACACAAACGGCTCGTCTAAAATCGGCCAATGCGACTCATAAATCAGGCCGCACCGGGTGCATTGCTTCTCATACGGAAAATACATTTGCATTTTTCCTCCAAAGGGTATATACTTTTCTTAGGTAGTTTTCATATTGGCCGGGATGACGCTGCAACGTCACCCGGCTTTTTTCATAAAAATTAAAACAGGTGCCGCAGATATACGCCACTGCGGTGCTGGCATGACACTCTAATCCATTAAAGCTTAAAAAATTTGACTGTTCAGGTTGGACGGGCGCTCATTCCCGTCCGTTTTTATCTTGTGTACTTGTTTACAAACGATTTTCAATTTTTTTCCGCGTTTTTAGCCCTGCGGATCAGGCTTTTGACTTAAAGATGAACAATATGGCGTCGCACAGCTTCCTTATGGTGGAATGCCCCTGTATTGGATCATTTGCCTTTCTCAACTTTCCATGCTCTGGTTAAAATAACATACGACTTGGTCTTAATCGCAGCACGGCGCTTTGGGCCCTTTTTATTGGTCAAAATTCTTAATAGCCAAAATCAGAAACCCAGTAAACGTTATGACACCAACTCCAAAGAAAAACACAGCTGTTTCATAAAGCCTTGCACCAGTCCCGCATAACGCTATGAGAATCTCCAACATCAATCCTTCCATGTCGCCTCCTCCGGATACGGCATTCTGCGAATTCGGCGGCGGCGCGATTCCTCAGCCTGCTGAACCCGGAAGCGATACAGTACAATGTAAATCCCCATCGCTAAAAGCGCGAACACAATCCACATACTCCCCACATCAAAACAGCCATACGCCATATAATTGTAAATTCCCCATAACAGCGTCGCGATAGCCCAAAGATAAGCACAATAAAGCGCTTCCTTTAAAAGACTGATTTTCAAAGTCGCTTTCATAAAGTCCCCTCCTGACCGAAGCTCCCATGTTCCCCCACATACGCATCCACCAGCTTAGGCGAAATATGGTAAGTATACCTTCCTCCCGTGTTCTGCACAAAAGAGCCAATATTCAAGGTTCCCTGCCGCATCGCCCGCCTTACATAATCCTCAGTCACACATAAGCGTTCAGCCGCCTCCTTCACCGAAAGGCGTTTTTCCGGATCATATCTCATTCTGTTTTCCTTTCCCCCACCGGTACGATTAACAGGGCCGCGTTATGGTAAAAGTCTGTTAGCGTGCGTTCAACCAGGGCAAACTTGATACGTTCTATATTTTGAGGAGGATTTAACGAGGGTTGCGGCCCTGTTAATACTACCGGCGGGTTTTTGTTTTAATCTTCTAAAAAATACTCAATCGGAACGCCAAAGTAATCAGCGAGAGTTTTTAGTTTGTCAACTTTTGGATTACTGCGACCGGTCTTCCAATCCGATAAAATCGATTGAGCAATCCCAGTATCTTTTGACACTTGATACGCAGTCTTATTGCTTTTTTCCAACAAAATAGCAAATTTTTTATACAAAATCGCACCACCTCTCATAAAATTTATATTGTAATTACTACGGAAATGTGATATACTGAGTTTGCTAAACGAAGTAAACAACATTCCCGTAGTGTGCTTCGGAAATACAACGCATTTCCTTTGCATACTCATACTATACTATGCATTTCCGATAAAGTCAATACATTTTTTCGGATTTTCTTAGTATTGCCTGTTATTTTTTGAAAGGTGAATAAAAATGTATGAGATTTTTGAAAAACTGCTAAAAAAACATGGTGTAACAGCTTATAAAGTATCAAAAGAAACAGGGGTTACCCAATCCACTTTAAGTGACTGGAAGAGAGGGCGCAGTACCCCAAAAACAGATAATATGAAAAAAATCGCTGACTATTTTGGTGTCTCAATCGATTATCTTATGACCGGAAAAGAATCCAACGACGAGAATACCTCTACCGAAAAAGACTATGCCCAAAACGAAACCGAAAGAAAATTGCTGGTTCTTTGCAGAAAAGCAAACGACGTTTCAGAGGAAGAACGCGAAGATATCATTAATCTCTTTGAGAATACAATTGATTTATACTTAAAAGCCAAAGGAATCAAAGGTGATGAATAACGGTTATGCGAAAAAGCCGGACTTTGACAAGTGTATCGAGGCCGCCACAGACCTACTCTACCGACAGGATGACCTTTTCACATTTCATCTTGACATAAGAAAATTAAAATATGACCGAACCATATATTTTGATTCTGTCCAGGGTTATTGTGTCCAGGTTGGCGTCCCCATCCGGCAGGTGATGTTCGGCAAGAAAAGACTGCTTAAAGAGGGCTGTACTGTTAAAGGTGATGATTTTTATCTTGTACTCTATAATGAAGACCGTCGTTCCTTTGAGCGGCAGCAATGGACCATGGCGCATGAGATCGGCCACATTTATTTAGAGCACGAAAAAGACGAAGATAAAGAAGAAGCAGAGGCCCATTGCTTCACCGGTCAGTTGTTTATGCCCGACTACAGCCTATACCGGATCGTCAAGGATTTTAATGGCGCCTGTGCTGATATAGCCGAGATATTCCGAGTCTCAAATGCCGCCGCCCAAAGAAGATGGAACACCTTTTTCAGAAAAAGAACCGTCCATGCCGGAAGAAAAGATCAGGCCATCTGGGAAATGCAGAGAGAAAAAGTAGAACTGTATTTTTACTGTAAACAAAACGGGCTTGCCTTTAATCGCGAATTTTTTAAGTATGAAAAGAAACGGGACCTTCTAAAAACAGCAGATGTGATCAGTTCATTTTCAGAACTGTCAAATCTTTTTGTTTAATAAAAAACTCTTCCATTCTGCCGACATTGAGATAGTGATATGATACTAGGACAAAACTTTAGTAAAATGCCAGAAAACATTTTCATCTATCCTCTATTAGTGTATAATGATAATATCTATATTTTTAGGAGGAAAAAGAAATGAATGAAGAAATGAACAACGGCGGTAGTGTTGAAAAAAAACCTTTTTACAAGAAGAATTGGTTTGTAATTTTACTGATCATCTTCATACCACCTGCTGGGCTCATTATGATGTGGGTTAATAAGCAATTTGGAAAAACAGCAAGAATTGTATTAACAATAGTTCTTGCTATTTATTCGATCATTTGGTTGACCACATTGTTCACTCCCAAGCCAACACAAACAACACAGCCAGAACCAACCACACAAAGTCAAGCACAGCCAAGTGCTAACGTGTCCGCAACCGCAGCACCGACACCTGAACCGACACCCGCTGTTCCAACAGAATATAAATCGGCTCTAAAAAAAGCTAAATCTTACAGTGACACCATGTACATGTCAAAACAGGGTCTTTATGATCAACTCACATCGGAGTACGGAGAAAAATTCTCAGTTGAAGCTGCACAATATGCGGTTGACAATTTAAATGCGGACTATAATTACAATGCCCTGCAAAAAGCTAAATCATACCAAGAAACCATGGCCATGTCACCAGAAGCAATCAGGGATCAATTAACGTCTGAATACGGTGAAAAGTTCACCCAAGAAGAAGCGGATTACGCAATTGCTAATCTTCCGCAATAAGTAAAATCGTCCCTGTGTTTTGATGAACAGGGACGATCACTCAATTTCTACAAAAGCTACTAAAAAAGAATAATCAGGAGGAAATGATGGCTTTAAAAGATTTAATGGACAAAACCAGCAATCTGATGGAAAAAACATCAAAATCAGCAGGCGGCGGAATTGCTCAAGGATTAATGGGAAACGCCCAGGAAATGAATAAGGAAAAAGTACAAGCCGAGTATGGTATGTATTTGATGTCTGGTGAAACGATAAAAATCGGTTACCAATTGTTGAGAGACGTTTTTGTTGTTACTGATCGCCGGATCATTGATTTTGACAAGCAAGGCGCTACAGGTAAAAAAATGAGCATCAAGTCGGTTTATCTTGATTCAATCGTAGGTGTTGAAGCCGAGACTGCTGGCGCTGGTATTGATGATAGTGAAATCACTATCCGCTATATTACGACCCCGTACCATAAAGCGCACTCATTAAGCATGGATTCTCGCAAATTCGAATTTCCAAAAAAATATGATATAACCAATCTGTATAATCACTTACAGCAGATTGCTTATGATAATTACGTTCGTATAAACCAGTAAATAAAAATAACGCCCCCTACCCTGCAAGGTAAGAGGCGATGACATAGATTTCCGGGATAAGACCGGTACAATCTACCCTAAGCAAGTTTATTGTACCACATTATCCCGGTATTTTCCAACATACCGGGCATTTTTATGCCCAAAAACAGAAAAGGAGTGATCTTTTATGCGATTACCAAACGGCTATGGCAGTGTTTGCAAACTCTCCGGAAAAAGGCGAAACCCCTTCAGAGTCCGAAAAACATTAGGCTATGAGCTGACCGAAAACGGAAGAACCAAACAGATTTATCAGACCATCGGTTATTATCCCACACGAAAAGCAGCCCTCGAAGCCCTTGCCGCGTATAACGCAAACCCATACGATGTCAACGCCGAGAAAATCACCTTCGCAGATGTCTATGAGCGCTGGTCCGAACAGCATTTTGAAACCATTGTGCCCAGCGCCGTTCGCACCTGGAAAAGCGCCTACCGTTATTGTGAATCCCTGTACAAAATGCGCATGCGCGATATTCGGGTTCTGCATCTCGAGCAAACCATCAAAAACGCCAAAGTAGGCGATTCAACAAAAGCCAGAATGAAGTCCCTGTTTAACCAGCTATACCGCTTTGCCATGAAACACGAAATAGTTGAGAAAGACTACGCGCAGCTCTGTGACAGCATCAAAGCCCCAAAGCCTAAGCTCAAACGTATTCCCTTCACACACGCAGAAATTGAATTGCTTTGGGAAAACATCAATTTTCCATTTGTAGATATGGTCCTGGTTGGCATCTACTCCGGCTGGAGACCCCAGGAGCTGGCCGTACTTAAAACAAAAGATATCGACCTCGAAAACAAAACCATGTTTGGCGGACTGAAAACCGATGCCGGAAGAAACCGCTGCGTCCCCATCCATCCCAAAATACTTCCACTCATCGAAGCGCGGTACGATCCGACAAAAAAATTTCTGTTTAATGACGAAAATAGCCAGCAGGGTACATCCATGACCTACGAAAAATACCGCGGACGATTTAATAAAGTGGCAAAAAAACTGGCACTTGAAGATCATCGGCCACACGATACACGCCATACCTTTATCTCAAAAGCCAAGGAAGCCGGCGTTAATGAATACGTTCTAAAACTGATCGTCGGGCATGCGATCGAAGATATAACCGAGAAGGTTTATACCCACCGGACAATGGAACAATTGAAAGCCGAAATGGAGTTGATTGAATTTTAATTCAAGAACAGTAGAGCTAAAGTTAACTTGTTAGCAACAATTAAGACACAAAAAATCCTTAAAACCCGCATAAAACCGTCACTCTCGCTTCCATCGAGGAAGCCATGAAATAATCCCAATAAACAAAAAACCTGCGATTCATCTCGCAGGTTTTTTTAATGGACTAAAAAGCCCGGTTCCACATTAAAAGCGGCGTAGTAGCGCGTGGTCATGATGGTGCCAACGGTCTGGAGGCAGGCGGACAGGGCGCCTTCTGCCTGGGCTCTGCAGGAGGGTTTTCCGGCAAGATAGGCGTCATTCATTTCCTCAATCTTCCGGAAGATGTCACCGGTTCCGGAAACGGAAAAGCTTCTGGGCTGCGGCATGGTCTCGCCCAGTGCCTTCTCGTTGTGCGCGCAGTAGCGGTACAGGCTTTTCTCAAACATAATATGTTCCTTCAGGTTTCCTTCATAGCGCTCGGTGTGGGCCTCGCAGAAAAAATCGGCGCAATAGTGACAGATGCTGCCAAGGCGTTCTGCCAGAAAGAACCCGGCGTCGAAGTCCATAATATCGCCAGCCTTTATGGCTGCGTCGATGGCAGCTCTCAGATGCTCAGAGGCATGTTTCCTTTCATGGGGATGAAGGACAAAGCTAAAAGTGAGGTCCGGCGCGATATTTCCCAGCAGAAAGCCGGCACGGTTCAATGTAATTCCATAGTTTTCGTCAAGGTATTTCCAGATAATTTCTCCAAATATCAGGTGTGTCGGTTTGTTCATTAAGTGTTCAGCTCCCCTGTATTAAACTTGATTTACCTTTATAATACACCATAAAAGTTAAGAAAATACAATCCAAATTATGAAGATTTTCCTAAGATTTTACATGGCATTTATTATTTTAACACAAATCCGATAAGTTATTTACCCTTAACAAGTAAATTTATTCCAGAAAACCTTTTCTAAAATATGAAAACCACAATGCCTTCAAACAAGACATTGCGGTTTCATCAACAGCAGCAAAAATCATTTCCATAAACCAGTCCATAACAACGCATAACGACTAACATCTGAGGGTAATACTTCAAAACCGGCATACTCTTTAACCTCTGGTAGGCATTTTTGAATAAATATTTATTTTTATTCAACTATGTTTATATAAAATATTCTTTACCGCTAAAGAATTCCTTTATCTCTGCGAAGTTAGTGGTTATGCGTTGTTATGGAAATTTCTGGCGTCCAAAATTCTATATGAACAATGCCACAATTCAGGACGGCATCAAAATATAGCGGAAAACAGCGTAATAGTGGCACAGGCTCCCAAGCATGACAAAGACATGGAACACCTCATGAAAACCGAACTCTGGCCATATATTGGGCTTTTTAAGGCCATACATAACCCCACCCACCGTATACATAATGCCGCCGAGCAGTAAAAACACAAAGCCGCCGGTGGGCAGCGCGTCGTAGAGGGGCTTGAGGGCAAAAAGGGCAAACCAGCCCATGAAAATATAGAGGCCTGTGTTCAGCCACCGGGGCATATTAATCCAGAAAACCATCATCAGCACGCCAATCACCGCAACCGCCCAGATTGCACTCATCAGCGCCACCCGGGTCACACCTGTCAGGCACAGGAGGCAGAAGGGTGTATAAGAGCCGGCGATCAGCAGGAAAATCATGGAATGGTCGGTTTTTTTCATGCGCATGATTTTTTCAGGTGAACCGTGGACGGCATGGTAGGTGAAGCTGGTCGTATACAGGGCGATCAGGCCAAGTCCAAAGGCCAGCACCGAGGTCAGTGTCAGGGCATTGACTTCTTTTTCCACAGTGATAAGGATCAGCATAGCGATGGTGCCGATTACGGATAAGACGGCTCCGATCAAGTGGGTCAGCGCACTCATCGGGTCTCTGAATTTTTCAATCATTTTGTGTCACTCCTTATGTAGTTTTCAAAACTATGTATTGCGTTCTTTAAAATATATCACAATCTGTATACAATGTCAAATGCGTTTTTGATATTGTCTTTTTTGTGGCGTTAGCGTAAAATAAATAGAAATAACAAGGAGGTCTCCATGACAGAAGAACAAATTTTAGACTTGATTGACAGCCTGCAGCTTGACAGCCACATCACCATACAGGACATCCCGGATCTGGACCTTTACATGGACCAGCTCATCACACTTTTTGAAAAGCATCTGGCGCCCACAAAGCGCAGGCCTGAGGACAAGCTGCTGACTAAGACCATGATTAACAACTATACTAAAAACAAGCTTTTAATCCCAGCCCAGAAGAAAAAGTACACAGTGGACCATGTGCTCCTCATGCTTCTGATCTACCAGCTGAAGCAGGTAACCTCCATGGAGGATATCAAAACACTTTTTGGCTTTCTCAGGGATGGAGAGTCGGTGGATCACGAAAAGCTTCAGTTTGTATACCAGAAATTCCTGGACAGCCAGGCCGGACAGCTCGGCGCACTGAAGGACGACGCGCGCCGCGTCGTCAAAAATGCCAAAGAAAAAACCGCCGAGTCCAATATGGAATCGACGGATTCAATGCTGATGTGTCTGCTGCTGTTTCAGCAGAGCCTTAATTACAAACGCCTCGCTGAAAAGCTTCTGGATGAAATGGCCCCGGATGCGGAATAACTATTCTACGTAGTTCCAGTTTTGTCCCGGATAATAAGCCAATGGATCGACAAAATTATCATTGACCATCCAGCCAAAGTGAAGATGGGGGCCGGTGGAATTACCAGTGCTGCCCACATAGCCGATGATGTCGCCTTTGGAGACAGTCGCACCCACTGAGGTAGCGATTGAAGACATATGGCCGTACAGCGTGGCCAGCTTATTACCGCTGCCATCTGTCCCCATGTTGATGACCACGCAGTTGCCATAACCGCCGTTATCCCCGGCGATGGAAACCGTACCGTCGCCAGCTGCCAGAATAGGGGTGCCGTAGCTCACAGCTACGTCAACGCCCTGATGGTTGGACCATTCGCCCGTAATCGGGTGGATACGTCCGGCAAAGGGACTGCTGATATTAAAGGCCTGAGAGTTATCCGGTGAGATGGGCCAGTAATACTCACCTGTCTGGATAAAATCACTCGCCTTTTCTCCGCCCATCTGCTTGGCAATGCTGTCCGCCGCTGCCTGTTCAGCCGCGATACCGGCCTTGTATTCCTCAATCAGTGCCTGGTTTTTTGCCAGCAGCTGATTCTGCTGTTCTTTCGCTTCATTTTGAACCGCTTTAGCCTGTTCTGCCGCTGCTTTATCCGCTTCCAGTCCAGCATTTTTTTCTTCCAGCTCTTTTTTCGTGTTTTCAAGGGCGGTTACCGCGTCCTTATCGGCCTGCATGACATTTTTCATCATATCGGCCCGGGCAATAAAATCCGTGAAATTATTAGAGGAGAACAGCACCTGGAGGTAACCGTCATTCCCGTACATGTACATGACACGGAGACGCTCTTCCAGTTCCTTTTCCTGTTTGTCCTGCTGTTCCTGCAGCACGGCGATCTGAGCCTTACGGTCTGCCATACGGGCATCCAGATCCGCAATTTGGCTGTTGATGGCGTCGATGGCCGCATTTGACTCGTTGACCTGTTTTTCAATTTCAGCCATACTGGTTTTAGTCGCCTCCATCTGAGACGACATATCTTTAATTCTCTGCGCACTCTCTTTCAGCTTTGCCATCAAATCGTCATTCCCCTCCGCAAAAACAGGGGTGCAGATCATCAGAAAACATAATAATCCTGCCAGAAAACCACACATTTTTTTCTTCATAGACCTTACTTATCTCTCCTTCTTTGTACTAACAATTACACATTTATCTCTAAGCATTTAAAAATTTCCTGATTGAGAACAAACTGCCAAAGGCGCCGATAATAATACCGTACACCAGACAGAACACAAAAATCGGCCCCATAATCAGCGCCGGAGATACCAGGTCGCTGTTCATAGGCATATTGACCGCGTTGGTGACATAGGCAATGGCATAGTAGTAACCTGTGCGTATAATCAGCATAGCCACCAGCGCCCCGAGACATCCGAGAAAGGTCCCTTCCAGTATAAAGGGCAGCCGGATATACCAGTCCGTTGCGCCAACATACTTCATGACCCCTATTTCCCTTCTTCTGGCAAAGCAGGTCAGCTTGATGGTGTTATAAATAATGAAGACCGAAATGACGGAAAGCACTGCCAGTATGACAATACACAGCGTATTGCTGAACTTACTGAAGCTTACCAGCGCATTGACGTATTCCTCACCATATTTGACATAATCGACCCCCTGGGACGCCAGCCCTTCGGCAAAGCTTTTGACGCTCCCCAGGTCCTCCGGATTCTGCACCTGGACAATAAACGATGCGGCCATCGGGTTATTGCTGCTGTCGTATCCTTTTAAAAGGCCTGAATAATCATCAAGGCTTGAAGAGAATTTTTCCAGGGCTTCGTCCTTGCTCTCAAAGGAGATGCCTGTCACCTGGCTGTTACCGCGAAGCGCTGTCTCAACTGAGGTTTTCTGATCCTCTGTGTATTCTGTTTTCATAAAAACACGCAGCTCCATGGCTGATTCCACATTTTCTGTAATGTGCTGGAGATTCACGGTGAAGATCACAAAAATCCCCAGAATGATCAGAGCCGCGACAACAGAAAGAATGGAGGCAATACTCATCAGATTATTCCGCTCAATGCTTTGAGCCGTATCCCTGAAAATACTTTTCAGCATCGAAAAAAAATGATGCTCCTTTTTTCTTTTTCCCATTAACATTCTCCCTCTCATCTGCACCCGCCTGGATGCAAATTATTACACAGCCCTCATAAAAATTTACAAATTATTTATTTCTGCTGTCTTATTATAGGTCATTTTACTTATAAAAAACTTTAAAAAACGTCGAAATCTGAAAGCATTGTAACAGATATATTTAAATTGTAACAAAAAAAACAAGTTTTAGCAAGGTAAACGTAAGCTCGCGCCGTCAAAATCATGATAGGTAGTCTCACGCCCCGGTGGGATCACGCAGAAGTGTTCCTCATCCCAGTTACCCATCAGCAGTTTTTCGATGGGGCTGATGTCCCCCTGCTTAACAACCGGTTCCAGCTTAATGGTCTCAGCGATCTTATCCACCCTTGGCTTCGCCTGGTTAAGATCATAGGCGCCGGTGTCAATGAGCATCAGATATTTGTAGTGCCGGTAGATCATGTCCATGATTTTCCGGGCCCGCTTTTCGCCAAAGCGTTTGTAATTGTAGTCGATCTCCCACTCCAGGCTCTGCTTGCCGTCCAGCCAGCCCCTTGTCAGAAAATAGGTGGTGGTCCGCACCCGCTCCAGATTTTCAAGGTTCGACAAAAACATGTCAATACAGTCCCCATATTTGGGAATGATCATGGTTGCGCTGCTGCTTTTTAACCCCACCAGGCCATTGCCGCAGTTGCCGTAAGCAAACAACAGCTCCTCGGCCTCCGGCTCTGCCTTGTCAATCTCTGCCTGAAGAGCGTCCCTCAGGTTTTCAGGGTAAGCGTGCAGTGTGTTATCCATCCAGACAGTTTCAATGTCGACGCCGCATTTTTCCTTAATGAGCTCGACTTCATCCTTAATCGTCTCACAGGCCAATAATTTTCTTCTTTTCATTTTGCAATCCCCTCATTACTTTTTCAAGTCCCGTTTTTCATTTTCCTCATTCATAGATAAGTATAGCGCATTTAACCCCGCGATGCAAAAATTTTTCTCTATCAACCGTGTAAAAGAGATGATATAATGGGAGAAAATGCAGGTATAATCACAAAGGAGAAATTATGGATAAAAAAGCTTTTCGTCAGGAAACCTTAAAGAAACGTTCTGACATTTACTCAAAGGAAATCGACGCACAGATCATTGACAATTTCATTCACTCCGACGCATACAAAGACGCGGACTGGATGATGCTCTACGTGAGCTTCGGCACCGAAATCCACACCCACGCCCTGATTGAGAGGGCACTGGCCGAGGGCAAGCATGTGGTCGTGCCGATCTGCAACACCGCGGACCATACCATCATCCTGTCTGAGATTCTAAACTTCCCGGGTGATCTGGAGGAAGGGCATTATGGCATCCTGGAGGTTAAGGACGACTGCCGCCGCGTGGTCGCGCCCGAAAAGCTGGATCTGGTGCTGGTACCCGGTATGGCTTTTACCGAAGCGGGCAACCGCATGGGCTTTGGCGGAGGCTATTACGACCGTTTTCTTGAAACCATCCGGCCCGACTGCAAAACCGTCGCGCTGATCCGTGAAGATTTTATTTATGATGAAATCCCCATGGAACCCCATGACAAGAGTGTGGACATCATCATTACCGAAGACCGGGTCAAGGCCTGCCGGTAACCAAGGAGAAAAAACAGAAAAATGAATGTACAGGAAACCATTGACTTTATCGAATCCAACGGGAAGTTTGGTATCCGGCTGGGCCTTGAAAGCATCGGCCTGCTGCTCAGTGAACTGGGCAACCCGCAGGACAAGCTGAAATGTATCCACGTGGCTGGTACCAACGGCAAAGGCTCGGTGAGCACCATGCTCTCCACCATTCTCAAAACCGCCGGGTACACCACAGGTCTCTACACCTCCCCGGCCCTCGAAACCTTTAACGAGCGGGTTCAGCTGAACAATGTCCCCATTCCGGATGACGACCTGATGCAGGTAACCAAAAAAGTTCAGGCTGCCTGCGACACGCTGGTGGCAAAGGGTGAGCCGCACCCCACTGGCTTCGAGATCGAAACCGCCCTGGCCTTTGAATATTTTTATGAAAAAGGAGCCGATCTCTGCGTGGTTGAGGTTGGCATGGGTGGCCGGCTGGACGCCACCAACATCATTCCCTCTCCCGAGGCCGTTGTCATTATGAGCATCAGCCTGGACCACACCGATTACCTTGGCGACACCATCGGAAAAATCGCCGGTGAGAAAGCCGCGATTATTAAGGAAGGGACGAGCGTCGTCATCTACCCTCAGGAAAAGGAAGCTGAGGACGTCATCGTAAGCTATGCTCAATCCATGAAAGCGCCCTTCACAATCGTCAACCCTGACAATATCTGCCGGGTTTCCGAAAGCCTTGACGGGCAGGTCCTGAAATATAAAAAGCCCGGCGGTATTGCCGGACTGGATACGTTCAGGCTGAAGCTTCTGGGTGAGCACCAGATTTTAAACTGTCTGACCGTGCTCAACACCCTGGAAATCCTGTTGAAAAAGGGTTATGCCATTCCCACATCGGCCATTACCGCCGGTCTTTCAGACGTCACCTTTCACGGACGCTTTGAGATCCTTCACCGCGACCCCATTATTCTGATTGACGGCGCCCACAACCCGAACGGCATCGAGTATTTTGTCAAAAACATCAAGACCTATTTCCCGGGAAATAAGATTAACCTTTATTTTGGCATGCTGGCCGACAAGGACATCGACCTGGCCCTTAAATACCTCATGCCTGTGACCGGCGACGTTCATGCCCTGACACCCGAAAACGACCGCGCCCTTCCAGCCGATAAGATGGCTGAGCTGATTCACCGTGAGTACGGCAAAAATGTCAATTTCTACGACACCATCGAAGCCGCAGTGGACAGCATCGACCTGAGCGCAGAAGACCGGATCAACGTGTTTGTCGGCTCCCTTTATATGATCGGAGTCGCCCGCACTGCCATTGTAAAAAGATTAAAAACCAAAGAAGCATAAGCAAAAAGCGCCTGACAGCCGTCAGGCGCTTTTTTAATGCCGGTTGTTATTCCACATCCATCATCTGCATCCGTTCTTCCAGATGCTTTTTAACCACCATCAGCAGCAAAACGCTGATGACAATGGAGACAACAGCGAAAAAGCTGTACCCGAAGACCGGCGCGATGAAAAATCCTGTGGCAGCGGAAATCCCCACTACCAGAAGCATGTAGATCCAGCCCACCATCATGGCAATCATGACATTCATGTTGTTCTTGACCGCTTTCTGCGGATTATCCCAGTTGAGCAGCGGGCGCATCATATCCACAATCAGGCCAAAGGCCAGCAGCGGGAAGGAGCCGATGGTACCAAGCACCAGCGAAACAACCACTGTCCCAAGGGTCAGCGGCGTAATGAACGCCAGCAGAATGAGCGTAAAAACAATGCCCAGCAACTGAATACACAGAGCGCTCAGGCCACGCCCGATCATCTGGTCCAGCGGACGCACTGGCACGATGCAGGTCAGCCAGATGTTTTTGCCTTCCCGGGAGAAGGTGGTAGCTGTGGTACAGGCTGTACTTCCGAAAAACATGAATACAACGATCAGAATCAGGTTCATGGCATCGGGTGCCGCCTTATAAAAATCTGACACAAGGGTCATAATGTCCATTCCGCCGGATTTTCCGAAGAACATAGACATCAAAAATACTAAGGGCACTACCACCACAATCGATACATTGTTAAAAAAGTAAATCGGCGTCCTCAGCAGGAGGCGCATATCCATTTTAAACACTGCCAGCGCCGGAGCGGACCGGTGCGACAGGGCCTTTTGCAGCTTCGTAACGGACAGAGCCTTTTTACCCCTGCCGCTTTCCTTGCCAGAGATCAGCCCTTTTACATAGACCCTTTCTCCCACAAAAACCATCAGGACAAAGGCCGCCGCGGTGAGAATAAACAGCCCCAGCAGGCTGAGCATCCCTGTCAAAGTAATGCTGTTGAGACTCTGGGCCACCAGCAGGCTGACCGGATACATCCGGGTAATCGTCTTAAGCAGATAGCCGTTGTCGGCAAGCATGCTGTTGACCATTGTCATGGGGTCATCGCTGCCGCCGGCCATGCTCGACAGGTACATCTGCAGGCCCAGGAAAAACGCCAGCACCGCAAACAGGGCGACAATCTGGAAAACATCCTTCTTTCCCTTAAAGCTGTTGCTGCGCATCAGCAGCATAATCAGCAGCGTTTCAAGCGCCAGAGGCAGCACTGGCAATATGACAATGACGATCAGCGCCATCATGTAATAGAGGATTCCCATTCCCTGCCCCATGCCGTAAATAACAGCCGGAGGCAGCATAAGCGCCGCGGACAGCAGTACCTCCATAAAAATAATGCTGCCAAATTTACCGATGATAATATTCCTCGGCTTAATGGGCAGAGGCAAAAGCATTTCGACGCTGCCCGAAAAGTAAAACTCTGCCATAATATAGGCGAGGCCAAAGAAAATGATCACCACTGAAATCACAGTATAGGCCATAGGCAGAAGCACAGACACCTGGCCGATGGCTGCCATGCCTGTGTACATCATAGCCATATATGCCACATACAGGCCATAGAGCGGCAGCATCGCCACCAGCACCAGGACAGGCAGCCCAACCTGCTTTAAAAAGGCCTTTTTATTGTTTTTACGGTTATACTGGATCAGAGACAATCCCAGGTTGGTATTGATAAAAAGCTTGGTCAAGCTGATAATTTCTTTCATTTTTCCGTCAACTCCAGGAAGATATTTTCTAAGGATTCCTTACTGCCCACCTTTGCCCGGATTTCATCCATGGTGCCGATCTCGATAATCTGTCCTTTGTTGATAATGGCGATCCGGTCGCAGAGCTTTTCGGCGACATCCAGCACATGGGTGGAAAAAAACACTGATTTTCCACGGTCGCACATTTCCCGCATAATTTTCTTCAGCTCAAAGGAGGCTTTAGGGTCCAGGCCCACCATGGGCTCATCGAGCACAAAAAGATTCGGGTCGTGGATTAAAGCGCCGATCAGGGCAATTTTCTGCTTCATCCCATGAGAATAAGAGCTGATGGGATCCCCCACTGCCTTGTCAAGCTCAAAGATTTTCAGATACTTTTCCGCACGCGCTGCCCGGTCCGCCTCCGGCACCTCATAAACGTCGGCCATAAAGTTCAGGTACTCGATCCCCTTGATCTTTTCAAAAAGCTCAGGATTATCCGGCACATAGCTGAACTGCTGCTTGGCGCCCATGATATCCTGGCTGTTGTCCACACCGCCAATAAATATCTGCCCGCTGTCTGGCTTAAGCAGGGTAACAATCATTTTAATGGTCGTGGTCTTGCCCGCGCCGTTTGGTCCCACAAATCCGAAAATCTCACCTGGCCGCACCTCAAAGTGAATATCGTCAACGGCCTTTACTTTTTTGTCGCCGTAGGTTTTTGAAACATTTTTTATCTTTAACATTCAGGTCACTCCCTTTGATTTGTTACCCCTATTATAACCGCTACCCTTTTGGTTAGCTTTTATAAAGTTTAAAGAAATGATAAAGATTAAAAAAACCTCTGCCTGATCTCAGACAGAGGGGTTCTCAGTTTTTCTATTCCGCAACCGCTTCGGGATTTTCTTCGCTTTTTTCCGCTGCTGGCGCTTTGACCTCCATATCCTTTGGCAGCACCAGATTCAGGATAATGGCTACCACAAAGACAATGGCCACACAATTATTCGCAAAAACCTGCTGAACCATCTGAGGGAAGATCGTGAAAATCTCTGGGACCTCGGTAAAACCAATCCCCACGCTCAGTGAAAGGGCCACAATGATGGTGTTGCGCTGGTTGAAGCCACAGCGGGTGATCATCTGGATACCGCTGACAACAATGGTGCCAAACATCATGATGGTGCAGCCTCCCAGCACCGCTTCAGGCAGCGTTGCGAAAAGCTTTCCGACCACTGGCACAAGCCCGGCCAGAATCATGACACAGGCGCCGGTCATAATGGTAAAACGGTTGACCACCCTTGTCATGGCAATAAGGCCGACATTCTGGCTGAAAGAAGTAATGGGCATACAGCCAAACAAAGAGGAGATAGAACTCATATAACCATCGCAGGCCAGCGAGCCTGAGATTTCCCGGTCCGTCACATCTCTGCCCAGGCCTGTCACAGTCATGGCAGAAGTATCCCCGATCGTCTCAGTGGCTGAGACCAGAAAGATCAGGGTCACAGCGATGATGGCGCCCAGATTAAACTCTGGAACAAAGGGCATGAACTGCGGCAGGGCGATCACCCCCACACTGTTCATATCTGAAAAATCCACAGCTCCCATAAAAATCGCGAGAATATACCCGACCACCAGGCCAAACAGCACAGAGAGCTGCTTCCAGTAGGATTTCGCAAAAATATTGAACAGCAGGCAGCACACCAGTGTCACGCTTCCCAGAATCAGATTCTGGGCCGAGCCAAAGGTTTCACTGCCGCTGCCGCCCCCAAAGGAGGTTGCGCCCACAATCAACAGTGAAAATCCGATAGAGGTGACCACACAGGCCGCCACAATGGGCGAGATAATCCTCCGCCAGTATTTGGCGAAAAGTCCCAGCGTCCCCTCGATGAGCCCGCCGACAAGCACCGCGCCCATGGCGGCCGCGTAACCGTAGGTGGCAGAGACATAGCTCAAAATCGTGACAAAGGTAAAGCTGATCCCCATGACAATGGGCAGGCGGGCTCCCAGCTTCCACAGGGGATAAAGCTGTACCAGCGTCCCAATCCCGGCGATAAACATGGCGTTCTGCACCAGCATGGCCTTCTGATCCTCACTGAGCCCAGCGACATTGGCCACGATAAGGATCGGGGCAATATTAGCCACAAACATGGCCAGCACATGCTGCACACCAAAAGGAATGGCCTTTGAGACCGGTACACGGCCGTCAAGCTTGAAAATATTGCTGACGCTGGCCGTTATGTTTTCTTTTTCCTTCATTTCATTTCTCCTTGTAATTTCTCGGTAACTTAGTAAGTATATCCGATATGGCTGTCTGTTTCAAGAAAATATTAACGCGGCTTTTCCAAATATTTAAAAAACCCCGCGGGATCGCAAACAGCGAACCCACGGGGTTTTGCTTATCAGGCTTCTGTCTGCCTTTCACTGTGCTTCTGGTCCACGGCGTCCACCACAAAGGCAATGGCCTGGTCACCCATAATATTCGTTGCCGTCCCAAAGCTGTCCTGGGAAAAGTGCAGCGAAATAATGAGAGACTGCATGCTTTCAGTAAAGCCGAGCATGGAGCCGATAATACCAAGAGCTGCCATAACACCGCCGCCCGGAACTCCCGGGGCTGCGACCATCGTGACGCCCAGCATCAGGATAAACGGCAGGTAAAGGCCGAAATCCGGCGACATCCCGCTTGCCAGCATAATGCCCATGGTTCCAAGCACCAGACAGACCGTATCGCCGGCCAGATGAATGGTCGCACACAGAGGGATGCAGAAATCTGCCACGTCCTTCGTGATCTTATTCTTATAGGCACATTCCAGATTAACCGGAATGGTTGCCGCTGACGACTGAGTCCCCAGCGCGGTAAAATAAGCCGGAATAATATTTTTGATCTTCCTGAACTGATTTTCTCTTGTTAAAAGCGATGCGACGCCAAACTGAACAAGGAGATAAACCCACTGAAAAACAAGGATCATGACAAAGAGCATGATGAACATCTTAATGGTTGAAAAAAGCTCTCCCGACGCGGCAATACCGGCAAACTGCGTAGCGATATAAACCGGGATCAGCGGGATAATGATCTTTTTCAGCGTGAGTGTAATAATCTGCTGTAGCTCCTTCAGACAGCCCAGCAGACGCTCTCCCTTAATATTTGCAAGGCCGATCCCCAGCACAAAGGCCAGGATCAAAGCCGTCATAACGCCAAATACTGGATCGACGCTGATGGTAAACAGCGGTGAAAACTCTGTTCCGCTGGTATTCATACTGCTGATGGGGCTGATCCACTGCGGGAGTACAGCGTATCCAAAAAAATACGCCAGAAGGCCCGCAAGCACCGTAGAGCAATAAGCCAAAAGCAGCGTAACAAGAAAAAGTTTATTGGCCTTCTGGCCAAGATCTGCCAAACCGACTGCCACAAAGGAGACGATTAAAAGCGGGATCAAAAATTGTAAAAAAGTGCTGAACAGCGAGGTGAACGTCGCTGAGATTTCGATGACCAGGCGAAAGGCCGGGGCATCGCTTACGTTAAAAAGATTGCCGAGGGACCCGACCAGTATCCCGATCAGAATCCCCAGCAAGAGCTTCGGCAATATGCCTAAATTGATTTTCCCCATAATGGCCTTGAACCTCCTCAAGCGCTTCGCTTAATCCAGGTTATGGATAAAAAGCCCGCTTCGGAGTTTGGGTTCAAACCAGGTGGATTTCGGCGGCATGAGCAGATCAGCGTCTGCGATGGCCATCAGCTCGGAAATCGCGGTGGGATACATTGAAAAAGCCACCTTCATGTCCTCGCCGACACGGCGTTCAAGCTCACCAAGGCCCCGGATACCGCCGACAAAGTCAATGCGCTTATCGGTGCGGATATCCTCAATGCCTAAAATAGGTATCAGAATATTATTCTGCAGGATCGCCACATCCAGGCTGCCCACCGGATCGTCGGCAGCATAGGTGCCTTCCTTGGCCGTCAGCAGATACCATTTGCCCTCCAGGAACATCCCAAAGGTGCCCTTTGCAGGCGGATGGACAGGCTCTGTACCTTTTTCTTCCACGTCAAACTGTTTTTCCAGCGCTTCGATGAACGCATCTGCAGTCAAGCCGTTCAGATCCTTTACCACACGGTTATAGTCCATGATGGCAAGCTGTTCATCCGGGAACAGTACAGACAGGAAGTAATTGAATTCTTCATCTCCGGTATAATCCGGGCGCTCCTCGCGGCGCATGAGACCTACCTTAACGGCAGACGCGCAGCGGTGATGTCCGTCGGCAATATAGAAATTACCGACTTTTTTGAAATCCTCGACCAGACGGCCGATGGTTTCTTCATTGTCGATGACCCAGACACGGTGGATAACACCATCGTCGGCTGTAAAGTCAACTACCGGTTTGTTTTTCATGGTTTCGGCAATAATGCCGTTGATATCCTCCTGTCCGCGGTAGGTCAGAAAGATCGGGCCCGTGTTGGCGTTGCAGGCATCCACATGCTTAATACGGTCCTGCTCTTTATCCTCACGGGTAAGCTCGTGTTTTTTAATGGTGTTGTCCAGATATTCGTCAATGGCCGTACAGGTAACCAGGCCTACCTGGCTTCTGCCGTCCATAACAAGCTCATAAAGATAAAGGCTCGGCGTTTCATCCTGAGCGATGACCCTGCGGTCATACAGCTTCTGAAGGTTCTTGGCTGCCTGCTCATACACAAAGGGATCGTACATATTCATGCGGTGATCCAGGGTGCTTTCCGGACGGTCAACTCTCAGAAAAGAGTCATACTTGCCGTAAACGGCAGCAGCCGCTTCCTCACGATTATAGACATCGTAAGGAAGTGCTGCCACATCAGCGGCTTTTTCCGGAACAGGACGAACGGCTTTAAAGGGTCTGATTGTTGCCATATCGCGTTCTCCTTATCCTTATTTTAAAACACGGACGCGGGTGACGCCTTCAATGGTCTTTAACGCTTCTTTCACATTATCGCCCACTTCGCTGTCGACGTCGATCATGGTATACGCCCATTCACCTCGGTTTTTGTTGGTCATGTCAGAGATATTGATGTTGTGTCCCGCGAGCACAGCAGTGATCTGACCGATCATGTTCGGAATGTTTCGGTGATTGACGGTGATGCGGTGTACGCTGTTGCATACACCCATGCTGCAGTTTGGATAGTTTACAGAGTTTACAATGTTACCATTTTCGAGGTATTCGCGCAGTTCTTCTACAGCCATAACCGCGCAGTTTTCTTCGCTCTCCGGTGTGGAGGCGCCGAGATGGGGAATGTTGATCACATTCGGCATCTTTAAGGTTTCTTCATTAGGGAAATCCAGAACATATGCGGCAACGGTTCCGTCTTCAAGAGCCGTCTTGATGGCTGCATCGTCGACCAGACCGCCGCGGGCAAAGTTCATGAGACGCAGGCCCTTTTTCGTTTCCTTTAAAATGTCTGCATCCACAAAGTTTTTGGTTTCTTCCATGAAGGGTATATGTAAGGAGATATAGTCGCAATTTTTAAAGATTGCTTCCTTGCTTGTGGACCGTTTTACTTTTCTGCTTAATCCCCAAGCATGTTCAATGGATAAATAGGGGTCGAAGCCGTAGACCTTCATACCAAAATCTACTGCCATGTTCGCTACCAGTACCCCGATAGCCCCAAGGCCGACAACACCCATTTTTTTACCGTACAATTCCGGCCCGACAAAGGCCTTCTTTCCCTTTTCTACAGCTGCTCCAACATCGCCGGTTTCAGAAAGCAGTGTTTTCGTCCATTCGACGCCGTCCACTACCTTACGGGAGGACATCAGCATCCCCAGCGCCACGAGCTCTTTAACAGCGTTGGCGTTGGCTCCCGGAGAGTTACAGACCACAATCCCCAGTTCAGAGCATTTATCGATTGGAATATTGTTTACGCCCGCGCCTGCGCGGCCAATAAACTTAACGCTCTCGGGAATATCCATATCGTGCATTTTTGCACTTCTCACGAGAATGGCATCCGGTGCTTCTACAGCATCTGCAACAGTGTAGTTTTCATCTAATAACTTAAGACCTCTTTTAGAGATATTATTGAGGGTTTGTACTTCAAAATTCATTTGTAATTACCTTTCAATTCAGCTGCAGCAAATCCTGGCCTACTTCGACACTACCCAGGCTTTACTACACGCAGTATTTGGTGCGCCTGCAATACGGGCGCCGGTGCTTAACGTGCTGTCAATGAATGTTTTTTATTTATTTGTTTTCTGTTTCAAACTTCTTCATGAAGTCGATGAGTGCATCTACGCCTGCCATTGGCATTGCGTTGTAAATGCTGGCGCGCATACCGCCGACAGTGCGGTGGCCCTTCAGGTTTTCAAGGCCTGCTGCTTTGGCTTCCTTAACAAATTTCGCATCCAACTCTTCGTTTCCGGTTACAAAAGGCACGTTCATTAAAGAGCGATCTTCTGGAACAACGGTTCCCTTGAACATGGCGCTGTTATCCAGGAAATCATACAATTTCGCAGATTTTTCTTTGTTAAAGGCTTCCATGGCTGCAACACCACCCTGTGCTTTTACCCAGTCGTAAACAAGTTTGCAGATATAAATGCCGTAGCACGGCGGGGTATTGTAGCAGGAGTCTGCATCCACATGTGTCTGATAATTCAGCATGGTCGGTGTCATGTCCATGGCATGTCCAACGAGGTCTTTACGGATAATGACCGCAACCACGCCGGCCGGTCCCATGTTTTTCTGAGCGCCAGCGAAGATCAGTCCGAACTTGGACACATCATATACTTCAGACAAAATATTGGAAGACATGTCTGCGATCAGCGGCACATCGCCTGTTTCCGGCAGATTGTCTGGTCTGAAGCGTGTTCCGTAAATGGTGTTATTGACACAGATATAGAAGTAATCCGCATCTTTTCTGAAGGTTGCAGTATCCAGCCTGGGGATGTAAGAAAATGTCTTATCCGCAGAGGATGCAACGGCCTGAGCGTCACCATAACGTCCGGCTTCCTGGAAAGCTTTTTTAGCCCAGTTACCAGTGATCACAAAGTCAGCCTTACCGGTGTTTGTCATCAGGTTTAACGGGATCATGGCGAACTGTGTAGAACCGCCGCCCTGTAAGAACAGGATGTCGTAATTGTCCGGCACGCCCATCAATTCTTTATACAACGCCTTAGCGTCAGCCAAAATTTCAGCAAATGCAGCAGAACGGTGGCTCATTTCCATGACAGACATTCCGGTTCCACCATAGTTGAGCATTTCTGCTGCGGCTTTTTCAAGCACTTCTACCGGCAAAGCAGATGGACCGGCAGAAAAATTGTAAACTCTTTCCACTATAAATTCCTCCTAAAAAATTGGTATGATTTCTGCATCATTTTAGGTGCATTGTATAATTATAAATTAACCGCTCTCCTTTTTCAAGATAAAGTAAGCAATATTCCTGTTAAATCAGCATTAAAACCTTTGCAGTTTTTTCCGGATTAATCCTCTGTTAAACACAAAAGCCCGGCGCAGTTCTGCGCTGGGCTTTTTACTTTCTTTATTCAATGGTCACCGTTGTCCTGGCGGGTGTGATACTCTTAATCTGGTCAGATGGAAGGGATATCTGGATCGCGACCTCCTGGTCACCCTTTCCGAGACCATTCAGGTCAACGAAAGCCTTGATGTTATCCGCTGTCAGCTTGTTAAGCTCGGTGGCTGTACCGCTCAGCTTCACAACTACCGAAGAATCCTTTACCTTGGCGGCGGTGAGCCCCTGACCCACATTTCGGGTCTCGATACTGCTGATCGTAAAGCTCTTTTCAATAATCGGTTCAATATTGACAGTGACAGTGGCTTTATTCCCATTATCCAGGAAAGAAGCCCCATCCGGCAGCTTCAGGGTAACCTCCTTTGTCACCGCTTTATTGGCCCCTGAAACATCCACCGGATCAATCTGAATGTTCTGAATAGTGTCCAGAACCTCCTGCTTGGCGCCGACCATTTTCTGGGTCGGGTCAACGGTCACGCTGGTCACCTTGTAGCCAGACTGGGGGTCACCCGTCGTTGCCGGCGGGGTGATGTTAACCGTTTTGGTCTTACCCACCTCAATATTAACGCGGACAACATCCGGCTCGCACTCAACGCCGCTGACAATATTTCCATCTTTATCGTAGGGTGTCACTTCCAGCATTCTGGAGGTATCCTCGGTCAGGCCATTTACATTGGCTGTGACAGCAATTTTATCAATGGCCGCAATGCGGTCTTCCGCGCCAGTTACCTGAACCTTTTCTGTGCTGGTGGCTGAGATCACAGCATTATCATTGCCAGGCTTACCCTGCGTAATGACCTCTACATTCTTTTCGGACTCGATAACATTGTCCACTACCAGATGCAGTGTGCTTGGATTAACCTCTTTCAGAATAACGGAGTTGGACAGCCCCTTGATGACAATCTCAGGGTTATACTCGCCCTTTTTATCGATATCTTTCATATCCACTTCTGCGGTGATCTCATTGGTATTGATCTCCTGGAGACTCCGGTCTGTCCCCTGCACACGCAGGTTAACATAATAATTACGGTTATCCTCAAGCACCAAATGCTTTTCCTGCAGGGTTTCCATATTTGTAAAGGTGACTGGAATGGCGTTGATATCCTGGGGGACAATATCATTGCTGTTCCCATTGATGAACAGCCAGAGGATAATGGCCAGGACCGCTGAACTCAGCAACCTTATGGTTTTTTCATTGATTGATATCTGTTTCTTTTTCTTCTTCGTTGCCATCTTTTTTTCCTCGGAATTTAAAGAATCCTTTTTCACTGTCATTTTCGTCATCCTTTGCCATAAAACGGTCTGTTAAGAGCTGCTCAACCATCGCCGGCGTCATGTTCCGGGTCAGTGTGCCCTTTTCCGTATATGAAATGGTACCCGTTTCCTCTGAAACGATGATGGTAATGGCGTCAGATTTTTCCGAGATTCCCAGGCCTGCCCGGTGTCTGGTTCCCAGCTCACTGCCCAGATAACGGTTGTCGGATAAAGGCAGCAGGCAGCCCGCCGCCCGGATCTGGTTTGTCCAGAGCTTCACCACCATTGCGCCGTCATGGAGCGGCCTGTTTGGTGTGAAAATATTTTCAATCAGCTCCTGACTGATGTCGGAGTCCAGCTCAATACCCGTATCCACAATGTTGTTTAGCCCAGTGTTCATCTCGCAGACAATCAGCGCGCCGATATGCTCCTTTGAAAGGTTCCCCACAGCCCGGCTGATCTCCCCGATATCGTTCAGCATCCTCGCCCTGTCACGGTTGCTTTTCCTGAAAACCTGTTTAAAGGCTCTGTTATTTCCCAGCTGCTCAAGGGCAGAGCGCAGTTCGGGCTGGAACACCACCACAAAAATGATGAACGCGAAGGTAAACATGCTGTTGATTAAGTAGTTCAACGTTGTAAAACCCAACCAGTTGCTGAGTGGCGATAGAATCAGTAAAATAATGATCCCTTTTGCCACCTGCTCTGCTTGGGTACCGCGTATCCACATCAAAACCTTGTATATTAAAAAAGTAATAATGATAACTTCGATGACGCTGCTGACTGTTATTCTTGATTGTATATATAAACGTAGTTCTTCCATACCGTTGTTATCCCCATATGTAGTATGCATTTATTATACACTATTTTTTCTTAAGTTATAACCAGATTTGAACAAGTTTTTTTCATTTTACAATTTTGATACACTTCTTTACAAAAATAACGTTTACAAATCCAGAAAAGGTGGTATAATAATATCATAATCAATTACAAAGAAGATTACTTTAAGTGTTTCTACAGCATTGTAGCAAACGTCAAATAAAAGAATTAGAAGCCACAATCTCGCAGCCGAGGTATACTGGTAAGTTCATCATATTTTATTTGAAAAAGAATCTATCCGAGTGAATTGATAAAATTTACAGGAAAGGGGTGAGACCACCAAAAATGCAAACTGAACCAAAGAATTAAAACCGGTTCCATCGTACAAAGGTACAGAAATATGGAGCCGGTTTTAATTTTTTGATTGATGCAAAGGAGCACTTCTATGAAAAATCATCTTTTTTACCTGATCCCCAAAAGTGACGTCATTTTCTTATATAACCATCAATCCTTCGAGGAGGCCTATGACCTGTTCCTGAAAAGCGGCTACACAGCCATGCCGGTTATTAATAAACGCGGGCAGTATGTTGGCACGATTTCAGAGGGCGACCTCCTGCGCACGCTGGCCCTGAGCATGGAGCATCCCGAGATCGCCTTAAAGGACTTTGCCGTCAAGGATATTGATTTTAAAACAAAGGCCGAGGCTGGCCGTGTCGACGATTCCTTCGAGACTATCCTGGAGATGGCCACCCACCAGAACTTCGTCCCACTGGTCGATGACCAGAATGTATTCATCGGCATCCTGCGCAGACAGGAGCTGATTAAAGAGCTGCTGAATTACCTCAAAGAAATCGACGCGCCCATCGAGGGGTAAGTAAAAACCCGCATTGTCATTTTTACGGCAACGCGGGTTCTTTATTCTTATTCCATTGTGAGAATCAGTTCGCCGGACTGGACGCTCTGTCCTTCGGACACATAAATTTCTTTAATTTTTCCTGCGGCGTGGGCCACAATTTCTGTTTCCATCTTCATGGCTTCAACGATGATCAGCGGCTGGTTTTCAGCCACTTCGTCACCCTCATTCACCAATACCTTCAAGACAGTACCAGGGATGCCAGACCCAATTTCTTTTGGATTGTTTTTGTCTGCCTTGAGCATGGTGCTTTTCTCTTTGGAGAACAGGCTTCGCTTATCTTCGATATAAATTTCACGGCGGAAACCATCGACCTCAAAGAGGACAGGACGGTAGCCTTCTTCGTTGGGCTGCCCCATCTTAACCATACGGATAATAAAGCGTTTCCCCTTGTCCACCTCAACCTCAGCGGTTTCACCTTCCTTGAGTCCATAGAAGAAAGCGTGCGTATCCATACGCATGAAATCGCCGTAATCCTGATAAAATTTCACATAATTTTTAAAGACCTTGGGATACAGCGCCGCACTCGTGACCTCGCGTTCTGCCAGCTCAATGCCAAACTCATCGCGGTATTCTGCACGGATCGCCTCAAAATCTTCCGGCGGGAGCAGTGTGCCCGGACGGACGGTGATGGGTTCAATGCCTTTCAAAACAATTTCCTGAAGCTTCGGATCAAAACCGCCCTCAGGCTGGCCAATCATCCCCCTGAAATAATCCACAACTGAATTTGGGTAAGCGAGATCCTTTCCCTTGTCGTAGATATTATCCTTGTCCAGACCATTTTGTACCATAAAGATCGCCATATCCCCAACCACCTTGGAGGATGGGGTAACCTTGACAATATCACCTAAAAGGACGTTGGCTTCCATATATTTCTGCTTAACTTCCTTGAACTTATGGCCGAGGCCAAAGCTTTCGACCTGGCTTTTCAGGTTAGAATACTGACCGCCTGGAATTTCCAGCTTGTAAATTTCCGCGCTTCCAGATTTCAAGCCAGATTCAAACTTGCCGTAAACCTGACGGGTTGTCTCCCAGTAATCGGAAATCAACTGGAGATCATCCTCGCTCATGCCCGTATCACGGGGCGTGTTGGCCAGAGCTGCAACCACAGAGTTTAAGGACGGCTGGCTCGTCAGGCCGCTCATGCTGCTGAAAGCCGCATCGGCAATATCCACACCTGCCATGGTGGCCATAAGAATGGCCGCGACGCCATTGCCCGCAGTATCGTGTGTGTGCAGGCGAACCGGAATCTTCACTTCTTCTTTCAGGGTCTTGATCAGCTTGAATGCCGCTGCCGGTTTTAACAGGGCAGACATATCTTTAATGGCCAGGATGTGTGCGCCGGTTGCCTCAATTTCGTGAGCCATCCGCACATAGTAGTCCAGATCGTATTTTGTTTTCTTAGGGTCCAGAATATCGCCGGTGTAGCACATGGCGACTTCGCAGACCTTGCCGGTTTTCAGGACTTCCTCGATGGAAACCTTCATACCCTCCATCCAGTTAAGGGAGTCAAAAATACGAAAAACGTCAATCCCGCCCTCGGCGGATTCTTTAATAAACTTACGCAGTACATTATCCGGATAGTTTTTATACCCAACCGCGTTGGCCCCGCGCAGCAGCATCTGGAACAAGATGTTCGGAATACGCTTGCGCAGCTCATCCAGTCTTCTCCAAGGAGATTCTTTCAGGAAATTATAGGCGACGTCAAAGGTCGCGCCGCCCCACATTTCCAGCGCAAAAATATCCTGTCCGAGGTAGGCGGTTTCCTTGGCGATCTTGATCATATCGCGGCTGCGGACCCGGGTTGCAAACAGAGACTGGTGCGCGTCGCGCAGGGTAGTATCGCCCAGAAGCAGCTTATCCTGACCCTGAATCCATTTAACCAGGCCGTCCGGGCCCTGTTCATCCAAAATCTGCTTGGTACCGCGAAGCTCGACGCCTCTCGGAATTTCCGGAATTTCTGGTTCGTCAAAATCCGGTTTGCTGCCAAAGGTTTCGTTGACGGCCATTTCGCCAAAGTAACGGATCACGTCGTAGGCCTGGCTCTTTTCCGCCTGAATATTGAACAGTTCAGGATGATCGTCAATGAATTTGGTATCACAGTTGCCGCTCTTAAACATATCGTGTTCCAGAACGTTGATCAGAAAATCCTTGTTTGTCTGAACACCCTCAATCTGCATTTCCTTGAGGGCACGCAGCGCCTTGCGGCGGGTATCCTCAAAGGTTCTGGAATAAGAGGTGGATTTCATTAAAAGACTGTCGTAGTAAGGGGTGATCTCGCCGCCAGTAAAGCCGTTGCCGGTATCGAGACGGATACCCGCGCCGCTGGCGGTACGGTAAACGTCCAGACGGCCCGTATCCGGCATAAAATGGTTTTTGGGGTCCTCGGTGGTGACACGGCACTGGATCGCGTAGCCGCGGCTCCTGACGCCTTCCTGGCTCTTGATGTTGATCTCATCCGAATCCAGCGGATAGCCCTCAGCGATCATGATCTGGGACTGAACCAGGTCGATGCCTGTGACCAGCTCGGTAACCGTGTGCTCTACCTGGATTCTCGGGTTCATTTCAATAAAGTAATGGTCGCCTTTTTTATCCACCAAAAACTCAATGGTACCGGCGTTGCGGTAATTGACCGCCTTTGCCAGCTTCAAAGCATCGGCGCAGATAGCCTGACGCTGTTCCTCGCTGATGCTGAGTGACGGCGTGAACTCGATAATTTTCTGATGGCGTCTCTGGATTGAGCAGTCACGTTCAAAAAGATGGACGACATTGCCGTAAGCATCGCCCAGAATCTGGACTTCAATATGCTTTGGCTCTTCCAGATATTTTTCAACAAAGATGGTGCCGTCGCCAAAGGCCTTGGTAGCCTCACTCATGGCCGAGTGGTATTCCTTTAACAGGTCCTTTTCGTCGCGGACAATACGCATACCGCGCCCCCCGCCTCCGGCTGCGGCCTTAAGCATAATCGGATAACCTGCCACCTTTGCAAATTCCGCCGCCTCTCTGTCTGAGGTAATGGGCTTTTCGACACCCGGAATGGTGGGCACATTAACGGATTTAGCCACAATTTTGGACTGGATTTTATCACCCATCTGTTCCATCATGGTGTGGGTCGGCCCGATAAAAGCAATTCCTTCTTCTTCACAGCGTCTGGCAAACTCTGGATTTTCGGACAGGAAGCCATAGCCGGGATGGATGGCATCCACTTCCTTTTTCTTGGCCAGGGAGATAATCTTGTCCATATTCAGGTAGGCTTCGACCGGACCGGTAGTACCGGTAATCAGGTAAGCCTCATCCGCCTTGGAACGGAACAGAGACATCTTGTCCTCCTGGGCATAGATGGCAACTGTCTGAATACCAAGCTCCTGGCAGGCACGAATAATACGAATGGCGATTTCGCCGCGGTTAGCAATCAATACCTTGTTAAATTTTTTCATTTGCAACTCTCACTTCACTATAAAATTACAGCCTGCCGCGCTTGGTTAAGCGTGACAGACCAGTGCATAAATATTTATTGTTACTCTATTATATATAAACCTTCAGCCAATGAAAAGAAAAATTTTTGTTATTTAAGATAAAAACAAGTGTTTTTATTTGAAAAACACCATTTTCAAACCATCTTCGTATCCTGTTCATCAATATATGCCTGCTGAACCCTCTTGCTCTGGTCCATAACGGCATGGATAAACTCCGTATAATATTTTTTATAATCCGCGTTTTCTAATTTTTCTGTGTGCTTTTTTACGACCTCTGCCTCCCGTTTAGGATCGAATATTTCTCCATGATTTGTGAATTTATATTCAGCTACCTGGTAAACAAGATCGAGCCGTTCCTCAAAAAGAGCGCGCATTTCCGCGTCTACTTCATCAATACGCACCCGGATTTCTTCAATTGATTTCGCCATATTTACTCCTCTATACTAAAAAATCCAGCATACAAAGCGCTGTGACCGCCTCCACTACCGGACAGGCCCTCAGGACAATGCAGGGGTCATGCCTGCCCTGTATCTCAATTTCAGCGTCCTTTTTAGCGGCCATGTCAATGGTCTTCTGGGGTTTTGCGATGGAAGCCGTGGGCTTAAAGGCTGTCCGGTACACGATGGGCATGCCGTTTGTAATTCCGCCGTTAATTCCACCGTTGTTGTTTGTTGTTGTCTTAACTCTTTCACCATCCATATAAAAAGGATCATTGGCCACAGAGCCACGAAGGCTGGTGATATCAAAGCCCAGTCCAAATTCAACCCCTTTTACCGCAGGCACCGAAAACAGCAGCGCGGACAACCGGCTTTCAACGGAATCAAACAGCGGGTCACCCACTCCTGCCGGCATGCCTGTTATGTAGCCCTCGATCACACCGCCCACAGAGTCCTGATCCTTAATGGCCTCAAGGATTTCATCCTTCATCGTCTCCTCCAGTGTCTTTGTATACAGTGGAAACAGCGGGTTTTCATAACAGAGCGACGCGTATTCCTCAGGCTTCAGATCTCTTTTATCCTGGACGCTGCCGATGGATAAAATCCGGCTGCCGATTTTAACCCCGGGAGCGATCTGAGAAAGCGCCTCCCTGGCGACAGCACCGGCAAAAACGATGGGCGCCGTAAGACGTCCTGAAAAATGGCCGCCTCCCCTGTAGTCCTGAAAACCGCCATAGCGCATCCAACCGCTGTAATCGGCGTGCCCCGGGCGCATGAGATCCTTTGTCCGGGCATAGTCCTTTGAACGGGTATTGCCGTTTCGGATAATCCCGGTAAGCGGAGTGCCTGTGGTTTTTCCTTCAAAAAAGCCACTGACAATTTCCACCTCATCCGCCTCCTTACGCGGGGTAGCCAGGCGGCTGCTTGCGGCGGCTCGGCGTTTCATTTCCGCTGCAACTTTCTCCAGGTCCACTTTCACGCCAGAAGGAAGACCATCAATGGTTGCTCCAATGGCAGTTCCGTGGGATTCCCCAAATACTGAAACTTTGATCCTATTCCCCCAGATCGAACTCATGGATAACACCTCCCATTTTCTTAAAATCTTCCCAGAAATCCGGATAAGATTTTCGTACACTCTCGGCGCCTGTTATCGTGAGCTTATCCTCACAGGCGAAGCTGGCAATGGCGGCTGCCATTGCAATACGGTGGTCATTGTGACTGTCCACCACACCCCCTGTAAAATGTTCAACGCCTTCAATAGTCATCCCCTCAGGATGCTCCGTAAGTTTTGCCCCCAGAGTGGTCAGCACTTCATTCATGGCAGCCAGCCGGTCCGACTCCTTAAAACGCAGGCGGGCCGCGCCGACGATCTCTGTCGTCCCCTGGCTCAGGGCTGCCAGCACAGTGAGCACCGGTACCAGATCCGGACATTGTGAAACATCCACCACAGCACCGTGAGTGCTCCCCGGTTTGGTCACATAGCCTTTTTCAGTCTGGGCTACATTCCCCCCCATAGCCTGAATGATCTCAATAATGGCCTTATCGCCCTGGGATGAAGCGGACTGCAAATCCTTACAATCCGTTTTTTTGCCCAAAATACCGCCTACCAACCAGAAAGCGCCCTGGGAAAAATCACCCTCTACCCGGTAATCCCGGGCCATATACCGCTGGTTGCCAGCAATGCGGAACAAGTGGTAATCCTCATTGACCACGGCAATACCGAACTTTTCCATAACATCTAGTGTAATGTCAATATAAGGCCTGGATTCCAGCGGCGTAGTGATTTCGATGACCGAGTCTCCGTCAAGCAGCGGCAGCGCAAACAGCAGGCCTGTAATAAACTGCGAAGAAATGCTGCCGTTCAGGCGGTAAGTGCCCGGCTTTAAAGTGCCCGTAAAGCATAAAGGCAGTTCCTGGCCTTCGGTCTCTTTCTGATAGGTAATGTCCTGTTCCTCAAAAATATCGTAATAAGGCTGCATAGGCCGCTCCACCAGTCGTCCGCAGCCAATAACCCTGGAATTTCTGGCTTTTAATGCCAGCAGCGGAATGATAAAACGCAGAGTGGAGCCAGACTCAATACAGTCAATGGTCTTGCCCTCTGTATCCGGATGGCTCACACCGGTGATCGTCAGGGTAAAGCGCTTCCCCTCATTCTCTTCATATTTGATCTCTGCTCCCAGGATTTCCATAGCCTTACAGGTCGCGGTGATATCATCGGACAAAAGAATGTTGGTGATCACGCTGGTCCCCTGTGACAGAGCCGCGCACATAACCGCCCGGTGGCTGACGCTTTTGGACGGAGGAATACAGATCGTACCGCCCAGCTTTTTAGGTGTAATTTCGACTTTTTTCATGCTGTCCCTTTCTACTGAAATAACTGAATGGCCTGATCCTTATGGATTTTTACGATCTCTGCCTTGCCAATTTTAGTGATGATGCACATATTTAAAACGTCATTCTCAAATTTTTTATCCGAATACAAAATTTCCTTAACACGGTTCATATCCATTTCCGGCATTTCGTAGGGAAGACCGTAGGTTTCCAGAATCAGCTGAAGGTTTCCAAGGGTCTCTGGCGTGGTAATCCCCTCCCGCACGCTCATTTTAGTGATCTGGTACATGCCGATGGCTACCGCCTCACCGTGTGAATATTCCTTGAACTCAAAGTAGGATTCAATGACATGGCCGATGGTATGGCCGAAATTGAGAACACGGCGCAGGCCTTTTTCCTTTTCATCACTTTCGACCACATTGCGTTTGATTTGGACACACTTGGCAATAATTTCTTCCATATCCTCCAGCAGGTCCTCCTGGTACTCAAAACCCATAAGTCGGACAAAAAGCTTCGCAGAGCTGATGCAGCCGTATTTGATCACCTCGCCCATACCGTCCGTCAGGTAATGGTCCTCAAGCGTATCCAGAAACTGCGGATCAATGATTACTGCTTTGGGCTGATGGAACGCGCCCACCAGGTTCTTGCCAAAGCCCAGGTCTACCCCTACCTTTCCGCCCACACTGCTGTCCACCTGGGCCAGCAGGGAAGTTGGAATCTGGACGAAATCAATGCCGCGCATAAAGGTAGCCGCGCAGAAGCCTGCCAGGTCTCCGACCACGCCGCCGCCCAGGGCTACGATGGCATCGGAACGCGTTATGCCCATATCCATGAGCTGATAGTAAATGTCCTCCACCTGAGCCAGACTTTTAGATTCCTCTCCTGCCGGAATCACAATGGTATATACAGACACACCCAGGCTTTTGATCTGCTTTTTCACATTGCTCAGATACAGCTTGGCGACATTTTTATCGCTGATAATGACAATGCTACGGTAGCCGCCAAAAATTTCATCCATCTCAAACAGATGCTCCTTCAGGCCATTGCCGATCATAATTTTGTACTGATGCTTGTTTTCAGTCGTACAGGTTAATTCCTTCATGATTTCGCTCCTTTATCTATAAAATACTGTATGCAATTTCGCTGATTTGAATAATTATTATATCATACTTTTACTAAAGTGCGTGGAGAACCTTACCGTAAAGCATTTCAAACTTCTGTTTATTGCCTGAAATTTTTATTACAATTATCAAGAAAGCTTCAAATTAAGAAAACTTCGTTGCATTTTACGGCATAATCCGGTATGATAAACATATAAGCAACCAGGTTGACTATAATGTTATTTACCATTTACCGCGGGTATATAAAATAAAACAATGATAACAAGTAATTTGCCATAGAAAGGAGTCTTTACTATGTATGAAGAACCTAAAGGACCAATCGAAACTCTGGAAGAGGATCTGGAAAAAACCATCAAACACTGGTGGATGTTTTTAATTCTCGGTATTCTTGCCATCGGCGTGGGCATCTGGCTGTTTTTCACTCCCATGCAGGGGTATGCAGCACTGACGGTATTCTTTGCCTTAACCTTTTTAATCTCAGGTCTTGCCTCTATTTTTGTCACCATCTTTAACCGTAAGGCCATTCCGGCCTGGGGCTGGAATCTGGTATCCGGTATTCTCATGCTGGTGCTTGGCATTATTCTGGTGGCAAACCTGAATCTTTCCGCTGATGTGCTGGCATTTTACGTTGCCTTTGCGGTAATGTTCGGCGGCTTTAATACCATCGGCTATGCCTTTACCACAAAATCCCTGGGCGACAACGGCTGGGGCTGGAACCTGGCACTGGGTATTCTGGTTGTCATCCTGTCCATCGTCCTCCTGCTGCACCCAGTATTCACAGCACTGACCATCACCATCTGGACTGGTATTGCCTTTGTGAGCCTGGGCGTTTCATTCTGCATGCTCGCATACCGGTTATCCAAAACCAACAGCCTGCTGAAAAAATAAACGGTTATAAAACCCCGGAACGAATGTCCCATTGGTTCCGGTCTTTATCATCGTTTAAGTAAGAGAGGTGTTATGATGAAAAAGGAAAAAAAGAGTAAGAAACCGGCTGAAAAGAAGAATTCAAAGAAAAAGAACGGCAAGAAAAAAGAAATTCTGAAAACAGGGAATTCGCATAAGGTTAAGCCTGCTGCTGATTCCAAGTCCAGGAAAGATCTGAAGCAGGCTCTGGCTGAAATCACAGCCCAGCACCAGCTCATCGAAGATCTTCCTCGTTTCTACGGTGGGGAGATCCCCCTTTATATTTCCGAAACCAGCGCGCTCCGTGTCATCGGCGGCACGCCCGGCCTTAATCTGACCGCCATCGCCACAGCGCTGGGCGTCTCTAAAAGCGCAGTCTCCAAAAGCACCGGCAAACTTATGGAAAAAGGGCTGATCACCAAAGAACGCGCCCTTCGCGAGGTCATCTTTAATCTGAGTGGTGAAGGGCAAATACTTTACGACCGGATGAATCATGATGAAAAGCTGCTTTTTAAAGGCCTTGATACCTATCTGAAAACTTTGAGCCCGGATGACGAAAAGGCTGTATCTGACTTCTTAGACCACATCCACCTGGAGCTTGAAAAAGCAGTCAACAAGCTCAGGGAACCTCTTGAGGATATCGACGAAAAATAAAACCATGTTTTGTTGGGATCGGTGCAGATTTGCGCCGGTCTTTTTTTGTTTTTTAAGAATTCACATCATTTTTTCTTAATTTTATTTCATTTGTGGCACTTTTGTGGTTCCCCATCATTTATACTGTAATCAAAAAAAGAATCAGCCGCTGCTGGTTCGAAAACACAGAAAAAGGAGAAAGAATATGCGTATTAAAAAATTATTGGTTACCATGAGTTTAGGACTCGTGCTGCTGACTTCCGCCGGAGTGCCGGCATTAGCGAAAGATCTTGATGAGAACACTCAGGAGGGCTCCTCTGAAATCTTCGGAAGCATTGCGTCAAGGTATACCGTAGAAATACCTGCCGAGATTGAGATGGGGACAATGCAGAGAAACAGGGATTCCCAGGCTCCCTTTTCTATTACTGCCAGAAATGTTGCCCTGCCAAGTGATGTAAAGCTGCAGGTCCGCGTTAATGGCGACGGTATAAATGACGAATTTATACTTAAAAGCTCAGACAGCAAAATTTCTTACAGGCTTTTTAAAAGTGCTGAACCAAATGATATAGAAATTGCAACACATGATATTTTTGCCGAATTCTCAGGTACTATTGGTCAGGATGGCGACACCCAAAGCGGATTGGTTCAGGTAACACCTCAAGATACAGTAAACTCTGGAATCTATGCTGGAAATCTGAACTTTACCTGTGCCATCAACTTTCCCACAGTAACACCTTAACAGCGCCCATCCTGTCACTCTAATCAGCATTAAAAATAAAAGTCTGAAAATTTCACGGCTCACTGCAGCATACATTTTTAAACTCAAAAGGAATCCTCACAATGGAAAACAAGAAAACAAACATGACCCATATCTGGCCCATCCTGCTCATGCTGGTCATACTCCTCGCAGGAGGTGTCATCTTTTACCTTTTAAGCCAAAAGGCACAGCCTGTAGAAATGGAACAGACCGTAGTCGCCCTGACACCTACATCCCAAAAGCCCGCCCCCTCTAACATCGCCATCCCAGGCTATCCTGAACTCACCCTCATCAGCGACACAGGCGTCATTCCCGCAGTTTTTGAAAATCCTGAGGGTAATCCCTGCTATTTCAAGCTGGATCTAATACTCTCCGATACCGGACAAACCATATGGTCCTCAGAAAACTTCAAACCCGGCACCGGTATACAAAGTCCTACAGCTGCTTTTATTCCCGAATCTGGCGTTTACAATGCCGAGCTCCGTTATACGACCACCAGTCTCGACGACCTAAGACCCCTGAACACTGCTGTTACAAAGGCGCGGTTAACTGTTCAGTAATAAAAGGCCTGTGATTCATTTTGATCACAGGCCTTTTAAATCATAACAGTTTAGTCATAAATGCCCATATATTATCTTGATATTTCGTCAAAATCGGAGCTATCACATTTTCCAGTCCTTCCGGTACCGAGCAACCGATATTCCGGTATTTTGTCTCAGCCAAGGCAAGCACTCTCTTTGTTTCACTATGCGTCTCTGCAGGTCTTGATCTTTCTCCGGCATTCGCATAATTTGAGTTTTGAGCAACATACTCTAATACTGCTTTATAATTGTCCAAATTAACATCCGACATAACAAAAGGATTCTTGTCAAAGTTAAAGATGTAATTCCCCCCTGGAGCCATAATATCAATGAGTTCCTTTGCTTTATCAACACATTCCTGTTTTGTTGCCGTTTTGAGATAAGTAACCGGATACAGGCCTGAGAGTATATGTTTCTTGCCGAGCTTATCCTTAACTGTCTGCGGGTCGCCGTATTCAAAGCAAAAACGTGTTCCCTCAGGCAATTCCAAAAGATAATCTAGATAACGTGTCCAGTCTGCTTCGCAAAAGATATAGCAGGGCTGTCCAGCATCATGAAGCGTCTCAACAAGTCTGTGAAAGGATGGCCAGTAAAACTTATCAAATTCTTTGTTCCTCAGATATGTCGCCATGTGAAGCGGCATAAAGGTTTGACCGTATTTATGTGGATTGGCCGGAAGACCTTTTTCAAACAGAAACGGCAGTACTGCATCACAGGCTTCAGCGATCTTTTCGGGACAGCGTTTAATATCTTTTGTGATTCCTGTAAAGCCGCGTAAAAAATCAGCAAGATAATCAAAAGGCGCTGTAACACCCCCAAGCGAGCCAATCGGCGGTGTATAAAAAGTATATTTTTCTCTCAGTTTTTTTACAATTGCAGCATGTTTGTTCTGGTAATCATTATGAGCCAGCAATGCCCCGGCAAAGGAGAGAGCCCTGCTTACACTGTCCTTTTCCCAGTTTGTAAAAAGCTTTGGAAAAACAGTTTCAATAATAAAATCCCTCGGACTTTTTATAAAATCATCATAATCCTCTGGTTCCATGCCCATCACCTCGGGATGCTGCATAAAGCCACTGTCACCCATAACATAAGTTTTAGCACCCAAAAGCGTAAGATAAGCAGGGTAGCGTGGCGTTCCCAACGGAGCAGACTCTAATGGCAGTTCACCGCAAAGCCTGTCTGTGGCTTCATAAACACCATCAAGTGTCCACTGCGTTTTTCCAAGATCCAGACCACCGTATTGAATACAAAATTCCAAAGGCAAAACCGCGCCTATCGGAACGCGTTTTGGAATAACACCATCATAAACATCCGTAAAATTTTTTTGGATTGCATCTGTTTTCATTTTTTACCTCTCTTATCTTTTAAACCAGGCCGATTAACAGCCAGTATGGTACAACGACCACCATCATAAACACCATCGACATTGCCATTTTAATGCCGCATATTTTCATGAAATCTTTTGTGGCGATTAAGCCAAAGGACACGTAGAAAAGCAGAAGTGCCCATTGGTATGGAAAAATGACTTCCGCACCTGCCGCCTGAATGGTATAAAACACCGCGAACGGGTTAATCCCAAGCGTCATACCAATTTGAGTAAAGGCAAGGGTGAAAGTCGCGTATACAGCCATTGGTGACAACGCAAAATGAGAAATTGCGCAAATGATCCAGATGACCGCAATCATAACAAAAATGTTAGTACCAGACATCATCGGCAAAACCAAATCCGCGATGATCTTTCCAAATCCCAACGCATTGGCAACCGCACCAATACTCAGACAGGTGGCTGTAAAGAAAATCATGGAAAAATTAATTTTTTGAATATCTTCTTTAGTGCCTACGTTAAATCCTGGAAGATACATAATACAGCCCGATAATAAAAACCCCCATGAAATATCCAGCTTATGTAGGCCTGCAGTCAGCATAAAAATCAGTAAGCAGAGGCTGACAACAACGCCCTTCTTTTCATCTCTGGTCATTTTCCCCATTGCTTTCAGCTCTTCAGATACAAACTCCATCTGGTAAACCGTATCCTTTGGCTTACAAAACCGTCCAATCGTAAACACAACAATCGGAATCCAGAGGACAAATGGAATATTGTGAATAAAATAATCCAGGAAGGAAATGGAGGGATTGGTAATAGAAGCCGCCATATTCGGAATAACCGCGAAAGATGGATTGTAAATAAACTGTAATGGAATATAGGCTGAGAAAAAGCCTGCCATCATAATACCGGCTGATTCTTTTGATTTCCCCAGATTAAGAGCTTTACAAATACCAAACGTTAAACCTGCAAGGGGTAAAATCGCTTTACCTGGCGCCAATAAGTTTATTGCTAAACCGGAAAGCATAATACCAATCAGCAAACCGTAATAGGATTTACCGGTTTTTTCAATGATCCAGTAAGCAACACGCTTTAACAGCCCAATACGAATCAAAATATTCGCAAACAGAAATCCACCGATAAACATCCAGGGAATAGTACCAAACCACGGTGAAAAAACCACATTAGCCGGCGCTAAATTGGCCAGAATATAAAATACTGGAAGTAACATGGCCGGAATCAAATTTGGAAGTATTTCAAAAGCAAACATTAAAATAGCACAAAGTGTCGATGCGCTAAAAAATTTTATCTGCCATGTGAAAACATCGTTAACTGGTATTAAGAGGATAATAACAGGTATCAAAATAGTGACAACCCATTTGACCAGTTTTTCGTTTACCTGTAATTTACTTTTCATTATATTCTCCTTATTTTTGGGATTACAAGCTCCTTAAGAGCATATTCATCAGGACTGTATCATATTTTCTCAACTGCCGGCTCATCACCTCATCTATGTCGGTGGTGTCCCTTTCGGAAAAATCATTTTCCAGATATTTGGTTTTTAACTCAGGAATTTCCGGGCAGGCTACAGTTCCATATCTTTTCCTGTCAATGGCAAGCTCTCCTGCATTTGTATACCATGTGTTTTCGGCTACATAGTCAATTACGGCAATATAGTTTTCAAGGTTAATACTGTTCAGGCTCAAAGGATTTTTATCGAAACTGAATATGTAGTTTCCCCCTGGAGCCAGAATATCAATGTACTCCTTGGCTTTATCAATGCACTTCTGTTTTGTTGCGGTTTTCAGATATGTCAGGGGATATAAACCGCTGATAATATGTTTTTTCCCCAATGTATCTTTAATTTTCTGCGCATCCCCATATTCAAATATAAACCGCGTTCCTGGAGGCAGCTCATAAAGATAATCCAAATAACGCATCCAGTCATTCTCGCAGAACAACTGGCAAACCTGCCCATGACAGTACAAATATTCAATAAACTTCTTAAGAGATGGCCAATAAATATTCTCAAAATCTTTTGGACGGATATACCCTGCAAAATGCAATGGAATGAAGGTAGACCCCAGAACCGATACATTTTGCGGCAGCCCCCTGAAAATCTGAAATGGCAGCAGTGCGTCACATGCCATTCCGATTTTTTCAGGTATCCTCCTTAAATCTGATGAGATGCCTTTAAAACCTCTTAAAAAATCACCGAGTAAATCAAAAGGGGCCCGAACCACTGCTGAAGAACCTGCGGGCGGTGTGAAAAAGCCATACTTCTTTCCCAGTTTCTGAGTCAGCTGTCCAACCTGTACGGCTCTCTCATTAAAGGCAGTCGAAGCCTTCGCCAAAATAAATGAACGCTGAGCCGCATCACAGTCGAGCCCTTTAAACATGCGCGGCAAAACCTTTTCCATAAAAAAATCCATTGGATTTTCAATAAAGCGATCATATTCTTCAGAAAACAGCGTAACACAATCCGAATGCTGAATACTTCCAGAGGATGTCACCTGGTATCCCTGTGAATCCAATATTTTAAAAACAGCTGGATTCTTTTCCTCCCCGCCAACGGGCATGGCGTCCGTATGAATCTTTCTGCAGAGAATATCATAAGCATCCTCTGCCCCTTCGAATGTCCATTGTGCTTTTACCGTTGACAAGCCCGCGTAATCAATGCAGGCCTCAAAGGGCAGCTTGGCAGAAATTGGGACCCTTTCTGGAATGCACCCCTCATAAATACTTTTAAAAAGTTCTGTTTTGGAATTTACCATCATTTTTTACCACTCCTTTTGATTTTATGAATAAAACAATTAATTACGATATACCGTGCGTTACAATCTTTTTATCCCGGGTTTTCTATGAAATTTCATTCTTTTTCTGAATTATACTTGGCCCAGAGGGCAAAAGCAATGGTTTACACACACTTGTCAATCGAGGAATTTGACAAAAAAATTGACAGCAGATATAATAAAAAGCAAATAATTAATCTGAAAGGCCACTTATAATTAACCTCCAAAGTGGTATGGTCTTTATATGAATAACTATCCGCCTTCGCATTTGTTTTTATTGATGGAATGCTTCCGTACGCGTATAAAAGATCTCGCGGAGGTCCTTCATGTTAACGATTCTCTTGTCAGTAAATGGCGCAATCACAAACGTCTTATTAACCCCAAATCAGCTTATGCAGACTTAATATGCCAGTACTATCTTAGTCTTGACCGGAAGAATAATTTCCATATTATAAAAACACTTTTATCGGATGATTATGAACAGATCGATAAAGCTGAAGAAAATGTCCTTCCACATCTCTTAAAAAACTGGCTTACAGAAGTTCCAGACCAGCTTAACGATTCAAAGATCACTCTGGACTCTAACAGCTATACCACCCAAATTTCTGTTTACCACTACGATAGCGGCCGTGAAAAAGCTGTCTTAAGAATGCTGGAAACCCTGAAAAATCTACCCCCAAATCAGGAGTTTCTGATTTTTGACTGCGAAGAAAACTCATGGCGGCAGGAGGATTCCAGCTTTTTAAAGAAAAGAAAAAAATTATTATACGAAGTCATCAATCGGCATCACCTTCAAATTATTCATACTTTTAATGCAAAGTATACGGCTTTAAAAAATCTTTTCTTGCGGGATATCAGCTTAAACTTAAACCATAAGGTTGACACCTGTTATATTCCCTTGCAGTTAGTCCCTAATTTTTTATCAGACATGCTCATTATAAAAGATAAGGCTGCATTAATTTGCCAGTTCAATGAGAGGTTTACCATACAGCGTTATGCCGAATATCATTCAGATATTCGAACGATCCGTTATTATCAACAATTCTATAATGATCTTAAATCGAAAAGCATCCCCATTTACACACAATACCACCTTGATCACTATGAAGACATCATTAACTTTTTAAAAAGCAAGGTCTGTATCGAGGGCTGTTTATACTATATTTCTCCCCTGCCATTTCCATTTAATACCGATGTTAAAAGTCTTTTGAGGTATACGTTTAATGCTCAGGATACCCTCCACCTCTGGGAAACTGCATTAAAGCAAGGGCCGGTCAGGCATATTTACTGTATAAAAGATATTGAAAATTTTGTAAAAATCATACAAAAAAGCCCCGAACCAGAGGCTCAGGACTTACTCAAAATTTTTCTTAAACAAATTAGCGATCTTATGCATCTTGTTGGCAAATCTTCTGAATTTGAAATTGCTCTTCTTCAGGAATTACCCAAAACAGAAGGAGCCAGCCCCATATTTCTGATTAAAGATAACCGCTATGCCCTCGGCTATAAATATGAAGCACTTTCAGGTCGTTTCCACGCCCTTATCTCAGAGGATTCTACCGCTGTGTTTATATTGTTCCAATACTACGATGAATTCTGGACAAACATCCCCTCAATTCAAAAAAACAAGGATTGGATTATCAATAAATTAAAAGCTGTTTTCGAGCTTTCAAAGGAATAAAAATCCGCGGAAATACAATAACAAATTTATTTTATTTTTGTCACAATTTTGCCATAATCACATTCTATAATAAAGACAAGAAAAAAATAAGGAGTGTTCCAAATGAAAATGAACAAAAAAGTAATCGCTGGCTTTGTGGTTGGGGCGGTGCTGCTCACAGGCACTACAGCGCTGGCAGCCGGAAACGGCGGACGTTTTATGCAGGAGTATGGCACACTGCACACCGCAGCTGTATGTGATACAGATGGCGACGGCCTTTGTGATGTAACAGGCAATCCAATAGGTTCTGGCAACTGCTCTGGCATTGGCAATTGTACTGCTGCTCCGGCAGCGGAGACGACCCAGGTTCCTGCTGAAAGCGCTGGAATGCCGGATACATCTGTACCATCTACAGCAGGCCATCATGCCTACGGTGACAGCGACGGCGATGGAATCTGTGATGTCACTGGCAATCCTGTCGGCACAGGCTGTCAGAATGGCAGCGGTAACGGCCCCCGTGACGGCAGCGGCCATCACGGCGGGAACGGACGCGGCGGCGGACGTTATTGCCAGTAAACCGGCCAACGTATTAAAAAAGCATGGCGCCCCATTGTACGGCGCCATGCTTTTTTATTTTCCAGTTTCAAGTTCTTTATTGTAAGTCAGCGTTTCCTTTGAATAAACGTGCCGCTCATAGACTTTAGTGCCGGGCTTTTCAAGCTCACGCATCAAAAACTGATAATAGGCCCCTGGGGTTACGATTCCAGGGATGGCCGGCTTGTCAAAATTGGTGTTCTCAAACAGAGAATCCGCTACCTTGACACAGTTGGTATCCACAGCAAAATAGGTTTTCAAGGTTCCCTTTTTGAATTTATAAAAGGTCGCATCGTTTCCCTTATAGATCTGGTCGGCGATGTCGCTATAGTCCTTTTCAGGCAGAAGTCCCTGCTCCATGAGCTGGGTATCACAGTACCATTCCTCCATATTTTCCCGCATGGTGTCAAAATTCTTTTTTATCTGGAGAAGCTCCTCCTTCTCAAAGGCCACCTTAAAGGCAATGAGCACCTTATCATCATGATAGACGGACTGCCTAAGATAGCGTTCCCGGTTGCATTTAAACAGCACCCCGTCACTGATCACCCCAAACAGACGGTAGCTGTGGCTGTCAAAATTACCGTAGGCCACGGCTTCATCCCCCAAGATCAGATCCACATGGCCAAAGGACTCCATGAATTTTTTGGACAGATGCACCAGTATTTCCACATTGAAGGGCGCAAGACCCGCTGCCTTTTCGGGGATGGACACGTTTTGTTTATGGAGATAGGCGTTGGCGTCTTCGGAGGCCACTTTCGCGTCATATTCCTTGAGCAGCTTGCGGGGCAGAAGGCCACCGATAACTGGCGGAATGGCAAAGCGCAGCTTTCTCTGCATCTTTTTAGCCGTGGCCGACATTTTCTGCTGGGTTGATTCTTCATTAAAAGTGTCGAAAATCATGGTAAAACCGTACCAAAGCACATATATGCCTGCCACCAGCCCAAAACCAATGGCGTTGAGACGGTTATTAACCAGCATAAGAACCCCTGCCACCAGTGTGATCACTCCGTTCACAAAATAGGCACCGTAGTTTGGCGCGCCGTCTTTAAAATAAGTAACCGCAGATACAAAACGAATGACAGAGTTCAGAATGATCCACCCGGCAAAAATATCAGGAATCCAGCGTACCACCTTAAACCGAAGGATAAAAAAGGCAATGGCAAAGCCAAGGTTGACCACAGCTTCCAGCACCTCACCCTGTCCTTTTATCTTCTTCTTATAGAGTACTGCCACTAAATTCATGAACGCAATGATCAGAAGAACCGCAGCGATGAGCACCACCAGATCAGTGAGCGAGGTCTTTGGCCTCAGAATTAAAAATATCCCGGCCCCTATTACAAACAGACCCGCCAGAAGGCCGATAAGCTTTTGAACAACCGTTTTTTCCATCACATTTCCCCTTTTTTCGTATTACCTCTATTTTACCGCCTTTTGAAAGTTCCCGCAACTAAAAAACCCGCAGCGCCGTATTTTACGGCACCACGGGTCTTGTTATTAATTTTAGTAGGTTTCAACAAACAGCTGGAAGTAAGAGCGGTCATGCTTGCAGGCAGGACATACCTGAGGCGCGTCGTTGCCTTCATAGATATAGCCGCAGTTGCCGCATTTCCATCTGACATCACCAAAGCGTTTGAATACTTTGCCCTGTTCAATGTTGGCAGCTAATTTCTTATAGCGGGTTTCATGCGCTTTTTCAGCCACACAGATCTGGGTAAAGGATTCTGCAATATCATCAAAGCCTTCTTTTTTAGCGGTTGCTGCGAAAGCTGGGTATAAGTCTGCCCATTCTTCCTTTTCGCCGGCTGCTGCGTTTAACAGATTGCTTTTAGTATCGCCTAATGCCACCGGATAGTCTGCGTTAACGTTCAGCATCATGGCTTCGCCGCCTTCTAATTCGGCCGCCATATATTTATAGAAAACTTCAGCGTGTTCTTTTTCGTTTGCTGCAGTTTCCAGGAAAATTTCCTGAATCTGTACATACCCTTCTTTTTTAGCCTTTGAGGCAAAAAATGTATAGCGGTTACGCGCCTGGCTTTCACCTGCAAATGCCTTCATCAAATTTGACAGGGTTTCCGTACCTTTTAATCTTCCCATTGGTAAATTCCTCCTTGATTTTGATATTGTTCGTTTCTTTATTATAACGCGATCTCAAAAAAATTTCAAATTATTTCACCGGCTAATTTAGAATAATTTTATTTTTACTTAATATGCTTAATAAAATCTACCAGGGATTCGGCGGCGACAAAAGGACCATCCTGTTCAAAGCCCGGGATTCCCAATTGTGTACGGATAACGCCAATCTTAATGCCTTTTTCCTTCATGCGTTTGAAGTAGTTTTCCGCGATCTTTTCGTGTTCGCTTTTTAATTGTACCGCACCGAAAGGGTTGGCGAAATAGGTGGTTGTAATGCCCACCTCACCGGTGGTTCCCTTCGCCATACGCTTGCCCTCTGAGAATACCGCCAGAGCGGTATCCAGGTCGTCAAACATTTCGATGGGTGCGTGTGCATCGTCAATTTTTTCATAATTATTAATGTAGAAAATATAATCGACCGGAGTGGAAGCCGAAATTTCTTCATAGGTCATCTGCGGTACGATCACCCGGGCGTTGACGATGTTAGGGTTCATGAAAATCGAGCGGTCCATGGTGCTGTAGGCGTAGCCTGGCTGGAGGTCATCCAGACGGACAAATGCCCCGATTTCTGTTCCCACAGCCATGAGCTCGTCTTCCTTGTTAAAATGCAGGGAGCCCATATCGTCAATAAGAATATCCACGTCGCAGCCCAGCTCTTTGGGCAGCTTGTGAATGGCCTCCAGGGTTTCAGACTTGCCGGCGCCGCTGTCCCCGACCAGCATGATGTTTACTGGTTTTTCACCGGCCAGGCGTATTTTGGCGAAAGCGCCGTGGATGGGCAGCCAGAAGTTTTTGATCTGGATAATGTTGTGCAGGGTCAGAATCATTTTCTTCATGTATCCAAAGTAGTCAATTTCCGGATCGTTTGGCAGCATGCCGTAGTATACGCCATCCTCCTTAACCACAAAGCCGCGCATCTCGTCTTCTTCAAAAAGGCTCTTGTCCAGGCCGAAGAAAACCGCACCGTCTGGCTTTTTGTGCAGGAATTCCTCTGGTGTCGCCAGCTCGAAAAGATTGAACAGGCCAGCGCCCAGCTCCAGAAAATCTTTATGGCAGTACGCGATGATCAGCAGACGTCCCGCCTTCACCGGGATGGCATACCAGGACTCAGAATCCATGTAAAAGCGTTCCAGAATCTTTTTGTCCTTCTTGATGGGGAACACGCCGTTTCTTTTGCTGGACTGGGTATAGAAAATGACCGGCGGCTCGAAAATAGCTTCCCATACATAGGGCACGCGGTACAGCGAATCGTTTTTACTCTTGATGTCATTTGGGAAGTCAAAGTGGTCGACCAGAAAAGACACCTGGGCGCCCGAGGGCAGCTGGCGGTAAATGCTCAGGCTCTTGCCGGTGACGTTGTACAGGATGTTGCGATATAAATCCAGCACCAGCTTTTTCAAAGAATCATTGTTGGAGGCCAGCGAGTGAGCCTTGGAGCGTTTTGCGCCGTCATCCGGATTATAGGTTTCGTTCTTGACCATAAAGCGCTGGATATTGCGCCAGTAGTTGTAAAAGCCTTCGAGAAAATCCAGCATGATGGCGGTGTACTCATCCACACCGTACTGAATATCAAAATAGCCGCTGCGCATGACGTCTTTTAAAGACTTCATATTGAGCAGGGTCACAAAATCCCGGAATTTTTCCAAATCAAAGGATTTGTTTTCATCACGAAAAGGGATGACCGCCTTCAATTTTCTTGAATGCCGGATTTCCAGCTCATTTACAAAAGTGGTAATCATTTTTCCAAAGGTTTTAGACTGTAAAACCCGGCTGACATTCGTAAACTTCAAATCGCCATTGATCACAATACTGCGATGTACATTCATATTTTCCATAAATAACTTCCTTTCTCCTATCCTTTTACGATCTCAACCAGCTCCATCATGTGGTCCACCACAGCGATGGCGCCAGCATTCAGCAGCTCTTCACGGGTGCCGTTGCCAAAGGCCACGCCTGCCGCGTCAATTCCGCAGGCCTGGGCGCCCTCAATATCATAATAGCGGTCCCCCACCATAAGCACACCAGCTTTTTTCTCAGGCGTATGATAACCGTAATCCTCTAAAAAGGCGTTGATGATCTCAATCTTATTGGTCCGCGTGCCGGCCGTATCGGGGCCGTATACATGATCCTCATCAATATTGACCCCAGATTTTCCCACGATCTTCCGTGCTGTAAGCTCGTCCTTGTTGGTGCAGATGCCGACAGCGCAGCCTAACCTCCGCAGCTCATCCACGGCTTCGGCGGCTCCGTCAAAAAACGGATCTCTATACATACGTCCATGGGTCACATACTCCTCTTGGTAGTAGTCATTGCCCCGCCAGCCGTCCTCCTCGCTGTAGCCATAATGCTGAATAAAAACCTGAGCGATGGGCGGGCCCACCAGCGGCTCAACATCTTCGATCTTCGGGTTAGGATGGCCCAGCTTTTCCAGCGCATATTCTAAGGAGCGCCAGACCCCCTCCTTAGAATTCAGCAATGTGCCGTCCAGGTCAAACAATACGCAATGATACTTCATGAACACCCTCCTTCAATTGTCCCATTGGGATGAAAATAATCCCATCAGGAACCCTCTTCTCAATATGACTGTCTTTCATTATAATACAAATGTCTCTCAAATAAAAGCTTTTCTTGGCTGCAAAAGGTTTTCAGCTTTGTTTTTTCTCAAATTACCCGTGCAGTCCATTGCTTTTTGTACTATAATGTTATGCAGGAATGAATCCATTTTCACCATTTATGCCATAAAGCCAAAGATACAGAAAGGAAGCACAACATGCAGCAGATTCACGACAACATTTTAGGAACCATCGGACGCACCCCCATGGTGCGTCTCAACCATTTAAGCCCGAACCCAGGGGTAGAAATCGTCGCCAAGGTAGAGGGGTTCAACCCCACAGGCAGCATCAAGGACCGCATTGCCCTCAAGATGATTGAGCAGGCCGAGGAGGAAGGAACGCTGACAAAGGATAAAACCATCATCGAACCCACCTCTGGCAACACCGGTATCGGCCTGGCCATGATCGGGGCTGTCAAGGGCTATGATGTGGAAATCGTGATGAGCGAGGCCGTTTCCATCGAGCGGCGCAAGATGATTCAGGCTTTTGGAGCCAAGGTCACCCTGACCGCCCCGGACAAAGGTACTGACGGCGCGATCTGCCGGGTAAGGGAGCTGCTCGCGGAAAATCCAGACAAATATTTTAACCCGAACCAGTTCAGCAACGAATACAACAAGCTGGCACACTACACTACCACCGCCGAAGAAATTTGGGAACAGACCGACGGAAAGGTCACCCACATGGTTTCATCGCTTGGAACCTCAGGTACCATCATGGGCATCGGTATGGGCCTTAAAAGCCATAACCCGGATGTTCAGATCGTGGAGGCCCACCCCGTAAAGGGCCATTACATCCAAGGGCTTAAAAACATGGAAGAAGCCATTGTTCCCGCCATTTATGACCCGGATAAAATCGACACCCACATCATGGTTGAGTCTGAGATCGCCTTTGATTACGCCAGACAGATTGTGATGAAGGAAGGCATCTTTGTGGGCATGAGCAGCGGCGCGGCACTGTACGCGGCCTGCGAAGTCGCAAAGACGCTCGATTCAGGGCTGATTGTCGTCATCTTCCCGGACCGGGGAGAAAAATACTTAAGTACGGATTTATTTAAGCTGTAAGCCGTCTGATTTTCTTTTAGGCTCAGCCGAAATGTGGTATAATAATAAGAAACTAAACGCAGGAGGTTTACAATGATCGCAATCATTATAGTCATTGCCATTATCGTCATTCTTGCCCTTATTGTAATGGGCAGCTACAATGGCCTTGTCAAAACAAAAAACCAGGCGGAGGAAGCATTTTCCACCATGGACGTGTATATGAAAAAACGGTACGACCTGATCCCCAATCTGGTGGAAACCGTCAAAGGTTACGCAAGCCATGAATCCCAGACACTGGAAAAGGTAACTGCGGCCCGCAACGCAGCCATGACCGCTTCATCCATTGATGAAAAGCTAAAAAACGAAAACGCACTGACCGGCACCTTGAAAAGTCTGTTCGCCGTTGCTGAATCCTATCCGGATCTCAAGGCCAACACCAACTTCATGGACCTGCAGCGTCAGCTTCAGACCATTGAAGAAGACATTGCCAATTCACGGAAATATTACAACGCTTCCGTGAAAAACCTGAACAACAAAATTGAAATGTTCCCGAGCAGCATCATTGCAGGCATGTTCCATTTTGAAAAGAAACCTTATTTTGAAGTGTCTTCTCAGGAAGAGCGCGAAAACGTGAAAGTACAATTTTAAATCTACGGACAATTAAGCTTGGAGAATTGAGAATTAAAAGAACAAAAGCTTTAATTCTCCATTCTCCTTTTTACATTCTTTTAAGGAGGTGCACCTATGAAAAAGAAACTGCCTGTACTGGCGGCGCTTCTTCTGCTGCTGGCGCTTGTGTTCCCAGGAGCTAGTCTGGCCAGAGAATACTTTACCATAGACAGCTATGATGTGACCATGAACGTACAGGAAAACCACGCCTACGATGTCAACGAGAAAATTAACGTTACCTTCAGCCAGCCACGGCACGGGCTCTACCGCTATATTCCCTACAGCGGAAGCTATTACCGTGATATCGACGGCAAACCGACTGAGACATCTTACAACGCCCGAGTCTCTGACATCAAGGTTCCAGGCTACAACTTTGACATCGATTCCGAAAACGGCAGCAAAGTTATTAAAATCGGCGATGAAGATGAATATGTGGATGGCAGCCAGACCTATGATATTTCTTATACCTGGGACCCTGGGGATGACCATATTAGCCAGTTTGACGATGTTTACTTCAATATCATTCCTGCAAAATGGGATACCACCATTGACAGCGCAAGTTTTACTGTTAATATGCCCAAGGAATTCGACCCCTCAAACCTTGAGTTCATTGTGGGTGGCTATGGCAGCACTGATACTAACGCGGTAACCTACACCGTTGATGGCAATACCATTCACGGCACCCTTAATCGTCCACTGCAGGCCAATGAGGGCGTTACTCTCAATATCCGCCTGCCTCAGGGGTATTTTGTAGGTGCGCGTACTGGTAACGAATGGAATCCCATTGTCTATATTGTCTCCGGCTTGTGCCTGGCGCTCGCAGTTGTCCTATGGTTCCGTTTTGGCCGTGACCAGAAGCCACTGGAGCCCGTCATGTTCTACGCACCGGATAAGCTCACACCAGCCCAGGTTGGAACCATCATTGACGGCAAAACCGGCAATGAGGAAATCCTTTCCATGATCATGTATCTGGCGGATAAGGGCTATCTGACCATTGAGCAGACCAGCAAAAAGAACTTTAAATTTGAGAAGGTTCAAGAACTCCCGGCTGACGCTCTGAATTTTGAACGCACGGTTATGCGCGCCCTTTTTCCGAGCGGGCGCACTGTCTCCAGCATGAAGGATCTGGAGGATACCTTTTACGAGGATATGCAGGTGGCCAAAGCGGAGGTCGGCGGCTTTTTCGCGGAGCCCCAGAATAAGCTGTTCACTCCTGGCTCCAAGACAGCCCAGGCCTTTATTCACCTGGCCTGTTTCCTTCCTCTGTTCATTTTTGGCTGTGTTACCGGCTATCGGACCGAGGGCTACTTTGATGTGTTCATGGTGCTGATCATGGGCTGTCTGTTCGGGATTCTTCCCTTTGCGGGACTCAGCTTCCTGGCCCACACCATCGAAACCCGGCAGGGCATGACCACAGGCTCCTTTACCGGACGTGTGATCGCGGGCACCCTGATCTCCGCCGCCCTCCTGGTCATTGTGCTGGCCACAGGCACGGTCACCTTTGGCACGATTCTGATGCCGCTGGTGCCAGTGGCGGTATCTGTTATCACGGCGTTTCTGGGCGCCTTTGCCACCAAGCGGACACCACAGGGCAACAAGTGGCTTGGCGAAACCCTTGGCTTTAAAAACTTTATCCAGACCGCAGAGCTGGACCGCATCAAAACCCTGGTGGATGAAAACCCCAACTATTTCTTTGATGTGCTCCCCTATGCCTATGTGCTGGGCGTCACGGACAAATGGGCCAAACGGTTTGAAAGCCTGGCCATCGAACCGCCGCATTGGTACAGAACCTATGATTCCTACAGTATGTTCAACACAATTTATTTCACCAACGCCCTCATGCACAGCATGAACGCTATCTCAACCAACATTACCGTTCCCCCGAACTCCGG
>OIET01000163.1_pt1 | contig 83997 bp, 84 predicted proteins | sample 1581871 | NCBI WGS metagenome assembly OIET01 (sample SAMN03279760, study PRJEB24777) | human gut metagenome | isolation source: fecal sample PR121 from 1 month old male Malay infant, vaginally delivered... | place: Singapore | collected 2005-09-16
GGCAGCAAGTTCAGAGGCAGGAACAACCTGTTCTCCGGCGGCGACAGCAGTAAGACTTCCTTCCTGGTATTGCTTACACCAGAGAAATAACTGGCTGGCTGCTACACCATGTTGCCGGGCAACGAGGGAGACCGTCATCCCCGGTTCAAAGCTCTGCTGAACAATTGCGATCTTTTCCTGTGTGGTACGCCGTCTGCGTTTCTCCGGCCCTAAGACATCAATCATCTGTTCTCCAATGACTAGTCTAAAAACTAGTATTAAGACTATCACTTATTTAAGTGATACTGGTTGTCTGGAGATTCAGGGGGCCAGTCTAAGGTGCACGAATCCTAGAGGCAGAATGTTTCTCCACATGCTTGTGGAGAAACCGCCGCATTTTGCCCGTTCTGTACGATACACCGTAGCCAGAGATAAGATATTCTGTTGCTGTATGCTACATACATTACACTATACGAAATCAGGTCTGTTCAATCAGTAAGGAAATAAACGGACAAACGTTATGTAACCCAGACAGAGATATATTGTCTGGGAAAATAGTGGCTTTTGTGGCGAAAACTAGTAAAACAGCAACCCGAACCACTTGATGTGCATCGTTTTTGATTATTCCCGTATACTCTTGCAGAAGGAGTTCTCCGTCGGGCTACTGTCATGGTTAATGCGGGGAATATGGCGACAATACAACACACCTAAAAGAGTAATGGACAGATGAAGCGGTTTATTCATTTCCCATGATTCTGAGTACCTACCAAGTCTGAGTAACCACTTTTATACTTTTAATTTTCGTTCATTTAGCTATCGTTTAATTATTATCACATAGGATTCTGCCGTTTTTAACAATGCAGGATAATAAGATGAAAAAAATGTTATTTTCTGCCGCTCTGGCAATGCTTATTACAGGATGTGCTCAACAAACGTTTACTGTTGGAAACAAACCGACAGCAGTAACACCAAAGGAAACCATCACTCATCATTTCTTCGTTTCGGGAATTGGACAAGAGAAAACTGTTGATGCAGCCAAAATTTGTGGCGGTGCAGAAAATGTTGTTAAAACAGAAACTCAGCAAACATTCGTAAATGGATTGCTCGGTTTTATCACTTTTGGCATCTATACTCCGCTGGAAGCCCGGGTATATTGCTCACAATAGTTGCCCATCGATATGGGGAGCTCATCTGCACTGTTCATTAATATACTTCTGGGCTCCCTACAGTTGTTTTTGCATAGTGATAAGCCTCTCTCTGAGGGAGGAAATAATCCTGTTCAGCGATGTCTGCCAGTCGGGGGGGCTGCATTATCCACGCCCGAGGCGGTGGTGGCTTCACGCGGGGATGGGCAGATTGATCTGATATGCAACCGACGACGACCAGCGGCAACATCATCACGCAGAGCTTCATTTTCAGATTTGGGCCACCTTTTGATTTCTCGTTTAACTTTTGCAGTCACCAGACTGTGATTTATTTTAACAAATCAATAGCTTTCATAAAATTCTCGAAGCTGAAAGCTTAACTGAACCAACCAGCCTGGCTGGTGTTTTCTAAAGACAAAAAGGCCATCAGCAAAACACTGATAGTCTGAATCACCTTTATCAATCATGTATGAAGAAAATATGCGCAATTAGTTGACAGTGATTATCATTTTCATTAAAAAGAGCGCGTAGCATTCTTATTTCATGAGGAAATTTACCCGCCAACAACCTGAGTAGCGAAAGCTGTTCATCCCCAATATTTTTGCTGGCGGGTTCTTTTTTCTACTGTCCTCCTCCCCAGAGGAAGCATTCCCATTAATCATTACTGGCGAGGAGGCAAGAGAAAAAGTCGGTTCTTTGTCCCTAAATAACAGCATCATTTCAGTCCATGCAAAATCTGATTTACCAGCTCACATAATAACCTGATGATACACAGTGTAAGTTCACAGAGATATTGCAATTGCCTCCGGATAAGTAAGGGGAGATTGCACTATGCAAATGCAGCACCTGAGGTTGGCTATCCTAAGCAGCCGATTATGCGTTGAGGCTTTCAGTGATGGCTGATATAGCAACAATGAGAATGATTCTGGGATAAACACGGTATTTCTGCAGCTTCTGAAGCCTTTGGCGTATCCTGCCGCACGCTTTACTGGTGGCGTCAGTTACTGATCAAGGGAGGACCTGAGGGGCTAATCCCGCACAGTAAGGCACCTCTGGTGCGACGAAAAAAGCACTGGCATCCCGATGTGCTGAAAGAGATTCGACGCCTCAGGACAGAGCTGCCGAACCTCGGTAAAGAGCAGATTTTTGTTCGCCTGAAGCCCTGGTGCGCATAACGCCATCAGACCTGCCCGAGTGTTTCCACCATCGGCAGAATGATCGCCACCGCACACGATAAAATGCGGATGATACCAGTACGTCTGAGCTCGCGGGGTAAGGCTCTGCTTGTCAAAAAGCGAACCACCACCCCCCCGCAGGCCAAAGCACTACCGTCCGGTAAAGACAGGAGAGCTCATTGGGATGGACGCCATTGAGCTCAGAATGGGTGAAATGCGTCGCTATATCATTACCATGATCGACGAACACAGCGATTATGTACTGGCGCTGGCTGTGCCGTCGCTCAACAGTGATATCGTCAATCACTTTTTCAGCCGTGCAGCCCGGCTGTTCCCTGTCGGTATCAGCCAGATCATCACAGATAACGGGAAAGAGTTCCTGGGAAGCTTTGACAAAACGCTGCAGGAAGCCGCCATCAAACACCTCTGGACCTATCCCTACACGCCAAAAATGAACGCTATCTGTGAACGTTTTAACCGGGCATTAAGAGAGCAATTCATTGAATTTAATGAAATTTTACTCTTTGAGGATCTGGCGTTGTTTAACCTGAAACTGGCGGAATATCTGGCGCTGTATAACAGCAAAAGACTCCACAAGGCGCTCGCACTAACGACGCCCGTGGAATATATTTTAAAAGAGAACAAAAATTGCAATATGTGGTGGACCCATACACAGCAAACGCACAGGCCGCCCCGGTTGGGTAGATATGTGGGATGGCTGGTTCAGACTTCAGGATATGGTTGAGGCTGGTGATGAAGTCTCTTTATCAGGAGATCTGATCAAGAGACAGCCGCGCAGGGGGATTCACTATGCTGGATTCTTTTAACAAATTCTCCGCTAACCAAAAAATAGACTTTTTGCATTCGTAAATGCGTTAAGAGATAATTTTTAAAGTTCCATCAATCTCCCGGCCAGTTCGTCTCGCGGCATTACTCACTATCCGCACAACTTCAGTAAGATCATGACTTTTTCAATCGTTATCTGTTGACCAAGCTTTGAAACCACTAGCGTCCCGTCAACCTGACCTGGAATCGTCGAGAACCGCCCATAGTTGTGAATTGGCTAGAGTGTGATGGAAAGCAACGCTAAACGACCTAGTCACACATTCTCTTTTCCCTAACAATGACCATTTAGTGAAATAACGTATCCAAAATGATGACGTGAAAGCCTGATACTGGCAGCGAAAAGCCGAAAAAACTCACCTGGTCAGGAGCAAAAATCGGATTATTCGCCAACAGCGTAATATCAGCAGTAGTTCTCGACACGCTTGCGCTATAGACAGAGGATGAAACGCTGCTGGTCGGAGTTCTCTATACATTTTTGGCGACGGCAGAACCGCTCACCAATGCCTTAACGTCTATCAGCCTTCCGGTGAGTTGGAACAGCATGCTCAGCGTTTGCAAGATATTCTCCACGGTCTGTAGCAGCGTAGGTTTCAATTTAAATATCCCCAGATAGCCCTCTGGGAGCTTCCCTTTTTATTAAGTTTTAATTACCGTTGCAATAGTTAAATGATATTGGTAATTATTATCATTAGCATTTGTGTCTGTGTTGTTTCTGGTAAGGCTGAAAGGGAACAAACATCGCCTGTACAACGGCGTTTTTACTTACAGACCAGCGAAGGCGAGACTATCAGGATGATGCATCGTGTGTCTAAGAAATCACGGTTCTTTCCAGATTCGTTGTTCGGTCTAACACTGCACAAATGCGTCAGAACATCCCGGCGTAGCTGTCCGACGCCATTTGGGCTGTTCAACAGGACAATGGCGCGTAAGCGTTAATGGAAGTGGGGATACGGAGTTCCCTGTTCACCTGTGTATGTCACGGAAAAGTCTCTGACTGAGCTGTCCATAACGCTGGTGAAGCACAAATGGCGCAGCATCTGGTAAAGCAGGTTTAACGAAAAGTCGTGTCCTGCTGCTGGCATATGAGTGCGTCGACTGCCTGATTTAGATCGTCAAGCGGAGAGGGATTTTCTCATGCGTATTTTGTTTGTAGGCCCGCCTCTCTATGGGCTGTTGTATCCTGTGCTGTCTCTGGCGCAGGCATTTCGCGTTAACGGTCATGAAGTGCTGATCGCCAGTGGAGGACAATTCGCACAAAAAGCGGCAGAGGCCGGGTTGGTGGTGTTTGACGCCGCACCCGGTCTGGATTCCGAAGCTGGTTACCGCCACCATGAGGCACAGCGGAAAAAAAGTAATATCGGAACCCAAATGGGCAACTTCTCATTCTTCAGCGAAGAAATGGCCGACCATCTGGTGGAGTTTGCCGGACACTGGCGGCCTGACCTCATCATCTACCCTCCGCTCGGAGTCATCGGGCCGCTGATTGCCGCCAAATATGATATACCGGTCGTGATGCAAACCGTAGGCTTCGGCCATACCCCCTGGCATATCAAGGGGGTAACGCGTTCGCTCACGGACGCCTATCGTCGCCACAATGTGGGGGCCACACCACGTGATATGGCCTGGATCGACGTAACACCGCCGAGTATGAGCATTCTGGAAAACGACGGTGAACCCATTATTCCGATGCAGTACGTCCCGTATAACGGTGGCGCGGTGTGGGAACCATGGTGGGAGAGAAGGCCCGAGCGTAAACGTCTGCTGGTGAGTCTCGGCACTGTCAAACCGATGGTTGACGGCCTTGATCTAATCGCCTGGGTTATGGATTCTGCCAGTGAGGTCGATGCCGAGATCATCCTGCATATTTCAGCCAATGCGCGGTCCGATTTGCGCTCGCTGCCGTCAAATGTTCGCCTGGTTGACTGGATACCCATGGGTGTCTTCCTCAACGGCGCAGATGGTTTCATTCATCATGGCGGAGCAGGCAATACCCTGACAGCGCTACACGCTGGTATTCCACAAATCGTCTTCGGCCAGGGAGCCGATCGCCCGGTAAATGCCCGCGTTGTTGCCGAACGCGGCTGCGGGATTATCCCTGGCGACGTCGGCCTGTCGAGTAACATGATCAATGCTTTCCTCAACAATCGCTCACTTCGCAAAGCCTCTGAAGAGGTAGCAGCGGAAATGGCGGCGCAACCCTGCCCAGGTGAAGTGGCGAAAAGCCTGATCACAATGGTACAGAAAGGGTAACCACTACACCTTCATGATAATCATATGCCAGCACCCATCCAGGAGTCATGCATCCATAACAATGCGGGACCGGAGCGTGCTGGCTTTTTTGCGGAACGATCCGGCCAGTGGATCGTATTTTACAGACGGAGGAGGCTTAATGCCTGCGAATCACACTCCCACACCGGCTCAGTCATGGATAGTTCGCCTAGCGCGCGTGTGCTGGGAACGTAAGAAACTTAGTGTCATCGTGGTGGTAGCGTCAGTATCGACTATTTTGCTGGCTGCGCTGACGCCACTGCTGACAAGACAGGCTGTGAATGACGCACTGGCGGGCAATCCGGCCCGCCTGCCGTGGCTGGCCTGCGGGTTACTGTTGATCGCTTTTTTTGATTTCATCGGTAACTATGTGCGCCGTGGTTATGCCGGGATGCTCTCACTCTGGGTGCAGCATACCCTCAGAGGACGGGTATTCGACAGTATTCAGAAACTTGACGGCGCAGGCCAGGATGCGCTGCGCACCGGGCAGGTGATTTCACGGACCAACAGCGATCTGCAGCAGGTGCATACCCTGCTGCAGATGTGCCCGGTGCCGCTGGCAGTGTTCACTTATTACATTGCCGGCATTGCCGTGATGCTGTGGATGTCCCCTGCCATGACGCTTATCGTCGTGTGCGTACTGGTATGCCTGGCGATCACCGCGCTTCGTGCGCGTCGTAGGGTCTTCGCGCAAACCGGGCTGGCCTCGGACCAACTGGCGAATCTCACCGAACATATACGCGAGGTGCTGGCACAGATCTCAGTGGTAAAATCCTGTGTGGCAGAGATGCGTGAAACGCACTGGCTCGATAGGCAGTCGCGGCAGATTGTGCGTGTACGCATCGGTGCGGTTATCTCGCAGGCGATGCCTGGGGCCACCATGCTGGCGCTACCGGTGCTCGGGCAAATCGTCCTGCTGTGCTACGGCGGGTGGTCGGTCATGCACGGGCGGATCGATCTCGGTACCTTCGTTGCATTCGCCAGCTTCCTCGCGATGCTGACCGGGCCAACCCGCGTACTGGCATCGTTTCTGGTTATCGCACAGCGCACTCAGGCGTCCGTGGAGCGGGTGTTTGCACTGATCGACACCCGTTCACAGATGGAGGACGGGACGGAGTCGATTAACAGTCAGGTTGTCGGACTGGAACTGGAGAATATGAGCTTTGACTACCACCATGGCGACAGACATATCCTCAGCAATATCTCCTTTTCCCTGCGCGCCGGTGAAACCGTGGCGGTGGTGGGCGCATCGGGTTCAGGAAAATCGACCCTGTTGATGCTACTGGCGCGTTTTTATGATCCCTGCTCCGGAAAGATATGGCTCAACACCAGCGAAGGCCGACAAAATCTTCGCGATATCAGACTGGAGGCGCTTCGTCGCCGGGTAGGCATCGTATTTGAAGATGCTTTTCTGTTTGCCGGTACGGTGGCGGAAAATATCGCCTATGGCCACCCTCAGGCAACGGCGGACGACATTCGCCGTGCGGCAGCTGCTGCAGGAGCCAGCGATTTTATTAACGCCCTGCCGAAAGGCTTCGATAGCCTGTTAACCGAACGGGGTACGAATCTTTCCGGCGGGCAGAGGCAGCGAATAGCGCTGGCGCGGGCGCTCATTACTGCACCGGACGTGTTAATCCTGGATGATACTACCTCAGCGGTTGATGCTGTTACGGAAGCGGAGATTAATACCGCGCTGGGTCGCTATGCTGACGAAGGGCATATGCTGCTGGTGATTGCCCGACGGCGTTCAACACTTCAGCTAGCCAGCCGGGTTGTGGTGCTGGATAAGGGCCGTATGGTGGATACCGGAACCCCGGCAGAACTTGAAGCGCGCTGTCCGGCGTTCCGCGCACTGATGACCGGCGACAGCGATTTTCTGGCCACGTCCCACAATAGCCACAACGAATTGTGGCCGGCTGAACCAGCGACACAAGACGATGTAACGGATACGGGGGATAAAGGTTTTGTCGCCCGTATGACCCGCGTACCGGAAAATGCAGTACAGCAGGCGCTGGCCGGTAAAGGTCGCAAAGTCACGTCACTACTGAAGCCTGTGGCGTGGATGTTCGTCATCGCCGCTCTGCTGATCGCACTCGATTCTGCGGCAGGCGTAGGGGTACTGATACTGTTGCAGCACGGCATTGACTCCGGTGTCGCCGCAGGCGATATGTCGATCATCGGCCTCTGTGCCCTGCTCGCCCTGTGCCTGGTCATTGTGGGCTGGTGCAGTTATTCTCTGCAGACGGTCTTCGCCGCCAGAGCGGCGGAATCAGTTCAGCATTCGGTGCGCTTGCGCAGCTTCGGCCATATGCTGCGTCTTGGACTCCCCTGGCATGAAAAGCATGCCGATTCGCGTCTTACCCGCATGACCGTTGATGTGGACTCTCTCGCCCGCTTTCTGCAAAACGGCCTTGCCGGTGCGGCCACCAGTCTGGTGACGATGTTCGCAATCGCCGCCACCATGTTCTGGCTCGACCCGTTCCTGGCGCTGACGGCATTAAGCGCAGTGCCAGTGGCCGCACTGGCAACCATGATTTATCGCCGCCTCAGTACCCCTGCTTATGCACAGGCACGGCTGGAAATAGGCAAAGTCAACAGCACCCTGCAGGAAAAAGTCTCTGGCCTGCGTGTCGTGCAATCGCATGGTCAGCAGGAACTGGAGGGCGCCCGGCTGCGCGCGTTATCGGAGCGTTTCCGCGCAACCCGTGTGCGAGCACAAAAATACCTTGCAGTCTATTTTCCGTTCCTGACATTCTGCACCGAGGCCTCCTATGCCGCTGTTCTGTTAGTGGGAGCTTCGCAGGTCGCCGCTGGAGAAATGACTGCCGGGGTACTGGCGGCTTTCTTCCTGTTGCTGGGGCAATTCTATGGGCCAGTGCAGCAGTTATCAGGGATTGTCGACGCCTGGCAGCAGGCGACAGCCAGCGGCAAACATATTGATGAACTACTGGCGACAGAAGGCACTGAGAACCTCGGGTCCTCTTCGGTCCTCCCTGTCACCGGTGCACTGCATCTTGATGAGGTCACGTTCAGTTATCCCGACAGTCACGAGCCAGCTCTGAACAAACTTACCCTGACGATCCCAGAGGGAATGGTTGTCGCGGTCGTCGGTCGCAGCGGTGCGGGTAAGTCGACGCTGATTAAGCTGATTGCCGGGTTGTATTTCCCCACGCACGGCAACATCAGAATCGGTGTGCAAATGCTCGATGATGCCTCGCTCACTGAGTATCGTCGCCAGATTGGGCTTGTCGATCAGGATGTAGCACTGTTTAGTAGTGATATTGCAGAAAACATTCGTTATTCACGGCCATCCGCCACCAATGAAGACGTTGAAATTGCCTCACAGCGGGCAGGGCTGTATGAGATGGTGTGCAATCTGCCGCAGGGATTCCGGACACCGGTGAATAACGGCGGAGCCGATCTGCCCGCAGGTCAGCGCCAGTTGATTGCGCTGGCCCGCGCGCAACTGGCGAATGCCCACATCCTGCTGCTCGACGAAGCCACGTCATGTCTGGATCGCACATCCGAAGAACGACTGATGTCATCGTTAACAGATGTCGTGCATGCCGGGAAGCACTCGGCGCTGATTGTTGCACATCGTCTGACCACCGCGCAACGCTGCGATCTGATTGCCGTTATTGATAAGGGGTTACTTGCGGAATACGGAACCCACGAACAGCTGTTATCTGCGGGCGGCCTCTATACCCGCTTATGGCATGACAGCGTCAGCAGTACTGCTCTCCATCGCCAGCACAACATGAAGGAGGAAACCCCGGGATAGTTACTGGACACGTAATGTATTAAAAACACAGTCAGAAGCGGCGGTACCGTGAATAGCCGCTTTAATTATTTATACTGACATCCTTAATTTTTAAAGAGTATGAATGCTGAACATGCAACAACATCTCTCTGCTATCGCCAGCCTGCGCAACCAACTGGCAGCGGGCCACATTGCTAACCTTACTGACTTCTGGCGCGAAGCTGAGTCGCTGAATGTTCCTCTTGTGACGCCAGTCGAAGGAGCGGAAGATGAGCGAGAAGTGACCTTTCTGTGGCGCGCCCGACATCCTCTGCAGGGCGTTTATCTGCGTCTGAACCGGGTGACGGATAAAGAGCACGTAGAAAAAGGAATGATGAGCGCCCTTCCCGAAACGGATATCTGGACACTGACACTGCGTTTACCCGCAAGTTACTGCGGCTCCTATTCGCTGCTGGAAATCCCCCCCGGCACTACGGCTGAGACGATTGCACTGTCCGGAGGCCGTTTTGCCACCCTTGCCGGAAAGGCCGATCCGCTAAACAAAATGCCGGAGATCAACGTTCGGGGAAACGCAAAGGAATCAGTGCTGACACTTGATAAAGCTCCCGCCCTGTCGGAATGGAACGGCGGCTTCCACACCGGACAACTGCTTACCTCCATGCGCATTATCGCCGGGAAATCTCGCCAGGTTCGGCTCTATATTCCGGATGTTGATATTTCTCAGCCCCTCGGGCTGGTCGTGCTGCCCGATGGTGAAACCTGGTTTGATCACCTTGGCGTATGCGCGGCAATTGACGCCGCCATAAATAATGGGCGCATCGTGCCCGTGGCTGTACTGGGCATTGACAACATTAATGAACATGAACGCACTGAGATACTCGGCGGGCGCAGCAAACTGATAAAGGATATCGCCGGACATCTGCTGCCGATGATTCGCGCTGAACAACCGCAGCGTCAGTGGGCAGACCGTTCGCGCACAGTGCTGGCCGGGCAGAGCCTCGGCGGGATCAGTGCGCTAATGGGGGCTCGTTACGCACCGGAAACGTTCGGTCTGGTGCTCAGCCACTCTCCTTCAATGTGGTGGACGCCAGAAAGAACCAGTCGACCAGGCTTGTTCAGCGAAACCGATACCTCATGGGTGAGTGAGCATCTGCTTTCTGCCCCACCGCAGGGCGTACGTATCAGCCTGTGCGTGGGATCGCTGGAAGGTTCGACAGTGCCTCACGTTCAGCAGCTTCACCAGCGGCTGATTACCGCTGGCGTCGAAAGCCATTGCGCAATCTACACCGGTGGTCACGATTACGCATGGTGGCGCGGTGCACTGATTGACGGGATTGGTTTACTACAGGGTTGAGTTGACCCACAAACACTTTCAGGAAACGGTACAGACTTCCTGAATAAATCAAATAGTCACCTGCGGAAAAGGAATAATCATCAGATGTATGCCCGCGAGTATCGCTCAACACGCCCGCATAAAGCGATTTTCTTTCATCTTTCTTGCCTCACCCTTATCTGTAGTGCGCAAGTTTATGCGAAGCCGGATATGCGGCCACTGGGGCCGAATATAGCCGATAAAGGCTCCGTGTTTTACCATTTCAGCGTCACCTCTTTCGACTCTGTCGATGGCACACGCCATTATCGGGTATGGACGGCCGTGCCGAATACAACCGCACCGGCATCGGGTTACCCGATTTTATATATGCTTGACGGTAACGCAGTTATGGATCGCCTGGATGACGAACTGCTCAAACAATTGTCAGAAAAAACACCGCCAGTGATCGTGGCTGTCGGGTATCAGACCAACCTCCCTTTCGATCTCAACAGCAGGGCTTACGACTATACGCCAGCAGCAGAAAGCAGAAAAACAGATCTCCACTCAGGGCGTTTTAGCCGTAAGAGTGGTGGCAGCAACAACTTCCGCCAGTTACTGGAAACGCGTATTGCCCCAAAAGTGGAACAGGGACTGAATATCGATCGGCAACGCCGCGGCTTATGGGGGCACTCCTACGGCGGCCTCTTCGTGCTGGATTCCTGGCTGTCCTCCTCTTACTTCCGGTCGTACTACAGCGCCAGCCCGTCGTTGGGCAGAGGTTATGATGCTTTGCTAAGCCGCGTTACGGCGGTTGAGCCTCTGCAATTCTGCGCCAAACACCTGGCGATAATGGAAGGCTCGGCGACACAGGGTGATAACCGGGAAACGCATGCTGTCGGGGTGCTGTCGAAAATTCATACCACCCTCACTATACTGAAAGATAAAGGCGTCAATGCCGTATTTTGGGATTTCCCCAACCTAGGACACGGGCCGATGTTCAATGCCTCCTTTCGCCAGGCACTGTTAGATATCAGTGGTGAAAACGCAAATTACACAGCAGGTTGTCATGAGTTAAGCCACTAAACACTGCCCGCTTTTACGCGGGCAGTACGCCTGAAACACTACGATCAGAATGATGCGGTAACTCCGGCATAGTAAGCCCGGCCTGGCTCGTTATAGGTATTCGCCCCTTCAGAAGATCGGAAGATCTGTTTATTGAGGATATTACTGACGCCGACATTAAGACGCAGATTTTTATTAATATCGTAATTGAAGTTCGTCCCCACCAGTGAATAAGCGCCCAGCTCTTTACCTGACAGACCGCCAGTATCTTCACTGCGGGTTTCCGCATGAGTACGCGGTTTTTGTCTGCCATATAACGTCCAGTTGACGCTGGCAGAAAACGCCTGGGTGATGGTCCAGTTAAGCGAGTTATTGATAGTATATTTCGGGATGACCGACAGAGGATTACCGGTGTCTTTTTGCTCCGAAGTGATCATCCATGTGGCATTGGTATTCCAGTTCAGACGATCTTTCACCAGTGGGAAAGACATACTGGCTTCGATACCGTCCACCAGAGCTTTCCCGCCATTCTGCCACTTGAGGATATATGCGCCTGAAGCGGTTTGCCCGATAACGTTATCCCCGGCCACGATCTTATTCTGGTAATCATTGCGGAAGTAGGTCACACTTGCGTGGTAATCTTCCCAGGTGAACTCCAGCCCAATTTCTTTATTGACGCTGATTTCCGGATCGAGATCTTTATTACCGATCAGGTAGCACCCGCCTGATGTAATATCTTTTGGACAGCCATTGCCTTTCGAGTAGAGCAGATAGCCTTCACTGGATTGATACAGGTTTGGGGCTTTAAAGGTTCGGGCAACCCCTGCTTTGACTTTGAAATAATCGCCCAATTCCTGCGAAAGATTCAGACTGGGGCTGAAGTTCCCGCCGGAGTCGCTGAGATAATCAAAGCGCAGGCCGGGAATGATATTCGTGCCAGGAACCGGCTCAATGTTATCTTCAATATACAGCGCACTGATTTGAGAATGATTTTTACTGCTGCGATCCGCAGCAGAGCCAGAAATACCGCTGATATCACTGTCATTCACCGTCAGGCTGGTAGAGGAAGGATCATCGAGCTTATCGCGGTTCCACTCTGCACCAACGGTCAGCGTTTGATCAACCATCACATTCAAAGGAATATTAAGCTCGCCGCTGGTTCGCCAGGAACTCAGGCGATTGGTCGTAAACTTTTCACCCGCTAAAATACGCCCTTCACCACCGCCGGATAATCCTTCATTCATGCGGGTATTATTGGTTTTCTCGTAATAAACACCAAAGCGACTTTGTCCCCAGTCCCAGATACCATTATGCGTAATGCCATAATTCTGTCGGTACAGGCGGTTCGTCTCTTTGCCGGATTTTGCCAGGCTTTCGGTAACTGCACTGGAAGAACTGTTTTGCGTATCGCCCGCATAGATATTCCCCTGGCGGCTATATCCGGCTTCGAAATCGAGAATCTGCTGCGGATTTAATTTCCACGAGACAACGCCGTTAATATCTTTGTTACGTACCCCTTCATGCCCGGCTGCGTTTTTCGTACCGACCGGAGAATTAATATCCCAACTGTCAGCATCCGTTTTATTCAGGTTACCATACAAACGCGTGGTAAGAGCATTACCAGCCAGAGGCCCACTAAGGCTGAAATTGGCGCGACGCGTAGCGCCCTCATCGCTACTTTCCGGCTGATTGGTGTATAACGACAGCGAACCGTGCCAGTCGTTGGTGGGACGTTTGGTAATGATGTTCACCACCCCCCCGGCTGCCCCCGAACCGTAGCGCGCCGCCGCAGGGCCGCGGATCACTTCAATACGCTCAACCTGTTCCGGTGGCACCCAGTTGGTGTCACCGCGGGTATCACGCTCTCCACGCCAGCTATAACGCACGGAGTTACGTGACGTCACCGGTACACCATCAATTAAAATTAAGGTGTTTTCCGGCCCCATACCTCGAATATCGATCTGGCGGTTATTACCGCGTGTGCCCGAGGCGCTATTGCCGGTAAGATTGACACCAGGCATTTTACGAATAATATCTGAAAGGTCGTTTACCGGAGGGGTCTTTTTAATATCCTCGCTGGTAATAACCGACACGCCCGGCTGCTGTTTTAATACCTGCTCAGCGGTGGCTTCCACCACCAGAGTCTCGTCATTATCATCGTCGGAGGATTTGGCTACTGATATCTGGCTATTCAACCCAACCAGGAGCACAGTTAGCGACCAGAGGATTTTGTTAATTCTCATACCTATTCCCTAATAAATGCCTAACTTAAAATGTTTGATCGTTAAGCTCACATCCTTGCCAGATATTTTTTACTGCCATTATTGTTTTTATATAAGAATGATAATTAATATCATTTAGCAAAAAAAAACAATCCCTCACAAGATAAATATATCGATTTTTCATAAATATCAAATTGATATATAACATATGTTTTTTATTTCATTGCACTTGTCGATCATCGGGAATTTTGTCACAATTTCTCACGGATAGTGTTCACATTGTTTCTGACCTGCATTTCAGGCGCGGGCGCTGCTTATGTATATAAGGGCCTGTGGTCGACGAATCAGCATAATCAGATCTTCCTGCGAGCAATTTCTTTCAGCGTATCAGGCAGCACTATCGGATTATCTACGAGCGTTTTTGATTCACATTGTGTGTGAAACTTCATACATCATGATTCGCTTTCCCTACTCAGTTCTGATGATTGTTTTTTATTCTATTAACACGGAGTTAAGATTCTACCCTCGGTGTCCTCATTATTAATGAGGAATGCTACCTATCTAAAAACTGACCGAAACTTTGGGGCATCCCTGGAGGTTTCCAAGGAGAAAAAGGTGACAGTGATAGTGCCACATTGTGAGGAAATTCCTGAGAAACTCCTGGTTCACACACATAATTCAGGAGTTTGCCATAGATAGTAACCAATTGTTTTATATTTTAAGACCATTAAATACGCGGCTACGATAGCGCTTTATATAATCATAAACTGTAGAGATAAAATATCTGCTTCTCTGATAACACTAATTGAGTGTCTTAAACTAAGTAATTTCATTTTTCCCCCTTTAAAAGCAATATATGTGCAATAGTTGAAGTTAAAGCTGTGCTGCCAGAGTTGATAATAATTGTTCTGTCTGTTGCCATGATATGCATTCATCAGTAACAGACTGACCATACTCTAGCGGAAAACTATCGGATTGTTTTCCATCTTGTAAAAAGCTTTCCACCATAATGCCAGCTACATATCCTGGTATTTTTTTCCGATTATCTATAACTTGACGTGCAACGGAAATTTGCCGTTTAGCCACTTTACCGCTATTACCATGGCTACAATCAATTATCAGACGATGGTTAATACCCTCATCATGCATTAATTTCACTGCCTTAGTTATATCAGACAAACCATAGTTAGGTTCTCTACCTCCACGTAATATTAGATGTCCATGTGGATTGCCATCGGTTAATAGTGTAGATATACTATTTGTTAAAGATGTCATATATACAATATGTTGTTCACGGGCTGCAATAATAGCGTCAATAGCTAAGTTAATATTTCCATCAGTACTGTTTTTAAATCCAACTGGACAATGTAAACCAGACGCAAGTTGACGATGCGTTTGTGATTCAGTGGTTCTGGCACCAATAGCACCCCAACATATTAAATCAGCAATATAGGGAGTAAGAAAAGGATCGAGGAATTCTGTAGCGGTTGCGACACGCATCGTTGTGATTGAAGACAAACACTGGCGAGCATATCGTATCCCTTTCTCAACATCATAACTTCCATTTAGATCAGGATCATGCATTATTCCCTTCCAGCCTTTACGGGTTCGAGGTTTCTCAAAATAAGTGCGCATTACAATGTACATTTTCGATAAGTACTTATTCTGTAATACGAACAATCGCTTCGCATAATCAACTGCGGCCTGAACGTCATGGATTGAGCATGGACCAACAATCACAAGTAAGCGAGGATCTTTTCCCAGCAAAATATTCGCTATAATATCTCGTTGCAGAGAGATCCATGTTACGGTTTCTTCCGATACTGCGATTTCTTTATGAATCTCGCCCACAGTGGGTAAACTGCCAAGCAACTTCCCGCGGTAGATTAATTTACTAGCTGACTGCATCTTGTCTCCTAAAAGCGCTATTTCAGACCATCAGTTGCACACAGTAGATGATAATGATAATCATTTACTGTATAATTGGCAATATATGGGGATTCATAGTCATTTCTGAGATAATATACGTTAGGCCTTCTCTCCCGTACGGAAATCACTTGTTTTCCGTAAATTACCTGAATCTTAATCCCTGAGCTGCGGCTAGCTGTGGAACTCACAAAAGCTGACCGGGCCGTGGCACAGCCTCTCTGCTGGCAGAACAGCGTACTGCAGAAGTCGTCGTACTGCCGCTGGTCCCGGCATCAGGTCTGCCCGCAGATGGCACTTCTGCCACTGATCTGCCGGTGGAGCTGAACGGCATGACATATCAGGCCTGCCGTGGGGATTTTGTGGTGCGCCTCGACGGCAGCACCTGTCTGCAGTTATAGAATAAAGAAGGCGGGGAGGTACGCAGGGAGGGCGATCCGCTGGAAGTGGCGTAGTGGCTGTAGGCCTGTAATGATGCAGGAATAGAAGTTCGTGTACAGGTTAATGAAAGCATCACCCCGTAAAAACATGCCGGCACGGTTTACACATCATTCCATGGTGGCAGCCGGTTAACTTTCCTGCGCCACCAGTGGAAAGAGGCCATGAGCAGTCCGAACAAAAAACCACTCGTGATACTTATAATAATGGCCTCACCTGCTACCATTCCTGACGGCCCCCAGTACATAAACCACATTGCACATCCCCAGGAAATACCCCATAAGCCCCCCATCAGCAGCGTAACCTGCCAGAACGGCATAAAGGGCAATGGCGGAAGCCGGATACCCAGCCGCCAGAGAATACGCAGCAGAGGAGGAGCATAATTACTCCGCCACATCTTTTTGCTGTCCATCAGGGCAATTGCCCGGGCTTTTTTTGCTCAAAAGTCACAGGAGCACCTCCGTTCCATGATGTAAACGTGACACAACTTATTGTTATTGATTATTATTATCATACCGTGATTATGTTGTCATGCACCTGTACACTGATAAAAGAAAGGGAGAACAGGAGGCTGGCTGAACAACCAATCCGTTCGTCCAGTTCAATGGCGGCTATCAGGTTCTGCTCCGCAATGTACTCACGAATGCGCTTCCTGTCCTGGCTGGCCAGCATGGTCCAGAATATCTCCATCATTTACCGGCGACTTTCCTGCTCATTTCATCCCGCCATGCAGCAGCGGAAGATTCGACCATGTCATGGGGAAGCACATCGCCGCGCTCGAGTTGCTGACGTCCTGCCTCAACCTGGTCACGGAACCAGGTATTATGCTGCCGTTCCACGGTCTGGCGCATAAAATCCCGGATTAACTGAGAGCCATTACGGTCCATGCTTTTTGCAGGGCCATAAAAGCATCCTTCAGTTCAGCGTCAATTCTTAAACTCATATTAACCTGTGCCATTTATCACCCCGTCATTACCACGTATATACACAGTATATAACGATTCAGATATCGTCACTAGGATATGCCGCGCCAGCGGCATGGAAGGCGGCACTCCGCTGTTTCATATGATACCGCCGAAGCCCGATGTAAGCCGCTACAGTCGTCCGAAAGTCACCAGCCTCCTCCCCCCTGCCGTCATCCGTGCATCAGCTATGCACTGAGTATGCCTGCCCTTCCCTAGAGAATCCTGCTAGGCTTGCCACACTGATATATCTTGACTTTATGTAAACGATATGACACTTTAACATGATAATGATTACCATTCTCTTTTAATATACAGAGAAACTAGGAAATAGATGAATGAGTTATGTTACTTTAATATTCTCTGACAATAACCTAAATCAGTTAGATTATTGTCATTTAATAAATAATGACATTCTTTCATCATAAATAAAAAGACTATTGTTTATAATATTGTTCTCAGCATTATATGATTATTTATCCTGATAACTCTCCTATGCTGTATGTTTATATGATTTTCCTTGAAACATATAATGCAAATTTTCGATTTATTTTCCATCATTAATCCAGATAAACAACAAACTAATAGTATGCAAGGAGACATTATTTGTTTCGCCAGGATGCTTTAGAAAACAGAAAAATGAAGTGGCAGGGACGGGCAATATTACTTCCCGGAATACCACTGTGGTTAATCATGCTGGGAAGCATTGTGTTTATTACGGCATTTCTGATGTTCATTATTGTTGGTACCTATAGCCGCCGTGTTAATGTCAGTGGTGAGGTCACAACCTGGCCAAGAGCTGTCAATATATATTCAGGTGTACAGGGATTTGTTGTCAGGCAGTTTGTTCATGAAGGGCAGTTGATAAAAAAAGGGGATCCTGTTTATCTGATTGACATCAGTAAAAGTACACGCAATGGTATTGTCACTGATAATCATCGCCGGGATATAGAAAACCAGCTGGTTCGTGTGGACAACATTATTTCCCGTCTGGAAGAAAGTAAAAAAATAACGCTAGATACCCTGGAAAAACAACGTCTGCAATACACAGATGCGTTCCGTCGCTCATCAGACATTATACAGCGTGCAGAGGAAGGGATAAAAATAATGAAAAATAATATGGAGAATTACAGATACTATCAGTCAAAAGGACTGATTAATAAAGATCAATTAACTAACCAAGTTGCATTATATTATCAACAACAAAACAACCTTCTCAGTCTGAGCGGACAAAATGAACAAAATGCCCTGCAGATAACCACTCTGGAGAGTCAGATTCAGACTCAGGCAGCAGATTTTGATAATCGTATCTATCAGATGGAACTGCAACGACTCGAATTGCAGAAAGAACTGGTTAACACTGATGTGGAAGGCGAAATCATTATCCGGGCGTTGTCTGACGGGAAAGTTGACTCCCTGAGTGTCACTGTAGGGCAAATGGTCAATACCGGAGACAGCCTTCTGCAGGTTATTCCTGAGAACATTGAAAACTATTATCTTATTCTCTGGGTCCCGAATGATGCTGTTCCTTATATTTCGGCTGGTGACAAAGTGAATATTCGTTATGAAGCCTTCCCCTCAGAAAAATTTGGGCAGTTCTCTGCTACGGTTAAAACTATATCCAGGACTCCTGCGTCAACACAGGAAATGTTGACCTATAAGGGAGCACCTCAAAATACGCCGGGTGCCTCTGTTCCCTGGTATAAAGTCATTGCGACGCCTGAAAAGCAGATAATCAGGTATGACGAAAAATACCTCCCTCTGGAAAATGGAATGAAAGCCGAAAGTACACTATTTCTGGAAAAAAGGCGTATTTACCAGTGGATGCTTTCTCCTTTCTATGACATGAAACACAGTGCAACAGGACCGATCAATGACTAACAGGAATTTCAGACAAATTATAAATCTGCTTGATTTGCGCTGGCAACGTCGTGTTCCGGTTATTCATCAGACGGAGACCGCTGAATGTGGACTGGCCTGCCTAGCAATGATATGCGGTCATTTTGGTAAGAATATTGACCTGATATATCTTCGCCGGAAGTTTAATCTCTCTGCCCGTGGAGCAACCCTTGCAGGAATCAATGGAATAGCGGAGCAACTGGGGATGGCCACCCGGGCTCTTTCACTGGAGTTGGATGAACTTCGAGTCCTCAAAACGCCGTGTATTCTCCACTGGGATTTCAGTCACTTCGTCGTTCTGGTCAGCGTAAAGCGTAACCGTTATGTACTGCATGATCCGGCCAGGGGCATAAGATATATCAGCCGGGAGGAAATGAGCCGATATTTTACAGGCGTTGCACTTGAGGTCTGGCCCGGAAGTGAATTCCAGTCGGAAACCCTGCAGACCCGCATAAGTCTTCGTTCACTGATTAACAGTATTTACGGTATTAAAAGAACGCTGGCGAAAATTTTCTGTCTGTCAGTTGTAATTGAAGCAATCAATCTGCTAATGCCGGTGGGGACACAGCTGGTTATGGATCATGCTATTCCTGCGGGGGACAGAGGGCTACTGACGCTAATTTCTGCTGCTCTTATGTTTTTTATATTACTCAAAGCTGCAACGAGTACGCTGCGCGCATGGTCTTCACTGGTTATGAGCACGCTCATCAATGTACAGTGGCAGTCGGGGCTGTTCGATCATCTTCTCAGACTACCGCTGGCGTTTTTTGAACGCCGAAAATTAGGTGATATCCAGTCACGTTTTGACTCCCTTGACACATTGAGGGCCACATTTACCACCAGTGTGATCGGGTTCATAATGGACAGCATTATGGTTGTCGGTGTTTGTGTGATGATGCTGTTATACGGAGGATATCTCACCTGGATAGTTCTCTGCTTTACCACAATTTACATTTTTATTCGTCTGGTGACATACGGCAATTACCGACAGATATCAGAAGAATGTCTTGTCAGGGAGGCCCGTGCCGCCTCCTATTTTATGGAAACATTATATGGTATTGCCACGGTAAAAATCCAGGGGATGGTCGGAATTCGGGGGGCACACTGGCTTAATATGAAAATAGATGCGATAAATTCGGGTATTAAGCTAACCAGGATGGATTTGCTCTTCGGAGGAATAAATACCTTTGTTACCGCCTGTGATCAGATTGTAATTTTATGGCTGGGAGCAGGCCTTGTGATCGATAATCAGATGACAATAGGAATGTTTGTAGCGTTTAGTTCTTTTCGTGGGCAGTTTTCGGAAAGAGTTGCCTCTCTGACCAGTTTTCTTCTTCAGCTAAGAATAATGAGTCTGCACAATGAGCGCATTGCAGATATTGCATTACATGAAAAGGAGGAAAAGAAACCTGAAATTGAAATCGTTGCTGATATGGGGCCAATATCCCTGGAAACCAATGGTTTAAGCTATCGTTATGACAGTCAGTCAGCACCGATATTCAGTGCTCTGAGTTTATCTGTAGCTCCGGGGGAAAGTGTGGCTATAACTGGTGCTTCCGGTGCGGGAAAAACCACATTAATGAAAGTACTATGTGGACTATTTGAACCTGATAGCGGGAGGGTACTGATAAATGGTATAGATATACGCCAAATTGGAATAAATAATTATCACCGGATGATAGCCTGTGTTATGCAGGATGACCGGCTATTTTCAGGCTCAATTCGTGAAAATATCTGTGGTTTTGCAGAGGAAATGGATGAAGAGTGGATGGTAGAATGTGCCAGAGCAAGTCATATTCATGATGTTATAATGAATATGCCAATGGGATATGAAACATTAATAGGTGAACTTGGGGAAGGTCTTTCTGGCGGTCAAAAACAGCGTATATTTATTGCACGAGCCTTATACCGGAAACCAGGAATATTATTTATGGATGAGGCAACCAGTGCTCTTGATTCAGAGAGTGAACATTTCGTGAATGTTGCCATAAAAAACATGAATATCACCAGGGTAATTATTGCACACAGAGAAACAACGTTGAGAACTGTTGATAGAGTTATTTCTATTTAAACCATAGAGGAATTACAAGCGTATGAGGAATATTTCTTCCTGTTATAATTCCTCGTTATGCTCAGATATCTGTTGGAGGTGGAATGGAAGATAGACAATCCACCAAGAAGAAATATCATTCTGTGTGGATTGTCCAATAACTGTTCTTTCTTATATTAAATAATACTATTTATAAACAAACATCACTAAGATTATTTGGACTCCAATTACACAATCTTCCCGCAGCATAGTTCCATGCTTCTGAAGGTATCCCTTCGGGTTTTTGCTTAATTGTTCCCCCTAAACCGGATGGAGACATTGCAGGATTAGGTTTGTGAGTGGATGCATAGTCATATATTGCACCTCCAGCCACACCCCCAGCAGCTGCTCCAATTCCTCCTGCAACAAATTGCCCGGATAGTGTTCCTATAGCCATCGCAATATCACGCCCTGAAGCACCACCAGAAACAGAATCTAATTCATTTAGAGTCAGAGTTCTCATATGATCTCCTTTTTATCTTATCGGATATTGAATAATAATTATCACCAACAAAGTAACATATTGCAGACATTAATGCAGAGAAGCAAAATGTATGCATGGATAAAAAGTCCTTTCCTCTAAAAACACAATCATATATAGCTAATGCAATATATATTGCGGTGGCATTTATTATAAATGCAAATAACAACTCTAATTTTGTTCTTTTTCTATCCATTACTTTTTATCCCATTACTTTCTATCCCATTACCACACAAACACTAACGATAATGATTATCGTTAACATAGTCAAGAGTGAAGGGTAGGAGGCCCTCAACCCCCTATAAGGGGTCCGCTTGGAAAACGGATTTCCCCACGTCAAGAGAATTGATTTGAACGAGTGGCTTCGCTACAAACAGCTCCCGTTTGTGTGTGAAAAACCCCTCTCAACAGATCTCAACTCTGCACGATATCTACAGGAGATTGCTCCAAAAGGCAGTATCGTGTCTTTTAACTACCGATATAACCCCGTCATCGACATGATAATGCGTCTGAGAAATGAGAAGAAATTAGGTGAACTGCATTTCTTCTCAGCAGAATTTAATAAAAATTCTGCACTGACCCGCCATCACCTGACCTGGCGAGACTCCGCACAACAGAGCAAAAGCAGCGGTGCTCTGGGCGATCTATCCTGTCATCTGCTTGATTTATTTTGTTTTATAGGGGAAAGCCCGGTAGTGGTTCATGGGATCAAAACGGTAAAGGGGACACGTGGGTACAAAATCAGATGGTCAGGTTGAAGTGGATGATAACGGCTATGTAATGGGCAGTTCAGAAAAGGGAGCTTATTTCAGAGTTCATGCCAGTAAATCGGAAACAGATCATAATTTGGGACTGCATATACAGCTTGTATTTGAAAATGGTGAAATCAGATATTCAACCCACCATGAAAATCGCCTGCTCCTGATTCTATTTAATGATACGAATACGGAAACAATTGGCTTCGACGCTCTGAAACGCTTGCCTGATCCACCACGGGAGCTTCCATTCTGGTCTGATTCGTTTATTCATCTTCATGACGACTGGTGTGCTCTTATTAAATATGGTCACTCGTCTCCTAAGCTGGCGGACCTGTCATCCGGCCTTCATATACAGGAAATAATTGAGGCATTCTGATATGGATACCATTCTTTTAACCGGGCTGTTTGCTGCATTTTTCACAACGTTTGCGTTCGCTCCCCAGAGCATAAAAACTATCAGGACACGCAATACCGAAGGTATCTCCGTTGTTATGTATATCATGTTCCTGACAGGTGTAATCTCATGGATAGCGTATGGCATTATGCGATCTGATTTTGCCGTACTGATCGCCAATATTGTCACACTGTTTCTGGCTGCACCAGTGCTTGTAATAACACTTATCAACCGCAGGAAAAAACACGTATGAATATTGCAATCATCGGCGCGGGTCCTGCCGGCATCATTTCTGCCCGTAATGCGATTAAAGCAGGTCACTCCGTGGTTCTGTTTGAGAAGAATACCCGAATTGGGGGGATCTGGAACCCCTGGAGTGGTGGCGCTTACCGTAATGCCTGTATGCAGAACTCTCGTTATACATTTCATTATACTGGCTTTCCCCCTGGCGATATCGATGAACGAAGTTGGATGCAAATGTCAGATCGTGTGCGCCTGTTAGGGCGCGGCTGGTAAGAGAGCCTTATAGGCGCATTTGAAAAACCTCCGGCTATGCCGGAGGATATTTATTTCATAATATTCTGAGCAGTCTTGCCGGGTTTCCTGCATAAATGCCTTTGTTCTCAATCGGTTTTACCACAACTGAACCCGCACCAATAACAGCTCCGCTGCATATATACGGAGACAGAATAATGGCTCCACTGCCAACAGTAACCGAATCCCCCAGGGTAATGCTGATCCAGTTATCCGGTGACGGATCTGGTGCTCCTGAACGAAACAGATCGTTGGCGAACGTCACGTTATGACCAATGAAGCAGTTCTCCCCCAGTGTTACGTTCTCACAAATAAACGTGTGCGACTGTATCCGGCTTCCACTACCAATGACACAGCCTTTCTGTATCTCAACGAAGGGGCCGACAAACACGTTGTCCCTGAGTTCACATTCATAAATGTTGACCGGTTTGACAATACGGACATTGGTCCCATAAATCACATCCCGGACAGCACATTCCATAAATTTCATACTCACACGTCCTTTAAATACAGATGACACTTGCCGGAATTATACAGCCCAGATTCACTTGCTATGTTTCAGAATAGCTTATAAGCCGCACTTTTACCGATACTCAGCAACAAATCAGGTCTGGATCCACTTCAGCCGGAAACCGGATCTGCGCGGCGGGGAACGGGCATACAATATGATAATTAAGCAACTTATATAAAACCATATCTGATATTATTAATAATAAATAACACACAAATCATGCGGGATATGATTTTTATTTGTCAGAACATTATCAGATGGAGCGTGCAGGATGGATGAAGAAAGGGTGTTTTCACTCAGCTATGAACAACTGACCCGGTTTGCGGAAAAACGCATCCGGGAATGCAATCTGGACAGCCAGGGCGTAACTTATCTCTGCGAGTCAGCCAAAGCCGGAGCTGTGCTGATCTTCTGGCATGAACTGGCCATAAATGGCTATGCCTCAATGAATGCCATAAAGAGACAGGAGATCATTGACGCCGACCATCAGCGCCTCAGAAAGCTCATCTGGCCGGAGGATGACTGGAAATGACTCAGAGCCGCCGACCGTCGCCACTGCAGCGAAGAATGCTGATTGTGCTGGCTGCCCTTGATGAAAAACGGCCAGGACCCGTGCTGACGCGGGACATAGAACGGGTGCTGGAGCGAAGCGGGGAAGCCCCAGTCTACGGGCCAAACCTGCGCGCCTCCTGCCGTCGTCTGGAGGATGCCGGCTGGCTGCGTACCCTGCGCGCTCCGAACCTGCAGCTGGCAGTGGAGCTGACGGACGCCGGCCGGGCCGTGGCACAGCCTCTGCTGCTGGCAGAACAGGACCGCCTCCGGGCAGAACAGCGTGCGGCAGAAGTCGTCGTACTGCCGCTGGTCCCGGCAGCAGGTCTGCCCGCAGATGGCACTTCTGCCACTGATCTGGCGGTGCAGCTGAACGGCATAACGTATCAGGCCTGCCGTGGGGATTTTGTGGTGCATCTCGACGGCAGCACCTGTCTGCAGTTATGGAATAAAGAAGGCAGGGTGGTACGCCGGGAGGGCGATCCGCTGGAAGTGGCGCAGTGGCTGCAGGCCTGTCACGATGCAGGAATGGAGGTTCGCGTACAGATAAATGAAAGTGCCGCTCCGTAAGAACACGCCTGTGCACGGTTTACACATCATCCCATGGTGGCAGCCGGTTAACTTTCCTGCGCCCCCAGTAGATAAACCACATTGCACATCCCCAGGAAATGCCCCATAAGCCCCCCGTCAGCACCGTGACCTGCCAGAACGGCATAAAGGGTAATGGCGGAAGCCGGATACCCAGCCGCCAGAGAATACACAGAAGAGGAGGGGCATAATTGCTCCGCCACATCTTTTTGCTGTCCATCAGGGCAATGGCCCGGGCTTTTTTCTGCTCAAAGGTCACAGGAGCACCTCCGTTCCATGATGTAAACGTGACACAGCTTATTGTTATTGATTATTATTATCATGCTGTGGTTATGTTGTCATGCATCAGTACACTGACAAAAGTGCAAAAGAAAGGAAAACAGGCAGATGAACAGAAAATATTATTTTAATAATATGTGGTGGGGATGGGTGACGGGGGGATATATGCTGTATATGTCATGGGATTATGATTTTAAATACAGATTACTGTTCTGGTGTATTTCTCTCTGCGGAATGGTTTTGTATCCGGTTGCAAAATGGTATATTGAAGATACAGCTCTGAAATTTACCCGGCCTGATTTCTGGAACAGCGGTTTTTTTGCTGATACACCTGGAAAAATGGGATTGCTTGCTGTTTATACGGGTACTGTTTTCATATTATCTCTTCCGTTAAGTCTGATATATATTCTTTCTGTTATTATAAAAAGGCTGTCTGTAAGATAGACAGCCTGTCTTATATTTTATTTAAATACCCCAGAACTTATTCGCTTTTTCCACAAGCGATTCATCAATCAGCGCACCGGTGACAGCCATCAGTAAACCATACCCGATAATGCCTAAAGCGCTTCCGGTAAGAATACTGAAGACCAGTGCAACAAGAGCCGTTGCGGCATTGCCTGCTATAATGGCTTCTGTTTTAACAAAAAGAGGACGCCAGTTCTCTGTCCGGACACCCTTACCAAACTCAGTGATCCAGTCAGCAAGACTTGTAAATTTTCCTGCATATCCCAGTCCCCGACTGAATCTGTTCAGATTAGACGATATATCAGACAGCTTCACAGACTCAAGGGCTGCGGCAATCGCTGCACGATCTTTTGCATTAATTTTTTTGTTAATGTCAGCCCGGTACTTTTCATACGTTTTTAATGCCTCTTCAACATTACGTATTTTCTTCCCTTTAGCCTGCCCGGCCATCTCTCTGGCTAACTGCTCAGCTTTTGCACCATATTTTTCTGAAACTGATTTCAGGAACTCTGTTGTGAAATTAATTGCGTCTTTCGTTGCCTTCAGTTCATCCTGTTTTCTTTTCTCTTCCGCTATCTTCTGATTGATGCCGGCAAGCTGGTTACGGATATTCTCTTTTTCCTTCAACAGGGCATTAAGAGCGTCATTTGCATGCTTTTGCTCATTTGTTCTGGCACTGAGGTTATTTCTCGCAGAATTTACCGCAGATTCAGCAGAGGTGATTTTATTTCTGGCATCAAGCAATCTTTGCCGTAACTTATCCCATTCAGCAACTTCAGCATTATAAATTTTCTTGTCACCTTCCACATCCTCTGTCACCACCGGATTCCGGTCATTCAGAATATTGCGTTTATAGTCCAGACCGGAATGGGTCAGAAGATAATTCAGGTTTGCACGGTTATCGATGACTGCGCTGGTTGTGATTTTTATCGTACCGGCAAATCTCGGATCACCGCTCACAACAATAGAATGATTTGTTGATGAACGCCCCGGGAATTTTTCAGGGGAAACTATCGTTTTGCCGTCAAGCGTGTTTTTCTGTTGCGTCAGCTGTTGCTCAGCTCTGGTTAATGCATTACGGGCCGTGTTAAGCGATTCCGTCACTGAACTGAGTTTATTCCGGGCCTCTGAAATGGCCCTGTCATTCCGTGTCTGCTGCCCGAGCAGACGGGCCTGTTGTGCATCAAGAACGGCAAGGGCTGCCCCGCCATTTTTTTCCAGCTCTGACAACCGCGTGTCCAGAATACCTTTTCTGCGCTCGTATTCAGCAAGCATATCAGCGGCCTTCTTGTCTGCGTTCTGCGCATCCTTCTGCCGTTTTTCAGCCTGTTCGATTAACGACCTGGCCTCCCGGGGAGATATACGAAGAGAATCAGCATCAGCAAAGAGCATCCGGCTCTCTGTATGCAGCCGGAGGGCATCATATCCGGCGATTTCAGTACGGAATCCGTATTCTCTCAGCTCTGCCTGCAGGAGTCTGAACTCCTGTCGTGTAATATCAGCGGCATCTGCGTTTCCGGCACGGAGTGTTTTCAGTGTGTTTTCATCTTTTTCCCTTGCAGCAATCGCCGCAGAGAGGCGTTTTGCGGCTTCAGTACGCTTATTCTCATTCTCTTTCTGCTGCGCGCTGAGCGTCATTTTGTACGCTGTGATTTCCTTGTCCCTTTTTTCGATATCACTTCGGGTTGGGGAATCATCGACCCACTCGTTTCCGCCCCAGATGGTTTTGTTCCCGAAGGAACTCCATGCAGGCGGGGTACCATGAAAGACATCGACACGTGGAGGGTTTACATAAATATCAACGGCCATAATTTCATGGCCATCTGAATCATACCCCAGCGATTCTGCACCGGGATTTGTAATACGTACAGGGTCAGACATTCGGTATCTCCTTCATCCGCTGAGGAAAACAAATGAATTAACTGCTTACGTATGTGGATACATATACAGTATTAATTTATTAAGGAGAAAATGGCATGTCAAGATTTAATGATAGTGATTATCATTAACATGAAGTGATTTTACGTCTGGATAACGTAAATGATTGCGGTATACAGGCCAGGCGGTCAGATTTTCAGCCGTGCCTGTTCCTGCAGCAGTTCCAGATGATATGCAGCAATAGCGTTTACCACCCCTGCCGTCATCCGTGCGTCGGCGATCGCTGAGTGTGCCTGCCCTTCCCAGGTCAGTCCGGCCTGGCTGGCAGCACAGGCCAGTGAAATCGTGCCATAGCGGTTGGTGGCCCCATAATATCCTGCAGCCAGCTCCATCGCACAATATACCGTCAGTTCTTCCAGCCAGTCAGCCGGATCGCTATGTGCGGCAGCAGTCTGTTTCAGAATGCGGATGTCGAACCGGGCATTAAAGATAATTACTGGTCGGTCCCCGATTGCATGACGCAGTTGCCGCGCCACATCTGTCCATGATGGTGCGCCGCAGAGAGCCTGCTCGCTGATACCATGCACAGCGGCGGCCTGCGCCCCGATGGCGACCGTGGGCTTCAGCCTGGTTTCAAATACCACCTGACCGGACGCATCGGTCAGGCCGATTTCCAGAGCTTCCGCGGTATTGTCCAGTCCTGTCGTTTCAGTATCCAGAAAGAGCGGTGCCAGACTCAGCCAGTCATATGCCTGCCGTGCCATCCGGCCACTGGTGCTGTTAAGTCTGGATAAAACGGAAAGTCGCTGGCCAGCCAGAAGTTGTTTACTCGTCAGTGGGCGTTTCTCACGCATCGGAACACAGTCTGCAATTCGGTATACAGCGAACCTGCCACCATAAGTGTTTTTATACCACTTAACCGGCTCAGCACCGGGGGCTGGCTTCATTCTGAATTCATCGCGCAGCCGTTCTTTCGAGAAACACCTGTCTTCGGCAATCGCCTGCGCACGTCTGGTGGCCAGCTCATCATTATTCATGGTTCTTGCATCTCCGTCAGACCTTTTTATATCCGGACAGCCCCTCTATGGCCACTTCTGTGCAGTATGCAATACACGCAGGATATACACTTTTCCCCACTGGCTGTCGACCTCATAAACCAGAACAAAATGCGGGTGAATAACCAGTTCCCGGGTACCTTCCACACGACCGTTGCGGCCTTTATACGGCTGCCCGGCCAGGCTGCTGGCTGAATAACCAATCCGTTCGTCCAGTTCAATGGCGGCCATCAGGTTCTGCTCCGCAATGTACTCACGAATGCGCTTCCTGTCCTGGCTGGCCAGCATGGTCCAGAATATCTCCATCATTTACCGGCGACTTTCCTGCTCATTTCATCCCGCCATGCAGCAGCGGAAGATTCGACCATGTCATGGGGAAGCACATCGCCGCGCTCGAGTTGCTGACGTCCTGCCTCAACCTGGTCACGGAACCAGGTATTATGCTGCCGTTCCACGGTCTGGCGCATAAAATCCCGGATTAACTGAGAGCCATTACGGTCCATGCTTTTTGCAGCGGCCATAAAAGCATCCTTCAGTTCAGCGTCAATTCTTAAACTCATATTAACCTGTGCCATTTATCACCTCGTCATTACTACGTATATACACAGTATATAACGATTCAGATATCGTCACCAGAATATGCCGCGTCAGCGGCATGGAAGGCGGCACTCTGTTGTTGCATATGACACAGGAGTAAAACCGCCGAAGCCCGGCGTAAGCCGGTACGGACTGATAGATTTCACCTTACCCATCCCCAGCCCTGCTAGGCCATATCCGCTTTCAGCCATGATAAAGCTTCTGTGCGCGGTCGGAGTGGTCCCGACGAGGGTTTACCCGAAGTCGGGGCGTATCTCCGCGTTAGCGGGCCGTCAGGGCCGCTTACGAGCGTGTACTCAATACTTTCAGCGAGAAGACTGACAGCCATGATGGAGTATAGTTACAACATTCATAATTAAAAGCGACTCTGTTCCGGCCCGAAGGGCCGGGGCGGGGCCGCTTTTCAGTTATGAGGGAGGGGCTTTGTGGTTTCAGTTCTGCGCTGGTTCGGGGTTTTTCTGGAGGTTGGTTTTGTGTGTTGTAACTAAAGTGGCTCCGGTTGGGGCCCGCCGTTTACGGTGGGAGGTGCATATCTGTCTGTCCACAGGACAGGCAGTGAATAGGTTTTCTTTTTAAATGAATGTAATTAAGTAGTTTAAAGGAGATATAAACAGGTGTTTAAAAGATACATTGCACCCTGTAAGACTGGCGGCTGGCGCTTTATGACATGAACGGTTGTAACCTTATGGGGAAGTCCATTGCAGTTAAATGTGGATAAGCAAATTTCCCCGTCTGTGAGGCGTGTTTTGTATCAAAAACAGGAGGGACCGGATGCACCTGAAGGTGGATGATGAGGTTGTTTTTTGTATGCGGTGCTGTTTTTTTGTTCGCTGACAGGCTTCAGGCGTGCAGATGCCTCCGGTGCGGGCCGGATTATTCAGAGGAGGTCACTTTCAGGGGGAAGCTGTGGCCAGCCGGCTGTAATTACGGTTACGTGACAGAATCATGCGCTCTTTCACACGACGCTCCACTTCGCGTTTTACCGCCTCACGATTGGCAGTGAAGCGCCCTTCCGAGATTTCACGCGTCAGCTGCCGTTTCACCAGGGTGACGATATCCTGACGTTCCCTGTTCGCATCACGACGCGCACGGGCACGCTTTATTCCACGGGACTTAAGCTCTGTCTGGTAACTGCGGAAACGCTCACGCACAAAACGCCAGGCTTTCGCTATCAGTTCATCCATACCCAGGGTATCCAGTCCCTGCTTTTTACGCTGTCTGTTTTCCCATTCAACACGACTGCGGCGCGCAGCAACCACTGCATCCTCAGACACATCAAGGGCGGCAAATAGCGCCGGTGTGAACGTGATATCGGTCGGAATGTAGCACCCGATAAGCGGATCATATTCCGTCTGGTAGGTAATCAGTCCCAGCTCTGCAAGGAACGTCAGGGCTCGGGTGGCCCGGGTGATGGAGAGTTTTCCGGCAGCAGACTCCGTCGCCAGTCCGCACTCAATGGCCAGCGTAGTGATGGAGCACTGGACGCGGTTGGCCAGCGGGTCATAGTGAAAACACAGCCCCTGCAGCAGCGCATCAATGGCCCGGCGACGCAGTACCGGTGGCATGCGCCGACGCAGTCCCTTCGAACGGGCATGTGCCACATGAATGGCGAAATCAAAACGGGAGGTGAAGCCCACCGCCTTTTCCATCAGTTTTTCGCAGAACTTCAGCGTTCCGGCACCTTCACGGGGTGTGAACACCGGATTCGGGTTCTTTACCTGGCGGTAATACGTTTGTTGAAGATCAGTCACACCATCCTGCACTTACAATGCGCAGAAGGAGTGAGCACAGAAAGAAGTCTTGAACTTTTCCGGGCATATGACTATACTCCCCGCATAGCTGAATTGTTGGCTATACGGTTTAAGTGGGCCCCGGTAATCTTCTTCGCAGTCGCCAAACTTGACGAAGATTATCGGGGTTTTTGCTTTTCTGGCTCCTGTAAATCCACATCAGAACCAGTTCCCTGCCACCTTATGGCGTGGCCAGCCACAAAATTCCTTAAACGATCAGTAATCTAGCATGCTACGACACAAAGTAAAGTCTTTACTTTAGTATATCCAGTCTCTGCAGTTCATCTTTGATAATTTTCTCAATGAACTGAGCCTGTGTTATCCCCTCTCTCTCGCAGTACTCAACCATGAGATCTTTCAGAGGATTTTTGACAAAAACTTTTATCTCTTTGTGTGTAAGACGTTTTCTTGCAACAGCGGCCATTTGTTTCTCAGAGTCAGTCATAGGCTTACCTCTGCGCACAAACCGCTTTTGACTCAATGAGGAAGTCACTGCATTTTCTGTCTGCGACACCTCGCCTCCTCAATACTCAAACAGGGATCGTTTCGCAGAGGATACTACAGTTTTTTGAAATCAGCGACTTGAGAATTGTGACGAAGATCTGTGTTGTACTGCTCATATACCCAGGCAGCCCCGGCCCGAACCATAAACTGATTAATATTCATTCCGTCTGGTGCATAAACCTGCCCGAGAATACGACCATAACGATCTCGCTGAAAATATGTGACGGTAACCGTTTTTCCTGCGACCAGTGATCTCATCATGTCTGTTGACCACCGGCCATAATCCTGTTTCTTTTCCGGTGCATCAATATTTACCAGCCTGATCCGCACCGCCTTCCGTGAGTCCATTACCTCGATGGTATCACCGTCCAGTACACGAACAACCCGTCCATGAATATATGCAGACAATACCGGCCATGAAAAGATAAATAATACCAGTGGAATATATTTCCTCATGTTATTCTCCATATCAAATAAATGGCACCTGTATTTCAGCCCCCCTGAATATCGCAGCACACATTGAATAAAACCTTATTTTGTGAAATTAATCACAAAATATAAAATCGCGACTTAATACGGAAAAAACTCTGTGCTACTCAGAACTGTCCGGTCATACTGCCCGACCGGAGATTAAAAAAGTAAATCTCATGCATTATTCAGCCTTCTGACTCCTGGAGTAATGAAGGCTGCTTTTTTCGTTACACCCTTCCCCGGCAGCGCCGGTGGCAGTGTGCAGCCCTTTTTCGGGCAAACTGCTGCCAGTCTGTCCGGGGCGCAACACCGGCAGCCCGTCGCCATGCTTCTGCCGCTTCCATCCAGCGTCCACTGACCTCCAGAATAACGGCCCGGCTTCCGGCACGCTGCCAGCGCCAGACCTGACCGTTCCGTGAACTGTTTCTGAATCCATTCATTTTTCTGCCCCTCCCTTTTAGTTGTCAGTATTATTGTGGTAAATAATTCAGTGGACCGATTTCCTTTCGGGCATGGAAGTTATTTCCTTTTAAGCCTTATTGTTTCAGCCTCCTGAAGTTCTTCGGGGAGGCTTTTTTTATTTCTCATTAAGTACGGCCTGAAGTTCTGCCTTTATCCGGTTCTGACGGCGAATTTTCGCCAGACGCTCTGCCGCATACGCTTCCTCTTCCTGAGAAATATGCTCCGTTACATACCCTTCCGTGTCATACCGGCAGGCACCGGCTTTCATGGCACACAGATAGCTTTCTGAACGGGTGATGGCCTTCAGCGCCCGGCGCAGTTTTTTATGCGAGAGCGGGATATTCCGCTGCGCCACGTCTTCCAGTAACACGTCCCGGATACCGCAGGCCAGAAGCCGGGGCGTGTCACCGTCAAATAATCCCGGCCACCAGGGCTTCAGGGTGTTCACAGCCTCATCCAGCGTGGGCAGGTTCAGATAAATGGACAGCGCTTGTCTGGCCTGCGCTTTTTTTGCCGCCAGCTCTGCTTCCCGGGCTGCTTTCTCGGCCAGCTTCTGCTTTTTCACCTTCCATTTTGGTGGCGTGGTGACATTGATGATGGTTTTCCGGCTGCGGACAGGCGTCCCCCCTTCTGTTTTCCGCTTCAGTGTCAGTACCGGTCGCTTCTGCTCTGTCATGCTGTGTTCTGCCTCTGACGAATCATCCTCTTGCGGCCAAAGATACCACACCCGTTACAGCGCCAGAACGCCCAGCACAGCCAGATGACAGGCATAGAACGTCGGGAAAAAATCTCCGGGCCAGAAACGGGGTAATGATTTCCCTGCACAGGACACCAGACCAACGGTCAGCACCGTCATCACAAGGCCGGCCACCGCCGCGGCATCACTGGTGGCAAGGTTAAGCGCCGGAATAACAGCCAGCAGGCATGCAACCAGCGCCAGACGTTCCGTTCTGTCTTCCGCCCGGTACAGCCGGTGGCTGACTGCCAGCATCAGCAGCCCGGCAATGCCGTAACTGGTGCCGGACAAAGGTCCCCACAGTGCCATCAGGAGAATGGCCGCTGCTGTACGCCACCCACTGCGCGTTTCACACCACGTCAGCACCTGTGCCGCCACTGCAAAGGCAAACAGGATATTCCCCTCATACCACGGAAAGCCTGCCAGATAATACGCGAACTGGGCAATAATTCCCCATCCCCACAGCCGGTTAATGGCCGACTGCCTGATATGCGCATGGCGGGACAGATTCAGCCCCCACACCAGAGCAAACAACGGAAAGGCTCCACGCCCGGCCAGAAACATCCACGTCTGGTCCAGATGCAGAATGCGGTTTGCGTGGTCCAGTACCATCAGCACCAGTGCCACCGTTTTGATGATATCCCGCTGTCCGGGTGACCAGACCAGCAACGACTGCAACCAGGTATCGGTCCGGGCAGCCAGTGAATCGTTACGTGTCGTGTTCGTGTTATCCGTTGTCATCAGTGTTTGTCTTCCTGTATCAGTCTCCGCCCAGGGTTTTCTCTTTCTGCAGGTCACGAACCATATCCTGCTCCATCTGCTGAAGTCGTTCCTGCAGCAGATTTTCCCGGGCAACCTCCCGGACCGCTTCCCGCTCCCGTTGTGATTCACGCAGCACACTCTCCGGCAGCGCGGCTTCCCGTTCAGATATGGCAGACCGGTCACGCTCCTGCCCGGCAATCTCCCTGACAGCCTGCTCTGTTTTGCTGTCCGGCAGGTCAGGTTTGTTCTCTGCCATTTTACGGACAATTTCATCTGCGCGGCGTTCCGTTTCACGGCGGATGGCCTCTTCAGCCTGCCGCTGTGCCAGTACCTCTGCCGTGACCGGCTCGCCATTTCCGGCTCCCGGCTGGACGCTGTTGTCCGGGATATCCCCCCACACGCGGCCACCGGTGATGGCACCGGGATTCCACGGACGACCTTCACCGGCGATTCTCACCACCACACCGCTGTCGGGGTTATCACGGGCAATCCGGACACCATCCTGCATATTATCAGCCAGCAGGCTCTCGCCGTTACGGCTGCCCTGCAGGGCCACGAACTGCGCATCCCCGCTGCCTTTCACACGGCCTTCACCACTGAATCCCCGCAGCCCGTTTCCGTCATCCGTGGTCAGCGGGTTCAGCCAGATACCGGCAGACTTGCCGTTACGGTCAAACGCCGGCAGTGCCACATACGGCTGTGGATATTTACGTCCCGGAGCAATAAACCGTGCAGGAGTGTCTCCCCCGGCAAGCCCCGCCTGACGAAGAACGGCACGCCCTGCCGCCACGTCCCGCAGCTCCCGCGCCGTACTGAACAGCCGCTCTGCATTCATGACCTCCCGGTCCGGTTTCGGTTCAAACACATCGTGGGCTGTTCCTTTCTGTACGGCATTGTTAATGGCATCCGTCCAGCCCTGACGGTTATCGGTGTACACCTGCACATGCTGCTTCATACGCGACAGGGCCACGTAGGCTGACTCAAAGCCAGCCATCAGTTTCCGGCTGCCTTCCGTACCTTCAAGCGCGATGGCAAAGGTTTCACTTGCCCCCTGCGCACCGTGAGCGGTGATGGCATAGGCCAGGTCAATATGTTGCTCTGCCCGCACCTGGGCGGGGCGAATCACCCGGGTCTGCTGTCCGCCCGACAACGTGACACTGTCACCGGAAACCGCTGTCACCGTCCAGACGCTGTTGGCCACATAACCACGCTCCCGGTCACTCTTCGTGAAGCGCATCCGGTCACCGGTCCCTACCCGGATGGTGTCCGGGGTGTACAGTGTGACGCCTTCAGCCACCGCCTCCCGGGGCGAAATCAGCCGCGTATTACCTTCCGCATCCTGCAGGGTTATCAGCCCGTCATCCTTACTGATACCGGCAATCCGGTGATACACATTATCCACTAGGACAAGTGCGTCCCGATGTGTCTCCCAGGTGGAGAGACGACGCAGCTCTCCGTCGCGTATATTCGCTGTGTTCAGGACAGGCACCATGACCTGCTCTTTCCCCAGCTCACCGGCCTTTTCCCGTGCATCATGAATCATGCTGTTCAGTACGCGCCGGTCCTCATTCAGGTGCGTGACAATCAGCGTCTGCTCCCGTGCTTCCGGTGTTCTGCCGGTATAGTCGCGGACAATGGCTTCATACAGTGTCATGGGGACATCCGGGAAAGCCTCGCCTTTCAGCATCGCCTTCTGCTGCGCTTCTGCCAGTTTCGCTTCCTGGCTGTGACTGAACTCCGTCACAGAGTGCTCCGGTGCCCATGCGCCCTCCTGACGAGGCACCTGAGACGGTTTCACACTCTCAAGCCCGGACAATGCCCTTTCCACATCCCGGTTAATCAGGCTGTATACCGCCTCCCGCAGTTCCGGCGTCTGACGCACAATCTCTTTCATGATAGCCACATCGGCAGCACTGCGCGTCTGCTGGAGACGGAAAGGCTGACCGGGCGCGATGGCCTGCAGCTGGTCCGTGTCACCGCTGGCCACGGCACGACCACCACCGGCCGCAATCAGGGCGTATGCCCGTGCCATGTCGGTATTGCCCACCATTGAGCTCTCATCGAGCAGGAACAGCGTGTTGCTGAAATCCGGTGTTTCTCCGCTGCGCTGCTGCAGCTGCGTGTCATGCAGAAATGACGCCAGTGTCTGTGCATCCACGCCGGCGCTGCGCATCTCCCCGACCGCGCGGTGCGTGGGCCCCAGCCCCACGACACGGGGACGCCCACTCTCCGGCAGCATGTTCACGGCTGACATCACCGCCCGGAACTGTGTGGTCTTCCCCACACCGGCATAGCCCTGCACCACCGTGAAACGGTCGGACGTTTCCAGTATCATGCGGGTGGCGGCGCGCTGTCCTGATGTCAGTTTCTCCATGAGTTCGCCAGGTACTCTCTCCATCAGCGGCGTGACCGCCTCCTTACCTTCGAGAATATGGCGAAGAATGCTTTTTTCAGCCTCATACGACGCACGGGAAACCAGCAGGCCTGTGCCATAGCCTTTTGCCACATCCACATACAGTAAATCACCGCGTTTTATCTGCGCATTGATTTCCCCTCCCAGGTCAGTAAAACTGGTTCCTTCTGCAGCAAACGACTTCGCCTCTGTCAGCAGGTCCACCATGCTGAAGGCCAGGTTTTTACTTTCCAGCACAGGAAGGGCCAGATGAATGGCCTGCTGTGCCGGCGTGTGAAGCCCTGCTTTCTGCAGACTGATAGCGGTTTCCAGCAATGTCTCACCGGCACGCGCCTTTATCTGCTCAGAAACCACCGTAAAGGAGGGATGGCGGGCAAGTTTTTCCGCAGTACGGGTTTCATCCAGTGAGGAATACAGCCGGACATCACGACCACTGCGGGCCAGACCGTTCAGGGTGGCATTGTCCATTGCCATCTGTGTGACGGAGGCAAAAACCTTCGCACTGTCACTGACGGAATGCCCGGGTGTTTCCACCCAGCCGCTCTCCAGCTTCAGTGCCGTGAACGGTGAATCAGCCACAGGCAGGGAGGCCGGTTCAGCCCGTCCCGGCACAACAACCGTCATCGCGTCCTCGCTGACGGATGCCACCTGCAAGCGGTCACCGCCGGAGACGCGGAGTCCGGGAATTTTCCCGGTCACCCTCAGACGCTCGCCGTCTGCCACCGGCATTTTTTCCGGCCGGAACAGCGACCAGCTGCTGTCCAGAGAAGAAATACGCACCACCTGCGTTTCACCCTGCGCATCCCGCAGGGTCAGGCTGTGACTCTGCGCCGTCACCCGGTCTATCACATAGCGGTCATGACTGCGTGTCTCCGGGTTCCACTGCTCCATCACCATCCCCGGGCGGTACATATCCCGCAGATAACGGCTCCGGCTGTCCAGCCAGACCGGTGACAGGGCGGTCATGGTCACCTCCGGGTGTCCGAGCACGCCCTGTGTTTTCAGCTCACTGCGAATGGCCTGTGTCAGTATGACCTGTTCCCGTACCCCGCTGACCTGTGCCACGCTCTCTTCTCCGGCTTTCACGCTGGCCGCAAAATCTCCCGCCAGCCGGGCATAACGGACATTGCGGTCCGGTTCACTGATGATGGTGGCCGGTCGCTGTTCTCCCCCCTGCCAGCGATATGTGTTCACCCCGGCATCCTTCATGGCCATAAGTGCACTGCCTGTACCGGTTCGCTGCCCGCTGTCGGTTATCAGGACCTGTACGTTATGACGTGCGGCACCATCCAGCAGGGTTAACGTCTCTTTCAGGGAGAGTTTTTCGCCCTGGTCAACGATAACAGTATTGCCCGGCGTGAAGGCCATGCCTTCCAGCAGCTGACGACGTCCGGTTATCAGCTCACCGGACAGCCGTTCATCCTGCTTCAGGTTCATCTGCGAGCGACGGTCAGCAGCGATAATCTGCACCTCCCGCCCCTGCTCCCGGGCCATCATGACCAGTTCAGCCACCCGCTCACGCTGCCCGGCTGCACCGCCCTGCCCGGACACAATGGCCAGCGACGGGCGATCCTGTGCCAGAACACTGACGGCATCGCTGTAACCGGCCGTCCGGGGGACACTTTTCTCCGGATGTACGGTCACCCGGTTCTGTTTCATGATGTCACGACTGAGTGCCCGGACTGACAGCTCATCGAGCACATGAATCCCGGACGTGAACAGCCCCTTCTCACGATCGAGGGGGATAAGCTGCTCACGGCTGATGGCCTCATCGATACCGGCGCGTGCCCGTTCAATCACACCATTTTCCGGCGGCAGTATGCCGACCGTTCTGGCCAGCACGTCCGTGTACGTAAACTGCACTTTTCGTTCACTTAATCCGGCAATGGCCTGTGTCACCGCCTGCTGCACATCCGGCCCCTCCTGTGAAACAGCCCCGGGCGCCTGCGTGCGGGTCTCCGCACGCTGATCCGCCGCGTCACGATATGCCCGGATGTCGAACCCGGTTTCCTTCAGCGTCTGCATCCATTCAGCCATTCTGACTTCAGGATCGACGTGCTGTTTGGATTTTCGCGTATCCAGTGCCGCCACATCCCGGGATTTCAGCGAGGCATCTTCCCCGACGGCCTCCCGGATTGCCTGTGAGCGTCCGGAAAAGGCCTCCACCGGTACGCCCGGCATCTCCCACATACCGTGCTTACCCACCACTTCGGTTTCATAGCCCAGCGCCTCAACCTGCTCTTTCAGTTTTTCCCGGTAGAGCCTGCCAAAGGCAATCTGATTAGCGTACACATTCTCAATGAACCCCGTTTTCCCCACTTTGTCACTGCTCAGTGTCTTCCACTCACCGTTATGCTGCGTGACATTAGCCACCACCGCATGCGTGTGTAACTGTGGTTCCTGATCGCGACTGGTGTCGTGGTTAAACAGTGCCATCACCAGATTACCGGTCAGTACCGTTTCTGACTGTCCGTCCGTCATCACCCGTGTGGAGGCCAGCGCCTCCACCTGACGAACAGCAAAGTCCACGGCCTGGTTATGTGCATCAATCAGGCGCTTATCGCCACCTAACATGGCCATCATGGAGACACTTTTGGGGGCGGAGAAGGTCAGGTCGTAGCCGGGACGATGCCTGTTACTGCCATCCTGCATGCGGCTTAGATCCGCTCCGTCCGGCAGCCTTCCCTCCAGAAGACGGGTAAAAACATCCTTATCGACACTGCCCTGCAGTCCCAGCTGTTCAGCCCCCCTGCCGGCCCAGCGTTCTCCCATGCTGCCCAGTACATAGTAATTATCCTTGTCGGTATAATAGTTACCGGCACTTCCGGCCGATCTGACCTGCGCGATACTCATCATCAGAAATCATCTCCCGGCTCAACATCCTCCCCACGCTCCCGGTGCACATTAATGTTCACCTCTTCACGACGCTGCATCTGCTGCTGGATGTCCGGATGATTTTCCTGTTGCCATGCCTCATAAGCGGCCATATCCACCACTTCACCGGATTCACTGCTCCCGGGTGGCAGTTGCTGTTCCATCTCTTCTTCCGGTTTCATTTTCAGCTCCTGCTCGATCCCCCCTGCCGGAACATTCACACCTGAATCTGACTTCTTATCGTTTATGGCAGGAGACACCGGCTGTTGCGGCTGTTCAGCCTGAGTCACGTCTTCTCCGGAAACAACTTCCGGCACATCCGGTTCGAAGAGGCTGGCCATCTGACGACCTTCTGCTTCCCTTGCGGCAAGTACGGCACTCAGACGGTTCTCCATTTCTGGGTTGATGTCACGCGGAATAAACTCAGGGGCAACCTTCGGACGTGCCTGATATTTCAGTGAGAGTTTTACTGCCGGATACGGTCCGGGCAGGGTGACATAACAGGTCAGATCCGGCAGAGACTGAATGTCGGAATAACTGACCAGCGTCTGGCGCTCCATATCCTTACCGGTCGATACCCCGTCACGTACCGGATCAGCACCGTAGGAATACTGCTCGCTGGCTTTCAGGTGCTCTTTCTCACCAATCTCACCGGCAGCGAACTCTGCAATCTTATGGCTGGGAGAACGGAAAAAGGCACGAGTGTTCATGACGTCAAACAGCGTGGCAGCCGCTTTCTCACCGTAGATATCTTCCAGCTGGGCATAGGACTGGATACCAAACACATAACAGCCACCGAACTTACGGGCTTCCGGCAGGATCTCCACCAGGTCCGGCAGTTTGTGTAACGTGGGTAGCTCATCACAGAAAAACCACACACGACGGTTACGGTTTTCTCCCATTGCCAGCAGACCACGAATGGCAATGGACAGCCACATGGAGATCACCGGCTTCAGGGAGGCATGGGTGTCGGCATTCGACGAGATAAACAGCCAGCCGTTTTTCTGATCTTCCCGGACACCCCGCATCCAGTCACGGATGGTAAAAGACTCACCGTTATGCTCAATCCCCTGCAGGTAACGGATGGCTTTCACGTAGTTGGTCAGCACAGCACGGATGGAAATCGCCGTTTTCTCAATTTTCTCTTCCACCAGGTTGGCCGCCGGTGAATTACGCAGGAAGGTACGCAGTTTTTCGATTTTGATGGAAAGCAGTGTGTCCACCAGTTTGCTGTAGCTGCGGTTGGGGTCATTACGCATCAGGTACGCCGCTTCCGCAAAAATGGTACGTCCTGAACCCTGCCAGAACGGGTCCTCTTTTGTGCCCATCGGGATCAGAGTATTTGCGGTATTATCAAAATCCGGCTGTGTCAGGCACTCCTTCCACAAATCCCAGGCGGCACAGCGGGCATCCAGCGGATTCAGGATTTTATCGATGGAGGGATCATAGTAACTTTTAACAAATTCCCCTGAACGGTCATAAATCACCACCATATCTCCACGCTGACGGGCGTAGTTGGCCAGACGACGGATAACTTCCGACTTACCGGCCCCGACCGTGCCGTGCAGACAGAAGTTCTGGATTTCGGAATCCCGGATAATCGGCAGGTCGCCAATCCGTATATCGGAGTCCTTGCCGTCTTTTTTCAGCATCCGGGCAACGTCTTTCGGGTTCTCCGTCAGCTGACGACCACCTGTGACTTCATTTTCGCTCTGTTGTTTACCCTGACGCCCCAGAATCCAGGAGACAACAAAGAAGGTAATCAGGCAAATAACCAGTGCCACAACTGTAGCCAGAACGAATGCGGACCATAGCTGCTCTCCGCACCAGATCATATATTTATCATGCAGTACCTGAGCAGCGTTCATCCGGAAGGTTTTGCCGTAATACTGGATCTCATAGACCGGCTGGGACTTGATTAAATCCCGCATGCCCTCCAGCGTGGTACACCACCAGTAAATACAGCCGTTCACAAACGTCTGCCAGCTTATTTTTACCCATAAAACCAGACCAACGAGTATCCAGAAAAAAATAAACAGGCAGTAAAGCATGATATTGGCGATCTGGCTGAACATGCGGATACGCATGGACGCAATCTGACCGCCCTGGGTCATATCCTTTGCGTTAAAACTCATGATGATATTCCGAAGAAAAAAGTCAGTCGGACTGATTATTAATGATGAAAAGATTAATAACCGTTAAATTCCGGCTTCGCCGGCAACACTTCACGGTCGCACAAAGAATTTGCACAACCGCTCAGTGTTTTCATATTTATTTCGGAAACGCCGGGGAGAAATAAAATTTATTTTATTTCTTTCCGGGGTTGGACAACGAGCAAAGCGAGGCGTCAGTCAGGAGGCCGGTCAGACCAGCCTCCGGAAGATAATCAGAGAATATTTGCGATTGATTTGGCCAGTTGGTCTTCGAGAACAGGCTTCGCCTCTTCAAATTTCAGGTTAACCTTGTTCGCATTTGAGACCACACGGGTCTGGTATTTATGCTGGTTACCTGTTTCAGTACTGGTCTGAATTTTCGCACCTGATGTGCCCTGACGCAGGGCGGCAACATTATCCGTTGTCACCGTTGCCTTAGTACGCTCTGCAATCTGCACATCCGTGATCATGGTATAGTTCACATCTTCCACCATCGCATCTGCAGCCATACCCACCAGACCGGCAGCAAGGCCCACACCGAGTGTGGCACCGGCAGAACTGGAATTATATCCGGTGATACCGGCACCTAACGCTGCACCAACTGCTGCGCCCTCATAACCACGGTTCAGCCATCCCTGAGACTCCCGCAGATCCATCTTATCGGCCTTCAGCACATTCGCCTGAATCCAGTAGTAGGCTTTATCCGGAGAAGTCACCACCTGATATCCTTTTGCTTTCACAGCATCAGCAATTTTGCCCTGCAGCCCACTCATGTCTTTATCAGACGTGTTTTTGATCTGCAGAAATACCGTGCGTTCGCTGGCGGGTTCAAGCCAGATGGTCTCACTCATCTGAGTCTTCACCTCAAGGTTACGCTTCTTGATTGCTGTGCTCATCGCACCACACCCTGAAAGGGCCAGAGTGGAACTGACCAGTGCAACCGTCATCAATTTTTTTGTTTTCATCAAATTACCTTTATTACAAACCACAGTTTTCTTATCGCCTGTCATCATAGTCCTGCCAACAAGTCCCAAAAGTATTTCCTGCTGAATCAAATCCTCCATGCATAGCTAATCCTGTTGCCGGATTAGTACGATAAAAATCCACATAATCAAAATTCACATCATCAAAATCCAGATGCAAATCTTCATTAGTTTGTTCATTTACCTGAGATTGCATCCATTCTCTTACACTTACACAACCACTAATTCGCCTTAATTCGTATAGTGTACCAATGATAAAAACCATCAGGCTTAATAACGGAGAGAGTAAGGAAGATACTGGCATCAGTATATACCAAACGCCTTTACTGAATTTAAACTCATCCGACACATGCCGTTTTTTTCGTATTTGAGAAAATAACCATATAAACAATCCCTGCCATAGTACAATAAAGCACAGGATAAAAACTGTTTCGGCACTCCCCCAATCAGCCAGATAACAGGCAATGAACTGTATCACCGTCACCAGAGCAATATGAGCTAAATTTTTCATTATCATCTCCCCATACAATATTATTGCTTGTGCTTATCCTGATACTCCTTTGCTCTTTTCATCAGTTCCTGTGGACTGTCAGCCCCGGGCATTCTTTCCTGACCCGATTTTTCTTCATTATATTTATTATTCTGAGATAATGCCTCTGTTTTATGGTGATTTTGTAGTTCAGAATACTGTCTTCCTACAATATTTTCTTCGCCACGTATGCTGCTCTGAGTATCTCCGATATTGCCTCGGTATTCTGTGACCATATTATCAACCTGATGTTTTACATCATTACGGATATTACTGTCCTGCGTTCTTTGCTCAATAATGGCCTGATGCCCCTGATGATCAGCAATAATATCCTGGCTGCCCCCCCCCCCCGAAGGTACGCTCTCCATTCCTTTACCGATGTCCCCACGGGATTCACGCCAGGCATTATCAACACCAGGCTGCACCTGTTCCTGAACAAAAGACCACGCCATAGCCCGACGGCGTTCTGCAATCTCCGGGGAACTGGTGTTTGTCAGAATAGCTTCGGCATCCTGCGGCGCGTGTTTCATCACATACTGTGCAAACTGTTGCGACAGGTCTTCACTCATCTGCCCACTCATGCTTTCAGTACGGGATGCCATTTCAGCATATTCATGGCTGCGGGTCATATTCGTCGTGTACTGGTCGTAACTCTGTTTTGCTGAGTTCAGGGCTGCAGACAGCTGGTCCACACGGGAATCGGCATTATTGTCCGTATGGCTGCCGGATTCACTGACCTTGCGACTGGTAAAGTAATCGCTGGCCTCTTTAAAGTCTTGTGTAGCCCTGGCATCGATATCATGGCGAGTATCATGGCTGGCCCGTGAACCACTGCTGGCCTGATGCGCATCCTCATCACTCCAGTCAATACTTGCCCGACCACCACCTCTAACACCTACGCCACCACCAACACCAAGAATTTTAGGTTTAACCCCCCATTCAGCATGAGCATCGCCATACATCCCCGCAGAACCTCTCGTACTTCTTGATGCCAGTTCTCTTGTCGCCTGCTCATTACTGATATTATGCGCCTTCGCATAGCTTTCCACTGCGCTGCGCATACGGCTGGCCATCATGGAGTCCTGTGCGCTCATCGTGCTGTCAGCACCACCGGTGACAGAATCACTGCTCCCCCGGTTAGAACCAAACTGACTGAGCGAGTTCCAGGCACTGGCAATACTGCTGCTGAACCCATGCAGGGCGCTTTCTGCTCTGTTCGACGCCTCCCGGGCCATTTCCTGTTGTGCCGCCGCAATCTGACGCGTTGCATTGATACCGACCGGTAAACGGGACATCGCCCCGCTCGCATCCATCACCATATTACCGTCACGAGTCTGTGTGGCGGTTGCGCCACTGCCGGTCTGGTACATCATCTGACCAAACGACGTGGTGCTGTTGGTGCTCCAGCTGAATCCGTTCACGTTTTCCGTCTGCATGTTGCCGTAGGAGTAATTACCGTCAACCACACTACCTGCCGCACTGGCAGTCGGGCTGATAGCAGAGGAAGCGAAATGGCTGTACACACTGGAAAATCCGGCCCCGAGTCCCCTGACCATCATCCAGGATAATGGCGGGATCATCATGGAAAGATACCCGGCAGTGGAAGCCAGATCGGAGTATTTCAGCTGTATCTGTGAAATTTCCGAGAGCACCACCGGTGCACCATTCTGCTTCGCATAAAATGTCATGGCGCTGTTCAGAATGGCGTACAACATTGGCCATGACTGCAACCACATCAGGGCAAACACATAGCCTTTCAGGACGGACAGCGTCAGTTTGTTGAAGACAGCCGCCAGTACCAGAAGCGGGAAAATACCGATGGCGATCCCCGTCAGGATGGTCTGCGTCATGGGCAGTGTCCGCATCGCCACATGACCGATGGAGACATGTGCCAGACGTTGCTTCTCCATCGATGACGTGGTGGCCAGATTCACCAGGCTGGCTGAATCACCATTACGCGCGGCATAACTGGTGATCCCCTCCTTCAGCGCATTGATGGTGACATTCTGGCGGATGATCTGGCTGGCTGATTTACTTGAGCCATAGAAGTAACTGTAACTGTCGCCAATCAGCGTACTGAACAACAGGTTCGGATCAGGGCGTCCACCAAATAGCTGCTGGGCATAATAATGCCAGGTTTTTCCGCCACTCTGTGTATCCAGATTCAGCTTGTCTTTCAGCAAAACCGACGCGTCCTTACAGGTCACGAAATTATTATTGCTGTCATAAACGCCCCGCAGCGGGCTGGGGCGGGAAAAAATCAGCGTGTAGGGATCAGCGGAGGCCATCAGCTCCTCCAGCGTGTATTTGTGGTTCAGGTAAATATCCCCCATCACGCAGTTCTGCACATAATCCTGGAAAAGATTGGCGATTTCCGGATTGCGGGACAAAAAGTCGGTGCTTTTTGATACCAGTTCTGCGCCAAACAGCATCCCCGTTTTGCTGTAGGTGACACTGTCCGGTTGCGTGAAGATCATCTCGTAACTGGCCACCATTGCATGCCCGATACGGGTCGTCAGTGAAAGTGGCATCGCCAGTCCGACCGGTACATTATCCACCCGGTGAACTTTGACCAGGTCACTGTTATCAATAATCTGCACCGATGTGCGGACATTAACCAGCAGGCTGATAAGCACAAACACGGCCACCCAGCCCAGCAAATCCATCACGTTGTGCCGCTGTACCCACATCACGGCCACCGCGAGAACAGACAATGTGAGCGCAATTTTTTCAATGGAATCCCACGTCCTGGTTCCCATAAAGGCGGCAATGGCGTTCAGGTTATTCCGCAACCACTCACCACCGGCAATCACATAAACTTCATTCACAGCGTGCTCCCTCCGAAGTGATAGTTGTTCTGGTAACGACTGAGCATGCGGGCGGAAAGCTGCTGACGCATGTAGCTCATCTGACGATCGACAACCAGCAGCGCATCCTGCTGTACCTGCACCTGCGACTGAAACGCCGCAATCTGCCGGGTGGCATCATTCATGTTGTCGTTAATATGTTCGATAACTGCTTCGTCATAATTTCCTGTGGCCACCATCGCCCGGGCCTGCTGTATCAGCTCCTGAATGTACTGCAGCAGGATGTCGTAACCGATATAGTCCGTCAGCTGGTAAATCATACTGTTGGAAACACCGAGCATCTGCGGGTCAACCAGGTATTTGAAGACGGGGATGGTGGTACTGGAAATAAAGCCTTTTTCCTTGTCATCCAGAGGCGTGTCACTGACCGCCTTGTTCTGAATGCTGGCCAGAAGTTTAGTAATCTGAGACTTCAGTGCATTATCCCGGCTGATGGTCACCGGTGTGTCTGCCACCACTTTCAGGCATTTATCAGAATCGTTGCAGTGATAAATTTTTGCTGTGCCGCCTTCCATCATGGCCCGGATAATTGAGCGGTCAGTGGTTCTGGCTGACAAGGGTGTGATTTCGCCGTTAGGACCAAACACCAGTGAGCCGGTCAGCGTCATCACAAACTCTTTCAGCTCTTTGTTGCCGTCAAACATTCTGTTTTTGGAAAGCGCATTCCACATGATGTTGATGTTTTTGGTCACCCGCTCCTTATCCTTGTCGCTGGCTTTATCCCTGACACTGTCAGATTTCCCGCCAACGGTACATCCCTGCCGGGAAGCCGCCCAGTCAGCAAAAATATTGCTCTCACCGGCAATGTCCTGACAGACTTTCTGCTGGGACACCTGCGTCCGGGGGAAGAGCCCGCCGATAATCCCCTGTGCCGCCTGGCAGGAACTGAGGTTCATACTGTTAATGTCGCTTGCCATTTTCTGCAGGAAGTCTTTTGCGGTTTTGATTTCCGGCACCGTTGTCTGCAGGGCAAGGTCAAAAAAGTAACCGGCAGCATTGCTCATAATCTGCTTAACAAAACGCTGCAGCTGCTCGCCATTAATAAAACTGAACGAGCCGAGATAGGCGTCGATGCCGCCACATCCGGCATTGATATCCGGCAGCGTCATGGAAATCAGCTGAACATTTTTGACCTGAGTACGGGCATACAGGGAGCCACCGTAAGCATAACCGGCGGCCTGCCCCTGCCAGACGCCCGGCTGTGTGGTATTGGAGGCGAAGCCCAGCTTGTTAAAGAACTGATTCATGTCGCTGTTCACATCCGCTGACGCTGCGGGTGTGACCGTCAGTAAAGCAGCACAAAGAACCAGAAGAGGTTTAATGCGTGGCATCATTCTTGCCCTCCCTTAATGTGTTCTCCCGGCGCATACGACATTTCAGCAGGAATATCCCGATATTTCCGTCCAGTCCTGCGGCTGTAATATATTTCAGACACCGAAATCCATCCCACAATTGCCACCACAAAAAACACAACAGAAACAGAAAAGGTAAGGCACAGCGAAACGACAATTTCTACAGGGCTGGCGGGATAAAAAAGCCCCTGATGGATAAAGGGGATATTCAGGCTGACGATTATTCCCGTCGCGATGCCGGATATTCCGGCAATGAGTAACACCACCTGCTTATTTCGCACCTTTTTTCCCTCCGTACATCTGCAGAACGGTATCCATCCGCGCCATAAAACCGGCAGCATCCGTTGCCCCCTGTAAAAGCGGTAATGCCTCAAGCGTGTTGACGTTGACCAGGAAGGTGGTCGGTGTGGCCACCGGGATATTCGGGAAGAAGGTCTGCATCACGTCCGGTGGCACCGGCAATGCCTCCGGAAAGGCGGTATCCCCCTGACCATCCAGGGTGTAGGGAAAAACGGAAAAGCCGTACTGCTGTGCCAGCTGTTTCAGTACCGGGTCAAACTGGTGACAGTAAGGGCAATGCCCCTGCATAAACAGCACCACCTTCCAGTCGGCCAGGTTAACCTGCCTGCCGTTGCTGAGGCGGAACCAGCGGGGGGCTGGCTTTTCTGTCCTGGCTGACGTGCCTGCTGCCGGTTGTGCAGGCTGCGCGGCCATGCCCTGCGGATTCCAGAGTCGTTCAATTTCATCCCGGGTGGAGGCCTGCACGGCAGCGGCTGCCAGCAACAGGGTGAACAACAGTGATTTAATGAGAGACATGTCTGCCCTCCTGCTGCCCTTCCATCATGGCCTGTTGCCTGGCTTCCAGTGCCTCACGCTCTTCCCGGCTGACACGGGCAATCCATGCATCCAGCACCTGGTATGCGCCGAACAGCACAAGGATGGCCGCAATCAACTCCGCCAGAAAAAAAGCCATCCAGGGTTTGCTGTAAACAAGACGGGCGACGATATGAAACCAGACACCCAGGGAAAATACCCACATTCCCGTAATATCAAGCCGGGGTAAAGAGAATCTGCGTTTACTTATCATGTTAAACTCCGGTTATTATTTACATGAGAGTATTTATGTCTGTAATATTCGCGTTTGTGTGATATTAATCAGATCAACCTCATTATTTTGTATGGTTTTTATTACCGTTTTATATGACTTAGCCTGTCATAAGCCCCCTTATAAAAAACCACATCACTCCGGACCATACTGATGACAACATAATACAGATAAATATTCTTCTGAACCCGTCGAAGCTCGTAACGTTCGGTAATGAGCAAATAACCATTGGAACAACCATTGCTGCGCCCTGATTCATAATTGCACCACACAGAAACCAGAGACTGGCAGTCAGTACATATAAACACGCGATATTAATAACAAGGAAAACCAGTGAGCTCAGGAGAAACATTTTCCTGTCATTACGCTCAGAAAAGAAATAACCGGCAATAATGACAAATATTAACAGAACAACACCTGTAAACATTTTCAAACAATCTTCACTCATAAATCAAATCCGCGATTAAAAATTGGGTTTAAAATCTTCAGAAACGTTCAGGAATTGTTTTGCCAGGTAGTCCTGCGAAATAAAACCGTATGATAACGGGCGAACACTGCCCTGTTTCGGGTCAACCAGCATCATGGCCGGGAAATATTTCACGCCGAGGCGCTGCGCCTGCCCCTGGTCAGTCCTGGAATCCGGCAACAGCGGATTAATCACGCCATCCACGGAAACGGGAATAACACTCAGACCATAGGTATCCCTGAAGCCATTAATGACCTGCGCCAGCTGCCCGTCGATGGGGTCCTGCCCCCGGTAAAAGAACATGATGCCGTAGTGTTCAGCCAGTTTCGCAATGGCCTGTCGCTGCTGCACCTGGTCTGCCGCCAGCTGGTTCCGGACCGTGCCGTTGTAATGGCTGTACTGCAGGTTATAGTCCAGTTCGGGATGCGCCAGCATGGCTTTTTTGGCGCTCATGGTGAAAAGCCCGGCCTGCTGAGTCCAGTAATTCTGCAGCCGGAAATATTTCACAAAATTATCCACGCCGGGATACAGAATAGCTTCATACAGCGCCCGCTTTGTTGCCGTCTGCAGTGCGGCCAGTTTCTGCATAATGTCCGGCTCCTGACGGGAGGCTGCAGGTACTGGTTTATTTTCTTTTTCCTTCGGATTTATTTTCTCGTTATACCACTGCCAGCCTGCATCTTTTCCTGACGCCGGAAAAATAAAGCAGCAGAGTAACAGTGGCAGTAATGCTTTATTCATCTTCATTCCTTTCATCACTTTTTCTTTCATCAGGTTTCTGCAGGTCAGTCAGGGCAGAAAAACAAAAATACAGAATAAACAGGAGCACACCGGAGTAAAAAATAACGAAAGCAGCAGCAAGTATCTCACCTGCAGTGGTTTCTTTTACCGTATCCCACGACCAGATAATTACCGGGGAAATGACAATCGCTGTAATCAAAAGCCGGATAAGAAAATCAATAAAACGGTTCGACGTGAATATGACTTTCATCATTTTCCCCGGTTATTTTCCCTACCTTACTGTCCTGCCTGTTTCAGCTGGTCAGCAATCTGCTCTTTCACTTTCTGCGTCAGAACACCACTGTCCGGGATTTTCTGGTTATTCATCAGGTCTTCGTAGAAGTTAGTGAAATCCAGTCTGTCGAACTGAATTTTCTGCAGCTCATCAACCGTAATCCCCCGACAGTCAGGATGCTTCGCACTGCCAAAACTGATACGCAGCTGTCCGTTGCGCCCCTGCTGCTGGACTATCTGCGCCAGCTTCGAATCAAACTGACAGTAACTGCGTTTTTTCTCCAGGCAGACACCCAGCACTTTCTTCGAACAGAACTCTCCGACACTGACGGTCAGTTTGTTTGATTTTGCTTTAGCCAGGGCTTTTTCATCACTGCTGCATTTGGCCAGCCCGATATCCTGTCCCCAGCCGCTGTCCTTACAGCAGTTGCTGTATCCGGCTGCAGCCTTCTTACAAAATTTCGCCTGACCGGTGAAAGCACGGACATCCACCCCGTTCAGCGCCGCAACATCCTTACCTGCTGCGGCCAGTGCCGCCAGCTGAGAAACGGCTTCGGCAAAATCATTACTCTTCCCGCTCTGAGCCTTATCGCATTCGCCATCGAGACAGAAGACGTCTCCCCCACAGACCATCACTTTCCCGGATGTTTTTGACTCACAGGAGTACGTGGCATATTCATGCAGACAGGCACCTTCTTCGGAGTAAAAGGTGCACTGGTGTGACACCAGGGTACAGGCAGGATTGTCGGCGTAGGTCTGACAGGTTCCCTTGTCTGCTGACTGTGTGACATACGTGTCCCGGTATGCCCAGCAGCTCTGGTACATGCTGTATGACTGACCGTCTTTCACCAGCGTCCTGTTCCCGCCAGCCTCCGTACATTCTGTTTTTGTCAGTTTCCCCAGCTCCTTGCTGAACGGGCAGCTTTCAGACCAGACAACATACGGGGTGTACGAGGCTTTTTTTACCCTGACAACCAGACGCAGCTTCATTGCCGTATGACGTTTGAATTTTGTATTCCCGACCCGGACGGGGTGAGATGACGTAAAAGCAACACCGGCAGTCAGTGTTTTCTGTACTGGTGTAAATGAGGCATCTGCTGAGTATTTGGCATTCCAGCTCAGTGGGGTTCCCAGTACTGTAATTGTCATAGGTACACTCTTCTGCAGGTAAGTACGACTCCAGCTGTAATGCGCATTGACAATTTCACCGGTAACGGGAGAGGTAATGGAGACAACATACTGACCATTCACTTCACGTGCAGGTAGCTGACTCATTTCATACTCCAGCGTCCGGGTTTCCCATGTGGTACTCCCCTGCAGCTCCATACGGGCAGTTCGTGTGCAGTACTGCTCCACCTGTAAATCCCGCTCACAGGTGTAATTCGTGTATTCACTCCGGCTAATCTCCTGCGCACTGCACTGCTGCCCGGTGTTTCCCACAATGCTGTCAGCCCGGTTCACCACATCCCTGCCGGTCTGGATAAACGGTGCATCCGGTGAAAGAATGTCTTTCGGCTTGTTCATGAATGACTCTGTGATGGTTTTTCCGGTTTCACCGGTCGCCCATTCCGTGGTGCCGTCATTTTTCAGGCCGCCATCCCCGCCGGCAGTCACGCCACCGTAGTATTTTGTCTCGTCCGGATTCGCGTTATAGCCGGGGATACTCTCCTGTGGCTTAAAGCCCTGAATACTGCTGCTTCCCTGCCCTTTGATCTGGTGAGCAAAATCAGAACCGGCCCGGTAATCACTGTTGCTGTCAGCCTGTGCCATGCCGGCAACCAGAGCCAGTATCAGAGGTAAAATACGTTTCATTTCCCGGAAACTCCTTTCCCTGCCAGTAAATCATGAGCCACCTGCCGGCAGTCACCCGTGGCGGCCACTTTCTCCAGCGCCTGGCCGACCCGCAGGTTTCCCCGGATGATGTCGTATCCCTGACTGCAGAACACCACCAGTGCCGGTACACTGCGAATGCCGTACTGTGAAAACAGCGTCGGGTCGATCTGAACACCATCAGTCGCGCCGTCTTTCACCAGGGACAGCACGGCTTCAGCGGTGGTCTTCAGGTCATTGTTCACCATGCCCCGCAGTGTGGCGGGTATACCGTAGTGCCGGGTTTCGCCCAGCATTCGTTTCAGCCCCTCTTCGGGAATGGAAAACGACACAAAATACAGAGCACCCTGCCGGGGTTTCCCGTCCTGCGAAGCCTGCTGTTTACGAACCAGCTCATCCAGGAAATGGTTATCTGAACGCTGAAGGGGGTTTTCCAGCACCTGCTTCTCCGCCCAGGCTTTCAGCTGATGGTCAGGTTTTTCACGCAGTTGTCTGCTTAAATTTTCCTGCTGCTTCAGGAACTGGCGGTTTTCAGGAGTGTTCACGTTTTCTGACGCCATAACCGCCCCGTTCAGCATCATCAGCAGTGCTGCCAGAGATTTCATACTCAGCTTCATCATTCACCTCACAGGAAGACACAGTTACGTTTACGCCACATCAGGTAGCCGAAGTTTTTCTTTGTATTGGGCGGATTTTTCCCGGTTTCCCAGCGGGTCACACTGCGCCCGAACGGGTGGCACTGTCCGCTGTCCGGGTACATATTCACCATCTGGTAACGCCAGCGTTCTTTGGGCAGGATTGGGGACGGATATTCATTACAGACGGCGTTATTTTTCCCGATGGTTTCCATAATCATGCCCTGACGGTGCAGCTTGAACGCCATGCGTTCACTGACCAGCAGGGAGGACTGCAACGGACTGGACTCATTACTCACCCAGCCATTGAACGGGTACATACTGCCCTGCGAACCGGCACACCAGAACAGAACATCGAGAGGCATATTAAAGGCGCTGGCAATGGCATCTGCTGCACAGGCCCCCTGTGCTATCGGATTGGCAAAGATGACAGCTTCCGGATTGAGAATGGTGGTCAGGCTGCTGTCCGTCCAGGTGGGGTCGATTTCAGAAAGATAAGCGATATCCAGGTCACCACCTTCCAGACAGCCCAGCGATGTGATGATGTTAAGCCAGTACGTCAGCGGGTATTTGTACCAGTGAACGTGATAGAACGCCCCGTTCACCTGCTTCTCATCCTTTTTCGCCGTTCCCTGTGCCGTTTTACCAAAAGCCGGCAGGCTGAAGCCCAGGTTAACCATGCATCCCGGTGATCGGGTGACGTCCGTCAGCGCCATCGGCTCCCAGTAACCAATGGCCAGCCCGATACGCCTGAACAGCGGCGGCGGTGCCGGACAAATCTGAATGGGCATCGACGGGTTCGCCGTGTCGGGGACCTTACCCTGACTGACTTTGATACTGCCCAGCGAGAGCGGGAAAATACAGCTCCAGCAGATATCCGTGATCGGGTTTACAAAACGCCCCTCACAGGCAGAATCCGCAGACGCTGCAGGGACATGACCGGCGAGAAGGAATAACATCAGCAGCCACAGGCTTCGCTTCATTTTCTGCCCTCCTCTGCCGGAATAAATTCCACCTTCAGGAAGCGATCGCCGGGAACGGCGCTCACCCGTGCCGGGACCTGATCAATGCCGAGGCGCTGGCAGAGCACACCGTTCTGGTCAAAGTAAACACGGCTGTCCAGAGACTTCTGCATCTCCGGGATACTGCCCTGCACGAGGATAATTTTGCTCTCCAGTGTGGGCGGCGTCTGGCGTTTCATCCAGGCCACCTGCGCCGGATCATCGCCATTGATGAAATACAGCGTCTGGTTAAAAGGAACATACTGCAGCGGATTCATCACTTCACCCTGACGGGCAAACACCCGCCCTTCGTTATCCCGGATATCCGCAGCCAGTCTGACGGACGGGTCAAACAACCGGCTGCCGTATTTCTCCGTGCGTCCGATACCGGGCACGGCAGGGGGCCGCAGACTGTTGCGGATCACCCGCTCCTTAAAGGCATCCATTTTCCGGCCCATCTCACCGGACTGCTCCAGTGCCGTCAGGCGCTGCATGATCACCGTCAGCATGTCCGGCTCCTTTACCGGCCACAGATCGCCCCAGGTACCAAGATCGGCGGCGGCCACACTCTGCCCCCATATCAGCAGGGCAATCAGCCCCCGGCATCTCATGGCTCCGCCCTCATTCGCCGGGCGATATCCTGCTGGATTTCCCGGGTGATATCCGGAGCCCCCTGTACCACGGCAGGCGACACCAGAATGACCGCGTGGTGTTTCTGCTGCCATGCCTGCAGGCTGGCTTCCAGTGCCGTGTTAAAACGCGCTGAAAGGGCTTTTGACTGTGCTTCTGACAGTTGTTTCTGACTGGCGCTGTCAAAAAACGCATCCACGGTCTGTTTCATGTTGAAGGCGGCAGTCACCGGTGCGTTCAGTCTGACAATGCCGTAACTGATGGCTGCGTTCAGTAACACCATTGCCAGGCATCCCGGCACCGTCCACCACCAGTGGCTGCGTCGGGGGGCTGTAACGTCAGTCGTTTTTTGCGTTGTGGTCATGCAACACTCCTGTATTTCTCATGTTCTTCCAGCCAGGCTTCCAGCGAAGCCATCTCCGGCCCTGACTTCTTCCACGCCAGCTGCCACACTGCCTCATGAATACTCAGCCCCTCTTTACGTTTCTGCTGCACAAACTCAAAATCCGGGCCGTCAGAGCTGTACATGGCGCGGCTTAACGGGTCCACAAACAGGCGGTGCCAGGAGGAATGGTTTTCCACCTGCAGCAGGAAGGAACTGAACCACTGATCTTTGGCCGCACCGAACTTACCAATCATGTCACGCTGCAGTGGCAGGAACTGGTCCGGATACAGCTGGTTGTATTTCGCGAACTCCTTCGCACTCTGTTTGAGGATAATTTTGTAGGAGGAGTTACCCCATGCTGCACGGGCCGCACTGGAGGCCTTGTCAGAGTCAAAGTCGACGATGTTCTGGGTGATGGTGATATAGGCACCGGTATGACGGCGGGCGGTACGGTAGCCTTTCTCAATAAATTCACCGACCTTGTGATTTTTGAAGTCCAGCAGACGCCAGCCTTCATCAATGACGTTCAGTTTCTTGAGGTTACGCGGCGTGCGGTACATCCGGTTCTCAATGTAAATGATAAGGCTGAACATCACCGCAACCAGCAGGGACGGACGGTCTTCCAGTCCGCCCAGCTCCAGCACCACCATTTTCGCATCATCCCGCAGGGACGGCTCATCGGAGTTGAAATACTGGCCATAAGTGCCGTTAGCAGTGTACTGGTCAAGCAGCACAATCATTTCGTCCAGACGGCTGCGGATGGTCGGTGACTCGGCATACTGCTCGCTGTCACTGGCGTTTTTCAGGAAATCCACCACGTCATCAATACGTGCCCTGTTCTCTTTGGCCAGCCATGATGCCCTGACTGCCTGCAGCAGCAGACCTTCATGCACTTCATCCAGGTTACCGTTGGGGCTGGCCATCACCGACAGCTGGTCACGGACACGCTCCGCTGACTGGTCAATATCGGTGATGTTCGCAAACGGGTTAAAGCGCAGGGTTTCACCGTCCAGATACACCCCGCCCATGTTCTCACACAGGGACTTGTATCCATCCCCCATGTCGAACACCACGGCAAAGCCTCCGGAGTCCAGCACGCTGCGGATAAGTGGCTGTATCAGCCCGGTTTTACCGGCCCCGGAGGTGCCACAGACCGCCATGTTATAGTTGGTGTTATTCATCCCCCGGAAGAAAATATCGATAAACGCCAGCTGGTTACGGTAGGTGGGTGCCAGCAGACCTGCCGGTGTCAGGGGGTTATCCGCCACTAACGGCATCAGGTTGGCCACATTAAAGCTCTCTGCGCGCTGTACCACTCCGGCCTCTTTCAGCTGTTTAAACAACCCTTTCCCGGCCATAAAGGGCAGACAGGTCAGGAAATTGCGCATGTGGTTAAAGCGCGGTGAAATCAGCTCAAAACCGTTTTTACGGAAGCTGTTCAGGATGTCCTGCTCCACTTCCAGTGCCGTTTCATTATTGTCCTTGCAGAAGGCTGTGATGTTGAGGAAGTAGGACACGACAGAGGACTGACCGGAGCCCAGCCGCTGACGCAGTTCCCCCCACTCCTTCGCTTCTTTCTCCACGGACGGAAACCATTTGGCATAGGAGGTCTTCGACTTTTTCTCCAGGTCCATGTACTTCAGGTTGGCTTCGCTGTGGGTTTTCACCTGGTCTTCCACCACCAGAGTCAGCGTCAGGATGAACGGGCAGGAGATGGACAACTCCGGGTTCAGCAGGTTGCTGTAGTTGTCGGCCATGTTCCACAAAAAAGCGATTTCCGGGTTACGGGCCAGATGGAAATTCAGGATGCGGGCCGTACTGTTCCTGCCGCTCTCACGCAGGCCCAGCGTCAGGTAATCAGCCCGGACTTTCAGGTCAAAACTGTCCTCCACACACTGATAATTCAGATCAGAATACGGGTCCAGCTGGCGTCTTTTCGGGTACAGGGAGTCCGGGTTATGGTTAATCATCTCCCCGACAATATCGATAAAGGCCTGTGCATCCACCGTCTGTGTGGTGATACTGGCCCCCTGTAACGACGCCCGGATGATTTTCACCAGGTTTTCCATTTCCAGAATGTCGGCCCGGCTTTTTTTCTTCGAAGGAGAACAGTACGAGATAAACACCCGGTAATGGCGCAGGGTCAGGGGCAGATTCATCCCCTCCGGCAGCGGAAACTGTGTCGCTGCCGCTTTCATATAATAGGCCCGGGTAATGGCGTTAAACCGTTCAGCCTGTTCACCTGACCAGGAGAACTCACGCAGCCCGTATTCAATCCTGTCACCAACCAGCTGACTGGACATCAGATGGATACACAACGGAATACCGCGCGGCAGTTTGGTGCGCAGCATGTGATCGAGGGCCTCCACAATGGACTCATTCGCCCCATTGATGGGAATGGCTTCCAGCATAAAGCCCATCGTGGTGTCATTCATGAACAGACCGGATTCCTGGTTGTAATCACGGTACGGCAGCAGACGGCTGAACTGCGGGAAGCTCATTTCGCCCAGAACTTCATTGGCCTTTGCGGATTCGTCAGGCAGTTTCAGTGCTGTGACGAGGGAGTTAACCGCCTGAGTGACGGCCTCAAGTGGGTTATTACTCATATGAGTATTCCTTAGTGCGTTTAAAAAAGGAAAATATCAGTCTGTGGCCGTGGATATATCACGCAGTGCCATTCCTGAAACCACAGCACAAATAAGAGATGGAGGCTTTTAACAGGAAACCAGGATTAACGTTCCTTTACTGAATGAGCATCATTTAATGCCTGAAGTTGTTTTTCACGTATCTTATTTCGCTCATTTTCTCTTACCCGTTTCACCTCTGCCATTTCGTTTCTTTCTCTACACGCTGATGCAAGCTCTTTTGCCTTACCAAGACTTAAACATAGCCATAACGCCAACAAATATAAAAGCCAGAACAGATTCTAAATATATCGACTTCATTTCATTTTCCTTTGAAGCAGTAAGCACTCATTGCCCACCACCATTCAGTGTATCCATCACGTTGTTCAAAGGTTTATTTGTTTTAACTTCAATACATTCCCCTGTATTTCCAAATCCCCTGCCTCCGTGTGACTCGATTGTCCGAAGAACCTGCACGCATACGTCCGTATTTGGCATGGGTGTAATATTCCAGCTTCCGCCACCGTTAATATTTTTTATCAGCACAAGAAAAATAAAGGTATGCATTCTTTATTATCTCCGCTTGTATATTAATCACTGAATATCCCTTCAGTTAACTTATGAGGTCATAAAACACTGCAGATTCTCATTCGGATTTATTCCCTTCAGTAAACTTCCGAATAGTATCCTGTTCACGCTGACGGGTGGCAGACTCCTGCATTGCATCCACTTTCTCCTGCCAGAGACGCCGGATATCCTGTTCATCCCGACCAGTCAGTTTTTTACCGGACAACAAACGGTTAAGCAGTTCCTGTCTCGCATCCGGTACGTCTTCAGTCAGACGCATAAGCTGAAGCAGGCTCTGACGGCTGAGGACCATGAGTGATTCCGGCAGGAGAGTGAAGAAGAAAATAAAAAAGCATACCGCACCACAGCAGGCAAGGACCGCAAACAGGATTTTCAGATATATACCATCAACGCCGAACGCAGCAATAATACAGGGAATCCATGCAATACACGCACAATACGCCAGGATGTTATTTATTTGGTTATGTCTGCGATATATCTGTTGATGTTCATCCAGAATAGAATCTATTTTTTCAGCTTCTGATTTATGCATAGTGTTTTCTCTGTTTTTCCTGATACGCCTGACATTCAACACATAACGTCACACCGGGAAATATTTTCCGCCGGGCTTCCGGAATAGGATTTCCGCATGCTTCACAGAGATAAACAGGAATACCATGAGCATTTATTTTCTGGCGTATCCGGTTTATTCCTGTCATGGTCAGTTGTTCTGTCACTGAATATGCTTCATCGGCTTCATCACTCACGGAATATTCCTCCCGACATATTCTGACACGCTACCGCCCATCCCTTTTCACGCACAGGGCACTCGTTTTACAGGCAGATTTTGAATACAGAAAGCCCGCCGGCATTGCCGGCTGATATACAACTTCAGGGCCAGTTAATTAATACGTGGTTTTCCCCACGCAGACGGTTTAATAACAAAAAACACGCTGGATGGCTGATGATAAACATCCTGGTTATCAATATAAGGCGCTATCCATAATGCTGCCGTCTGCTCACCCGTTCTTAGCGGACGAGGAGGTGTTACCGGCGTAACTGAACTGACCGGAACAACCGTTTTCACTTCCCGGGCAGCGGTAAACAGCGGGCGAGGTGCCAGCAGTTTCTGCTCCGGATGTGCTGTCACCGCAGGTCTGCTGCCGGACGGAGTGGTCGCGGTGACGGTCTGCACCGGCATTGTCCGGAAGTTCCCTTCAGCCAGGCGCGGCAGTGATGCCGCAACCGGCTTTGCTTCTGAGGACCGCTCCAGTTTTTTGGCCTTCTCATTGGCCTGCTCCATCGTCATACAGGTATCGGATGTGGTGGCGTTACACTCAAATTCCGTACTGGTTCCGGCACAGCCGGAAAGTAATAAGGTCCCCAGCAGAGGAATAAAGAAAGAAATCTGTTTCATTGTCCCTCACCTTTCTCATCGCAGTTCACAAAATCCTTCTTCAAATCCCTGACCGTACAGGTTTTTACAATGTCAGGATTTTCAAAAACCGTACTCCGTGATGATTTATAAACATATGCCACAATGCGTTTCCCACCCGCATCAGGTTCTGGTGCACTGACTTCACATAACGGAGGTGTTATTCCGGACTCATACAGCACCGGATAATTTATTTTTTTGACGCTGCCATCAGAAACCAGCTTATTCATCGAAGGGTTCCTTATATTTCTGAATTCTTCATCACACCGACAGCAGTCATATTAAAATTGTCCGGCAATGACTCAGAACCGAATTTCTCCGGTGCAGGAAGTACGATTCTTGTGGCGCAGTTACTGAGAACAGCATGCATAAAATCATCTGACACGGTTTTACCCGGCACAGAGAGGGCTGTAATAACATTAATATTACGCATGTTCATTTTTATCTCCGTTGTTTCTGTTTGTTCTGTCATCAGGAAGATAAACAGGGCATTTCCTGATTTTTCCCGGCAGGGAAGCGTCTTCCGTATAAACTTCCTTCAGATGTTCATCTGCGGTTACCACCCGGATACATTTCATTTTTCCGGGTCGCACCGGATATTTCCCGGTGATCGCTGCCAGCGAGACATACATCAGTGCCAGTGTTGCCCATAATGCGGTGACCAGTTGCATCAGTGACCGGTCAGTCTCCCTGACATAATCTGCAGCATCAGCCGCGCGGTAATGGCAGATACCCTGTATTTCTGATCTGCCTGAAGAATCAGAGGAAGAAAACCAGCATTCACTGACCGGGAACTGTCCGGCAGGTGCTGTTTGTCTTACGAAGTTAATCTCCTTAACCAGTAATTTCCCCGGCGTGGTGTTGTCCTTCCATAAAACAAACAGAGCCATCAGGGCCATTGTGGCCAGTGGCAGAATGACGGTGTACTTCAGACACCAGAACAGTCCTCGCAGAACCCGGGCGACAACATACCGGGCGGCATGGCACGCCTGACGGGACGACATATTATTTGCCATCGTTGCCCCCTCCCTGGCTGCCGGACATAAACTGCTGCGGATTCAGGTTGCCCAGCTGCTTCAGCATCTGGTCAGTATTAAAGCCGTTAAGATGACTTTCAGCCGATGGCGGAACAGGAACCGGACTTTCCGGATTGTCTTCTTCCGCTCTGCTCTGCGTGCGTTCCAGCGCCATCTCTTCCACGGTTTTCAGCTGGAAGCCGTCCTGGAACACCACGGTCACTTCGTTGCCCGCACCAATCGGTATCACCGGGTGATACTGTTCGGCACGTTTGATGTAGTAGTCACTGAGCGTCTGTGCGGCTTTCGATGCGCCGCCACCGATACCCATTTTCAGGACATCACCAGCCCCGTAAGCGGCTGTGGCACCCAGCCCGACAGCCGGCTGGGAGGCGCGCTCCATTCCCTGACCAATACCGTCAACAAATCCCGCGCCCCATGCCCAGCCGAGGATTTTGCCGTTACGCATCACCACTTCGCCCTTGATACCGTTTTTACCCCGGAAGCTGACATGCCCCTTAATCGGCATATCAATAGTTTTGCCGTCCTTCAGGCAACTGATATTGCGGGTGCGTACAATGGCACGCTCACTGGACACATCCCCCCAGGCTTCCAGACCCACAAAACATCCCGTTGCGTCATACGTCTTGCTGTTCGGCATTTCCACCAGGCCGGTGATACGCAGCTGCATCGGCACCGTGGATTCATTACCGGTGACAGAGGCATTGGCATCCGCCCCTTCAATCAGCATGGCTTTCGCAAAACTTCCTGACGGAATGTACGGCAGTGATGGTCCCTGTTTTCCCTCATTACGGGTAAACACCTTACGCTGTATCCGGTTAGGCACCGGCACAGACTGGTACGTCACCTGTGGTGGTGGCGTGACACCATTCCCGGGATAAAACGCCGTCGGCGGTGGAACAGCAACGCTGCCCTGCGGCGGGAAGGATACGGGGGTGTTTCCTGGCTGTGGTTCGCCTTCCGGGCCGGGCGGTGAGGCAGGCATCTGCGGTACAGGCTCACCGGTCGCCGTGACGGGATTAGCACCCAGGGCTTTTACCTGCTCTGCCAGGGCGGCATTGTCCTGTCCCAACTTTTCAATACGACGCTGGTCATCACCGCGCTGTTTGTTCAGAACATCCAGCTCACGACGGATTTCCTCATACTGCTTCTGCATCTGCGCTGCCGTCACCTGCATCTCGGTGGTGGCATGCTGACGCACCTTGTCATCAAAGGTCGTATCCACCACACCGGTCATATCCGGCACAGGCTCCTGTTCAGCCACGGTTTCACCGTTACCGGACATGTCCACATCAGACAGATACAGTGCCCCACCAATCGCGGAGGCTGTACCGACAACCACAATCCCCAGCCACAGGTACTGCTTGCGTTTCACAATGGTATTGATACTGGCCATCAGTTGCCCTCCCCGTCACGGATGACATACACATCCATGCGCGCACCTGCCAGTAACTGGCTGGCAGGCTGGCTGAACATCACGGCACGGGTTCCCGGCTGCCAGAAGTCACTTTCCCGGATATTCAGGGCAGACAGCGTTTTATTTTCCACGGCAAAGCGGACCATCTTCAGGTGATTCCCCGTCCATACGGCATCTGCCACTGAAGACAGCCCCGCCGGGGCCTGCAGGGTTTCCTTTGTCACTGGGACCTGATACCAGCCTGCGGGTAATTTTCCGCCACGGACGGCCTGGCTGATGGTCACAAGCAGGGATTCGTAAGGCGTGGACGTTTCCCACGCACCGGCTTCTTCTCCGGTTCCGCGCAGGTCACTGACCAGCTGAATGGTACGCCCCGCGCCTTCACGGGGAACGGCCTGAATGGAAAGATTCAGACCACGTTCTGTTTCCAGAATGAACGTAAAGGGCTTTTTGTTGACGGTGGCAACCACCACACCGCCGGAGGCGGTCTGCTCATTATTGGTCAGGGCACCATCCAGACTGTTCACGGCGATAATCCGATCACCGGGAACGGTAAACAGATTCGGGCTGGTATTGCTGATGGCAATACTGGCCTGACCACCGTTCACCATTGGCACCACGGTGGGGGCCAGCGTACCGTTTGCGGCCATCACGCTGCAGGAAAAAAACAGGCTGCCGAATATTATTGCCGTATTATTTTTTCTCATCGTCTGTTTCCCCGAAATTATCCAGCCAGGTCACCCCGTTTTCCCGCTTCAGAATAAGGATGTAATGTTTGATATCAGTGAAAGGTTTTGAATCACCAATCCAGGTTTTAAGCACACCTCGAATTTCCACACGGCCATACTGAGGCCAGACACGAACACTGGTCTGGAAAAAGGCTGAGTTCACGTTATCGTTTTTAATACGCTTCGCTTCTTCAGCCAGAATAACTTTCATCTGGTTCTGTGCGCCCGGGCGGATATATTGCAGAAGCGCCTGATGTGAGGCATCGACGGTTTCTGATGAAACATTCAGACGGAGGGCAATAAATGACAGCGCCATCTGCTGTAAATAAGAGGCGTCGGCACTGTTCTGTGACACGGCAAAGGGGGCATTAAATGCCATTGGCGTCACGGCAGTGCGTTGCTCATTCTGAAGACGGTAGTTATTCATCCCCTGAATGACGTTAACAGAGAGGCTGAGAACAATAAGCACTGACATAAATATAAAGGCGATGGCCATTACACGACTGGTACTTAAACGGGCACCGTGTTCCATATAACAATCCTGGTATCAGTTCTATTTAATCCACTGCCGGAAACACGAATCGGGAACATTATGAAAAATACCGCGCAGCAGGGCTGTTGGCATATACCAGTAAATCAGGTCACGTAACCAGGAACTGCCCCGCCCTTTTTTCAGTTTTTTAATCCCGAAATAAACCAGAACCGCTGCACCAATACCGAACAGATATTTCGATGTTGTGATACCCCAGCCAATACAGATTGCTGCGGGGATCAGTTCATCCAGTGGCAGGCCAAACCAGCGGCTCTGGTTGGTCAGTGTTTCCGGGAAACGATATTTCTTAAGTTTATTCTCGTCTCCCGACATCGTTTTATTTCCTGTCAGAGGCCAACGACGGCCATACCCACAGCAATAAATACAGAGATGATGGCAAAACCGGCCAGGAACTTGACGTTTTTGGTCATCATGTACATGACAGCACCGACCAGAACTTCAGCCAGAACAACCCATTTAACAACACTGGAGTCCTTACCGAAGGTCGCCTTAACCGTGGTGTTACCGCTTGCCATCAGGTCCTGACCACTGCTGCCGGCGGCCATCGCCAGCTGCGGGAAGAACATCATCAGAACAGCAGCCGGGATCACTGCGCGAGCCAGGCGAAGCATATTCAGACGAGTGAATTTGGAAAAAAACGACTTCTTTTTGACGGGCGCAGAAGCACCCTGAACACTTAAAACAGCATTCATAAGTTACCTCAATTTCGGATAAATGAATAAAACTAGAGTGTATTAAATGTTATATCTTCCTCTTTATCTGCCTCCCTGAATATCTCCGAGTTATAAAAATCAGGAAACTTGATCAAATGATCAATAACTCTGTCTGCAGCCTCATCTGTTTTACACCATCCACTACGATTTTTGGCTGCAATAAGTAGCTGGTTAGTTTCATCATCCAGACGCATTGTCAGATACTTAACCAGCGACTTACCATAGATATTCCCTGCCCTGTTAAACTTTGGATAGCGGTGAAGATGATCTTTAAGTCTTATTACTGCCTCAAACGATCGACTTCTTCCGCTTCTGTTACTTGCCTCAATTAATAGACTTTCCACATCTACAGGTAATTTTAGTTTTACCATCTTACCTGTTGCAGAACGTGTACCAAATCTTTTCAATAACACCTCCCGCTGTTTATCTTCTGGTTACCACTTATGTTTGCAGAATAATCAGAAAAGGTAAATAGACGGAAAGTCTATATTTTATTAACACCTTATTAACGCGTATTTATGATACACATAGCTTTCTCGTATAAATAATAAATAAACTTTTTATTGTAGAGTAAGATAATTAACTCATCTTTATTAGAAACAGAGAAGTAGTCGCATATCAGAGATGCGTGTTTCTTTGATGTGGAGATGGATATATTTAATATTCTTGCTATAGCATTATGACTGATTCCGGTGCTATATAAGTAAAAGACATCATTTACATATGATGATACAGAAGAATCATCACTCATTCTTCTGATTATATTTCTGATATCATCACTGACAATCGTTTTTTGATTATAACTGTCTTTATGACGAACATGAGCAGCATCATAAAATTGCCACAGAATAATATTTCTGTGTCCATTAAGAAATGACTGGACAGATATTGTCCAGAATCTGTTCTGAATAAAAACATCCTCTACAAGATTAAGATGCGTATGCTCATTCCTATATGCTTCCATCTCTGTGACAGAGATCAATTCACAAAAATCTCTCTGCGACAGAAGCCATTTTTCAGCACTTTGATCTTGTGTAAGAAATGACTCATGAAACAGCGTATTGCAAAAAATAAATTTTCCAGTTTCGTCCCTGATACAGGCTGGATTTGGATAATCCTGAATAACTGCCGTCAGATTTTCCAGCAGATCTATTTGACGAGCATGTTTTTGTTGAATACGATCCATCGGATACATAGGAACCTCCTCACAAAGGATTCTATGGACAGTCGATGCAGGGAGTTCACGTCTCCCTGCATCGGCGATTTTCAATTTCAAATTTTAACGTGGCATTAACCACGTAATTAATATACTAATTATCTTTCGTACTGTCACCTTTTTAAATCATAAAAACTCTGATATTTGAACGAAGTCAAATTTATTTTATTCATCATCATTTTTTGGAAAAAATCGTTCCATCTCAGATGATACCTTCTCCCTGATATCTTCAACCATATTGGCATATTCAAACTTTGGATTTCCGGAGACATGAGGACTGAGAGACTCAATACCCAAAATTTTCGCTACTGATGATTGTGTTTTTACAACGCATTCAAGAAGCAATTTATTAAACTCAGTCTGATTAAATGCAGACTCTTTACGCTCCATCTGAGCCTCATGTACACGAAGCCCCAGTTCAAGAAGCATTGAAGCTGTTGCTGAAAAACTGACATCTTTTTCCCTTGCCCCTTCCTGTCGACGCTTCTCAATAATCGCATTTATTTTTTCATAGGCATCATTGCTGATATACAGGTTCACCTTAGCCATTAGAGATTACCTTTTTTGAACATAAAATAAAGTTAATTTCGAAACACTAAAATTCATAATGCAAACAGGGACGCACCGCTAGCAGCGCCCCTAGCGGTATCCTATAAAAAAACACACCGCGCCGCTAGCAGCCCCCCCTAATATAAAATAATGTTTTTTATAAAAATAGTCAGTACCACCCCTACAAAACGGTGTCGGCGCGTTGTTGTAGCCGCGCCGATACCGCTTTTTTAAATATCATAAAGAGAGTAAGAGAAACTAATTTTTCATAACACTCTATTTATAAAGAAAAATCAGCAAAAACTTGTTTTTGCGTGGGGTGTGGTGCTTTTGGTGGTGAGAACCACCAACCTGTTGAGCCTTTTTGTGGAGTGAGTTAAATTATTTACGGATAAAGTCACCAGAGGTGGAAAAATGAAAAAATGGATGTTAGCCATCTGCCTGATGTTTATAAATGAGATCTGTCTGGCCACTGATTGCTTTGATCTTGCAGGCAGGGATTACAAAATAGATCCTGATTTACTGAGAGCAATATCATGGCAAGAATCCCGTTACCGGGTTAATGCCATCGGTATTAATCCGGTAACGGGATATGGCAGCGGACTGATGCAGGTAGATTCCCAGCATTTTAACGAACTGGCCCGCTACGGAATTAAGCCGGAACATATGACAACAGATCCCTGCATGAACATTTATACCGGTGCTTATTATCTGGCAATAGCATTTAAAAAATGGGGCGTCACCTGGGAGGCCGTTGGTGCATACAATGCCGGATTCAGGAAAACCGAACGCCAGAACCAGAGGCGTCTTGCCTACGCATCAGATGTTTACCGGATTTATACCGGGATAAAAAGCAGTAAAGGTATCCGGGTTCCGACCACGAAGAAATCACTTTCCCAAATGAACAGTGTGCAGAACAATTAATATTGTATACATTGTCAAATACCGGTTATGCCGCGACAGCGGCATGGAAGGCCACACACAAAAATATCATATGAGTGATAATGCTGACTGGCCGAAGCCCCGCAAAGCGGGAACCCATATTATATATATCCGGTAACTGCGTAGCCTCCTGCCAGACCATTTTTCGCGGGCACAATATTTACAGACTACCGAAAAGCCAGTTGATGAAATTGAGGCATATCAGACGACATAGCAATGCCGAAGGATGACAATATAAGTAAAGCCCCGAAAATTTTTCGGGGCTTTACCTATATTATCACGACTTCCACTCCCTGAACTGTTCGGCAATCATCCATAATGCTTTGTTGATTCTTATATCACCATCAATACCTGTAATGGCTCTTGTCCTGGTATTTTTCCCGGAGGCACTTCGCCCCGATAATCCACCTTTTATCATATTCTCCTGAACCCGCTGCCAGGTTGTCCAGAGATCGTTCTGTTTATCCTCCCGACGACGGGGAGTAATTATCTGTTCAGGCGTCACCGGCGTTTTATTTTCATCTTCATACCTGACCATCAGTGCAGCTCTGCCAAATAAATGTTGCTCGTCACTGTTAAGATGAATTTCTTTCATCGCCTCCATATTATCAGTGACCTTATCAAAGACACCGAGCACTTCATACGCTCCCTCGATAACCTGCCCGACAATATCACCTTTATGTGGAACGCGGATTTCGCCAAAATTATTTCCGCACACCAGGCCATTTGTGCAGACAAAACGAAAAATTCCGGGGATCATCTGATAACTGGATGAACCATCATGTGAATTAAGCAGGATAATTTCAGGAACTTCCTGCCCGTTAATATGCCCTTCCCTGCGAAGACGTAACATATGTTTACTGTATTCGCGACGTCCCAAATCACGAACCCGACTCTGACAGGCAAAGAATGGCTGGAAACCTTCATCACGTAACTTATTGATGATATTGATTGTTGGAATATACGTATAACGTTCACTCCGGGACTCATGTTTATCACCGGAAAACACCGAAGGCACAAACTGCATTAATTCATCATCCGTTAAAGGACGTTCACGGCGGATGGAATTATACCGACCAAAACGGGAAGCTAATCGCATAACAGCTACTCCTTTATGAAAGAATAAATTTAATAAAAAATTTTTCCGCTTAATATCATCCCTCCCGATCTCCATTAACAAGATTGCAACAATCAGGAGGGATATTCATCACATCCGGTCAGCAGATAGCCCGGATATCGAGGCCGGTACGCTTAATCTGACGCAGGAACTGTTTGAAGTGATCGGCTTCCGCAATGTTGATATGGCGGAACTGCGTATCCACACCCCGGCTGAGCGCATAGCTATAGCTGAAGGCCATCTTTTCCGGGTGGCTTTTGCGATATTTTTTCAGCTCAGTCAGGCTGCTGAATTCCAGGACGTCCCACTCTTCCCCGGTGTATTTTTTCTTCCCGGCAACAAGAAGCGTGTACGACGCGATGTTAACGTGGATATTTCGGGTACTCATCCTGCTTTCTCCTCTCTCTGGTTTTCAGCCCCCATCATCTGTTGAGTTTCGGGAGCCGCGGTTTTGACGTTTTGCGGGGACCTGCCGTTTGTTCCCTCCGGTATTCACCATCACCTGTTTGAGAACCTTCGCCGCAAGGGGCATCACTGCCACGGCCTGACGCACCTGTCCTGGGCAGAACGCAAAATTTTTTACCGGGTTTTGGGTAAAAAATTTTGTGGGCTGTTCATTTACCCTGGACAGTCAGTGCGGCAGGTTGTGGCTGTCTCAGCCCCCGGCGACAGGGACTCATACGGGTGTGTGGCACTTGGCAGGCAATGAGCAGGGACCCGCCGCAACGACGTGAAGCGCGGTTTGCGAAACGGCGTTGCTCCTTACATTCCGGCGCCTTTTGCCGGGATGCCGGGAGCGCAGGCCACGGCGCGACAGAGGCGGCGCGACCGGAACGGTCGCTGCAAGCCCGGGGTTTCGCGTCAGGGATGGAAGCCCGCCAGGGCGGAGACAGCTCCGCTGGCTCCGTTCACGACAGCCCGCCCCGCCAGGGGGACGCCCGGAAAAGGCATAAGCAGGAGAACAACAAAACAGACAATAATCAGGGCAGCAGTAATCAGAGTCAGAACAGGAGGAAAAAGAGAATAATCAAAGGGAAGGTGATGTGATTTCTGACAGGTCATAAACAGAGAAGGCGGGGGAAAAGAACGGGCGCCGCAGGCGCACGTTCATCCCCGTTCCCGGAGGGAAACGGCCTTCCTGGCAGTCTGGTTGTTCATGCCCGCACAATGCCAGCAAGGAGAAAGGGGCCACCGGCGAACCAGCAGCCCCTTTATAAAGGCGCTTCAGTGCAGTCAGACCAGCATCAGCCCTGAAAAGGCGGGCCTGCGCCCGCCTCCAGGTTGCTACTTACCGCTGGATTCGTAAGCCAAACTTGCCGTAACCTCCCTGTATCCGTCCTTCAGCCGGACTTCGCACAGACGATTCCGGGTCAGGAGTGTGAATATTAACAACGTGCAGCACACGATTAATACGCACCAGATAAGGGCGTTTCCCGGTAGTTTCATGGTTTACTCCTCCTTGCATTAAGCACGGTAAGAGGCCATACTGTTGTTGATCAGACATACAGGGGGCCTCGTGGGTTAATGAAAAATTAACTACGGGGCTTTCTGCCTTCTGCCACACAACACGGTAACAAACCACCTTCACGTCATGAGGCAGAAAGCCTCAAGCGCCGGGCACATCATAGCTCATATCCCTGCACGCTGACCACACTCACTTTCCCTGAAAATAATCTGGTCGTTCAACCAGTTCACGGGTAATCCGTGTGATTATTGCCGCATCACGCTGCCTCCCGGAGTTTGTTCGGCACCATCCACCGCTCCATCTCACGGACAGCATGACCGGCCTCTCTGGCTGCCAGACTGGCTTCCGCGATAACCTGCCAGAATGGCATATCCTGCCACTGCCAGCGTTCCATTCCGGCCAGTGACGGAAAACGCTCGCCCCACTGCCAGAACAGGGGTTCCAGATCATGCTCTGCCACCCGGTCACTCCAGCGTGCATGCCAGCTTCCGACTGTTTCCGGTGAATGAAATGCCAGTTCGATTTCAGCCTGAGCAACCAGCACCTGGTACGCACGGGCTTTCTGCTCTGCCTCCCTCGCTTGCTGGCGGCTGTACTTCTGCATGACCAGCGCGGATTTATGGCGACTGCGTTCCCTGACACGAAACCGCACCGACGGGAACAAGCGTTCTGCTGCATCGCCGGGAAGGGGAAGGAGGCAGACCTCGCCCTGTGTTTCAATCAGCACATCGATGGCACACAGCCACTGAAGACGGTTGCCGTGCAGTTCTTCTGCGGTCAGGGACGGCATGAAAAATCGCAGGTCAGACAGCGAAATCCGGCGGCTTCCGTTCAGACAGCGGAAAAATGCTCCCGCATACGGATATTCCGCCAGCGTGTTTCCCTGATGGCGGCGTTTTTCCGTCTCCGCCACCGCCCGCCATGCGGCCTGTTGCTCTGTGCTGAGGGGAACCAGTGCCCGTGAACGTGCGTTCATACCTGACCTCCTTCCGCCATCAGGATATGGATGATGTCGTTAACGCTGTACCCCTGCGCATCCAGTGACGCCGCCAGTGCCAGTGAATGGCTGACTGCTTCCGGTGCAAACCGCCGCTGTACCTGAACCACCGCAAACGGCTCACCACCGGCATTCACCAGAACCAGCACCCAGACCTGGGAGACATCACCCGGTGAACATAACGCCAGGTGAAAACGTTCGTGGGCAGGCGTGAAACGGACCTGGACGGGGAAAAAGCCGCCGAACTCGCTGCCGTACTCGCCATTCATCGTCCAGTTGTCCGGCGCATCCAGTTCCCGCATCACGGCGTGTGTCAGCTCACGGCGTTCATCACTTCCGGCAGCCCTGATATCTTCATATTCCTGTGCGTTCATGGTCTGTAATACATTCAGGGTCAGTTCAGTTTTCATCACGGTATCTCCCTTGCTGCTGCCCCGTCTCCGGCGGGGCGGTGTGGTTGTTCATCAGGCGGCATCAGCCAGGTTATCGGTGCGTTCAGTGGTATCCGTCTGTGGATGTGGTGCACACATCCAGCCAGGCACCCAGCGGTTGTCTTTCATATGGTGCTCTGCATGTTCAGCCGCATCACCTTTCTTCATCTTCTCTGCATCCCGTGCGGCACCGGACAGTCCGGCATCATTCAGAGCTGCGATAATCTGCGGCTTTTTCAGGTGTCCGAAGAAGTTTGCTTTTGTCGGCTGCCACCAGTCACGCATGTGAAAACCGATGGCGCTCTCCAGCGTGTCCAGCGGGCTGCGTGACGTGTGACCACACTCGCGGGTCTGAACGCCGTGGATGCTGCACGCGGTGCAGAAACTGAGCAGGGATAACAGCACCTCCTGACTGAGTGACAGGAACGTCGTCATGTCCCGTGACCATCCCTCCGGTAACAGGGCCGCAAGACGGGCTTTTTCTGCCATCATCGCCATGAACGCGGCACCTTCCTTCCCTGACGGCGCATCGCTGGTCAGCGAATAATGTTTACATTCCAGGCTGATTTGTGCTGGTTTACTGTACGCTCCGCTGCCAAACACATTCAGGCAGAGCGTCCATGCCAGCAGTGCCAGGGATTTGTCCGGTTGCTGCATGAGTGCCGCCTGGACTGCCAGCGTGCGTTCGGAAGACATTTTCGTCAGCAGTGGCAGACTGATTTCCTCCACTGATGCTTTCTCCTGCACCTGTTCCGTGCGGTCAGCGTCGTCAGCCGCGTCATCCTCGCTGCGCAACTGCACACCACGCTGGACACACACATTACCGTAACGCCAGGACACCACCACACCGCTTCCGGTACGCATCTCCGGCGTCCACGCTCTGACCTTCGCCATGCAGCGCATCAGCTTCATTTCTGCTTCCAGCAGGTCGGATTCCTCACACTGGTTTTCCAGCGCGTCGTAACGCGTCATCAGTTCGTTCAGGCGTTCTTCTTCCGCCTCCGTCAGCACCGCGTCCGGCTCCGGCAGACAGCGGTATGTTCCGGCATCCTCACGGCACTCACCGACAGGCTCCATGCGTCCGGCGCACCATTCCCAGCCTTCGGCTTCCCGAAGGTGTTCAGCGACAGCCTGGAGTTTTTCCAGCAGGGCAGCATCGAGCGCCACGCGGTCGACATAACCGTCCCCGTCATCGCTGAACAAATCAGTACGCAGTTCGTCAGGTGAGAAAGCATCAGCCCCCACGAAGCGGAATTTACTGTTCCCCGCCACCGCCACTTCACTTTCCGTAATCAGATTGCGGATAACCCGCACATCCGGTTTTCCGCCCCATCCCGACTGACAGGCGGCTTCAAACACCTGTACCTGACGCGCGGTGTCGTTCTCCAGCGCCAGCGCCTGACAGTGTTCGGTAGTGATGCGGTCTTCTGCCAGCGCATCGAGGATGACAGGCGCAAGGTCAGCCAGTTTCAGCATTCGCTGGACATAGCGGGGTGAATAGCCCAGCAAATCACCGATTTGTGCAGGTGTTTTGCCTTCCTGCGCCATTGCGCGGAATCCGGCAATCTGTTCAGCAGGGTGCATATCCCGACGATGACCGTTTTCAGTCATTGATGCCGCCGTCGCCAGCTCCTGCGGAATGACCTTCACACGGACAGGCCAGTCAGCCGGAATGATGCCACGCTCTGCCAGCATGTTGAGTGCAGCCAGTCGGCGACCACCTGCGGCGACACCGTAACGGTCACCAGGCAGGGTATGCACGACCAGATTCTGCAACAGGCCAACGCCCTTAATGGACTCCGCCAGTTCGCTGACAGACTCCGCAGAATACGGCACCGTGCGCACATTCAGTGGTGATTTAATCAGTGAGGCCAGCGGCACGCTCACTTCCGCCGTCTGCGCCAGCAGGGCAGACAGGGCAGTCTCCTGCTCTTTTGACGGTTTACGGCTGGATTTACGCTCCGTTTTTGTCTTAGACTCTGTAACCGACATATATTTCTCCTTTGACCGGGATGGTTGTATGTCTGCCGGACGCATTCCCGTCCGGCACCTCTCTTACTTAAGAATGCCGAAATCACGGATGGCATGGTTCATCCAGTACCCGGCACCGTCCTCAAAATTCCAGGTACGCCAGACCATTGCACCGTTATTACGGACAACCAGGCGAAACTGTTCGCCGTGGTCATCCTCGATAAAGACGTTCCGGTACTGTGCGGCAACAGCTTCGGCATGTTTGCGGGTAAAAGGACCGTCAGGCAGCCCCTGAAGTATTCTGAAATATTCGCTCATCCTCATCTCTCCGGTGATGCCCCGCACAGGACGGAGCGGTTGTCACAGTCAGTCGTTCAGAACGGGTATCATCTGAAAACCCGTAATCGTCACTCTCCGGCGGTTGCGGCTGCGACTCCGGCTGCGTGGCCTTACGTCCACGGCCTTTCGTTTTTGCGCCTCCTTTTTTCGTACCGGCCTCCGCCTGTGGTTCCGGCTGAGACTGACCGCTGAACTGTTGCCCCTCTTCCGGCTGAGTCTGAGCACCTGCGACACGTCCCAGCATCTGCATGGTGCCCGTGGTCTTAACAAGAATTTCGGTGACGTAACGGGTGATACCGTTATCCTCCCAGCTACGGGTGCGAAGCTGACCTTCGATGTAGACCTGCGCGCCCTTGCGCAGATATTCACCTGCCACTTCCGCGAGCTTGCCGAACAGCACCACACGATGCCATTCTGTCTGCTCCCGCATCTCCCCCGTCTGTTTGTCACGCCAGCTTTCTGATGTGGCCACCTGCAGGTTTGCCACTGCGCCCCCGTTGGGGATGTAACGGACTTCCGGATCTTTTCCCAGGCGTCCTACGAGAATGACCTTGTTAATGCCACGAACTGCCATGATGTGTCTCCTTCTGTTGATGTTTTCAGCCCCATCATCTTTTGAGTTTCGGGAGCCGCGGTTTTGACGTTTTGCGGGGACCTGCCTTTTGTTCCCTCCGGTATTCACCATCACCTTTTTGAAAACCTTCGCCGCAAGGGGCATCACTGCCACGGCAGGAAACGACTGTCCGGGGGCAGACCGCAAAAGTTTTTGCCTGCTTTTGGGCAAAAAGTTTTGCGGGATGTGCATTTCACCCCTGGACTGGCGGAGACGGTTGTGGCTGTCTTTGCCCCCGGCGACAGGGGCTTAAACAGGTGAATGGCACCGGACATAACAACGGGCAGGGACCCGCCGCAACGACGTGAAGCGCGGTTTGCGAAACGGCGTTGCTCCTTACATTCCGGCGCCTTTTGCCGGGATGCCGGGAGCGCAGGCCACGGCGCGACAGAGGCGGCGCGACCGGAACGGTCGCTGCAAGCCCGGGGTTTCGCGTCAGGGATGGAAGCCCGCCAGGGCGGAGACAGCTCCGCTGGCTCCGTTCACGACAGCCCGCCCCGCCAGGGGGACGCCCGGAAAAGGCACAGGCAGAAGAAGAACAAGACAGACAGTAATCAGAGCAGCAGAAAAAAGAAAAACAGTAGCAGTAGCAGGAACATCATCAGTAACAGACAAATGACAGATCTGAAAAGACAGAAGCCCACAGCAGAATTTCCGCGTAATGAAAGGGGCGGCGCGTGAGCGCGGCCCCTTTCAGCGCCACCGGCGCGCGGTCTTTTCCCGGCGCGGGCAGACGAGCATTTATCCTCCCGCCTGCCCGGAGTCTTCAGGCACGCAGACGAATAATCATCGTCGGGACATCGGTATAAGCAAATGTGCCGCGCGGCAGCTCCTCGCGGACGTCAGAAAACGGTAACAGCTTCTCCTGCTGGCGTGGCCCGTTGAGACAGACGGCGACCAGCACGCCACCCGGACGCAACAGGGAAAAGGCCCGCAGGATATGCCGGATATCCTGCCCGTGGCTGAACGGCGGATTCATGATAACCCGGCTGTAATACTGCACCGGCTGCCATTCCATGAAGTCGCCACACTGAACCCTGACACCGTTAAAATTTTCCCGCAGATACCGGACCAGCCCGCTGTTGATTTCCACCGCATCACACATGGCTACCGGCGCGGTATCCCTAATCGCCCGCAGTATGGCCCCGGTGCCGGCAGAGGGTTCCAGAATGTGATCACGGTTGCTGATCCCCGCCAGCGTCACCAGGCGATCACAGACCGGGGCAGGAGTCACAAAAAGCTGAGATTCAGCCCGGATTTCAGCAACCGGCGCGGCGTTATCCAGCCTTGCGCGCATCAGCCGGATACGTTCTCTTAACTGACTGTACATGTCATTATCTCCGTCATCCCCCGGGGATTTTCCCGGGAGGATATACCTTATTTCTGTGGGATTTCCGTAATCTTCATGTCGGTGATATACACATTCACCAGGCGGAAATTATTGTCCATTGTGCGGCGGTAACGATATGCCCCGTGGTCTTCTGCCTCTGCCACACTGCGCACGGCCTTACAGTCCCGGGGCAGGGCAGCCCACTGTGCCTTTGTCATTTCCCGGAAACCTTCTCCCGGATAGTTGACAACAGGCGGACGCTTAGCGGCCTGACTGGCGACGGCAGCCTCTTCTGCCGATGGTGCTTTGTAGTCCGTAATGCGATCGGGCGTCACTTTCATCGTGCCACTGTACCCGAGAAAACTGTAATTCGGCGTTGTGACTGAACTCACCGTCCCGTTGCTTTTGTTCACGCGGATGATGGTCAGCCACTCGCCCCGGCTGAAAACCTGTCCGCCCGGCTCAAAATCCTGTGTCCGGGTAACCACGCCGCCGCTTTCGTCCAGCATGGCACGCTCATAGATCAGGCGGTTCTGATAGTGGTTAACCCAGCGTTGCTGATGCTGAATCTGCCGTTTATGACAGCGGATCGCAATTTCGCGGGCCTGCTCCGTGGTGATGATGTCATCATCCAGGGCCGACCATAACGATCGACTTCCTTCATACTGGCTTTTTTCTGCCGGGCGCGGATACGTATCCAGCGGGAAACAGGCACTGATACGGTCATGACTACTGATGAGTTTTGCCATATTCAGATCCAGCGATTCAGCCCGCCATATCGTCAGATATTTCTGCGACTGCGCGATGGTCTTTTCAGCCTTGCGCAAATCAGCTTCGATTTTTTTGATACGACGCCAGCGAACGTCCGGACGTTCTTTATACTTCGCGTGAAGCAGTGCCGACCGCGCCCGCTCTTCCCAGTATTCCGCACGTTCAACGAGCATCACGGCACGTTTCATGCCGTTTTCAATACGCTGCGCATCACGACGGGCGCGGCGTTCGCTGTGATGCCCCACAAGAATGGGCTGACCGGGCGGGATCATCGCGGCCAGTCTTTCCACTTCATCAAGTGCCTGTGCGGATTCACTGGCCCGCTTTCCGCTGTATCCGGTAAACCGCTCCGCCCGTGCTTCCTGACGTTCAGCGAGCGTGCTGTCTTCATCCTCAATCTCTCCGGCAAGTGAGAGGAGCACGTCTTCCCGGCCCGGTGTCCAGGCTGGAGCCACAAACAGCGCCTGTTTTGGTGCCCAGCGAAAACCGGCATCATGCACTTTTTTATACGTCTCCGGGTCAAGACGTGACGCAGCATACAGGCGCAGTTTGTTGTCATCCGGTGAGTAGGTCGCGCGGTACATCTGCACAGGGCTGGCGGCTTCCGGGGCGGTCATGGTGATTGCTGCTAATGTCATAAAATGTTCTCCTTCCGTCTGTTGCCGCCCCTCGCGGGGCGGCTCACCTCATCAGTTAAAAGCGCGTTTCAGTTCAAGTGTGCGGAGCACCTGCCCGAAAGCCGTGTTTTTCATGGCGGGGATGTGTACACCACGTCCCCGGTGAAAACTCCGGGCTATGTGTCGCCCGAATGCTTTCAGCACGGGGTCAATTTCCGGCGCGGGGATGTCTTCGCGTCTGAAACGGGGATGACGGCGGGGCTTTACAGCCGCTGCGGAAGGTGAAACAATACTTACTGTCATAAATGAAACTCCTTATGACACAGGTTAGTGAAGCCGTGAAAATCGATTGCGGCGATTTCTACGGCGTGGATTAAGCAGGTCCCTGACCTGCTTTTTTCATATCTGCATCTGACGCTTTCCGGTGTTTTCCTCCTTCTGTTCCTGCGTTCTCATTACCTGCCAGCCGGATGACTGACAGAACAAATAAATGCGTATTGCCGGAGCCTGAAATAAATCCTGATTTTTAAAGAACATCACCCGTTGAGTTTCGGGAGCCGCGGTTTTGACGTTTCGCGGGAACCTGCTGCTGTATTCCCTGTGGTATGAACTTCACCCGTTTGAGAACCTTCGCCGCAAGGGGCATCACTGCCACGGCCTGACGCACCTGTCCTGGGCAGAACGCAAAATTTTTTACCGGGTTTTGGGTAAAAAATTTTGTGGGCTGTTCATTTACCCTGGACAGTCAGTGCGGCAGGTTGTGGCTGTCTCAGCCCCCGGCGACAGGGACTCATACGGGTGTGTGGCACTTGGCAGGCAATGAGCAGGGACCCGCCGCAACGACGTGAAGCGCGGTTTGCGAAACGGCGTTGCTCCTTACATTCCGGCGCCTTTTGCCGGGATGCCGGGAGCGCAGGCCACGGCGCGACAGAGGCGGCGCGACCGGAACGGTCGCTGCAAGCCCGGGGTTTCGCGTCAGGGATGGAAGCCCGCCAGGGCGGAGACAGCTCCGCTGGCTCCGTTCACGACAGCCCGCCCCGCCAGGGGGACGCCCGGAAAAGCCATAAACAGGAGAGGAACGGAAAGAAGAGGAAGAGGAAAAAGAAGAAGAACAATAACAAACACGGTAACCACAGAAAAATAACATCAGAAAAAACATTCCGGACACATCACTAACGGGAAGGGTAACGGGCGACGCGTCAGCGTGGCCCGCTTCCCTTCCGGCAGGCGTCAGCCTGCCAGGGGGGTTCGCGCGGGCTGACAGGCGGCCTCCACCGCCTGCCCTGTATCACCTGTTTCAGCTGCCCTGAAGGATATAGTGACCACCGAGGAAAACCGCCTGCTGATTCGTCACAAAATCGCAGATTTCATCAACAATCTGCGCGGTGGTGAGCGGTTTCTGCCCCATCTCACGACGCCGCGCATTAATCACGGTTTTGTAATTACGCAGAATTTCGCGGGTTTCCGTGCTGATATTCATTACCCGTTCTCCCCGTCCAGCGCCTGACGCATCACCCGCATAATCTCACGTTCTTCCCTGACAAATGCGTCACCGTCGCCCCCGTTCTCGCTCCCGACAGCATGGAGGCGATAAATTTCACTACCAGCCATCACCATCACTTTTTCCAGCAGCACCGCAGGGACTGTTACAAGGCGGTTTACGCGCTTTTCCTCCATCAGTTCATTGACAATATCGGAAACAACTCTGTCACATGCGCCATATACAAAAGCATCGTCCAGCCGCTGCATGACGGTTTCCAGCTCATCGTCTGACAGGTTCCAGTCCTGAGCCATATGGCGCACATTCCCACGGGTCAGCACCACGGCAAAAACGCATTCACTGTCCGGCACGTCTGTATCCAGTACATCGCGGATAATTTCTTTAACAGTACATGTTCTCGTCTCCTTTACAGGGGCGGCATTGCCGCCCCGTCCGTTAATCAGTCCAGCGCCGCGTAAATCGCGTTACATTCGGGGTGAAATTCGATGTGGCTCCACAACTGCGCATCACGCATCCGGTACAGGTGTGTCAGCCCTGCGTTACCGCTGTCGTGGTACAGCCACAACTGGCGGTTAATCACAAGGGAAGTCAGAATGATGCCTGCGGCATCGGCACTGACCGTGCGGTCAAACCAGTTTTCACCGTTAACCAGATGAAAACGGTCGCCATCCGGCATCATGTAACCGCCACCGTCCGGCAGGCGGATGAAGTGCCAGAAGCCTCCCTGATATTCCGGCATCATTTTTTGCGCCAGCGCGTACACATATGCTTCGGCATACAGAAAATCGTTGCCAAACAGGTAAGGCAGAAAAGACAGACGGTCGCACTCTTCAACATTCAGAGTGACAGGTTTCGCATACTGCATGGGATTTCCTCCGTTGTTCACATATTCCGCGACACCGGGCTGTGCCGTGCCTCCATAAAAGCCGGGCGATAAGGCGGGGATGCAAAGGGCGCAAGGGAAGCCGCAGCCTGACACACACGGCTGGCGGGAGTTGGAGGGTGAGACCGCGAAATCTGAGCGGGTAAACGACCGGAAAATCACGGCAGACGGGAAGGAGGGACCGGGTGACCGCAGCGGCGAAGCGTATCCTTATATCTTGAAGATGGCATAAACTGAATCTGTAGGTCTGGCAAAGCTCATGCAGCACGTGCGAACCCGAGGGTATTAAGCCCGCATGCAAGCGTCCCGCGCATGAGCTGAGTCACTCATCACAAATCCGTACAGTTGATTGAAACCAAATTCGTATCGTAAGGAAGGGTCATATGAGTCAACCAAATCTGCAATGCATGGGTATTGATGTTGCCAAACTATCGCTGGACATCGCCACCACCGACACGATTGAGCCATTCACTGTGGGTAACGATGAGGATGGTTTCGCTGTTATCACAGATAAACTGAAGCACACCAAAATTAACCTGATTCTCATGGAAGCTACCGGTGGCCTTGAAGCAGCCATTGCCTGTAAGCTTCAGTCAGAAGGATACGATGTGGTTGTGATCAACCCACGACAGGCTAGGGATTTTGCCCGTTCAATGGGATATCTGGCTAAAACAGATAAACTTGACGCCGCCATGCTAGCACAACTGGCCCTGGTCATTGATCGCCATCCGGACCGCAGTCGTTATATACGGCATCTGCCAGATGAGGCACGAGCAGTACTTGCCGCAATGGTCGTCCGTCGTCGTCAGTTGAACCATATGCTGGTCGCTGAGCGTAATCGTCTCTATCCTTCTCATCCCCAAAGCAGGAAGAGTATCGATAACATTATTGATGCGCTTCAAAACGAGCTCGACCGGATCAATGAGCAAATGAAACAACACATGACAGCATTCTTCCAGGAGCAGGCCAGACTGATAGGCAGCGTGAAAGGCGTCGGCGATATCACCGTCGCGTCGCTGATTGCCGAACTACCGGAACAGGGGAAACTCAATCGACGGGAGATTAGTGCTCTAACTGGCGTCGCTCCTCTAAACAGAGACTCCGGGAAAATGCGAGGGAAACGGACCACGTTTGGTGGCAGAGCCGGAGTGAGAGCAACGTTGAACATGGCAGCTCTGGTGGCTACGCAGTTTAATCCTGCCATAAAGCTGTTCTACCAGCGTTTGCTTGCCGCCGGAAAACCCAAAAAACTTGCTCTGGTCGCCTGCATGCGCAAACTCATCACCATTCTGAATACCATGCTCAGAAAAGGGGAAGAGTGGAACGCCTCATTTCAATCACAGGTAATCTCATGACTGCCGGTCATTTTACATAATGACAGAAAGAACAACTTATCCCGCAGGCCTGTTGTGATCCGCCCTCCCACGGACAAAGCATCCGCGATGTCAGTGGGGCCGCTGCTCATAGCTGCTGATAGTGCAGCTTTCGGCTGTTTTTGTACCAAATACGGAGAATTGCAAGATAGCGGGCAATAGCCACTTTTTTAACAGGATGTAAAGATGCTAGTTACAATATAAAGAAATCTATCAAGCCGCTAGTCAAGCGGCTTTGGTCGTTACTTGCCGCAGAGTGGACACCCACCTTGCATAGGGGCAAAGTTAATTGACTGCGATTTACGGATGCTTTCATTGACGGCAAAGCTCTCCATGCCCTCTTGCAGAGGTACTCTTCGGTTATCCTTATAAAAATGACTAAGAACCCGTAGGAACTCCTTTCGATCTTCTTCAGAAGCCTCGAAGTAAGCGTTAAGAATTTTTGCACTACTCATATGTTCTCCTTGTTAAAATTTCCCACAACCATCACAAACACATTTTCCCGGTTTCAAAGTTAGGGGAACGACATTACAAATATGGCATTTTTTTTTGAAGTAGAAACAGGACATACGGTTTGCATAACGAAGTTCTTTATCACTCACACACAAAGTTAAGTCTTCCTGCTCCCTTCGCTCAAATTTTTCCGTCAAATCGTCTATCAAAATTTCCAATTTGGCTTCGTCAAGCTTACCTATTTTCTTGCGAACACTACCAGCTAGGTTATAAATGGCTGTATTTTCCTTAACGGAAGCCATGCAATCACTATATGAGCGATCCCATCCGGAAACCAAAGACCACAGCGAGAACCCCAATTGCATGATACTTGCCACACCGGCAATTGTGATGCAAAGCGGCAGAAATGGAGCTTCAAGTCCGAATGATAAAACTGCACAACCTATCATCAGTGGAACAAAGACCCCAAGGAAGGTGACAACCTTACGCTTCCAGTCTAAGGATCTCATACGCCTATCAAAAATTCGAGACGTACCATATGAAATAAATTCTATGTGTGCCACTTCAGCACGAGTTTTCTCTTCATCCATAATCAATAAAACTTGTTATCCGGTGTTTTAATCTTTAATAAGACTGACCCTGCTCATATTATTTAGAATCATTTAAAATGTCGATGCCCGACACGAGAGATATCTCGCTCAAAACAGCCTGTCAGCGTAGTATCGAAGCGAGTCAGTTTTTTGCTTGAGATGGGCGATTCCATAATATTATCCCGTACTTTTTTCAGATAACCGCCTCCCATTAAGACAGTTGCTTGCATCAACGCCAGCCCGGCTAAGATGGAGGCACGGCACAGCCCGCACACGACTCGACGTCCACATAACTGAACCCCCACAAGGCCATGCTCCGCATGGCCGGGTAAAGCGGAGCCGGCGGCGACTTCCTTTGTGCTCTGTCCGGGGACCGGCAGGAAAAAGGCGGGGATTTTCCCCGCCATCGTCATCATTTCCGGATTTTTGCCAGGGCATCCGCCATGCTGCGGATTTCATCCCGTGCCTCCAAGAAAACTCCCGCAGAATATAGCGGTCAAACAAGCGGCGGGGCGGTTCACCCGGTATACGCAGCACATCACAGACCAAGCCACTGGCCAAGATATGTTCCACACACTCACTGGCAGGCATTAATGGAATCGTAGTCTCACGCTGATAATCAGATCGACAATACAAGTGAGACCGTGGTCCCAGACTGATTAGCAGACCAACAATACGAGTGGGACCGCGGTCCCAGACTGATTATCAGACTAACAATATGAGTGGGACCGTGGTCCCAGACCGATAATCAGACCAACAATATGAGTGGGACCGTGGTCCCAGACTGATTAGCAGACCGACAATATGAGTGGGACCGTGGTCCCAGACTGATTAGCAGACCAACAATACGAGTGGGACCGCGGTCCCAGACTGATTAGCAGACTAACAATATGAGTGGGCCCGTGGTCCCAGACCGATAATCAGACCGACAATATGAGTGGGACCGTGGTCCCAGACTGATTATCAGACCGACAATATGAGTGGGACCGTGGTCCCAGACTGATTATCAGACCGACAATACAACTGGGACCGTGGTCCCAGATATAATATTCAGGCCAGTTAGTTATGTTTTCTAGCCTGTGCTAAAGGAAATTAAGTAAAGACAGATAAATGTAGACTAAAACGTGCCGCATCAAAGTGCCGCTTTTTCAAGTTCCTTAAGAATGGCTTCAATTCTCTCTATACACTCAGTTGGAATACGAGATCTATCTAGGTTTAACACCATTTTATCGCCCTTGTACAACACTGTCGCTCCAGGAGCAAACTGATGTCGTGAGCTTAAGCTAGTTCTTGAGGCAGATGACGTTTTAAGCACAGACGTTAAAAGAGTGATGACTTCTTCAGCTTCAAATATCACTCCTGCTTTTTTCTGCTCGTGAAGGTTAGATGCCTGCTGCTTAAGTAATTCTTCTTTATCTGTAAAAGCTCTTTGAAGTGCATCACCTGACCGGGCAGATAGTTCACCGGGATGAGAAAAAAGAGCAACAACTGATTTAGGCAGTTTAGCTGTGTTGATACAGCGGGTAATAATCTTACGTGAAATATTTTCTGCATCAGCCAGCGCAGAAATATTTCCAGCAAATTCATTCTGCAATCGGCTTGCATAACGCTGACCACGTTCATAAGCACTTGTTGGCCTATAATCGTTACCCAATCTGGACAATGCAGCCATCTGCTCATCATCCAGCTCACCAACCAGAACTCGATAATCACTTTCTGTAAGTGCAGCAGCTTTACGACGGCGGCTCCCATCGGCAATTTCTATGACCCCAGACACTCTTCGACCGAATGCTGGTGTCTGCTGACCTGTCAGTAGAAAAGAAGGGATAAGATCATCCAGGGCGTCTTCGGTAAGCAGTTCCTGGTCACGTTCATTACCTGACCATACCCGAGAGGTCTTCTCAACACTATCTCCCCGGAGCACCTCAAGGGTAAATTTCACGTCCCTACCACATACAGGCAAAGTAATAGCATTGCCACGAGCCATAGCTCCTACGCGCGCAATTAACGAATCCACCATCGGTGCAGCTGGTGCCGATGACGGAGTATCTTCAAGCGGTTGAGTCTTAATCGTATGTTTTGGAATGACAGGCGCACGCTTCATTATCTAATCTCCCAGCGTGGTTTAATCAAACGATCGAAAATTTCATTGCAGACAGGTTCCCAAATAGAAAGGGCATTTCTCCAGGCACCTGTTGAAGAGCGTTGATCAATAGCCTGTTCAAAAACAGTTCTCATCCGGATCTGACCTTTACCAACTTCATCCGTTTCACGCACAACATTTTTTAGGACCATGCTTCCCCAGGCGTCCCGAATTTGCTCCTCCATCCACGGGGACTGAGAACCATTACTATTACTGTATTTGGTAAGCAAAATACGTACATCAGGCTCGAATCCTTTAAGATCTACGTTTTTGAGCAGATCACGAAGCATATCGAAAAACTGCAGAGCGGAAGTGTAGTCGAACAACTCAGCAGGCGTGGGGACAATCAACACATCAGCAGCACATACAACATTAATCGTGCCGATACCTAGGTTAGGCGCGCTGTCAATGACAATGACATCATAGTCATGAGCGACGGTTTCAATGGCCAGTCGGAGCATCAGGTGTGGATCGGTGGGCAATTTACCTTCATCAAATTTGCCCATTAGCTCAGTTTCAATGCGGTGCAGAGCCAAACAGGAAGGAATAATGTCAAGCCCAGGCCAGCAAGTAGGCTTTATTGCATAAGTGACATCGTCCTTTTCCCCAAGATAGAAGGGAAGGAGAGTATCCTCTGCATGAATATGAAGATCTGGCACCCAGCCGTGATACATCGATGCTGTTCCCTGGGGGTCGTTACCTTCCACGAGCAGAACACGTAATCCCTTCAGAGCCAGATCCTGAGCAAGATGAACAGAAACAGAGGTTTTGTAAACGCCCCCTTTATGAGCAGCAACTCCAATCACCGGCGGAAATACGTCTTCAGCACGTCGTAGTCTCGTACCAAACACGTCACGCATATGATTAATTTGTTCAATTGTATAACCAACACGTTGCTCAACCCGTCCTCGTATTTCCATATCCGGGTGCGGTAGCCGGCCTGCTTTCTCGGCATCCCTGATAGCCTGAGAAGATACTCCAACTAAATCCGCTGCTTCACCTATTCTCCAGCGTCGGGTGATTTTCCTCGCTTCCGGGCTGTCATCATTAAACTGTGCAATGGCGATAGCCTTCGTCATTTCATGACCAGCGTTTATGCACTGGTTAAGTGTTTCCATGAGTCTCATTCTGAACATCCTTTAATCATTGCTTTGCATATTTTCATTTAATCTTGCATTTTATTGCAAAGCAACAACAAAATTGCAAAGTAGTCAAAAAACCGCAAAGTTGTTTAAAATGAGAGCAACACATCAAAAAAGGAAACAGGAAGAGCACATACCTCAGTCAATAATTATCACTAGTACTCGTAGCCGTCGTGTAACCGAGCGTAGCGAGCTAACTGGCGAGGACGCGCGCTAACTGTTCACACTCAGTATCCCTAGCACCAAAATAACTATCTGATGGTCAAGGCGGTAATGACTCCAACTTATTGATAGTGTTTTATGTTCAGATAATGCCCGATGACTTTGTCATGCAGCTCCACCGATT
>OIET01000165.1_pt1 | contig 82960 bp, 80 predicted proteins | sample 1581871 | NCBI WGS metagenome assembly OIET01 (sample SAMN03279760, study PRJEB24777) | human gut metagenome | isolation source: fecal sample PR121 from 1 month old male Malay infant, vaginally delivered... | place: Singapore | collected 2005-09-16
AAAGCTCATGTTCTTCTCTGAAAAGTTCAGGGCCAGCCGGTAGATACTCGCGATACCCCCTGCGATCATGCCGACAAATATCCCCTCCATAGCCAGAAGGTATTTCATATTACGCGTGTGGGCTATTAAATTTTCTGTGCTGTTCTCAACAGGCTTAAACACTTCTCTCACCTTTAAATTTCCTTAGAAATCTTTATAAGTTTACCATAATTTGAAAAAATATACAAATATTGAGGACTTTTTACGCCTTCTATAAATGGTTTTTCTTAAAAAATTTAATACAAAAATAAGAGGCCGCCGCCGCTTTACCGGGACTGCCTCTTAAAATAAGGAAAAGAAATGTGTATTAGGCTTTTTTACTAAGACGCCAGCATATTCTCAAGCGCCTGTACCTCGTCACCAGTCACGCCCATACGGCTGCCATCTTTGCCAAACAGCATGGCGTCACTGCGATCAAAGGCCAGATCTATCTGCGGCGGCAGGTTATTCCAGCAGGTCGGCGTCTTGACATTAACCTTGCCAAAGCGCGTCTCTAGATGATATATGGACTCTCCGCCCAGCTCTTCCTTTGACAGAACAGAGGCTGGCAGGCAAAAGGCGTCCTCCCTGCCGGTACTTCCGATTTTAATATTTTCCGGACGTACCCCAAGATAAAAATGGTTCATATCAATAATATTAGCGGGCGGCGCGCCAATAAACTGCGCCACAAAAAGGTTGGCAGGGTTGGTGTATATCTCCTTCGGGGTTCCCTTCTGCATAATCTCCCCCTGGTTCATGACTACGATATAAGTTCCCATGGACATTGCCTCAACCTGGTCGTGGGTGACGTATAGAAAGGTATTTTTGACCTTTTTATACATTTCGATGAGCTCAAAGCGCATCTGAGTTCTGAGCTTAGCGTCCAGATTGGACAAAGGCTCATCCATGAGAAAAACCCGCGGGTCTTTGACAATGGCCCGGGCCAGCGCCACACGCTGACGCTGGCCGCCGGACATCTGGGCGGGCAGCTTTTCTGCCTGGTCCGACAGATCAACCATCTTCAAGACGTCGTCTACCATTTTTCTGCGTTTCTCTTTTGGAATTTTCTTAATCTTCAGTCCATACTCCACATTTTTAAAAACACTCATATGGGGATAAAGGGCATAGTTCTGAAAAACCATGGCGATCTCCCGGTCCTTCGGCTCGCTGTCGGTCACATCTTTATCGTCGATGAAAAGCCTGCCGGATGTAGGCGTCTCAAGACCTGCGATAATCCGAAGCAGCGTTGATTTTCCGCAGCCCGACGGTCCCAGCAGAATTGTAAAGGAGCCATCCTCTATTTCCAGAGAGATATCCTTTAGTACCTTGGTTTTATTAAAGTTCTTCACGAGATGCTCTATCGCTATTTTTCCCATGCTTTATACTCCTCTCACAAGCCTTTTCTTCAGGTCTTCTGCCTCTCCGGCAGAAAGGCCGGCTTCCAGAAAATACTGCCTGGCGCTTTTGAAATACCGTTCCAGATAGTCCAGCGTTTTTTCCATATATTCGGGTTCTGAGCCCAAAAGCCGGGCTGCCACCAGGTCCATCGCCTCACTTTTGGGAAGACCTGGGGGCTGCATCCGCCGGAATTTTTCACGCATAAGCTCCGCACTTTTAGCATAGCTGTCCACTATGAGGCGCCGGTCTACTCCCGCAAGTTCCAGCAGCAGCGCCGCAGTCACTCCGGTTCGGTCTTTGCCCGCAGTGCAGTGGAACACCACGCCGCCGGGCGCATTTAAAATAATCTGGCCAATTTTTTTAAATCCAGCGGACTGGTTTTCCAGCAGGTCAATGTATAATTCCGTCAGCGTTGGCAGTTGTGTGATATTTTCTAAATCAGCAGCACTCTGGTTCATAAGGGACAGTGTAATATAGTCAAAATCCCCATCTGAAGCTATCACGTCCGGCACTGCGCTCCGCTCCTCCGGCGTTCTCAGGTCAATGACTGTGGATATTCCCAAATCCTTCATGCAGGTAACATCCCGCTCGGACAGCTCACCCAGAGCGTCCGCCCGGTAGGCTACCTCATAGCAGGTAGCACCGTCTCTTCCTGGAAAACCGCCGAGATCTCGAAAGTTGTGACATCCATCCAATTCGATCTGGTATTCTTTATAGTCAAGCATGGTTTACTTAATCCCCCATTTCACAAAAGAGTCAACAATCTGCCGCTGCATAAAAAGATAGAGCAGCAGAATGGGAATACATGAAATTGTAGTGGCCGCCATCAAAGCCCCCCACATATTGGTATCTGAGCTGACAAAAGTCCGCAGGCCAATCTGTATCGGAGCATTCTCCAGCTTTGATGTAATGAGCATGGGCCACATATAATCGTTCCAGGAATTGATGAACAGTAAAATTCCCAGGGAGGCCACAGAAGCCTTAATGTTTGGCAGAATAACGCGGGTCAGGATTCCCCACTCACTGTCACCGTCCATACGGGCCGCATCAATGAGCGCTCTGGGAAAGGCTTCAAAAACCTGAAAGAGATTCAGAATCGCAAAGGCTGTGGCTGCTGTCGGCAGCACAATTCCCAGCAGGTTTTCCTTCAGCCCCATATTGACAATGGTCACATAGTTGGGAATCATGATGGCCTGCACAGGTATGAGCCAGCATAGGCTCAGCAGCCCATAGATCAGCTTTTTACCTTTGAAGTCCCAACGCGTCAGCGCATAGGCCGCCAGCAGGCTGGTACACAGCTGCAGCGTCGTCATCAAGACCGACATGACAATCGAATTGCCAAGCATCCGCCAGATAGGCATGCTCTGAAAGGCGTAGATATAATTGTTAAAGGTCGGCGCTGTGGGCAGCAGTGCCGAGCCAAAAATCTCCGCTTCATTCTTAAAGGAAGAGACAATCATCCAGTACAGGGGAAACACTGCGATAAAGCTGAGCAGGATCAGCAGCGCGTGCTTTACTCCGGCCGAGGCCTTGCGGCTGGCTTTTATGGTTGTTGCTTTCATAGAGGCCTCCTAATTATCATAAAATACAAACCTGGCCGAAAGCCGGTTTAGCAGCAGGGCGATGATCCCGAAAATAATGAAGAAGATTACCGCAGAGGCTGAGCTCATGCCCACGTTCAGGGATGAAAAGCCATACTTGTACATCTCATAGTAAATATTGGTGGTGGTACCGTACGGGCCTCCCTGCGTCAGCAGATCAATATAGGCAAAGGTCCACTGGCTGGCAAAAAGAATGCTCATCATCATCATAAAAATGACAGTGGGCGAGATCAGCGGCAGGGTGATGGTCGTAAACTGGCGCAGCTTGGATGCTCCGTCAAGACGGGCCGCCTCAAAGTAATCCCGGTTAATTCCTGTCAGTGCCGCCGAAAACATCAAGGTGCTGAAACCAATCATTTTCCAGCCTGTGATGAGCAGAATCGTCATGCGCGCCACGCCTTCTGTCAGGAAAAAAGAGATATTGGTATCGCTGATTCCCAGACCCACGATGAGTTGATTGATAAGCCCGCTGCTGGGGTTCAGCAGCCACCGCCAGATGGTGGCTGTGGCAACCGGCGCCATAATCATTGGAATAAAAAACAGGGCGCGGTAAAAATTCTTGGCCTTTGACGGAAGGTCGTTGGTGGCAGACGCCAAAAACAGCGGAATAATCACCGAAAAGGGCAGCAGGCCAACGATATAAAAGACGGTGTTTCCAATGGAGGTAAAGAAATCCTTGCTGGTCAGCAGCTTGGTAAAATTGGAGATACCCACAAACCTTGGTACGGTTCCCGGCACCATTCCCCAGCTGTGAAAGGCGTAGTAGACAGTCTCTGCCAGAGGCCTGTAGAGCCAGAAGGCAATGAGCACAAGTGCGGGCAGCAGAAACAGCCAGGGTTTATAATTAAACTTAAACTTCGGCCTTGGCTTTATCCGCTCACCTGCCCTTTCAATATCCGGCGCCAGGGTATAAACCTGGGCCGGAAGCTTTAAAAAATTTTTCATCTGCGCATCACCTTATTGTTAATTGTTCTTTAGAAGGTCATTCATCTGTTTGGCAGCGTCCGATAGAACATTCTGAACATTGCCTTCAGTGATGGACTTGACAGTGGCATCAAGGAATACCTGATACTCTTCCTTTGCTCCAGTTCCTGGCCAGATGGTCACCGGTTTGATCCTTTCAAGCTGCTTCAGGTTTGTTTTGACAATGGGGTTGGCGTCCACAAAATCCTTGAGATAGGCCGGATCTTCGGTAATATCCATTCTCAGCGGCAGATAGCCGATTTCAGAAGTGATGATGGTGTAGCCTTCCTTTCCGGTAGCATATTTGATAAACTCCCATTCAGCCGCAGACTTGGTCGGATCATCTGAACGGACTGCCAGGCAACTCCCGGAATTGACCGGAACAGAGGCTTTATCACCAAACTGCGGCATTTCTGCGCCTAACAGCTCCCAGCCGCCGGCCTTTGCCGCGCTCTGGTAACCGCTGAGCAGAGAAGTGGACTGGAGATTCATTGCCACGTTGCCAGCCATAAAAGCATCCATGACATCCTTGTCGCTGCCTTTTACGGCTGCGCCGCTGCTATAGAGCTTATTCCACATTTCATAAGCCTCAACAGCTTCCGGGCTGTCAAACTTCGCCTCGGTTTTATCGCTGCTCAGCACCTCACCCCCGTTTGAAAAGATCAGGCCCTCGCTGATCCAGCCATTATCCGGTGCGAGGCCAAAGCCGTCTTTACCGGTTTTTTCCTTGATCTGTACCGCTGCTTTGTAGACGTCATCCCAGGTCTTTGGCAGGTTTATGGTATCCAGGCCTGCCTGTTCAAAAAGCCCTTTGTTGATGTAGAGGATCGGCGTGCTGAAGGTAAAAGCCAGCCCGTACATCTGCCCGTCAATTTTCCCGAGTTCCAGAGCATTTGGAATCATCTGACCTGTATGCTCTGCCAGCTCATCCGCAGGAAACAGCTCTTCGTAGGATTTAAAGCCAAGGTTCAGCCGGGACGCGTCCAGCATTCCAAACGCGTGCTGGACAATATCCACCTCCATACCCGCGGCGATATCCGCGCTGTTCTGGCTCATGTTGTTGTCCACAACGCCCTTAACGACAACACCCTTTTCCTTACCGACTGTCTCATTAAAGCTGCTGATCAAATGCTCCATGCCCGCTTTCATGGTTGGGTATCCCAAACTGTAAGAATAAAAGGTAATCTCGGTGGGATTGTTGGGGTCAAGCTTTCCTGATGACGCATTGACACCCGAATTACTTCCGGCTCCTCCGGTGCCTGTACTGCTGCAGCCTGCCAGGGTTGTGCCTGCGACCGCTGCCGACAAAATAACGCCTAAAATGCCCTTAACAAATTTATTCATCTCATTGCTCCTTTTCTTTATGCCGCTTACGCGTTTTTCATCATCTGTCCAAGCGCTTCCAGAGGGATAGGCTCTGTAATAGGCTGGTCATTCGGCGGATAAGACAGGGTCTCAACCCGAAGCGTACAGTCTGTTACCGTGCAGAGATTAAAGCCTGCTGCCGGGGTCATGTACATCCCCTTTTCATTGATGGCCACACCAAAAGCGGTGCTCTCAGCTGTATAGGCTGGTACGCCGTAAAAAGTGGTATTGATATTTTCATGCGTGTGTCCGCTCAGCAGCGCCAGGACATTTTTTCCGCTGATAATCTCTTTAAGCCGTTCGGAGCCTTCCACACCAAAGGCGCTGACCCGTTCGTCTGCCCACTCGTCAAAGGCCGGGTGGTGAAAAGCGACGATATGCCCGCGGGGCATCTTTTTTTCCAGTGCCTTTTCGAGAAATACAAACTGCGCCTCGTCAAAGCGCCCGAAATGATGCGTGGCATCACAGCCAACGCTGGAGTCCAGCACGATGAGCTGGAGCCCGTCAAATTCTCTTGCATAGCATACAGGCTCTGTGTCTGGCTCTCTGTTTTCATAGCCCTCGTGGAAAGCTGCCACCCTGTCATGATTTCCAAGAACCGGACAGACCGGCGTGCCATCAAAATATTCTTCCAAAAGCATTTTCAGGTAACGGTATTCATCTGCGCCGCCCTCATGAACCAGATCACCAGTCAAAAGAACAAAGTCCAGTTTTCCGGCATTACCCCTGAGCCAGCCGGCAATTCCTTCAAGAACCTCGCAGGGCTTTTTTTCCATATGGCACACCATGTCCTTAAACATTGAGTTGCCATAGTCCTTTAGAATGTGCAGATCGGAAAGATGTGCGAAAGTGATTGTCTTCATCATTTTCTCCTTTTTAGATATTTATCGATTTGAATACTTGTTTTTCTACCGTAATTATTATATGATAATACCAACCTCACCGTGTCGGACACCTGTAGTATACTACTCGTATTCGATATGAAATATCACAAACCCGTTAATTTAACGTTAATAATCGGTTAATGGAGAAAAGGACTATGAAAATTCAAAACAGAGAAGAAGACGCCTACAGACAGCTCAAGGAAAAAATCCTGGCCGGCATGCTGATCCCAGGGGATATTTTATCCGAGGCCTCCCTGTCCCAAGGGCTCGGCATGAGCCGCACACCAGTGCGCTATGCCCTGAAACAGCTGGAGTACGAAGGTTTTATTACTTATCATAAAAACCGGGGCATCTCCATCCGGGAAACCTCCAGCCGCGAAATGGTGGATATTCTGGAAATGATGATCCTGTTTGAGCACAGCGCTGTCAAAAAAGTCAAAAACGGCGAAACCATTTTTGATATTGCCGCCTTAAAGCGCCTCGGTGATGAGGCCCAGATCCTCCGGAATGAGCGCCAGTACGCGTCCTATATTGAAAAAACCCATCAGTACAACAGCTGCTTTATCGCCAGCGCAGGCAACAGCCAGCTGACCGTTGTCTATAACACCTCCTGGGAACGCGTAATCAGCACGTCTGTTTACAATAAAATGACACATCCCACAGCCATCCCGAAGAAGACACAGACTACCGTCGGCTTTATTCATCAGCTCAACCAGTCCATCACCGATGAGGCCTATGACCACACCGACCATCTGCTGGATGAATACTTTGACTATGCCAGAAACCAGATTCTGTATTATGGGCAGATATAAAAAACAGGCTTGAAAGCAATCGCTTCAAGCCTGTTTGTTTTTTTCCTCTTGGAATACAACATAAACCGACAGCATTTTATTCTCAAGGGAAGCACTCACCGCACCCTGCATTTTTTCCGCCAACAACTTCACAATGTAAAGCCCCAGTCCGGCACTTCCACTGTTTCTGCAATCATCCCCTGTGTAAAAGCGCTCAAAAATCCGCTCCATATCCGGAGGTGTGTCAGGCCTTACCTCATTGACAACTGTCAGGATTATTTCTCCGTCTCTTTCCTCAAGGGCGACCTTCACCCTGCCTGCGGTATACTTAAGGGCGTTGGACAAAAGATTCTGGACAATGCGCCCCAGAGCTGTGGTGTCTCCCGCAATATACAGGCTTTTATCCCCAAGGTCAACATCGGGCTCTAGCTCTGCCGCTTCAAACCGTGGAATAAAATCCACCACCGCTTCTGAGACAATATTGGTAAAATTAACAGCTTCCTCCGCGAGCTCCGACTGGCCTGATTCTATGACGGAGAGTTCAAAAAAGCTTTCAACCAGCTCCCGCATGGCATTTGCTTTTTTTAGAATTATCGTGGCTTTTTCCTGCTGCTCCCCGTTCAGTCCGCTGCGCTCAAGCATCTGAATATAACCGATGATCGCTGTCAGCGGTGTCCGCAGGTCATGGGAAACACCCGCGATGGAATCCTTTAGCCGCTGCTCGCTTTTTCGCGCGTCAATACGCAGCTGCTTCTGAAGCTCCATATTCTCGTTGATCTGAGTCGCCAGCTCGTTTAGCCGGGCATCCACTAAAGTCAGACTGATCTTCTTCTCAGACCGTCCGGCGGATAAGTCCTCCAGCTGGCGGCTCATACTCCTTATCTCCCGCCGCATAACCACTGTTTGAACCGCTAATACCGCCACAGCCACAGCTAAAACCACGATGATTCCAAACATTGACTCCACGCTTTCCTTTTTGTTTTATTTTATCTCTCTCTTCCTGAACACAAAATATCCAGCGCCCAGGAGTAAAGCCGTAAAACCAAGACATGCTGTCAAAATCAGGATAACCTGGGATATACTCAAAGGTGTAAAAACCGCTGCCCTCGCCATATAAGGCGGAAGCCAAAGCGGCGGCATCCTCCTTGACAGAAAAAATATCATCCCAAAGGACTCCAGAATAATGGCCAGCGCTGCGCAGGCTGTTGTCTTGGCCGCGTCCTGAAAAACGGCCATTAACAGGATTGAAACGCTGAAAACCGCGCAGTTTGCCAGAAAAACCATACCGGTAACTCTGAGAAGATACTGGGCAAAAGGCTCTGCAATAATGCCTTTGTCAAACCCCTGCGCCGCACCGGTGACAATGAGTCCCGCAAAGGGATAAAAAAACATCACGATATTGACAGCCAGCAAAAACACAAGCGCCTTGCAAAAATAAACAGAAGTGCGGCTGTGCCCCGCAGATACAGCCAGCGCCAGCGTTTTATCTGAGGCGCTCTGTCCGAGCATCAGAGCGCTCATCGCCCCAATGACAATGAGCCACATGGTGGAATCATAGACCATTCCTCCGAATACAGATAATCCGTCTGCCATCGGGACACCAAAGGGGTTCGTATCTCCAATATATCCCGAACTCATCAAGGCCCCAAAAACAATACTGATTCCAGCCATCAGATAGAACAGCCTGTTACGGACAAGCTGGTAAAACTCCATTTTGATTAAAGCAAGCATATTGTCATCTCCTCTACTTTAACTCACGCTTTGAAAAAATCAGACAACCCAGGAAAGAGGGAAGCACAAGAAAAACAAAATCGCTCCCTACGGCTGTCAGCCATTCTGCCATCCCCGCTCCAGAAGAATACATCTGGTTTAAAGGCATACACCACCGCACTCCTTTCAACACATCGCCGGATACTCCCAGAAAAATATGCAGCATCAAAGCCAGTATTGAAAACAGTGTTGTTTTTGCCGAGTCTCTGAATATTGCCAGAAACAGCGGCGCCATTCCACACATTGCATAACCTGTCATAAAAAAAGTTACGGCTATTTGAAGTCCATTAAATTTTGGAAACTCCCCAGTGAAGTTCAGGGTAACAGCTGCGACCATCACGCCCGCCAATATGTAAGCCATCATAGCCAAGGAAATAATCATAAGATAAATCAGTATTTTACTCAAAAAAACAGTGTGCCTGCCACTGCCGGCCGCAACTGCAAGATTTGGTGTACGCTCTGCAAATCCCTGCCCCAGATAAATGACGCCAAAAATCGACGCGAGAAACCCCATTGGAACCGCTTCTGACATCATCTGTAGGATCAGCTGCACACCGCCATTTCCACTGGCGGCAGCGCTTGCCACAGCCTGTCCCTCTGTTTCGGACACGCCGATGAACAATCCAGCAATAAAAATACCCAACAGCAGTCCCCCGAAAAGCCGGCTGTGCCTGAGCCTGTACCATTCCATCTTCAACAAGTTAATCATGGTACACCTCTACTGCAGAGTACGTCTGGAAAAACAGAAAAAAGCTCCTGCTCCCAGCACCGCAATCCACGCTGCGCCTGAGCCTAAAATTAACCACAGCGACGCTGCTGGGAGAATCTCAGTCATGAGCAGACGTTCAGCCGCCATGGGAATCAGGACATTCAAAAAACTTAGTTTTGCGCCGTAAAGATTTAATACGAAGGTCAGAATCCCAAAAACAAACAGGCTGATGCCAATCGTCTTTGCGACATCCCGGCATAAAAACCCCAGAAGAAGGCCTGTTGCCATTGAAGCTGCGTTGAGCACCGCTACAATCCCGGCTACCTTTACCAGATACAGGGCAATCTCAGCAGACATGGGCTCGCCAAAGCCGAAAGCCAGGATGTGAAAAAGCACATTGGCAGCTGGAAAGGCCATCATAAGCACCTCACACCCGGCAAAAAACACGACTGATTTAGCCAGAAATACCTGAAGCCGGCTGTGTCCGCCCTCAATTCCGTGATAAATAGTGCCTTCGTTAAACTCACGTCCGATGAAGAGTCCCGGAAACACACAGACTGGCAGGATCAGCAGATTGGCTGTATGGAGCGCTGCCCCCATAACCTGCAGCCCGGTCACGCTGTGACCGTCAAAGCTGATACAGATTCCCAGAAGCACCGTCACGCCAAACACTGCGTAAAAGGTTTTATCCCTCCAGAGCTTGTACCATTCCAGCCGAAGCAGATTACCCATTTTTCCGGCCTCCGATGCTTTGCAGAAAATAGTCCTCCAGACTGTCACCCCTCACGCTGATGCCTGTCAGAAGTAATCCGCTCTGAGATAAAGCTGCTGATACGGCGCGTATCTCCTCCAGATGGTCGTAAAGCTTAATGGTTCCGTCAGGCATAACCCTGTAGTTATCAGTATGGAGGGATTCCTCAATGACCGCGGCAGCTCTGGCCGTATCGTCCACCTCAATGGCGATGTGGCGGCGGCAGCGCTCATCCAGTTCTCCCTGGGTCAGCGATTCAACGATATGCCCTCTGTCGATAATGATAAAATGGTCCACTGTCTGGTAGAGCTCACTGAGGATATGGCTTGAAATCAGCAGTGTGGTGCCGCGCTCTGTGTTTAACCGTTTTAAAAGCTCGCGGATTTCCACAATCCCCACCGGGTCCAGTCCGTTGATGGGCTCATCGAGAATCAGAAATTCCGGATCGCTGATAAGGGCCATAGCAATACCCAGCCGCTGTTTCATCCCAAGAGAAAAATGCTTCACCGTTTTCCGCCCCGTATCCGTAAGCCCTACCAGCTCCAGTGTTCTCTCTGCGGCTTTCTTATCCGGGATTCCTCTCTGAATCCGCTGGGCCTCCATATTTTGCTTTGCTGTCATGCCCTGGTACAGCGCCGGCGTTTCCACCAGGCAGCCCATGCGCTTTCTTCCCTCGCGCATTCCTTTTTCATCGCTTTTACCAAAGAGCGCCAGCTCCCCGCCAGACGGGTAGGAAAGTCCGCACACCTGTCTTATAAAGGTCGTCTTCCCTGCACCGTTCTGGCCGATCAAGCCATAGGTTTTCCCCTTTTCAATGGTCAGGCTCAAATGGTCAAGGGCTTTAAAGCTCCCATAATGTTTACACAGATCCGTCGCTTTTAATACAATTTCGTCCACTTTAGTGTCTCCTTTTCCTTGATGCTTTCATTTTATGCCGCAGGAATAAAGAAGTTCTTAACCCAGTTCTAAAGAAAACCTTAATTCATCCGATACCCCATCCCCCAGACCGTTTTAATATACTCTGTCTCCGGGTCTGCTGCCTTCAGCTTATTCCTGAGGTTACTCATATGCACGTTCAGAGTATTATCCTCACAGGCGTATTCCTCGTTCCAGATACTTTCAAAAAGATTAGCTTTTGAAAAAACCTTATGGGGGTAGCGCATCAAAAGCTCCAGGATACCGTATTCCTTGGCAGTCAGCACCAGCTCCTGCCCATCCACGCTGGCTGTCTTTGACTCCGTGTCCACCGCCAGCTTTCCAGCCTGTAAAATTTCCGGCGCTCTCTGGGCTTCGCTGCTGCCGCAGCGCCTGAGGACAGCCTCGACCCGTACCAGCACTTCATCCAGATCAAAGGGCTTTGTCAGATAGTCGTCCGCGCCCATGTGAAAAAGGTCAAGCTTGTTCTGTACAGTATCCTTGGCTGAAATAACAATGACCGGCAGGCTGGAAAAACTCCTGAGCTCCTGCAGCACTGCGTCGCCGCTTTTATAAGGCAGCATCAAATCCAGTATCAACAGGTCATAGTCTCCGCTTCTCAGTCTGGACAACCCCTCCATACCTGTAAACGCACCCTCTGCCGCATAGCCGTTTTCATCCAGCATTTCACACAGCATGCTGTTAATCTCCCGGTCATCCTCAACGACTAAAATTTTCGTCTGCTCCATTCTTTACACCGCCTTTACTTGCAATGAATATATTCCGCCACCTGATCCCATGGAACGTTAAAGCCTGCACCATGAGAACAGAAAACTGAATCCGAAGTGTTTTCCACATCATGTTTTTTATCATAACCGATGCGCAGAGTGACCGCCTCTGCGTTATGGCAGGGCTCATAACCGGAAAAGGTTGCTCTGAGCATCCCCCGGCCTTTGGTGAAGGACAGGATTTCCTGACTGTAATTCATCATCGTAGACACCGGACAAAAGCCGGAAATCACTGCCTGGTCCTCGCTGAGCTCGGGGGCTTCAAAACGCCCGGCCATTTTCTGGATATCCGACATGACACGCCCCATCGCCTCTGAGGGAACCTCAATCTCAAACCGGTAGACCGGCTCCAGTAAAACGGACTCTGCCTGCTCCAGTCCCTGACGAATCGCCCGGTAAACCGCCTGCCTGAAGTCGCCGCCCTCGGTATGCTTAAGATGTGCCCGCCCGTTGACCAGAACGATGCGCATATCCGTGATGGGCGACCCGGTCAGCACACCCCTGTGCTCACGTTCAAACACATGGGTCTTTATCAGATTCTGATAATTGGTATCCAGAATATCCACAGAACACGCACTGTCAAAGGTAATGCCTGTGCCCGGCGCGGCGGGCTCCAGCCTGAGATGTACCTCTGCGTAATGCCGCAGAGGTTCAAAATGGCCGTAGCCAGTCACTGGAGACGCGATAGTCTCCTTATAGAGAATCTCACAGTCGCCGAAGCGGACTTCCAGACCAAAACGCTCCCTGACAATCTCCTCAAGCACCTCCAATTGAATCGCACCCATGATGTGGAGCTGCATTTCCTGCAGGCTCTCATTCCAGACGATCTCCAGCATAGGGTCCTCGTCCTCAAGCTCCTTAAAGGCCTCAAGCACGGTTCTTACGTTCAGGCCTTTATCATAGATGACGCTGGCGGTCAGCAGCGGCACAGTGGCGTAGCCGGCATGGTACAGCTTTTCTCCAATACCATCTCCGGGCCGGGTGGCGTCCATGCCCGTCACAGCACAGAGATCCCCGGGCACTGCTTCCGGCACTGTCGTATACCGCCCGCCGCTGTAAATCCTAATCTCGTTTACTTTCTGCCGGATGGGTCTGCCTTCACTGTCCTTTCCAGTCACCACCTCGTCTTTGACCTTCAGCTTTCCCGCGGTCACCTTAACAAAGCTCAGGCGGCTGCCCGCGCTGTCGTGGCGTATCTTGTACACATGGCCACTGAAGGGCTCCTCTGCCGGGCTTTCCTTATCATGGAGAAGCATTGTCATGGCTTTGATAAAAGCGTCAATTCCTGTATCGTTTAATGCCGAGCCCGCAAAAACCGGAAAAACTTCTGCCTTTTTAAACATCTGCCCCAGAGCACTCTGCCACACTTCCGGTTTGTAGCCCTCATCCAAATAGGCCTCGAGCAGCGCTTCATTCCTTTCCGCCACAGCCTCCGCCAATGTTGTGTCCATGAGGCCTTCCTCATAGTGCCCGGTAAACATCAGGCAGTCCAAGCTGCATTTTGTTTTCAGCTCTTTTATAACTCCGGGAATATCTGCGCCTTCCCGGTCTGTTTTATTGATAAAAATCAACGTCGGCACCTCGTAGCGCCGCAAAAGCTTCCACAGCGTTTCGGTATGGCTCTGAACCCCCTCAACGCCCGATACCACAATGACGGCCACATCCATCACCTGAATGGCCCGCTCAGTTTCCGATGAAAAATCCACATGTCCCGGGGTGTCCACCAGATAACAGGTGTCTCCCCCGACTTCAAAAACTGCCTGATCCGAAAAAATGGTAATGCCCCGTTCGCGTTCAATGGGGTGATGGTCCATAAAGGCGTCCTGATGATCCACCCGCCCAAGCTTTCTGATGGCACAGGTGTGGTACAGCAGCTGTTCTGAAAAAGTCGTTTTTCCGGCATCAACATGCGCCAGAATTCCTAGTACAAGCTTCATAAAATCTCCTGTAAAATCTGCTTTAGTGTGGGTCTATTATATCACTGAGGCTTTGGACGTACAAACTAAAAAAAGCTGCCCAAGGGCAGCTTCATAAAATTTATAGGTTAACGGCGTCTTAATCGAGTGGCGCTCTCGATGCAATCGCGCAGGCTATATCGAGGCTGGCAATTGCATATGAGAGAGGCAATTCCGAACTGCGCCAGTGTCTTTCTTCTCAGGAAATCTGCTGCTCCTCCATGGGCTCAGTCATCAGTGACGGGTCAAGGATCGTTTCCAGCTCTTCCTGGCTCAGCAGACCCTTTTCTCTGACAATCTGAGAAACCAGCTTGCCGCTCAAAATGGATTCCTTGGCAATGTCGGAGGCTTCCTTATAACCGATATACGGGCAAAGCGCTGTAACCGTGACAATGCTGTGTTCCAGCAGTTCCTCACACCGGTCTTCATTGGCCGTAATCCCTGTAATACAGTTGTCGATAAAGGTAGAAATCCCGTTGGTCAGTGTTTCGATGGATTCAAACAGATTATAAAACAGCACTGGCTCAAAGGCATTGAGCTCAAGCTGTCCGGCTTCGGCCGCCATGGTGATGGTCAGGTCATTGCCAATAACATTGAAGGCCACCTGTGAGACAACCTCGGGGATAACCGGATTGATCTTGCCCGGCATAATGGATGAACCATTCTGCTTAGGCGGCAGGTTAATTTCCGCAAAGCCGGTTTTGGGGCCGCTGGACAGCAGCCGGAAGTCATTGGCCATTTTGGACAAAGTGACCGCCGCTGCCTTTAACGCGCCAGAAACCGACACAAAGGCGTCGAGGTTCTGGGTTGCGTCAATCAAATCCTCAGCGAGCACCATGTTAAAGCTCGTCGTCTTTTTCAGATTCACAGGAATCCGTTTCAGATATTCCGGATTGGCGTTTATGGCTGTACCGATGGCTGTACCGCCCATGTTGACAATACAAAGCTCATTCTGGGTTTTCTTCAGCCGGAGGGTATCCCGGTCAATGGCGGAGCGGTAAGCGTTGAAGGCCTGGCCCAGACGCATGGGTACCGCATCCTGAAGCTGGGTACGCCCTACTTTTATAATATTGTCAAACTCAATGGATTTCTGCTTTAAAGCCTCGCCCAGGCGTTCCATCTGGAACAGCAGCTTCTGGGTAAGCTTGAGTGCGGTAATCTTACCTGCGGTTGGGTACACGTCATTGGTTGACTGTGACATGTTCACATGGTCGTTGGGGTGGACAATGCTGTAGTCTCCCTTCATTCCACCAAGCTTTTCGATGGCAATGTTTGCCACTACCTCGTTGGCGTTCATATTGGAGGAAGTTCCCGCACCTCCCTGGATGGGATCGACGATGAACTGATCGTGGTATTTTCCTGAAATCACATCATTACACGCTGCAATGACAGCGTCAGCGATTTCTTTATTTAACTCACCGGTTTCAAAATTGGTCATAGCCGCAGCCTTTTTGACCTGCACCAGACTGTCAATCAAGTCGGGATGGAGCTGCTTTCCAGTGATATAAAAATTCTGTTTTGCCCTTAAGGTTTGTACGCCGTAATAGGCATCGACTGGAACAGGAAGTGCTCCAATCGAATCGTGTTCGATTCTTTCTTGCATTTTAACCCCTCTACAAAAATGTATTTACTTTATGGACACATCATAACGCCACCTACCTTAAAAATCAATGCGCTGTAATAAAGTTTTGTCTAAAAAATAACTGTTTTACAAGGTTGAAACCGATTTGTTACATTTATCTTTCAATGATTGGCGATTGTCTTTATTTCGAGGACAACCCAAGGGAAATTTGACCCTTTTTTATTTTTTATGTATAATAGGCACATGCTGAATTAAAAGAAAGCACCCCATTATAGTGCAAGTATAATGGGGTGTTCCTGCCCTTTATTTAATTTTCTGGAAGCGGTTCTTTTGATTCAGCATAATAGGTATAAAAAATGCAAACAATCGTCAGAACAATGCCGATAATCTGTACCATAGTCATGGATTCCCCAAACATGAAAAATCCTACAATCAGCGCAACCACCGGTTCAAGACAGTAGGCCATTGATACATAGGGCGCGTCGATCATGCCAAAGGCCATCTGTATCCACGAAAAGGATAAGACCTGTGGCAGCGCCGCAAATCCCAAAACGATAATCCAGACAATGGCGCCGTTCTGCGCCGCAGCTCCTGCAATATCGCTGATCATCTGCCATGGCGGGCAGGCGGTAACATACAGAAACAGCGCTCCGAACAGATTAGGATAGAAAAGCTGTGCCTGCCAGCTCACATCATTAGGATAATATACATGTGAAATCAGAAAGTAAGCACTTGCCAAAATCAGAGAATTGGCCAATGCCCAAATGATTCCCATTATATCCAGACTGGAAGTTCCCAGATTAAAAATCTGCAGCACCAGCGCAACACCGACAACGGCAATACTGCAGGCAATGATCTTAACCTTTGTCAGCTTTATCCCCTTGAAAATGCGTTCCATAATCATCAGAATAATCACATTGCAGAATGCCAGCAGAGACACTATCCCAACCGGAATTCTTGATACAGCCTGCACATAGGCAAAATTCATGCCATTCATCAGAACAAAGCCATGAATCATCAATACGATTAGAACTTTCCAGCTGACTTTAAACATGCTGCGGTCTTTTATTAAAATCCAGCCGCCAAAGAAAAGAAACATAATTGTCGGCGCCAGTGTGGTTACTGTAATATCACTGATACCATTTTCCGCCATCAGTCTCAGAAATGGCCCAAAAAGTCCCCACAGCACAGCGGACAATACAGCCAGTGTAAATCCCTTTTTAAATATTCCTTTATCGTTCATTTTCCCTGCTCCTTATACTGTCATAAAGAAAACCAGTGAAAACATCAGCTCATCCAAGTCATCCCAGCGGGCTTTCATCACCGCTTTGTCTTCATCCGTCAGGTATTCTTCCTTCATATCCTGTTGATATTCATCAAATGGATAGAGTAATTTATTTTCCATGTTCGTATCCTTTCTGTAAATATTTACTTATACACACCGTAATCTCTTACAAATTCATTGACAGCTCTCATATTTTCAGGGTTAACGTCGCTTGCATTCAGAATATATTTGTCCAGGGAGAAAATATAGCCGCCGCCCGGCGCCATAATGTCAATGACCTCTTTGGCTTTATCAATACATTCCTGCTTTGTGCCATAGCCCAGTAATGAAATCGGATAGAAGCCCTGGAGACACAGATTTTTCCCGATTGTATTTTTAGCTTTTTTCATATCGCCGTATTCCATGATGGCAATGATCTTATCAGATTTTGGAATATCCTGCATATACGGGTAGAATCGTTCCCAGTCACCTTCAAAGAAAATCGACAGCGTCAGTCCTTTTTGATTAACCAGAATGTCGATAAATTTTAAAAATGATGGCCAATAAAACTCTTCAAACATTTTTTTGTTGATGTATGGTGCCATATGAAGCGGAATGAACACGTACGGAAAGGTTACGCCCTTTTCTCCCGGATAACAGGCTGTCGCACCCTTAACGAGAATGGGCGTCACTGCATCCAGGGCTTCCTTAACCTTATCCGGAGACTTGCGCACATCTCTGCAGATTCCCGTAAAGCCTCTGAACTGATCTGCCAGATAATCGAACGGTGCAACCGTTAGGTTTGACCCCAACGCCGGCACCCCGTAATCCTGGGCCAGAGACGCGGTAATTTCTTCTAAAGCGCCCATATAAGAGCCAAACTCCAATGCGGCCTTTGTCATAGCATAAGCATTATATGGCGCTGGCTGGTCCAAAGCCGGATATAAACGCGGCAGCAGCTTTGATACGATCATTTTATAAGGATCTTCAATTAATTCGTCATATTCATCTGGGTTCATAGCGCTGATTTCCGGATGCTGCACAAATCCCCTTTCACTTTCCGTGAAATTTTTTGCGTTCAGCAGACGATAAAACATCGGCGGCCTTGTAAAAAGACTTTCAAAGCAATCCCAATGAAAATCATCGAACACCTTTTTAAAAGCAATCTGGCATTGTTCCGGTGTCCATGAAGCCTGGCGATACGGCAGGCCCGCGTATTCAATTGCATATGAAATTTCTGCCGGGCAGTTCACCGGCACACGTTTTGGCTCCTGGATTTTAAGTGTTGTCTCCAGCATTTCCATCCGTTCATTATATTCTTTTCTTTTATCGGACATAATTTCTCACCTCATAATTTTCGAACGTCCATTTTTGAAAGTGCACTTAATATTAAGTATACTTTAAAATTTTATTTTGTCAACTATTTTTCGTAAAATATAAAAAATTATTCATCTAATTGTTTTCATTTTTCCTATTTATATTTTTTTATATGAAATATTTCAGATATTACATCACTTATTGTTGTCTTTTGAGAAGTATGCTATACTTACGTTAGTATAAACTGGATAAAGGACAATTATGAAAAAATATAAAACCGGACGGGAAACAAAGGAAAATATTATGGAAGCTGCCCGCGAGCTTTTCTATGAAAAAGGGTATAAAAACACGACCTATAATGATATCTGTGAAAAAGCCAATGTCAATACCGGAACCTTCCATTACCATTTTCAGACAAAACGTAAAGTTGCCGGCATCATCTATAATAATTTTATGTTCAATATTAAGGAGGAAACTGGTAAACTCATCTCCTCAAAATATGAAAATGACCTCAAGCTCTGTACAGCTCTGGAAATTACAAATTATATGAACTTATTTTTTTCTGATGATCATGTGAAAACTTTTTTCTATGATCTTTACAGTGATAACATTCCGCTTGAGTACGCCTTAAACATCATGGAAAACTTTTTCCAGCTTCACGTCGAAGCCTTTAAGCTGCCCATTGACAGAGATTATGTCAAGATAATTGCCGCCACAAACCTTGGTATGGAACAGGCCCTGATTGTTAATTACTGCTCTGGCTACCTTACGCTGCCGGAACAACAGATCATTGATTATGATATTGAGCTGACCTATGCTCAGATGAATATCGACCATCAGGAAATCGAGCGGATCATTCAAAAGGCCCAGGAGCTTGGCCCACAGATCAAGCTGAAACATGTCGATTATTTTAAGGTTGAACCACTGAATTGCTAGCGCAAAATAAAAAAGCCCCGCGGCATTAAGAAACTTCTTAATGCCGCGGGGCTTTCTGCGTTAAAACAGCTCAAAAGTGCTGCTTCCTGTTTTATTCAGATCTCTCAGATTTTTGACGGCACCGTAAACCATACTGCGGACAGCCTCCTCGGTATAAAAGGCCATATGCTGGGTCATGGTGACATGGGGAAATTGTCTTATATATGCCATATCCCGGTTGCTGATAATATCCACCGTGTGATTGACATGGTAAATACCATCCTCATGCTCGATAACATCCAATCCAAGGGCGCCGAACTTCTGCTTTTCAATTCCGTCGATCACGTCGCTCACATCCATCAGAGATCCTCTGGCGCAATTGATCAGCACCACGCCGTCCTTCATTTTCGCAATGCTTTCCCTGTTGATCATGTGGTAAGTGCTCTCCAGCAGCGGTGTGTGCAGCGTTATGACATCACTTTCTGCGTAAAGAGTATCCAACTTCACATATTTTGCCATGTCAGCGACCGAGCCATTTGGATAAGCGTCATATGCAAGGATTCGACAGCCGAATCCCTGCAGAATCTCAATAACCGTTCGGCCGATACGCCCGGTCCCCACAACTCCAACAGTCATGTTTCTGAGCTCACGGCCCTCCAGCCCATCCAGGGAGTAATCATTGACGTTTCCCCTGAACATGGCCTGCTTATATTTTCTCAAAGACATGAGCATCAGCATAACGGTATACTCCGCCACTCCGGTCGGAGGATAGCTGACATTGCAGATCCGGATACCCAGTTCCCTGGCATACTCCAGATTAATATGATTATAGCCCACTGTGCGGGTACAGTAAAAACGGATACCCGCGTCCCGCATAAGGTTTAAAATCACGCGGTCAATACGGCTATGCCCAAGGCTTGTCACCGCGCCGCAGCCCTCGGCAAAATCAAAGGTCTCCACACTCAGCGGTTTACCCGTAAAAATCAGCTCTACATTATATTTTTCAGCGGCTTTTTTAAAGTCCTTTATTTCATCCTTTCGCACTTCAAAGGCGGCAATTTTCAGCATTGTTTTCTCCTCGCTACAAAAATTTCTTTTTATTATTATATACCCAAAAGCAAATTACGGAATAAATTTTTTGATTGTGGTATAATAAAACTACTTTTGTTTGGAGGTAATTTTATGGATACAGGCAGCAAGCACGCCGTTTTAAAACAATACTTTGGCTACGACACCTTCCGGGAAGGGCAGGAATTTCTCATCGACACAATCTTGTCCGGACGGGACGCGGTGGGCGTCATGCCGACAGGCGCGGGAAAATCCATCTGCTTCCAGGTGCCTGCCCTGCTGATGGACGGCATAACGCTGGTGGTCTCTCCACTGATCTCCCTCATGAAGGACCAGGTCGGAGCGCTTACCCAGGCCGGCGTCCCGGCTGCCTTTATCAACAGCTCCCTGAGCAGCGTCGAATACCGGGAGGTGCTCTCAGACATCCGCCAGGGCAACTGCAAAATTCTTTACATTGCCCCGGAGCGCCTTTTAGCTGAGGGCTTTCTCAACTTTATCCGGGAACAGGATATTGCAATGGTTACTGTTGATGAGGCTCACTGCGTCTCTCAATGGGGGCAGGATTTCCGCCCATCCTATCTCGAAATTGACCGTTTTGTCAAAAGCCTGGACAGCCGCCCCATCCTCTCCGCCTTTACTGCTACTGCTACCGAGCAGGTGCGCCGCGATATTGTAGGACTTCTGGATTTAAGGGCGCCCGAGGTGCTGGTGACCGGCTTTGACCGAAAAAACCTCTATTTTGAGGTTCAGAAACCCGCTAAAAAGCTGGATGCTCTTCTGGCGATCCTGGCTGACCACCCTAATAAGAGCGGGATTATCTACTGCGCGACCCGCAAAAGCGTGGAGGATGTCTGTGAAAAAATCTGCGCGGCGGGTTACCCGGCAGTCTGCTATCACGCAGGGCTTCCCGATGCAGTGCGGAAAAAAAATCAGGATCTGTTCATCTTTGACGAAAAGCCCGTCGTGGTCGCCACAAACGCCTTTGGTATGGGCATTGACAAATCCAATGTCTCCTTTGTCGTGCATTACAACATGCCCGGAGATATGGAAAGTTATTACCAGGAGGCCGGCCGGGCCGGCCGCGATGGCGAGCCCGCGGACTGCATCCTGCTGTACAGCGGCCAGGATGTACGGACTCAGCAATTCTTTATTGAGAACGCTGACCGGGAAAGCGGTGACCCCGAGACGGGCGCGCTTTTGAAGCAGCGTGACCGGAAGCGTCTGAAAGACATGACCTTTTATTGCCATACCAACGACTGTCTGAGAGGCTATATGCTCAAATATTTTGGTGAGGAAGCGCCCGTCTGCTGTGACCACTGCGGAAATTGCCAGACCCAGTTTGAAATTCTGGACATCACCATTGAAGCCCAGAAGATCCTGTCCTGCATCAAACGGACCGGGCAGCGTTTTGGCATTAAGGTGGTCGTCGATACTCTGCGCGGCAGCAAAAACCAACGCATTCTCAGTCTTGGTTTTGATAAGCTCTCGACCTATAATATCATGGCAGATACCAGCGAAAAGCGCATCCGGGATATGATCCATTATCTGGCGCTGGAGGGCTTTATCCAAATCACCGACGATGAGTACCCGGTTATGCGCTTCGGTCCCCGGGCACGCGATGTGCTCTTCGGGGGAGAGCGCATTGAGATGAAGCTGCCAAAGGAAAAAGAGCCTGTGCCAAAGGCCGCCAAAGAAAAAGCAAAGCCTGCCGCCGGAGCTTTGGAAAATCCCGGTCTTTTCGACCGGCTGCGCAATCTGCGCGGCAGACTCGCCGCAGAGCAGAATGTCCCGGCTTATGTGGTCTTTTCAAACGCTGCCCTCACCGATATGTGCCGCCGCCTGCCAAAAAACAACAGCGAATTCCTTGAAGTTTCTGGGGTAGGCAAGGCCAAGCTTGAGCGCTACGGCGAAGACTTCCTTCAGGAAATCCAGGACTGGCTCAAGGAGCAGGCATAATAAAAAAACAGGTGGCGGCACAAGGCCGCCTCCTGTTTTTTTATAGCTTACTGACCAGATTGTAGATCCGCTCATATTCAAGCATCAGATTATCATAAACGCTTAAGAAAGCCTCACAGCTGCTGTCCGCGTTTGCCATCACTGCGTCGTAATGGCCGATCACCAGATTACAGATCGCAGGGCAGAGCTTGCCCTTTTCACTCTGCTCCTTTAATACTTCGATGATCTTTTCTTTTGGAAAGGCTTCCTTGTAGCTTCTGCGCTGCCGCAGCGCGCTGAGCACATCGGCAATGGCCACGATCCGCTGTCCTTCTGTCAATTCCGCTGCTGCCAGCCCTCTGTGATAGCCGGAGCCGTCCAGCTTTTCATGGTGGCGTACCGCGATCTCGCAGATATCGTCAGCCACAGCTCCCCGAAGGATATCCTCTGAAATCTGCACATGGGTCTTCATAATCTTCATGGCCTGCGGGCTCAGCTTTCCAGGATACTCCAGTATTTCAAGGGGAATGGCGATTTTACCCACGTCGTGGAGCAGCGCGCCATAATAAATTCTTTTCTTATCCTCAGCGGAATAGTTCAGAAGTCTGGCAATTTCAACGCTGATCCCCACAGTGGTTACCGTATGGCTGACTGTGTACTCACTTCTGAAGTCAATGGAATACGCCAGCATCTGCAGATAAAGGTCGATATCCGCTGGTGACAGTACCAGCTTTTTCTGAATCGTCTCTATTTCCTGCTCGTAGACGCCGCTGTTTAAATGCTCAATAATCTGGTATTTCGCGTTGGCCTTTAAAAACAGCTCCACATGCTCCGGAGCAAACCGGCTGCCAGCACCCTCGGTAATCTCCTCTAAATCAAAAACGCCGCCCCGGCCCTGCATGCTGATATCTACACGGTCTGTCAGCTTGATCATCAGAGCAATATCCTTAAAATCAGTTTCCACTTTATCATAGCGGTCATAATTCAGATGATGGAACAGAATCGCCTCTGCCCGCTCCTTCAACGGTGACAGATATTTTAAAAACAGGTAGCCGTAAATTGAATGTTCCCAGACATTGTCTGCCTCAAACTTGACCATCTTGTCAATCTCGTCAGTTTTATACGCGCCGATGTCATGGAAAACGCCGAGATTGAAGATTTCAAGCGCTTCCTTTTCGCTGTAGCGTTCACTGTCCCTGAGCATCTGATACAGCATATAGCCGACCCGTTCTCCATGGTTCACCAACCGCTCATCCACCAGTCCAAGGGTTTTTCTCACGATCTGAACCGCGTCCCCGCCCTGGATAATATCTGCCCTTCTATCTTCTCCCATTCCTTTTCCCCTCGCAAAGTTTATGGTTCATTATCGCATAAAAATACTTTCTTTTCAATGCTGTAACAAAGCTGAAGCCCGGAGCAGCTTTAAGAAATTTCATTGTGGCAATACCCTGCAGGTGCTATAATTCATAGGTATATAAGCTCATAACTACCAGGAGGTGCACACAATGGCAAACTTTAAAAAAACGCTTATGCCTGAGCAGGCAGAAGCGCTGTTTAAAATACTACAGGAACGTTTTACAAAAAATATGGACCGACACGAAAATCTTGAATGGCAGAAGCTGCGCGTAAAGCTGGAAGAACATCCAGAAAAAATGTGGTCCCTCAACGCCATGGAAGAAACCGGCGGCGAGCCGGATGTTCTTGAATACGATGGTGAAACGGACCGCTACTTTTTTTACGACTGCTCAAAAGAAAGCCCGCCGGGCCGAAGAAAGCTATGCTATGATCAGGAAGCGCTGGAAAGCAGAAAGGTAAACAAGCCTGAAGGCAGCGCTGTAGCCGCCGCGTCTGCCATGGGTATCGAGCTCCTGACAGAAGCCCAATATCATGCATTACAGCAAAAGGGTGAATTTGACACTAAAACCTCCAGCTGGATTTTAACACCGACAGACATAAGAAACCGCGGCGGCGCTCTGTTTTGTGACCGGCGTTATAACCATGTTTTTGTTTACCACAACGGCGCAGAATCCTATTATACTGCAAGAGGATTCCGGGGGCTGCTGCGTGTATAATTTACAGTGTATTTTTTTAATCGCAATTAAAATAAGACCTGTACCAGAAACATGTAGATTACTGTGCCTGCACCAATGCTCAGAAGCGTATTTTTCTTCCATTTGTGAAGAACTGTAATAAAGAGAATTGCGTAAAAAAGAACAGACCCCAGATACCGGATATAAGCCAGCGATGTTTTACCGTCAGGGAAAACAAAGAAGGGCACGGGTTAATATTGTTCCAGATATAACAATCAGGACTCATCGCACATCCCAAAAACTAGATATACCTTCCCGCCGCAGTTTTATATTTTTCAAGCACGGATATGCCGTAGAACAGGTGTCTGGCATTTACCATAAGCGTGATGGCCATTAACTATTATCCAAATTAAGGCTGCGTGTTCCCGCTTTATGAAGGGTCACCCATGACCCCCATAAAAAGCGGGATGCCGCTTTCGCTGTCCATGATGAAATAAGCGTAGGGTGAATCCAGAACCAGCTCTACTGGCCCCTTCTGCTCTTCCATCGGCAGGGCTGCCATCTCCATCTCCACCTCTGTGGCTGCGGCGGCCTCTGTTCCGCGTTCATCCACCCTGACTGCGGATTTCTGGATAACCTTTGAGACAAATAAAGGATAACCATTCATCGTTCCCATTTTAGAAAAATCCGCCTGGTTCCGGTCAAAAATTATCTCAAGCCCCATATCCCTGAGCAGATCACTCATGTCAATTTTATAATCCTGCTCAAATTTTGGCATATAAAGGTTCACGGCCCGTGACTCGGCCCGTGACAACACATTTTTCAGCGTATCTTTCTCAAAAGCAGCGGCAAACTCATGGATATTTTTGCCGTCTGTCGGCCGAATCGCAATAAAGGACTGCCTGTAATTATTGTAAGGGAGTTTGATCCCCTCGGCGTTCTCTGTCTTAATGTACTGCATCCTGTCCTCATACTTGTTCATAAAGGGGTGCTCTACAGTTGTTCCGTCTTCTCTGTAAAATACACGGTCCTCTGTAAGGCTCTCCTCAAAAGGCGTATCCCAGACACCGTTAAAATACAGGGCATTGAGCAAAAGCATGGCGACATCGTTATCAGGCTCTTCATCCAGCATCTGCGGAATCATTCCATTGGTTTTCTCCGATACCCAGTTGTTGACATCATCTGCGGATTCACTGAGGGCCGCTTCAAATATTTCCGCTTCATAAATTTCTTTGGCCGTATTGATAAAATTCTCCCTGGCCTCCAATGTCTCATTAAGCCAGATAGAGTTGGCAATATCCAGTCTTCCCCCATCTTCCGAACGCATTCTGAGCTCTGGGATCAGTTGGGCGCAGGCAGCATTCATCTGGTCTACCGGCATACCGAGCACCAGTTCAAGAGCCTTCTGTGTCTCGGTGTCTGATCCGTTTGCCGTCATGGCCAGCGCGAAATAGGCTGACGCTGGAGAGATCAGAAAATTGCCTTCCCGGGCTTCAGCGCTTTTTGCGTAAAGTCCCGCTGCAAAGTTACTGTACCCTTCACCGCTGCTGATCAGCATGCCGGGCGTAGGCTCCGGCGTAGAAACCGGCGTCGGCACTGCACTCGGCGTCACCTTCCCCTCGTCCTTTTTCCCATTATCCTTTGCCGTACAGGCTGTGAATATTCCAAGTATTATCACAGCCAACAGCGCGAAAGCGATTCCTTTTTTCATATTGCTTCTCCTTTACATCATCCTTTTTTCTAATTATACATGATTACCGCCAATAAAAAAAGCAGATTCCCGGTTCGGGTATCTGCCTTTGGCTACAAACGCAGCCCCTTTATATCCTTAATGCGTGATAGGATGACATTACAGCTCATCTCCCGGACGCCTGGCAGGGCGTAGATCACGCGGTTTAAAAATTTTTCTATCTCCTCATTGCCCGCGGCCACGGCGTGGACATGGAGCTTGCTCCTGCCTGACACCTGATAAATCTGGGTGACCAGATCATTTTGGTTCAGAATATCCACCACCTCCGCAAATCGGCCGGGCTCCATTTCCAGCTCAAAATAACAGGAGATGGCTCCACTGATCTTCTGGGGGTTGATAATAGTCGTATACTCCTCGATAATTCCCCTGTCCTCAAGCGCGCTGATTCTAGCCTTAACTGCTACCCGGGACAGCCCAACGGCCTCCCCGATATCTGAATAGGACATCCGCGCGTTCTTAATGAGCAGTTTTACAATCTGCTGGTCTGTTTCATCTAATCCGCTTAAAAACATGCTGTTTCTCCCTCTCGAAATGTTTGTTTTATCTTACCGCGTTTCATAACAAAAGGCAACCCTTTCTTTTTGTAAGTTTTTCTTTGACTTTTTGATGCTTAGGAAATATAATATTTACAAATAGTAATTCAAATATTTCGAATCGAAAGGATAAGCTTGTTATGCAAAGAGACCTGACTGCTGGAAGCGTCACAAAGGGAATGCTGTTGTTCGCCGGCCCCATGATTCTCGGCAATCTGCTTCAGCAACTTTATAATGTGGCGGATACCCTCATCGTCGGCCAGTTTCTCGGTGCGGGTCCACTGGCGGCGGTAGGTTCCTCCTTTACCCTCATGGTATTTTTAACTTCCATTATTCTGGGGCTGTGCATGGGCAGCAGCGTTGTTTTTTCCATGCTCTACGGCGCAAAACGCGAGGATGACCTGAAAACCAGTTTTTTTATCGCCTTTGTATTCATCGCCGCTGTTACTCTTATGATCAATACTCTGGCCTTTGCCTTTATTGATCCTTTGCTGCGGGTGCTGCAGATCCCCACCGCTATCCTGGAAGACACCCGGGCCTATCTGCTCATTATCTTCGGTGGTATTGGCTTTACCTTTATCTATAATTACTTTGCCTCCCTGCTCCGGGGCATTGGCAACTCTGTGGTGCCGCTGGTCTTTCTGGCCGTTTCAGCTATTTTAAACATTGTGCTTGATCTTGTTCTGATTTTGCGCTTTAATATGGGCGTTTCCGGCGCAGCGCTGGCGACCATCACAGCCCAGGGTGTCTCGGCGGTTTCCATTGGTATCTACAGCTTTCTGAAAATTCCGGCGCTCCGTCTGAAATGCACACATCTCCGGTTTGACCGGGCCATTGTACAGGATGTTGTGCAGTACTCCCTGCTGACCTGTGTCCAGCAGTCCATCATGAACTTCGGCATTCTCATGATCCAGGGGCTGGTCAACAGCTTTGGCGTATCGGTTATGGCAGCATTTGCCGCGGCGGTAAAGATCGATTCCTTTGCCTACATGCCGGTACAGGACTTTGGCAATGCATTTTCCACCTATATTGCCCAGAACTACGGTGCAGGAAAGGCTGACCGCATCCAGAAAGGCATCCGCTGCGCAATACTGACAGCGCTTGTATTCTGCCTCTTTATCTCTGTTATTGTCTTCTTTTTCGGCAGCTCCCTGATGCTGATCTTTGTAAGGCCAGAGGAGACAGAAATCATCGCTATCGGTACTGGCTATTTAAAAATCGAGGGTGCCTGCTACTGCGGCATCGGCTGTCTTTTCCTGCTCTACGGCCTTTACCGGGGTATTGGCCGTCCTGGTATTTCCGTGGTACTCACAGTGATCTCCCTCGGCACACGGGTGGCGCTGGCCTACCTTCTGGCCCCGCTTCCCGCCGTCGGCCTCCTGGGAATCTGGTGGGCCATTCCCATTGGCTGGTTTTTAGCCGATATTACAGGGCTTCTCTACTGGCGATTCCGGCACAGGCAGCTCATGCCCGGATAAAAAACACCGAACCACAAAAAAGCGGCTCGGTGTTTTTGTTTTACAGAATAATATTCTGCTGTTCTCCTGCCATCCAGGTTTCAATATTTTTGAAGACAATATCTGCCCGGATCTTCATCGACTCTTTGCTGGCAAAGGCGATGTGCGGCGTAATGATGGTATGCTTTGCCTTGAGCAGCGGATGCTCTGCCGGAAAGGGTGGTTCCATTTCCAGAACGTCGATGCCGGCTCCGGCAATTTTATCACTGTTCAGCGCGTCGGCCAGTGCCTGTGAATCGACAACCGGCCCTCTTGCAGCATTGATCAGGTAAGCGGTGGGTTTCATGTAAGCGATGGTTTCTGCATTAATCATCCCCCGCGACTGTTCTGTCAGCGGGCAATGGAGTGTCACGATATCGGCCTGCTCAAGCATTTCCTTTAAGGGCATGTAGGTGATGTAATCTGGCTTGTTTTTGCCGCTGCCAAAGCCATTGTAGGCGATAATTTTACAGCCAAAGGCCCGGCACAGCTCGGCGGTGCGGCTTCCAATGGCTCCGGTACCGATAATCCCAACGGTTTTTCCCTTGAGCTCACTGCCCACCAGGCCATCCTTGGTTTTCCCACCACGGGCGCGGGCATCCATCTGAGGGACGTTGCGCAGCAGGGAAAGCATCATTTCGATGGCCAGCTCAGCGACAGACTCGTTGGAGTAGCCAGAGGCGTTGCTGACTGCCACGCCCTTTCTTTTAGCGGCTTCCAGGTCCACATGATCTACCCCGGTAAAGGCAACATCAATATATTTAAGATGGTCACAGGCTTCGATCACTTCACCCTTCAACGGCATGTTGGCAATCATCAGGACATCGGCATCCTTTGCCTCTTCAATCAGGACCTGCGGATCGTCATTTCGCTCATAGGCTTTAAAGCTGTGGCCAGCTTCTGTCAGGGGCTTTACCAGATCTTCCAGCGTTTCGCTGTCAACGGCCAGGGATTCTAATAATACAATGTTCATGGTAATTCCTTCTTTCTGGATCAATTATTACCCATAGTGTACCCCTAAACGCCGTAAAAATCAATGGTCTGACCAGTCTTATTGTCCGTCTTACTCCGCTGCAAAGACAAAGTGTCCCGGCGACACCTCATGCCAGACCGGCTGGCCCCCACACCTCTGAGCCTGATACCCGGCATGGCTGTGGTTCTTGGCCGCTCTGGGGTCCGGAACGGGGATGGCCTCGATCAGGCTTTGGGTATAGGGGTGTACCGGATGGCTGAACAGCTCCTTTCCCGGCGCCAGCTCCACCAGCCTGCCGCAGTGCATTACGCCGATACGGTCGCTGATATAGCGCACCATTGCCAGGTCATGGGCGATAAACAGGCAGGTCAGATGGCATTCCTCCTGCAGCTTTTTAAAAAGGTTCACGATCTGCGCCTGGATGGAGACATCGAGAGAAGCGATGGGCTCATCGGCGATGATCAGCTTTGGATTTAAGGCCAGCGCCCGGGCGATGCAGGCCCGCTGAAGCTGACCGCCGGAAAACTCCGAGGGATAGCGGTCCATCACACTGCTGCTGAGTCCAGTGAGAGCCATGAGCTCTGCTGCTTTTTCCCGAAGCGCTTTTTTTCCTGCTTTTCTGCTGCGTATTCTGAAGGGCTCGGCGATGATTTCACCAATGGTCATGCGGGTGTTGACCGCTGACGCTGCGTCCTGGAAAATCATCTGCATTTCTCCGGTGATGCGGCTGCGGTTTTTCCTGTAGACAGATTTATCTGAAATTTCCATTCCATCAAAGCAGACGGAGCCATCAGTCGGCTCAAAAAGGTGCATCAGCGCCTTACCCGTTGTCGATTTCCCTGAGCCGCTCTCTCCCACCAGTCCAAAGATTTCGCCTTTGAGTATATCAAAAGAAACGCCGTCCACTGCCTTGACGGTGGTGTGCCTGTCCAGCCTGTAATATTTTTTAAGGTTCCGGATTTCAACCAGCTTTTTCTCATTCATCGAAAGGCCTCCTGCCGCTTGATGACCCGGCCGTTTTTCACCCGCACAGGCGGCTCAATCCTGGGAGCCCGCGGGTCCAGCAGCCAGGTTGCCGCGTAGTGTGTATCGGATACTTTAAACACAGGCGGCGCTTCCTCATAGTCGATGGCCAGCGCATAGGGATTTCGCGGCGCAAAAGCGTCCCCTCTGGGCGGGTTGATCAAATCCGGCGGTGTACCCGGGATGGGGTTCAGGGTTTCCTCATCACCGTCAGTGGAGGGCAGCGATGACAGCAGCCCCCAGGTATATGGGTGACGTGGGTCATAAAAAATATCGTCGGCAGTCCCCAACTCTGCCAGCTTGCCGGCATACATCACGGCTACCCGGTCTGCGACTCTTGCCACAACTCCCAGGTCATGGGTGATAAACAGGATTGCCACGCCTGTCCGCTTCTGTATTTCTTTAAGCAGCTCCAGTATCTGGGACTGGATGGTAACGTCCAGCGCGGTGGTCGGCTCATCGGCAATCAAAACATCCGGGCCGCATGCCAGCGCCATGGCAATGACACTTCTTTGAAGCATGCCTCCTGAAAAATGATGGGGATACTGGTCAAAACGTTTTTCCGCCGCGTCAATGCCAACCTGCTTCATCAGCGAAACTGCCCGTTCTCTCGCTTCTGCCCGTCCGACCTTCTGATGTGCTTTTACCGCCTCCACAATCTGGCTGCCAATGGACATGGTCGGGTTTAAGGAGGATACCGGGTCCTGGAAAATCATGGAGATTTCCTTTCCCCGAACCGCTTCCAGCTCTTTCTCTGAAAGCCCTGCGAGATCTCTGCCTTTAAAAAAGATTTCGCCGCCGGCTACCTCTGCCCTTACCGGCAGAATCCCCAGAATACTTTTACAGAACACAGACTTTCCACAGCCCGATTCTCCCACGATGGCCAGGGTCTCCCCGGGCTCCAGTGACAGGCTCACGTCCCGCACTGCGTGAACATCGCCCTGATCTGTGGCGATATTGACAGACAGATTTTTAATCTCCAGTAGTGTTGTCATCCTATACTCCCCTCAACGAAAAATGCAGAAAGGAGAACTGAGGTTTTTTTAAGTGTCCTCAATTCTCCAATTTCAGCTTAGTTTAAAGTCCAGTCCGCAATATTCCAGAAAATACCAACGCCGTGATGGCCTAAAATGGTGTCTGGGGTAATCCCCTGAATATTGGCCTTGGCCACATAGATGGCGTCCACATAGGCGATGAAAGTATAAGGCATGTCCTTTGTCAGTTCTTCCTGGAAAGCTTTGTAGTACTCCATTCTCTGCGCATCATTGTCTGTTTCGCGGGCCTTCTGAAGCAGCTCATCCACCTTGGGATTGGAGTAGCCGCTGTAATTTGAGCCCTTGTCTGTCCCGAAAACCTTGTAGGTGTGATCATCCGGGTCAAAGGGGCTTCCCCAGCCGATGAGATAGGTTTCCTGACCCGCCCAGTCGGTCTCAGCGTTGACGGAAACCGTGGCGTCCACGCCGATATCCTTCAGATTCTGGGCTGCGACATTGGCGATATCCACACGCACCTGGTCGCCTTCTGCTATGTTGATTTTAAAGGCCAGGCGGGTTCCGTTCTTCTCATAGACGCCGTCGCTGCCTTTTTTCCATCCGGCGGCCTCCAGCATTTCCTGAGCTTTTGCCGGATTATAATCAAATTTTTCGATGTCCGGGTTGTTGTAAGGCCCTGCCTGAAGCGGTGAGTAGGCCAGCTGTCCCTCACCCAGCAGCACGGAATCAATGATGGCCTGGCGGTCAATGGCGTAGCTCAGGGCGTTTGGCAGCTCACGGTTGTTTTTAAACAGGTCATTGTTAAAATTATACAGAATCCCGCGGTAGTCAGCGGTCTTCATATCGTAAATTTTAAATTCATCGTTGCCCTCAAACTGTTTGGCATCGTTCGGCGGTACCTGAGCCATGTCCAACTCGCCGGATTTCAGCTGCATGGCACGGGCTTTGGTGTCTTCGACAATTTTGAAAATGACCTTGTCGATTTTTGGCACACCCGCATAGTAATTATCGAATTTTTCCATGGTAATGCTCTGGCCCTCATCCCAGGATACCAGCTTGTAAGGGCCGGTGCCAATGGGTTTGCGGTTAAAATCATCCGTTGCCAGGTCCTTGCCCTCCAGCAGGTGTGCCGGCAGGATACCGATGGTCAGGTAGTCCAGCATGGCAACGTTTGGCGCTTTAAGGGAAATTTTGACGGTTTTGTCGTCCGGCACCTCAATCTTTGTGATGTCCTCATAGTTTGAAGCGATTTCCGAAGCATTGTCCGGATTCATAATTGCTTCGAGGGTAAACTTGACATCATTGGCGGTAAACTTCTCACCGTCCTGCCAGGTAATACCGTCCCGAATGTGGAAAGTGTAGGTATTATCCGCCGCGTCCCAATCCCAGCTCTCTGCCATTCCCGGAACGACCTTGTCATTTTCATCGTGGGCGGTCAGGCCAGCAAACAGAAGCAGGTTGATTTCGCCGTGCTCATACAGCGCCGGATTGATCGCTGTGTAATCCTGGCTGCCATATACCAGTGTATTGCCGTCCTTCGCGTCTGAGCCGGCGGCCTTATTGCCGCAGCCTGCAAATACTGTCGCTGTCATCGCCAGAGCGATGCCCAGCGCCAGCAGCTTTTTCATTTTTTTCATTTCTTTCTCCTTTTATTTTTATAACAGCCGCCGCTGTTTTAAACTAAATTTCCCGCATACCGCGGTTGTTACGCTTACGGATATAATTTCCGATATCCGTAATACAGACCAGTGTCACCACCAGGAAAAGCCCTGGTATCAGAATAATCCACCAGTCATTTGACAAAAGCGCCTGATCGGCGTTTGACAGCATGCTCCCCCAGGAAATAACCTCAACGGGGAGCCCGATGCCCAGAAAGCTCAGCGTTGCCTCTGTCCCGATGGCCGCGCCGATATTTGTGACGACCATGAACATAATGGACGATACAAAGTTTGGCAGCAGATGCCGCCTCAAAATATAGAAGAAGCCTCCGTCCATTGTTTTTGCAGCCAAAATATAATCCGCGTTGCGGATCTGCCTGACCTCGCTGCGCACAATTTTTGAAATGTTCATCCAACTGGTAATACCAATGACAAAGGCAATGGTCAGGGGGCCCGTCTGGCCGATGATGGCCTGGATAAAAATGACGATCAAAATGGACGGGATACTCAAAATAGTTTCCGTAAGCCGCATCATTCCGTCGTCAACCCACTCGCTTGAAAGGCCGCTGATACTGCCGTAAACAACGGCGATCAGCGTTGAGAGCCCCGTGGCCGCCAAGCCGATAAACAGAGATATGCGCCCGCCGTACCAGATCATGGAAAAAATATCCCGCCCCATCATATCTGTGCCAAAATAAAACTGACCGTCTGGCGGTACTGCCCGGTTTGCCAGATCCATGTAGGTCGGGTCATGGTTCATGACCGCCTCGCAGAACACACATCCCAGCACAATGACAGCCAGGAGGCCGATGGCGATAAGGGGGACGCCCCTCAGGCGCTTCAGCCGCCCGCCGGCAGCCGGCATAGCCGCCTGCTCCATGGGCTTGTAGTCTGGCCCGACCAGCTCAAAAGCTTTATTTTTCACAGGAGCTCACCCCTTTCGTGTTTCATGCGCGGGTCAATTTTATCATTGATGATCTGAGCGACCATATTTGAAAACACCACCACAATACCGGTCAGCAGACACAATACCATGAGCATGTTGTAATCGTGGTATTTCGCGCTCTCAAAGCTCAGCGTTCCCAGCCCCGGGTAAGAAAAAACCTTTTCAACCACGTAGGTTCCCCCGATGATATGCGGTACTGAGATGGCCATAATGCTGATAAAGGTCGGCATGATGTTGCGCAGGCAGTGCCGCCATACAATCTGCCGCCGGGTCATTCCCTTTGTCTTGCAGAGCAGCACATAATCCTTGCGCATCTCCTCCAGCATCCGGTTGCGCACCATGTAGGTGTAGTACCAGAGATGTCCCAGAATCATGACGGCCAGCGGCAGAATCAAGTGCACGGCCCGGCTGGCGATGTTGTCCGCCTGCCCCATGGCGTAGGCCCCGCTGGAGGGTAAAAGCTCCAGATTAATGCTGAATATCAGTATGAGCACCAGCGCCACCCAAAAGGAGGGAATGCAGTTGGTGATGGTCCCCACCTTACAGATGGCCCGGTCCACAGGCGAATCCTCGTGCATGGAACAGAAAACGCCCAGCACCAGGGCGAACGCGAAGGTCAGAATATAAGACAGACCGCCCAAAATCAGCGTATTTGCCCAGACTCCCTCAATGACTTTCATGACATCCTGCTTGTATTTGAAGGAAATGCCAAAGTCACCGTGAAAGGCTTCCTCAGCCCAGATCCCGTACTGAACCCAGATCGGCTCATTTAACCCCAGCTTTTCCCTTGCCTTTTCCTGCTGCTCAACACTCATGCGCTCAACACTCTCGCCGTAATATGCCCGAAGAGGATCTCCCGGCGACAGTCTTGCCATGTAAAACACAATCAATGACAGTAAAAATATTACCAGCACAAACTGCAGTATTTTTTTCAAAAAATAAACCAGATTATTTCTTAATCGCACTCCAATACCTGTTCTCCCCCGTTCTACTCCACATAAAGGCAGCAAAAAAGCCATGAAACCCGTCCGCGCCTTCAGCGCAAAACGAACCTTCATGGCTCTTTTATCATTATTAATTAATTTGCACGGTTAATATACCATGAAAAATATTTGGTGTCAACAAGTATATACGGGCAATGCCTCTTTTTTGAAAACGCCCTCTCAAATTGCCGCCGCGCCGTATTTTCAGAAAGATTTGAGAGGATTCCAGAGAAAATATTGGTGTTTCGGCGCTGCGGCTTCTATATAAAATCCCATAGGGATGATATAAGCTTTATTCCGGCACGACCATTTTATAGCCATTAATGGTACCGATGCACACAGGCATCTGGTAAACCTCACCGATACATTCGCAGGTCATGACCTCCTGACCGCCGTAAGCGTGGACATTGCCGTCCTTTAAAAAGAGGAACCGGTCGCAGTATCTGAGCGCCATGTTGAGGTCGTGGATGACGATGATCACCGCGATATTCTTAGAATGGCAGATCCTCTGAACCAGCCCCAGCACCTCCAGCTGGTTTTTTAAATCCAGGCTGCTGGTCGGCTCATCGAGGAGCAGGACCTTGGGCTCCTGAGCCAGCGCCCGGGCGATCATTACCTTTTGCAACTCCCCGCCGCTCAGCTCATCCAGATAGCGGACGGCAAATTCGTCGAGGTGCATCTGGCTGATCACACTGGATACGACCGCCTCGTCCTCCCGGGTGACCCCCCATTTGATAAAGGGAATCCTGCCCAGCATCACAGCCTCAAAAACCGTGATCCGGTTATTGTCATTCTTCTGCGCCACAAAGGCCATATGCTTTGCGATCTCCCCCTGCTTCATGGCCGTGATTTCCAACGCGTCCACGCACACCACTCCCTTGTTAGGCGAGAGGATACGGTTCAGGCATTTGAGCATCGTGCTCTTTCCCGCGCCGTTATTGCCCAGAATGGCAATGCAGTGCCCGTCCTCCACGTCAAATGAGATTTGGTCAATAATTTTCCGGCTGGTGTTATAACCAAATACAAGATCCTTAACCTGTATCATTGCTTTGTGCCTCCTTTGAATAAAAGATACAGAAATAACGGCGCGCCGAGAAACGAGGTGATGGCGCCGATGGGCAAAATGACCGGCGCGATGATCACTCTTGCCAGCACGTCGCCCAGCAGCAGCAGCACCGCCCCGGCCATGGCGGAGGCCGGCAGCAGCCAGCAGTAATTATTGCCCAGAAACCGCCGCATAATGTGCGGCGCGACCAGACCGATAAAGTTGATGATCCCAATAAAAGACACGATCACCGCCGCGGTCAGGGCACAGACCAGCATGTTGATAATCCTGGACCGTGCCACATTGACACCCAGGCTGGCGGCTGTCTGTTCCCCGCTCTCCATGGCGTTGTAATGCCATCGGTTAAACAGAAAATAAACCAGTGTGATGACCACCACCACGGCGATGATCCGCACCTCTTTCCATCCCGTGCGCCCCAGATCGCCAAAGGTCCAGAAAACTACAGAAGCCAGCTGGACATCATCGGCAAAATACTGGAGCAGCGTCGTCGCTCCGGTAAACATGGCGCTGAGCGCCACGCCACAGAGCACCATGGCTTCCGGTGTAATCCTGCGGAACCGGGAGAGCACCAAAATCATAACCGAAGCGCTGATGCTGCCGCCAAAAGCGCAGATGGTGATGAGATAGGGATTATTAAAGCTCATGTTGGCCGCGCTGCTTCCCTGCACACCGGCGCCCAGAACAATGATGGCAAAAGCAGCGCCGAAGCCCGCGCCCTGGGAAATACCAAGGGTGGTGGTGTCTGCCAGAGGGTTTTTCAGAATCCCCTGGAGCACCGCTCCGGTTACGCCGAGGCCCACACCGCTCAGCACAGCTGTCAGGATGCGCGGCAGCCGGATATTCCACATGACCATATTATTCTGCTTTGTCGACTGACCGCCAATGGCTTTTACAATATCGCCCATGCTTAAATCCGAGGAACCCGCTCTCAACGAAAACAGCATTGCCATCATCAGAATAATTCCAAGCAGTGCTAAAACCACCATATTCCTTTTTTTAAGCGCCTGATAATCCTTAATCTCTGATTTCTCCGCTCCGGTCATTTTAACTATTCTCCCAGTGTAATTGGCCTGAAATTAAGGCCCGCGTCCTTAAGCTTCTGGCTGTAGGGCACGCCCAGCATTTTTTCTGTGATCTCATCGGTTTTTTTCGCAATGTCCACATCCACAAAGGCTTCTGGATAGACTACGCATCCCACGTAATAGGCGTTGGCCAGAGCCAGCTCGGTATTTGTTCCGTTAAAACGGTAGGCTACCTGAGAATAAACCTTTTTATCCTGCACTGCCTTCAGCTCGTTATAAAAATCTGGCCTCACCGCGTAATCATCCTTGACCAGTTTCAGATTGCCCGCATCTAAAAACAGATAGTCAGCGTTCCACTTGAGAATCTGCTCGAGATCGACATCAAAAGCGCCCTTTTTGCCCGTTTCATCCGCTACGTTTGTAATGCCAAGTGCTGAAAACGGCGGGTAGCCCGCCTCAGTCCCCTCAATGCCGTGGGCACCCTTGAAGGACACAGCGCCGCAGTAGGCTGTCGGTATTTTATCCTGCGGGATATCTCCAGTACGGCTCTTTAAATCCTCGGCCACCGATTTCATATAATCCACAACCTCCTGGCTGCGCTCCTGTTTTCCCAGGACATCGCCCACCAAATTCAGAGCGTTATAAATCTCATCGTCAAAAACCTTGTCGGTGACCGGCATGGTCACAACCGGTATCCCTGTTTTATTCTGAAGGTCGTCAGCAGACTTGCCGTCATTGGAGGTGATGATCACATCCGGCGATGCTTTCATAAGCTCTTCCTCATAGGGTGTGCCGCTGTCTCCAATGACCGGCAGCTTTTTAAGCTCCTCCTGGTAAGCGTAGCTGGCCGCCTTGGTTACCGGCACATCCAGATCATTCTGCTCCACGCCGGCCAGCTGGTCCACGCCGCCATCATACAAAATATAACGCAGCGCGCCCACCCCAAGAGGCGCCACTTTTTTGACCTCGGAGGGAATCGTCACCACACGCCCTGCGGCGTCGGTAACTTCCCGCGTGCCCTCTGCTGCGCCGCTCCCGGTGTTTCCACCGCTGCATCCCGCTAAAAGCAGTGCCGCCAGTAAAACGCCGGTTAGCGCCTGACCCAGTCTCTTTTTCATTTTCATTGCTTTCCTCCTGTCTACCAGCCTCTGTTATAGGGCTTAAAACAGTCCTCACAGACTTTTTTGCCTTCCTGCAAATGCATTTTGTGCTCTGGCGCGCCCTCGCCGCAGAGCTCACAGTATATGGTATTAAAGATACGTGCCTTTTCCGGCAAATCAAAATCTGGCACCGAAAACTCAAAGACTTCCTCTACCGGCGCATCCAGAAGATAGTGCATGTAAGTTTCCCTGTCCATCTCATGGTTTTTAGGCTTCATACACATCCGTATCTTTTCCCCTGTCGTCCGGTTAAAAAACGAAAAGGCCTGCTTTCCAGTTCCTCGGTACAAAAGATTCCCTTTTCCCATCGTGCAGCTGAGAATCGCCTGAATCCCATCGACGCCGCAGGCGTCATTCTCAGTTACACAGACAATTTCCTCATCCTCAGACTGGCCGATCCCAAGCTTTAAAACAGCCGCTTCACTCGCTTTAACGCCAATGGCCAGTCCCGGACAGGCATGCCCGTGAAACGCCACTGCTTTTTCCCACAATTCCTGATTCATTTCTTCCTCCAGTTTTTATGATTCTGTATAAATGCGCGCATCAAACGCTGCCATGGACTTATGAATCACACCATTCTCCAGAATGCCTGCTTCAAAAAAACAAAAAACGGAAAGCCCACAGAGCTTTCCGCTATGTTCAGACTGGTTCATCCAGTCTTGTATATACATGTAATCCATTTATTTAAATCATACAGGATTGTCCCTTAATTGTCAAGCTGTGTTTTTTATTTTTCTACTTGCATTCTTTTCATTTTTATAATAGAATGAAAACAAATAAAGTGGACAACAAGCCGGTAAGGTGGTGATTTCCTGAAGGAAATCTCTGTTTTGCCGGTTTTTTTGTTTCTTCAGGAGGTAATATTATGAACCACTCACAAACCAAAAATCTTGTCGGCACAGCCCTCTGCATCGCACTTGGGCTTATACTTCCTCAGGTTTTCCACCTCATCGGTGCAGGGCCTGTCTTTCTCCCCATGCACATCCCTGTGCTGCTTTGCGGCCTGTGCTTCGGCTGGCCCTTTGGCCTGGTCTGCGGCGCTGTCACACCGCTTCTGTCCTCTGTTATGACCGGTATGCCCCCTCTTTTCCCAACCGGTACCGCCATGGTTTTTGAACTGGCCGCCTATGGCGCCTTATCCGGAATTCTATACCGGAAGCTCCGGAAAAATATTTACATTTCACTCATCGCCGCCATGGTTGGCGGCCGCGTAGTCTCCGGTCTCGCCTCAGCAATTTTTTACGGCGTCGCGGGAAAGGCCTATGGTTTTCAGATTTTTCTGACTGGCGCTTTTGTCACAGGACTCCCTGGAATTATTTTGCAGATCCTGATCGTTCCAATTCTTGTTATCGGGCTGGAAAAAGCTATGGTCATATCCAAACCCACAATTTCGAAAGTGTAGGTCTGCCATGAATATTGAAACGACAAAAATCTATTTTGACAACCTTGCTGAAAACTGGGATGACCTGTGCCATCATGACGCAAAAAAGATTGATACAATCGTCAGCCTTGCCCAACTGCCCGAGAACAGCCGGATTCTGGATATCGCCACAGGAACAGGGGTATTGATTCCCCGCCTGCTGGAGGCAAACCCACAGGAAATCGTCGCCATTGATCTCTCAAGCCAGATGCTTGCTGTAGCCCGGAAAAAACACCCCGACCCGCGGGTTCACTTCCAGTCTGAAGATTTCTATTGCTTTGAGGATGACAGCTTTGATTTTGCAGTGGCCTACAGCGCTTATCCCCACTTTGAGAATAAATCGCTTTTCTGTGACCGGCTTTCAGCCTGCCTGAAACCCGGCGGACGTTTTATGATCGCCCACAGCGAGAGCCGGGAAACCATCAACGGCCGGCATTCCGGTCAGGAGGTCCGCAAGGTTTCGACCGGTCTCAGAGATGCGCAGTCCGAAAGCCAGATTTTTTCTTCTGCTTTCAATATGGACATTGCCGTCGATACTGCAGCGTTTTATATTCTTTCAGGAACCAAAAAATAAAAAAAGCGCCGGCGTGATCAACCGCGCCGGCGCGGTTTTATTCAACCGGGTCGTGGCTTAAAAGGTATATCGTTAAAATTTCCTGAGCAAACTTGGCCTTTTCAGGCGAGCAGCGTTCCAGAAGCTCCAGAAGCTCTGTATATTTGACACCTTTATATTCTTTGGGACCGTACAAAATAGCGTCCGAAGACATTTTTAAAACATTACAGAAGCGGTTCAGGCTTTTCAGCGAAAATCCCTTTGTTCCGAGTTCAATATCCGCCAGAAAGGTCGGTGTAATTCCAATTTTACGGGCCAGCTCATCACGTGACATGTTTAAAAAAGTACGCTGCTTCCGAATCCGTTGGCCGATCTCTTTATGATTGATTTCATTCATATGATTCCTCTCCCTTAATTTTTAATTTTCCCTATAAATCATTATATACTCTCACCGGATCGTTTGCAAGCGTTTATTATTTATTATACTTTTATTTAATGCAGGGTTTTTCTTTTTTATTTTCAGAAAATAAAAAGCGGCTGCCCCCTCGGCCGCCGCTTTTTATTAGATATCCAATCTCTCTATCAAAAAGAGTACATCTGCTCCACCAGGTACCCATTTCAACCCACTTTGTTGATTTATACATCGTTTTACTTACTTCTTTTTTTTATATTATAAACATTTTTTTTGAAAAGTTCAATATTATATTCAAAAAATTTGATTTTCATTATGCCACTCTGTTGCTTTGTTTGACTATTCACAATAAACATAAAAAAGCAGGCATAACGCCTGCTTTTAGTTTATTCATATCTGCCATATGTCTTGGCGACCTCAACCATGGTTTTCGCGTGCTCAAAATCCATCTGCGCTGGATATTCACAGCCGGTTGCCAGTACAAAGCCACCATCCTTCTTATAAACATCAATCTGTTCCCTGCACTGTTTAATCAGATCTTCCTTGCTGGTGACCATCAGCTCTCCGGGATCAATATGTCCCAGCAGGGTAGTCTGGTGACCATATTTTTCCTTGAGCTCTTCCATGCTTTCACAGTCATCCGGCAGATACAGGAAGGAGATCAGTTCAGGGTGCATCCGTTTGATCTGAACGTCGAAATAAATGCCATCGCCGCAATTGTGGATCATGACCATCTTTCCCGCATCGTGCACCAGCTCTGCCAGTTCTTCGATATACGGCCCTTCAAAATCATCCCACATTTCCTTGCGCATGATGGTTTTAGATGAAAAAAGGGTGTCAAACATAATCGCGTCTGCTCCGGCTTCGATTAATGCCCTGCAATATTCTTTGAGCGTGTCGGTAATGGTTCTGAGGGCTTTGTGCACTTTTTCGGGATACATAATCAAATCCATAAACATATAGTCATGTCCCCGGAGCATGCCGAGAATCCCCAGCGGGCCAAAAACAAAGGCCACAATCGGCTTGGTTTCTCCCCTGGCATCCACAAGCTTTTTAGTCATTCGGATCATTTCACTCATGCGCGGCGTCTCCCTGGGGTTGATCACTGGCAGTGTTTCATAATCATTTTCTGATTTCAAAAAGAAATCATTGTGGTCCGGGCAGGCTGCCTGATCTTCGTAATAGATCATCTTCATACCCCAGTCTGCTGCCTCCACAGACAGGTCTACCAGCGTACAGATGCAGTCCACATCCAGCAGATCAGTCGCTTTGATAATGGATTCGGCGCACTTATCTGCATCCTTTGTCCATTCTTCATAGTTACAGCCAATGGTCTGCCGCGACGCGCTGTTGATAAGCGGGTAGACCGGCACATGGTCTGCTTCCTTGTGCTGAAGAGTCAGCGTCATTCTTTCTCTCGAATTCATTCTCACATTTCTCCTTGTTCTTTTTGTTTTAGAAATAAAAACTCTAGTCCTTATGAGACTATTATAAGCCCGGCGTTTTTTTAAGTATTGTTTTTAAACCGGTATTTTTGTAAAAAAGCAAGCGATTTCAAGCGCTGCCTCAGCATACTTTTTTCAGAAAAAACACATTTTTGGTAATCTTTTATGCTTTTTTGCACTCTTTTAGCCGATTTTACTTAAAGCTTTTATTCATTTTCAAAATATGCTATTCTAAACACAAAGAAAAGGAGAATATCATGAATACTTTACCGAAGCTTTTCCTTTTTTCAGGCTTTCTGGGCTCGGGGAAAACGACCCTGCTCAACCTTACGGCCCGTTATCTGACTGAAAAAGGGTACAAAATTGCCATGATCATCAACGAGGCTGGAGAAACCGGCGTTGATAACCTGTATATGAAGAAAAAAGGCTATACGGTCAAGGAGCTCTTTGGCGGCTGCATCTGCTGTACACTGGCCCAAAACCTTAAGGAAATGGTTCTGGATTTAAGTGAATATTACAGCCTTGAAGCCATCCTCATGGAGCCCTCTGGCACCGCCAGCCCAAAAGCCCTTTATAAACCGCTGTGTCAGGCCGGCTATACAGGAGATTCCATCCACCACATTTCTATTCTTGATCCTCTGCGGACTGAAATGTTTCTCTCCGTACTGGAGCCGCTCCTTGAAGAATCCCTCCCTCTGGCGGAAGGCATCGTCCAAAATAAAATCGACGCAGCAACTCCCGAGATGCTACGTTTTTCCGATGAAATCCGAAACCGCTTTAACAGGGCCGCTCCGGTATACCGCATGAATTTACTGGAAGGGCTTTCTGATACTTATTGCGGCTATCTGGATAGTGTGTTTTCTGCGGAGGCATCCTCCTGAAAACCTGCCGGAAAAGTCATATTGGGATAAACCCGCTTCATGAGCCCATCAGGATATTTCTGATCGATCAGAACTGCTGCGGCATTTGACGCAGGGACTCCTCTTGTCCTTTCGGACCATCTCGCCACAGCCAGGCCGGAAACCGCCATGTTAACGATCATAAAGATTACCAGTATCCAGGTCAGGCGGATACCTGTCTTTTTGGGGATTCGTTCAACCCCTCTTGACAGCAGGGGATAAAAAACCTGTATCCACAGAAGCCCAAGGGCCCCCCAGAAAAAGGCGAACATAAGATTTGTTCTCCCGTTAAGGTTCATAAAAGTACCGCTGTATTCCCATGACAATGTGCCAAAGCTCACCTCCTGCACCAGGCTGCAGAGATATTCAACACTGCCGCCCAGCAGCATACTGCCCAAAAATATCCATAGGGGCCCTTTTTTAGAAATCCGCTGAAGTCCAAGTGTCAGCGCCACAGCCCCAAAGCCATATACAGGGTTGAAAGGCCCATACAGAACGCCGCTGCGGCTCTCGATACAGGAGCGTGTCCAGTAACACCAGAGGGTTTCCACCACCACCCCCAGAACACAGCCCAGCAGAAAAATCCAAAACAGCTTGTAAAAACACAGTCCCCGCGCAAAGCCGCTTTCATCCGTTTCTTCCGAAGCTGTCCAATATTTAAAGGTTCTTTTTAGTGTCTGGATCATTGTCTTGGCCTCCCTTGTTTTATAGCTTTATTGTACGCTCAAAAAATAAAGAAAGACCTACTCTATTTCTTAAGAATTATTAAATTAATGTTTAAGCAAAAAAACCGCTGCCTGAAAAGCAGCGGTTTTTTAAAAACTTATATGAATTTTCGTATTTCCCTTAGCACGACTTCCATTTCCAGAGGCTTTGCCAGATGACTGTTCATTCCTGCTTCCCGGGTCGCCTTAACGTCTTCCGTAAAGGCATTGGCTGTCATAGCTAAAATTGGGATTGTGGCAGCATCCGGCCGTTCAAGCTTCCGGATCGCTTTGGTAGCCTCCAGGCCGTCCATCACCGGCATCCGCACATCCATCAGGATCATATCATAATAGCCCTCAGGTGAATTTGAAAAACGGCAGACCGCGCTCTCTCCATCCTCCTCAGTTTCAATATCAAAGCCCTCCATGCCAAAAAGGATTTCAGCAATTTCCAGATTCAGCGGATTATCCTCTACAATCAAAAGCCGTTTGCCTTCAAACCCGCCTTTTGTTTTTTCCGGATCCGCAGTCTTCTTGTTTTCGGAGGAAGCCTCTGGCCAGTTCCCTTCTTCCTGGACAAAGGGCAGCTCAACTGTAAAGCAGGTTCCTTTACCCAGTTCACTGGAGATGGAAGTACTCCCGCCCATCAGGTGCACAAGGTTCCGGGTAATGGAAAGCCCCAGACCTGTTCCCTCCTGCCTTTTTTCCTCTTTTCTTTCATCCTGCCTGAAGGGCTCATATATGTGCTTCAGAAACGCTTCGGACATACCAATACCATTATCCTCTACCTCAAACCGCATCACGCTCTTCTTGCCCTTTTTGCGGTCTTCATTAACCCGGAGGGTAATCTTACCACCGTCAGGCGTATACTTTACTGCGTTGCTGAGCAGATTCATCAAAATCTGATTAAGGCGCAGGCTGTCGCCATAGTACTCTGCCTCCATATGCGCGGGCATGAGCACACTGAACTGCTGCCCTTTTTCTCTGGCCTGTGCGTCTATAATGACTTCCAGCTCCCGCAGAAGGGCGCACAGGTCAAAGGGCTCACGGATGATGCTCATTTTTCCGCTTTCAATCTTCGACATATCCAGGATATCATTGATCAGAGCCAGCAGGAAATGGGCCGAAGCCTGAATTTTATGAATACAGTCTTCTGTTTTTACAGTGTCGCGAATATTGGCCTCCGCAATGGACGCCATACCGATAATAGCGTTCATTGGTGTCCGGATATCATGGGACATTCTGGACAGAAAATCCGATTTTGCATTGTTTGCCTGCTCCGCCAAATTTAACGCATCCAGAAGAGCCGCGCGTTTCCGTTCCTCCTCCTTTCGGATATCATCCACATCCCGGAAGGTCAGCACCACGGTTCTTTCTCCCACAGCCGCGCTTATTACCAAAATACCAATCATTTCAGTCCAGCGGTAAACCCCGTCTGGCGCCAGTCTCCGCAATTCCCGGACAATCACCGTTTCCCCGGCCGCTACACTTTCCCGGATACTTTCAAGCGAGAACGCGTTCCTGAACACTTCACGGTCATCGGGATGTATCAGAGCATTGCAATACTCAATATTCTGGGAATCAAAATCGCCCTGCACCGGAAACTCTGGAAAAGAATTGTCAAACTTAGCGGTTGTGTAGGTGCCGTCCTCCAGATTGAGGAGCATACACTCCCCAAAAAGCGTAGTGACGCCGGCGTTAAAAGCTTCCCATTCCTGCTCCAGACGTTTCCGGCTGTCTATCTGGGAAAGCATCAAAATCGCCTTCCCTTTTTCTGCAGCACTGCCGACACGAAGCAGCAATGTATTCATCCAGTGGTATGTACCGTCCTCGTCCTTCTGCCTGAGATCCAGCTGCAGTTCCCGTTTTCCATCCTCAAAAGCTTTAAGGACGTTTCCGCGGCTAAAGGTTTGTCTCAAAGCCCCGCTGTAGGAAGGGTGGGTAGATCGGATTCCCTGCTCCAGCAGATCATCATAGCAGCCATATTCACCCTCGGAAAACCAACCGCTCTCATCACAACCGATGATCTCATAGGTATTCTGGCATAAATCCACAGAAATAATCAATCCATAAACCTTGAGCGCCGCCGCTGCAAGGTAATCTTTTCTCTCCTCTGCCCTTCGCTCGGTTTCAGTTAAGATATGCGGTGTTACAGAGATCAATACAGCCGGTATTCTATCCTCCCACATCATTTTTGAAGCAGAGATGTCCACCACCTCGCCAAAGGGGTCATTGTAATTGATGGTGCTGTTCTGATCCTTGTCTTCAAGACCCGGGAGCGGACAGTTTGCGCAAGTACCAGCCCACAGCTCATGGCAGACTGATCCAATTCTGGCGTCTGGTGTGACTTCCTTTACCCGGTCATTAAAATATAATATTCGATGATCATCCTGACGAATCACATAGATCGCTGTTCCACTCAGGTTATTAAGAATGGATTCAATGGTATTTTGTGTCATACTGCTCCCCTCCTTTTTAACGGCACTGTCTTTTCTGAAAATTTTATACTTATTATGATTTATTATACGCATATTATCAAGAATTGACAAGCATTCAGCGCTTTCTTAACATGACAAAAAATAAAGAAAACAGCGAAGCTCCATAAAACCGCTGCTTTCTTTTAAGCTCACTTTAAAAGAGCCTGCACCTGCGCCCGCTTCTGGAAAAGCGCGCACCCGCCATCGTGCTCGCCGCCCACCAGCGATTCCTGCTGCAGACGGGCAAAAAACGGTGAGTCCAGCACCTCCAGCAGTGTGTGCTCTCTCAGGCTTCTGTCCGAGTAGGGCGAAAATGGGCAGGCCTCTGCTGCGCCATAAGCGTTGATATGAAAAAATCCTCGTCCGGCTGCCAGACAGCCGCCCATATGCTTTTCATCACCAGGAAACGACAGAAAGATCATCTCCGGGAAGGCTTCCCTCAGCGCGGCCTGACGCCGCTCTAAAATGACCCGCTCAGCTTCCGAAGGAGCCAGCAGCTCGCTGCTCTCCTCCACTGGTACATATTCCACAAAGAAAGCGAGCCTGCAGCCCTGGCTGTCGAGCTTTTTAATAAAAGCGTCGCCAGTAACTGTATGGAGATTTTCAGTGGTGACCGTGATGGACACGCCAAAGAGGACGCCTCTTTCTCTAAGACGCTCCATAACTTCCTGAACCGCCCTGTATGTTCCCTCACCGCGGCGGTCATCGGTCTGTGCCTTGCCGCCCTCAATACTGATAACTGGTATCAGATGCCGGTTCTTTTCAAAAAAATCCGCTGTTTTTTCATCAATCAACAGGCCATTGGTAAAAACAGGAAAGACCATTTCCTTTACACAGGCAGCCGCCTCCAGTACATCCCGCCGAATAAGCGGCTCCCCTCCTGCCAGCAGATTAAAAGAAAAACCGATCCCGGCGGCTTCCTCAAATATTTTCTGCCATTCCTCAGCGGTCAGCGCTTTTTCTTCGCTGGCGCTGCAGATACCGTTTGCCCGGGCATAACAGCCCTTACAGTGAAGATTACACTCTGTGGCAATGCTGGAGATCAAAAACGGCGGAATATGGCGCCCCTGTTTTTCAGCAGTTTCGCGTTTCTTCATGGCCCGCACAAGCCTGTCCCGAAGCTTTAAAATAAAAGCTGTCTCCCTCGGATTTTTAAGGGTTCCTCTCACAACACCGGCGGCCAGATTTTCAATGGCACGGTTCATATACCGGGTAAGCTCACTATTCTGCTTCATGACGCTTCACCCGCACATCATAGAGTGCTGCAAACTGCCGGACATGCCTCTCCAGTATCTGAAGCACTGCTTTCATATCTGTAACCCCAGGCTCAAACTGGTTGAAAAGCATGTAAATGGGGCTGTAGAACTGCAGTGCGGCCATTTTGGGGTCTGACCTGACAAAATAACCGTTGTCGATCATCCAGCCAAAGAGCTGCGCCTGATAGTCAAGGGCGCCGTCAATAAACATTTTCTGGTAAATGGCCTGAACCTTCTCATTGTTAAAACGCTCAATGGACAGCATCCTGAAAAATTTAAAAAAGTAATCATCCGAGAGATAACGCTCTACTGATGCCAGCACCATCTCGACCAGACTGTCAATGGTTTTTATGTAGGCCATGTTCTCAATGATGTTTCCCTCAAGATGCTTCGGCGAAGCAAACTGGCTGAAAAAAGCGTCTGACCGGGTATCATAGGTCTCCACAAGCGCGTCAAAAATGGCCTGCTTCCCCTTATAATGATTGTAGATGGAGCTTTCCTTGATTCCGGCGGCTCTGGCAATGTCCCGAACCGAGACGGCACTGTAGCCCTTTGAGCTGAACAGTGTCAGCGCTTCGCAGGCAATCCTTTCCTTGGTGTTCATAATCCTTCTCCTCAATAAAAAACTAACGATCGTTCGTTTTTTATTATACGCGAACGATCGTTAGTTTGTCAATAAACCTTAAGGAATTTTATTCCCATCTGAAAAAACGGATGGATACAACAACGCAGATGACTGCCAGGATAACCATCACTGCAACCGGCACCGCGGCGTTTTCGATGGGCAGCCCCAGCGCGGCGTTTTTCATGAGCTTCACCCCCTGGGTCAGAGGCATGATGTCCGCCACATGCTGCAGAGCCGGGGGCATAACCTCATAGGGCAGCGTTGCGCCGGAAAAAATCAGCATCGGAAAATAAAGAACCGTGCACAGAAGGTTAGCTGTCTTGATATTTCCAGCCACGCTTGCCACCAGCATTCCCAGGCTGTAGATGGAGACTGTGACGAGCAGAAAGGACAAACCAAAATAAAGGAAGGAGCCTCCCTCCCATCCGCCGCCAAACATCCGGCAAATTCCATAGACCATTGCCATGGCCGCGAGGGCGTAAACAAAATTGACAGCCACCTGCACAAAGAGCAGCATTCCCGGACTGACGGGTGTTACCTCAAAGCGCTTGAGTATTTTTCGATGCCGGTAATCTGCCAAAGCCAGAGGCAGCCCCATCAGGCCTGTGGCGCAGATACCAATGCCGGAGAGTGCCCCGAAGGATTGAGCCATAAACGAATAACCTGCTCCGTCAAATGCGGGCTTTGCTCCGTAGATGACACCGATAATCACAGCCACAACAGCCGGCGAAAAAAGGCCGAAAAGCACCAGGTTCATAGCCCTGACGGAAAGCTTGAACTCAATCCAGAATAAACTTTTAAACGCACGCATCATCGTCACCTCCCGTATACCAGAGATAAGCCTCCTCAAAGCAGCTGCAGGGGCTTCCCTCTGTTATCTCTTCGATGGTTCCGCAGATCTGGGGCTCTCCCTTTTTCAGAATTAACGCCCGGTCACACAAAACCTCCACTTCATCCATAAAATGAGAGGTCAGCACAATGGTCAGACCGCCCTTTTTCAATTCCTTCAGATACTGCCAGACCTGCCGGCGTGCCCGGGTGTCCAGCCCGGGTGTCAGCTCATCCAGAAATACCAGCTCAGGGTTGGGGATCAGGGCCAGCAGCACGGAGAGACGCTGGCGCTCTCCGCCGGACAGCTGGCTTACCTCCTGCTTTTCAAGCCCCTGTATATCAAATACCGCGAGCAGTCTCTGCCAGTCTGCGGGTTTTCTGTAAAGAGCGGCTGTCATCCGGCAGACCTCTTCCACCCGGATTTTATCCTGATAGCCTGTCTCCTGAAACTGAACGCCAACCCGTTCAAAAAGTGTTTTTCTCCCCTCAGACGGGTTTATTCCCAAAATTTCCACAGTTCCGGCGCTTGCTTTCTTCACGCCCAGCATACACTCAATACTGGTGCTCTTCCCCGCGCCGTTTGGGCCGAGGAGTCCAAAGACCTCTCCCCGGGCTACGCTCAGGCTCAGGCCGCTTACTGCCGCCACACTGCCGTAGCTTTTGCTCAGGTTCTGCACCTGTAAAACCTTTTCCATTCCTGCACCTCCTTTTTATCTCTGCCAGGAAATTATACATTACAGGCAATGAAAAGGCTTGACCGCGCTTGCGAAAAACAGACTTATCCACAAAAGTGCTGAAAACCCTCCACATATCCACAGCCTTTCCAAATAAAAAAAGCGGCCAAAGCCGCTTAATCTGATCATCTTCTCAATTATCCATCGCCCTTACCGGACGGGCCTCAATATATCCACGGTATCCCTGGGGCTCCAGCTGAAAACGCGGACCATCATTATCTGCCCACTCGAAGCCGTAGAGCTCAGGCTCATAACTGTCGATTACTGCCTCAATATCCTTGACCGCCTGATAAAACTTTTCATCCTCAAAAGGCTCTCCCTGAAAGACCATCATTTTACAGGGGGGCAGCTCTATCAAGTCAAAGCCCTCAGCCACCGGCCCGTCATAATCCACAGGAAGCTCCACCCCCTGTGCATAACGCCCGGTATCCGCGGGGCGGAAGCATTCAGGCATCCACAGCCCCACCGGCTCGTACAAGGCCTCCTTGACACTGCACAGCACGCCCCAGATATCGCAGCCAACCTCCTCGCAATAGGCAAAGTACTCTCCGGCCGATTTTGCCCACTTAACCATCAGCTTGCGGGCAGGCCTTTCAATAACCTGGACAAAAACTGTGTCGATCTGTTTTTCATAAATTTTCATGCGTTCTTCTCCCTCCTTCATGGTGAGATACCAGTCCTTCACCGGATCTGGCATAAACAGCTTGATCGGCGGAGGATTCTTGCTGTAGCGGCGGGGTGTAATGCCAAAGGCCTTTGAAAAGGCCCGGGTAAACCCTTCATGGCTGTCAAAGACAAAATCCAGAGCCACATCCACCACCTTCACCTTTTCTTCGTCCCGCAGCTTAAGGGCTGCCTGGCTCAGACGCAGGGCCCGGATGTAGTCGAAGGGGGATTTACCCGTCAGCTCTTTAAAAATCCTGGAGCAGTGGAAGGGTGAATAGCCCGCACAGTCCGCCAGCGCTTTCAGTGTGATGGCCTCTGTCATATGATTTTTGATGTAATCCTGCATCCTCTGGACTGCCATTACTTTTTCTTCCCGTTTCATCAGCTCACCTCCGTTTTACCAGTATAGCCCTGTTTCTCAGGAGATTCTTGACCGCATTTGCGAAAATCTTTAATTTGCTTCAAGCGTCAGCGGCATACCGATCACAATGGCTCTGGAATCTGGCCCATGACCGATTTCTCTGGTTTTGACAATGGGCATCGCCTCGTTTCGGACAACCTCTTTCACAAGGTCTCCGATCTCAGGTTTTTCTTCTGCCTCCTCCATCTTTGTGAAACTTCCTAAAATAATTCCGTTTATCTTGTCAAAAACGCCCATCTGGCGATACTGATTGAGCAGTGAAACCATCCGGTCTGCGCCGCCGCTGTAGCTCTCCAGGAAAAGCAGTTTTTCTGAAAAATCCGGCAGATAGGGCGTTCCTGCAAGCTTCAGGAAGCAGCGGATATTGCCGCCGACCACCACGCCCTCCATACGGCTGCCCTGCAGAAACGCATAGTCAAAGTCGAACAGGGCCCGCCCGTCCTGGAAAAGGGAGTCCTTAAAGCGGCTGAGCTGTTCGATCCGGAAGTCATAGATCAGGTTTCTGATCTGGTAGAGATAACCCGGATGGCCGGTCTCCTTATAGATGGCGTTGATCACAGCCGTCACATCGCTGTAGCCAAAGAAGGGCTTGGCATTATCCTTAAGCACCTGGTAGTCCAGATATTCCAGTACCTCATTGGCCAGATCTCCGCCCGAGAGATCAAAAATCGCTTTAATCCCATTGTCACTGTAAAAATTCATCAGCGCTCTGGCCTTTTCCTGGGCCGTTCCACTGAAAAAACGTGATTTTTCAAAAATATAAGGACTGCAGACGGGGTCCAGGCCTGCCTGTCTCAGGGTTTCAAGTAGTTTTTCCACATGGGTCCGGGTCCGGTTAGCTGCGGGCTGCGCGTTAGAACAGGCCACAATGCCAACTTTATCTCCAGCTTTCAGTTTCATTTGTGTTGCTCCCTTCGTCAGAAAATTTGTCCGCCGCCTGGCGCTGTGCCTTTACGAGGACATCTTATTTCCATTATAGTATGAACCCTGTTCTTTGTCTATTGTTAAGTTTTTGACTTATTTTTCCGGCAATTTCAGCAGACGCGCGTTAATGGCAACAATGATGGTGCTCAGCGACATCAGCACTGCCCCTGCCGCCGGGCTGATGACCACGCCCTGGTAATAGAGCACACCCGCGGCCAGCGGCAGAGCGACCACATTATAGGCTGTGGCCCAGATCAGATTCTGCACCATTTTCTTAAAAGTCGCACGCGAAAGCCTCAGAATGCTGACCACATCCAGAGGATTACTCTTGACCAGAATAACATCAGCGGTTTCAATGGCCACGCTGGTTCCGGCACCGATGGCAATACCGAGATCTGCCTTCGCCAGAGAAGGCGCGTCATTGACCCCGTCACCAGTCATGGCAACCCTGCGCCCGTCGCGGTGAAGCGCATCAATCTTCGACGCCTTATCCCCCGGAAGCACCTCCGCAAACACTTTACTGATGTCCAGCTGCCGAGCCGCGTAGTCTGCTGCCCGCTGGTTGTCTCCAGTAAGCATAATGGAAGTGACACCCATCTGCTTCAGCTCATCCACTGCTTCCTTCGCTGTGGGGCGTACCACGTCGGATAAAGCGATAAAGCCCAGCAGCTTGCTGCCGCGAAGAATAAACACAACGGTTTTTCCTTCTTTGGCAAGATGGCTGTAGGTTTTCTCATCAAACGCAATACCCTCACGCTTCAGATAGCCTGGGCTGACAATCTTGACAGGCCGTCCATCCACGCTGGCCCGCAGCCCTTCGCCAGTCAGGTTCTGATAATCTGTGACCCTGAGCGCCGCCAGCTTCCTGCCCTTTCCTGCTTCCACAATTCCTCTGGCAATGGGGTGCTCCGAATTTGCCTCTACCGAGGCGGCAATGGCCAGAAGCTCATCCTGTGAAACACAGTCGGCCTGTATATCAGTTACGCCAAAACTGCCTTCTGTCAGTGTACCGGTTTTGTCGAACACCACCGTATCCAGATTTCGGGCATTTTCAAAGGCGGCACGGTTGCGGATCAGCAGTCCGTTTTTTGCCGCGAGGCTGGTCGATACTGAGGTTACCAGCGGCATGGCAAGACCAAGGGCGTGCGGACAGCAGATGATAATGACCGTCACTGCCCGGGTAACAGCAAAATTCAGTTTTCCTTCAATGGCCATCCATGAAACAAAGGTAATAATACCAGTGACCAGCGCGATATAGAAGAGCCATTTGGCCGCCCTGTCCGCCAGCCGCTGGGTATTGGATTTGGAGGCCTGGGCATCCCGAACCAAACGGATCACCTGGGATAAAAAGGTTTCATCCCCGACATGGCTCACCTTAAATTTCAAAATCCCGTCGCCGTTGACAGAACCGCCGATCACCTCATCACCCTTCCCTTTTTCAACGGGTACAGCTTCTCCTGTGATCATGGCCTCATTGACCTCTGAGCCTCCTTCATACACAACACCGTCAATAGGGATTTTCTCCCCGGGCTTCACAAGGACTGCCTGTCCGGTTTTCAGGCTGCTGACCGGCATATCCATGGTCTCGCCGTTATCCATAATCATATGGGCATTTTCAGGCATGAGCCTGGCAAGCTCCTCCAAAGCCTTAGACGCACCCATCACTGAGCGCATCTCAATCCAGTGGCCGAGCAGCATAATGACAATCAGGCTCGCCAGCTCCCAGAAAAAGTCTGAGCCCTGCACACCAAATACCGTTGCCGCACTGTAGACATAGGCGACAATGATCGCCAGGGCAATCAAAGTCATCATGGCTGGAGATCTTCGTTTCAGTTCATCCTTGGCACCCTTGAGAAAAGGCCAGCCGCCGTAAAAAAACAAAAACGTTGACAGGACCAGCAGGACATAAGAATCCCCTGGAAAACGCCAGTCAACGCCTAAAAACATCTGTATCATGGGTGAAAGAATCATAATGGGAATCATCACAGCCAAAGACACCCAGAACCGTCTCTTGAAATCCTGAACCATCATGGCGTGGTGATCCATGCCGCCCATCTGCACAGACGAGTGATCCATTTCGCCCATTCCCTCCATGCTGTGGTTATGCTCCATTGTATGATGTGTATCGTTCATGGTACCGCTCCTTTTTTTTAGAAGGTATATACCCTGAATTTTGGTTTCACATCATTTCACACAATTCGCCCGTCCTTTACCACCACTGTCCGGCTGCCGCACTCTGCCGAATCGGCAGAGTGCGTGACCATAAGGATCGTCACGCCCCTTTCTCGGTTGATGCGCTGCAAAAGCGTCATGATCTCCCAGCCGGTCTTGCTGTCAAGGTTGCCGGTAGGCTCATCGGCGAACAGAATTTCCGGGTCGTTGACCAGCGCACGGGCAATGGCGACACGCTGCTGCTGACCGCCGGAAAGCTCACGCGGTGTGTGCTTTCTGCGGTCCGTAAGCCCCACGATTTCCAGGAGCTCGTCAAGTCGGGGCTGTAAGGCCCGGCGGCTCTTACCGTCCAAAAGCACAGGCAGCAGAATATTTTCCTCAACCGTCAGATTGGGTATCAGGTTATAAAACTGAAAGACAAAACCAATATCTCTGCGGCGCATCAGGCTTTTCCGCTTGTCATCCCACTGTGAGATATCCTGCCCCTGCAGGATAACACTGCCGTCTGTGGGCTCATCAAGCCCTCCCAAAATATAGAGCAGCGTGCTTTTTCCAGAGCCTGACGGCCCCATAATGGATACAAATTCGCCCCGATATATTTCCAGGGAAATATTTTTCAGAACCGAAGCCGTCACTTCACCCATTTGGTAATCCTTAATGATATTGCGGGCTTCCACTGCTGTTTTCATCATATGCTTCATTTTTTCTCCTTTACTCACATTTAATTTCTTTAACCAGTTCCATCTTTGACCCTTTAATCACCGGAACCACTGCCCCGGCCAAATTGATGAGGACTCCCGCCAGGCCGGCCGCCAGGAATACCTTGATATCCAGAGTTGGCGTCATGGCAATCTGCGGCCCCGCCACCAGAAAGATGCTCTGGATCAACAGCCATGACACCAGCACTCCGATAACCGCTCCGATAATGCCTGAGGAAAAACCTTCCAGAAGCGTCATTTTAACATTCTGTCCATTGCTCATCCCCACAGATTTATACATGGCAATAATGCGCCGCCTCTGCAGATAATTGATGAGTAGATTATTGATCACCCCCACACCTGCCAGAAACAGGATAAAATACGTCAGCTTGTGCATGGGTGAGAGAAAAGCGCTGACCACACTCATGGCGTCCTGGTTAAACTCCTGAACCGTCCGGCTCCAGTTTTCCTTTTCGCCGAAAAGGCTGCGGATACGGATCATCGCCGCTTCGGGATCGTCGGCGGTGTAAGCCAGAAAGCCATATTCTGACTGGCCAAAATCCGCCACGGCGCAGGCCGCCGGAATCACTGCCTGAGCGTCATCCGCCCGGGACTCCATGCTGCCAATCACCCTGTAATCAAAGGCCTGCCCATTCATGGACAGCTCAATGGTATCGCCAACCCCGAGGCCGCGCTGCTTCATGGTGTCTCTATTTAAAAGAACCATCCTGCCCAGTCCAAATTCAGACAAGGCGGAATTCTCCGCCGCCGCGTCAGGATATTTGACAGCAAGCATGGTATTATACTGCTCCAGATCCTCCACAGCCTCCAGGCGGTCAAAGGGAACACCCCTGCTTTCGACCGCTCCATTCATAACATACATGGGCATAACCTCCCGGACGCCGTCAATCTCCTGTACCTCTTTCACAAACTCTGGTGTCATCCGCGCGTCGGCAAAGCCGTCGAGCGCTGCACCGTTAAATACATCGCCGATATACTGGTTCACAAAGCTCCCCACCACACTGATGGCGATGACGGCCGAGAGGCTGATGAACAGCAGGGTAATGTTCTGATGGACATTGCGGTTATTCCGAAGGTTTCGGGCTGCCAGCATTCCCTCATTTCCAAAGCAGCAGCCATATATCCTCTCCATAACCCAGGCGGCCCCGTCCGCCACTGGCGGGATCATCAAAATCGCTGCGGCAAGAATGCCCAGTAGCGAGAATCCACCGGCCAGAAACATCGCGTTATCCCCAAGGAGCAGCATCCGTGGCGCGGCGATGGAAATCACCAGCAGCATCGTACCCGCCGCCAGACGTGCCCTTGTTGAGACCCGCTTCTGTTCCACGTTTCCGAGCACGACCTCCTTGACCGGCAGCCTGCTGGCGCGGCGTACAGGGATGTATGCGCTGAGCAGGGACAACAGCACTGCCACAGCAGAGGACAGCAGCACATTGAGCGGCGGCACCACCATGGGTATGGCGATCCCCTGGGAAAGGGAATCCCCCAGGCCCTGGAGCAGCACTCCCAATACCGCCGCTCCCACTGGAATCGCAATGACAATACTTAAAATGCCATAGACCAGGCTTTCCATCAGCAATATCCCTGTGACTGCCCGCCTGGTGGCGCCGATACTCCTGAAGGTTCCAATGACTGGAAGCCGCTCCAGGGTAATCACCTGGTAACTGCTGAAAATAATAAACACGCTCATAACCAGGGAAAAAAAGCTGATCAGGAAAAATGGCATGGATTTTTGCCGGGCGTCGGCCTGTACCTGGGCTTCATCATAGGTTTTTTCAACCGTGTACTGTGCACCGGGCAGAGCCGCGGAGAGCGAATCCGTTAACTGTTCTGCTGACACACCCCCTGCAGGAGCCACCAGTATCCGGCTGTAACCTGCTGCCACTCCGTCCAGCCCCCTTAGAAATTCCTCGGAGACAAGGGCATTAAAGCCCCGTGTATTTCTTAAAAACACCGTGTCATAAGCCGCAACAGCCGCGACGTGAAATGTTCTTTTTTCCCCGCCAATCTCAAGGCTTAAGGTATCGCCAGCCTTCATCGGATATTTTGAGGTGAATTTTTCCGGCAAAACAATTTCATCTTCCTTAAGCGGGCTGAGCTTTTCGCCACTTAGCAGACGCGGCTCATTGATGGCAGACAAATCCTCCAGATCTGCGGCCAGCAGATCAAAATTCTCATAGTAGCCCTCCTCGCTGTAAAGTCCTTTGGTCTCAAGTATCCCCACAGTCCTGCCGATCTCCGGTAAATCGGGAACCGCTTCCTCCCTTATCTTTACCGGGCTGCCACCCTCACCTGTCCGGGCTGCTACAGCCACAGCCGCGCTCCCGGCCATCCCCTTTGCCATTTTGCGCTGAGCGGCCCCGTAGGAATCGCCAATGCACAACGAGACAAAGAGCAGCACTGCTGAGAGCACAATGGACAGCAGCATAACTGCTGTCCGCAGCTTCCGCTCACGGATATTGTTTAAAATATACCTGAATATAATTTTCAAAAGCTCACCTGCTTTCCTGAGTTTTGCCGCACGAAAAAACCGGCGGCTTACGCTAAGAATAAACCGCCGGCCTTACGCCTGCTTTCAACAAACCTTATTTTAATCTTAATTTTGAGGAAGCGTGATCCTAAACACAGTCCCACGCCCTGGACAGCTGTCCGCCGATATTTTTCCGCCGTGCAGCGAGATGATTTCGCGGGCAATGGCCATGCCAAGGCCGGTACCTCCGCTGTCTGTGGCAGCCGGAGCGCCCCGGTAGTAACGGTCAAAAAGCCGGTTTAACTGTTTTTCAGACATTCCCACTCCCTCGTCCCAGATCCGGATTTGGCAGGGAATCCCTGAAATAATTTCCACCCCGGTTCTCGCACCGCTCCCGCTGTGCAGAAGTGTATTGATGAGCAGGTTATTTAAGGCACGCTTCATGAGTCCCGGATCAAAGTTCAAAATCTGGCTGCCCTCTGCCTCAAATTCTATAGCACGTCCGGCATACTGGGGGTCGTTCAGACAGTCGATGACCAGCTCCCGAACAAACCGTATGATATCCAAAGCTTGCAGCTTAAGGGGCACCATGCCATTTTCCAGCTGGTAGGTAAGCTTCAAGTCATTGATAAGCGTCTCGGCACAGGCGGTATTCTTCAGAATCACAGCGCTGTATTTTTGAAGCTCCTCAGCGTCCGGCGTATCCTCTGAACTGGCCAGCAGCTCGGCATATCCCCGTATGGGCGACAGCGGCGTTTTAAGGTCGTGCGTGATATTGGCGATCCATTCCTCCCTCAGCCGCTCGTCTTTCCTTCGGACTTCCTCTGCCTCCCGAAGGGTTTGATCCAGTGTGTTCAGGCTGGCATAGACATCCTGAAAAGCACCTCCTTCGTGAGTCTTCATATAACGGCGGCCAGCGATCTCATCCACTGCCCTGGTCATTTTTGAAAGCCTGCGGGTAACCGCAAAGCCATAGGCCAGCCCGAGGCCTGCTGTCAGAAAAAGCACTGCGCCTGCGCCAAGCAGCACATATGACTTGCCCGAGGGAAAATGACCGGCGTTCACATTCATCGTGATCTTGGCAATATCCATGGGAAAACCGATGAGATAGGTCCAGCTCCGGCCGTTATCCTCTGACACACCCGAAAAAACAGCTTTGTCTCCACTGCTGTCCAGCGTACTGAGCAGCCTGTCCGGCGAATACTCCTCTGGCTGTCCCTCCGGCACAGAGACGCCTTTAACCGCATGGCCGGCACTGTCCAGAATCTGGAGCCAGAGACCATTATCCTCCAGCATTTCAAAACCCTTCTGGGTGATTACCGGCTCCCCCTCCTGAAAAATGATTTCCTTTGAAAAAGCCCCGGTAAACTCAGCGGGCCAGTCACTCCGGACAATCTCCCCATTAGGCTTTTGGACGGTCACGGCGTAGACCGCCATACCCGCTCCGGCTGCCAGGATAAGCATCATGAGGATTAAAAATAACCCGTAGATGTGAAAAGCAGATTTATAGCCGGACTGCTTCATTTCCCTGTCCCCGCAGCCATCCGGTAGCCCAGTCCCTTAACGGTCAGGATAAGCGCTGGCCTTGAGGGGTCCTTCTCTATCTTCTCCCGAAGGTGGCGGATATGAACCATGATGGTATTGTCACACACTGCGCTCAGCTCTCCCCAGACCTGTTCATAAAGCCGGTCCTTGCTGATGATCTTCCCTGCGTTTTCGGCCAGATACAAAAGAATACCAAACTCCCGGGCAGTCAGCCCAAGCTCCCGCCCATCCTGATAAACCCGGCTGCCATCCACATCAATTTCCAGCCCGCCGACCCTTATGCGCCGGCCGGCAGCAGCCTCTGCCGTTTTATTGTATTCCAGCCGCCGGAGCTGGGCCTTGACGCGGAAAACCAGTTCCTTTGGGCTGAAGGGTTTGGTGATATAGTCATCCCCACCGCTGCTGAGCCCGAGAATTTTATCCACATCATCATTCCTCGCCGACAAAAAAAGCACCGGACAGTAGGAAAATTCACGGATCGCCCGGCAAACCTCGATTCCGTCCATATCTGGCAGCATGATGTCAAGAATCACTACATCCGGCGCATTTTCCTTACAGGCCGCGAGGGCTTCCTTTCCTGTGAACGCCATGTCAACACAACGGAAGCCCTCCTTCCTGAGGGCTGTCTCCACCAGACTGGTGATGTCTGGCTCATCATCGACCAGTAAAATTCTTTTGTCATAAACGCTTTCCATGGCCGCCTCCTTTTTATGGCTTCGCTTTTGTTTTCATCCACTATATGCCATCTGGAGCATCCTGTCAAGCGCGGGCAGTGCTCAGTCTTGCAATCCGCGCTCCTCAAAAACGGCCTTTGCCACAGCCACCCCGTTTAAAACTCTTGGGAACCCCACGTATGGAATACACTGGATGAAAACCTCGATAATTTTTTCCGGGGAAAGCCCCACATTTAAGGAGCCGTTAATGTGAACCTTCAGCTGGGCCTCACAGCCGCCTGAGGTCAGCAGACTGGCAATGGTGATGATCTCCCGCTCCTCCAGTGTAAGCCCGGCCCTGGGGTAAATATCCCCAAAGGCAAACTCCACGATATACCTTCCCAGATCCGGCGCGATGTCCTCCAGCGACGCGATCACACCCTCACCCGCACCGCCGTCAATCCGGCGCAGCATTTCCAGCCCTTTGTCAAACTTTTTGTCATCCATTTGATCTTACCTCCTGTTTCTTTTATAATAAAAGTGTAGTCCTTAGACTATAGTCAAAGTCAAGCGAAAGATTAAGGAGTCTTAAAAATGACCATTGGTGAACTTACTAAAAGAACAGGCATCGGCGAACATACCCTGCGTTTCTACGAAAAAAAGGGCCTTATCCGGGTCCTGCGGGATGGACAAGGCCGCCGTTTTTACACGGAAAAGGATATTGAGTGGGTGCGCTTCATCAAACGCCTGAAGGATACCGGCATGCTGCTAAAGGATATAAAAATTTACGCCGACCTCCGTTATGAGGGTAACCATACTGCCGCCAGGCGCCTGGACATTCTCAGAAAACACCGTGAATACGTCGAGGAACAGCGCCGCAAATGGGATGAATATCTCGAAAACCTTGATGCCAAGATCGGTATTTATGAGGAAATGATAAAATAATCAATCTCTCTGCGAGCATTTGGCTGCGTCAATGGCCAGAACAATCATCAGGGACAGGAGCATGTCCTGTGGATCTGCAATGTCGATCACATAGGTGTCGGTAAAATTAAACAGCTGCTTGGACGCCTGCATGACCATGCGTCCCTGGCCGTCCACCACCTCGTACTCCCACTCAAAGAGATCCCCCTCCACGCTCCAGTCGTTGCAGTTCAGCGTGAAGGCTGGTCTGAAAAAAGTAAATTTTTTCTGAATCTCTCCAATTTCCCGGCCATTCTGATACAGAGCGAACCGCGGCAGCAGGGTGAGCACCTCCTCTTTTACAGTCCCCACATGCTCGCCAAAGCGGTCATAAATTTCAAGGCAGTGTCCCCAGGACAGACGGCCTTTCACCGTAAAAACCGTTTCTCCCGCCTCATCATAAATATCGTAGCTGTCAAACCAAGAGAACAGCCGCTGCTTGAATAGTAATTTCATCTTTTCCTCCTTCAATGTATACTTGCCATAATACAACTATTTCCTTTAATTTTATGCTATAATGCACCTATTGATTGTATTTACAGGAGATATTATGCAGAAATTATCACGAAAAAACACTTTTCTCATCGGGATTACGCTTTTCTCGATGTTTTTTGGCGCGGGAAATTTAATTTTTCCGCCCTTTCTGGGGGAACAGGCCGGAAGCCTGGCCTGGATCGCTTTTGCGGGCTTTGCCATCAGTGCCATAGGCCTGCCCATACTGGGGGTAGCCGCTGTGGCGAAATCCGGCGGCCTGGACGCACTGGCGGGACGTGTGCACCCTGCTTTCGCGGCAGCATTCACCTTTTTAATTTACCTGTCCATCGGCCCCTGCCTCGCCATTCCGCGTACGGCCAGCACTTCCTTTGAAATGGCAGTGCTGCCGTTTTTACCCGGGGGCAGCGACGGCAGTCTCACACTGCTGCTCTACTCCATTGTCTTCTTTGCTGTGGCACTGCTGCTGGCCCTCAAGCCTGACAAGCTCACAGACCGGCTCGGCAAAAAGCTGACGCCCTGTCTGCTTGCCTTGATTTTCATTATCTTTGCTGCCTGCATTGTTTTTCCGCCGGGCAGTTATGGCGCTGCCACTGGCAGCTACACCTCCAACGCCTTTGTCCAGGGCTTTCTGGACGGCTATCAGACAATGGATACTATCGCAGCGCTTAACTTTGGTATTATTATCGCTTTAAATATAAGGGCTTTTGGCGTTGGTGAGGACAGACTGGTCGTGCGCGAAACCATCAAGGCCGGCTGGATTGCCGGCGGGCTTTTGCTGGCAGTCTATGCGGCTCTGACCCATGTAGGCGCTTTATCCGGCGGCAGCTTTGGCGCTGCCGCCAACGGCGCGCAGACGCTGACCCAGATTGTCATGCACCTTTTCGGGCAGGCCGGGCTCATCATCCTGGCTTTGATCTTCCTCATTGCCTGCCTGAACACCTGCGTTGGACTGATCAGCTGCTGCAGCGAATATTTCAGCGGAATTTTTCCGCGGTTCTCTTATAAGAAATGGGCTGTCTTTTTTGCCTTTATCAGTATGGTTATCTCAAACGCGGGGCTGAACAAAATTCTGGAAATCTCCATTCCAGTGCTTAACTGTCTTTATCCAGTGGCCATCGTGCTGATTCTGCTGGCTTTTCTGCAAAAATGGGTCGGCGGCTTTTCCCGCGTCTACCCCACGGCCATCCTGTTTACCGGCGTGGTCAGCGTTATCTACGCTCTGGATCAGAAAAGCCTGACCATCCCCTGGCTGACCAGCCTGACGTCCAAAATTCCGCTTTACAGCATTGGCCTGGGATGGCTGATTCCCTCGGTCATCGGCATTGCCCTTGGAATTCTTTTGTCCCTCCCCTTTAAAAAGAAAGCAGTGCCGACCAATGAGTAGGCTGTTTTGCCAGGACTGTAACCGCCCATAATATTAACGCCATGTGAAGCATCTGCTTTCACATGGCATTTTATCTTTTTAGGACATGGGCTTGCTTGTGACGTAACGTAGCATGCTATAATACAAGCATATACAGGAGGTATCTGGCATGAGCAAAAACAGAGCAATTCCAAAGGGCTACATGACCGTCGGCGAGCTTGCCAAAAAGATGGGCACTACGGTTCGTACCCTGCAATATTACGACAAAGAGGGCCTGCTTTCGCCGTCATCGGAAAGTGAAGGCGGCCGCAGGCTCTATACCGACAAGGATATGGTTAAATTGCATCAGATTTTAACCTTAAAGTCCCTGGGATTTTCACTGGATGACATTAAAAACCGTCTGATTTCCCTCGAAAGCCCCGAGGCCATCGCGGGCGTGCTCACTGAGCAGGCTGCTGCCATCCGCGAAAAGATCAACAGCCTGTCAGAGGCTTTGACAGCGGTCGAGGCATTGAAGGAAGAAGTCCTGCAGATGCAGTCTGTCGATTTTAAAAAATACGCAGATATTATCATAAACCTCCAGATGAAAAATGAATTTTACTGGCTGATCAAGCATTTCGACGATAAAACCCTCGACCATTTCAGAAACCGCTTCGATAAAGACCGCGGTCTTGCAATGCTGGACACCTTCACGCGGCTGAACAGTCAGGCTGTGCGCTTTCAAAAAACCGGCGTCCTGCCCGAAAGCGAGGAGGGGCAGAAGCTGGCGGAATCCTTTTGGAATATGGTCATGGATTTTACAGACGGCGACATGAGCATGCTGCCCCAGCTCATGGAAATAGCCGACATTGACGGACCCAGCGATGAATGGAAACAAAGTCAGACGGCTGCCAATGCTTTTATCGGACCTGCTCTGGACATTTATCTTACAAATCTGGGATTTAATCCCTTTGAGGCGGCGACCGAATGAGCACCGCCATCGAGGTAAAGGGATTAAAGAAAAGCTATGGCCGCCATACTGTCCTTAAGGGCCTGAGCTTCAACGTTCTAAAAGGCGAAATCTTTGCGCTGCTTGGCGTAAACGGCGCGGGAAAAACCACTGCTCTTGAGTGCATTGAAGGCCTCAGAAAATATGACAGCGGCAGCATCGTGGTAAATGGAAAAATGGGCATTCAGCTTCAATCCTCCTCTCTGCCAGCCAACATCAGGCCTTTGGAGGCTGTACGGCTCTTTGCTAAATGGAACAAAACCCAGGCCAATCCCGCCATGCTTGCTTCTCTGGGGATCAGGGAGTTCTCGGAGAAACAGTACGCTGCGCTGTCAACAGGCCAGAAGCGACGTCTGCACCTCGCTCTTGCCCTGATCAGCGATCCGGACATTATATTTTTAGACGAGCCGACCGCCGGCCTTGACGTGGAGGGCCGGGTATCGCTCCACGGTCAGATCCGCCAGCTGAAAGCCCAGGGCAAAACCATTATTTTGGCCAGCCATGACATGGCTGAGGTGGAAAGCCTGTGCGACCGCATCGCGATTTTAAACAACGGGACTGTCTTCTTTCTGGGGAGCGTTGCGGAATTGTCCGCCAGGCTTGGAAAACGCTACACGATTCACATCAAAACTGCCCAGGGCGAGGAAAGCTTCGCGTCGAACAACATCGCTGAAACCATGCTGGCTCTGCTCGAGGATTTCAGGCTGAGAAACATTGAGGTGCTGGATATTAAAATAGATCAGGGAAGCCTTGAGCAGCATTTTATGAACATCGCAAGGGGGAATATCAAATGAGTGCTTTTTTATACGGCGTAGTTTTGCAGTGGAAACTGGATATCCGCAGCCGCTCACTGCTGATCACCTGCTATATTGTGCCGCTTTTGTTCTTTATGGTCATGGGTGGCATCTTTACTGCCATTATTCCCGAGTCCCGGGAAACCCTGATACCGTCCATGACTGTCATGGGCGTATCAACGGGCGCCCTCATAGGTCTGCCGCCATCTCTGTTGGAAATATACGGAAGCGATATAAAAAAGGTCTACAGGGCCAACGGCGTACCTCTGTACCTGGGTATGGTTTCCATATTTTTGTCCGCTTTTATACATCTGTCGATCATGTCTGCCATCATTTTTTTCGCCGCTCCGGTTATTTTTGGCGCGTCTGTCCCGCCAAACCCGACCCTATACTCTGGCGCACTCACAATTTTTATCATAGTCTCCCTTTCTGTGGGCTGCGTTCTGGGGCTTTCCCTCAAAAACCAGGCAAAGCTCACCATGATTTCCCAGCTTATCTTTCTGCCGTCCATTATGCTCTCTGGGATTATGTTCTCTGCCGATCTCCTTCCCGGTCTACTGGCGGCAGCCGGAAAAGTATTCCCGGCCGCCTGGGGATACAAGCTGCTGCTCAATAACGGCTTCAAGACTGAGAACCTGCTGCCCCTGGCAGCCATCCTCGCAGCAGCGGTCCTGATCTGTATTTTAATGCTGAAAAAGCTCAAATCCGAATAAACATTCCTTTTCCAGGGCTTTTCAGAAAACCGCGCGTATCTTCTCTTCCAGATAGCCGGCGCCGCCCCTTTCCCCAGTACCCTCTGCCACGGCAGCCACCAGCAGAGGGCTTTCCTCTGTCTGGTCCGCATAAAACAGGACGCACAGGGCTGTATCCACTGAGTTTTTCTGGACCGCTGTCCCTGTTTTTGCCGCAAGAGCCCTTCCCTTTGGGCTCTTTGCCTCCTGTAAAAGGCTTTCTCTGATTTCTGCGGCCTTTTCCTGGGAAATCACATCCTTTTTCCAGTACTTCACCATGGGGTTGGCATCATATTTGATATAGGGTTCCACCATATTACCGCCATTCACAAGGGCGGAATAAATCAACGCCAGATGCAGAGGACTGGCAGACATGCCCGTCGTGCCGCTGCCCGCTGCCGCCAGGTCACTGTCCACTGTACCGCTCTCTGAAATTTTAGAGGTCTCCATGCTGAAATCAAAGGGCAGCGCCTCCCCAAAGCCAAGCTTTTTAAGCTGTTCGGCATACGCCTCGCTGGTTTTCACACCAGCGCCAAGGGTTACAGGCTGAATGAGCTCGCCGGGCGCATAGGCTTTTTCGAACCGGTTAAGCAGGGGATTGTCCGGATTTCTGTTCAGGCTGTCCCTCTCGGCGTCACTCATGCCCAGAATAAAGGTGTTGGGATTGTAGGACGGCGTGCTGACCAGAGCCAGCACCGCGCCGGTTTTCGGATTAACGGCTGCCGCGGCGCTTTTATCCCCGGCAAGCTGATCATAAAGGGCTGTCTGAAGCCCGGTGTCAATGGTCGTCTGGACATCAAAGCCTCTCACCGGTGAGCTTTCACACAGAACACGGCTTGTTTTAATCCCGTCACTGCTGGTATCGCTGACGGTGATGGTGCCTCCGTCCTTTCCTCTCAGCTGACGGTCAAAAACCTTTTCCAGGCCGCCTTTTCCCACGATACTCGTCTCCCGGTAATCGCCTTCATTCTTAAGCGCTTCCAGCTCCTCAGCCGTGATGGCACCAATATAGCCAGTCAGGTGCGCGGCTTTTTCTCCATAAGGGTAGCTGCGCACCTCTGCTTCTCCGATCATCACACCCGGTATCTGCAAAAGCGCAGCTTCCAGCCCTGCGTCAATTTCGGGCAGTGTTTTGACTGGGACATAAGTCTCCGCTGTCACCCAGGAGGCGGACAGTGCGTCTTCGATCTCTTCGGTGGTAATCCCCAAAAGCCCGGCTGCTGCGGCCAGGTCGGCAGCCCGGGTATCCGCGTTTATTTTTCCCGGGACAAAGCCGACCGAGGGGGCCGCACCTGGTCCTGCCAGCATATTGCCGTCCTTGTCCAGAATGCTTCCCCGATCTGCCGCAGTTGTGGTGACACTGACTTTGGCGGTTTCGCTGAGTCCGGGCAAAATGACCGCAGAATTCCAGACAAGCCGGTATTCTCCGAAAAAGCTGTCCTTCCGCAGCCTCACATTGCCAGGGTTGCCGAGCGCACCGGCCACTGTTTCCATCCTCAGGTTATAATAGGCCTGCCGCTGGTTTGAATCAATTTTTTCAACGCTCATGATCTCCAGCTTCAGGTCTCTGGCTTCAATTCCCTCATAAATGTTTTTGTTCCGCGTGATAAAATCCTCCCGGCTGATGGTCTTTTTGGAATCATCACTGATGAGCAGATACATTTTATCGTAATCCCGCCCACTCACTGCGTCAAAATAGCGCTCAAGAGACCGTTCCGGCGTGTTGACTGAACGATAAGCCGCAAGGGCCAGCGCTGTGATGAGCATTGTCAACGCCACTGCACCAACCGCTATCTTCATTTTTTTACCGTCTGCTTTCATAGTTTCACCCCCACTTCCTTAAGCTTATTATAGGATGATTGTACCTTGACGTAAAGAAGTTTTAAGCGGGCACATTAAAAAAGATGCTTCATACTGAAGCATCTTAATTGTTACCAGCCGGTCATCACATAAGGCTGGCTGTTCCTGTGGTTTTTCAATCTCTGTACGCTCCCTTGATGGTGACCTGATCTAAGATATGGCCTTCCATCTGGCGGTACAGCTCGTTGTAATAAAAGCCGTTATCCAATTCCAGCAGTGTATTCAGGGCATAAACATGCATTTCGTAGATATGCGGCGCATTTGGCGGCGCCATACCGCCGTAAAAGGACGACAGCGCCCGGCTCTGCCTTCCTCCCTGGATGCTCATACAGCTGTTCGCACCCTGGACAAAATCTGTGGCGGTCTGGCTCTCGTTTTCCAGAAGCTCATTACGCGTAATGTTTGCCGCTGTCCAGTGAATCCATGAAAAGCCGCCTGTAACCGGGAACGCGTCCTTATCCTCCAGAACCAGCGCGAAGGATTTCGTACCCTCTGGAGCGTCCTCAATTTTCAGCGGTAAAGAGTATGTCGGCATACCATTTTCGTTGAACTGGCTGCCGTGCTTTCCATACTTGTCCTCAATTATGCCGTTGACAATTCCAGTGCTTGTTACAATCATTTTTTTACCTCCTGAATTTTTATTTGAATTTTGATTTCTCATAGTTGTAGGGAATGCTGCTCCCCACCACCACGTCCTCAATCTTTTCAACGATCAGCCAGTCATCCATATTGCCCTGATGGTCGAAGGCCAATGGCTCAATAGCCTCCACATTTTCAAATTCTACCAGACAGAGACATTTTTTATGCCAGCGTTTTTTCTGTTTTTCGGATAAATTTAGCCTGTCCTGATTCGACTCAAGGGCTTCATCAATGGCTTCATCTGAAAGCTTGACATAATTCTGGACACTTTTTACCACCGCCCTGGCCGAAATGGCCTTGCTGCCCTTTTTCATGAAATAAAGCTTTTCACCCTCAAAGACCCGACTGTGGGGAATCTTCCTGCCCGCCGCGCCTCTCACGACCATGGTCTTTGTTCCGTCCATAATTTTTTCCAATACCTTTTCTTTGTCATCGCAATAAACTAAATGCTCCATTGCTGCCTCCTGTTTCTATAAAATTGGTATCCATATTTCACTTTTATAATCCTCCGCAAAGCTGTTGCCCGCCGAATACCACTCCATTTCCGGGCAGTCTGCGTGGTCGAAGGGATACTTGATGACCCACTCCTCATTCAAGAATTTCCATCCCTCCTGGACTGCGCCCGGCACCGGGCCGACACACTCAAAAACAGCCCAGGCTGCCGGCGGAATCTCAATGGCCTCAAGCCCTCTTCCCGCAGGCCTGTCAGAGATCCCGGCGATATAGTAATCCATCATTCCATCCCGGTAATTTCCAAACACGCCAAAGGTACCAGAAGGTTTATGAGCCTCAGTATACGAAATAATCTGCGCCAGCCTGCCATTTTGCATAACCTCATTCCAGAAAGCCGGAATCGCCCTGAAATTTTCGCCATTCAGGCAGCTGATGGAGCGCTTAACGCCCAGAAGACGAAAGCCTTCCCTGTGCTCGACCCGCCATTTAATATCATTCGCTTTGGCAAAATTCATCCGTGGATACACCTTTAAAACAGCCGTCTCTTTTTTGGCCTCTGTGGGCGTTATGCCGTGAAAGGCCTGAAATGCCCGGGTAAAGGCTGTCGGTGAATCATAGCCGTATTTTACGCTGGCGTCCAACACCCTGATCTCTGTGCTTTTAAAATCATACCCTGCCAGGGTAAGCTTGCGGTTACGGATATATTCCGCAAGAGTGACGCTGTTCATATAGCCGAAAATCCGCTGAAACAGCGAATAAGAACAACCGGCCAGCTGCTCGATCCTTTGCCTGTCAATCTCCTCATGGCCCAGCTGCAGACTGCTCTCAATATACTCAATGATTTTGTTCAAACGTTCTGTCCAGTCCATCCTCATTTCCTTTCTGTTGTATCATAGCACACTTTCTTAAAGCCTTCCTCTCTTTTTGCGCTGCAAAAAGCAGGCTAAAGACTTTATTAAAAAAGGGCGGAAACTCCGCCCTTCAGATTTCTTTCTGCTTTAAGATACCAGTCCGCTTCATATCTTCCTCTAAAAAATCCCGCGGGCAGCCCTTATCCGAAAAACCCGCCGCGCTGCACCGCTCCTCATTGGCAAAGCGGCTGTGCAGCGCCTGATATTTTCGTGTTTTATCCACATCAGCTGTCAGGCCAAACAAGCGCTCTACTGCCCTGTTGAGTCCGGCTACCGGACGGCGGCCGTGGGTCTTTGTGACACTGAGTCTGCCTGCCCTCTTAAAATAAGCCTGAACCTGCTCGTCCGTATAACCTTCGCCGCTGAGCCCAAGGGCAATCCCTTCCTTCAGCAGCTCAGGATAACCGGCCCAGTCCGCAGCGGCCATTCCCCAGAGGACAACGGCAAAACGACTGCTCGCATTCACGGCGACCAACGTCTCCTTTCCCTGAAAAAATATGACATGGGCCTCCCAGCAGTAAAAAAGATCCTCTGGCGGTCCATAGGGCGGACTGGACGCTTTTAAAAATTTCTGAAGCGGAATGGTGACGCCTATCTGCATTTGCGCACCTCATTATCTCCCTGAATCATCTTCAGCATGACCTGTACCGTAAAGTTATCTTCATCATAGTGGATTTCCATCACTCCCTTATTTTTTTCCACAATCCTTTTTACCGAGGCAATGCCCATACCCTCGCCCTCGTGCTTTGTGGAATAATACTGCTTGTCTCTGAAAATCACTGCCTTCTGATAGGTGTTCCGAATGGCCAGCACCAGCTGTCTGCCCTCCACGTCCGCCTTGATCTCAATTGTCCTGGGATTTTTTTCACGGGTGGCGCAGGCCTCCACAGCGTTCTCCACAAGATTTCCAAAGACAATACACAAATCCGTATCTTGGATATTGAGGGACTCCCGCACGTTGGCTTTTACCGTCACCACGATTCCTTCTGCACTGGCCACAGTATAATAGTTCATCAGTATCGCGTTGACCACTGGATTCTGGCAAAAGGAAATATCCTCTCCGGCTAAGTATTCCGGAGCAAGGGCCTTCATATAATTCCGCAGCCCCTCCATATCCTTATTGTCCAGAAAGCTGTCAATGGACAGCAGGTGATGCCGCCAGTCATGCCGGAGCCTGGCGTTATTTTCCACATTTTCAATCATCCGCTGATACTGGTCCTCCTGCATCCGCAGCTGGGATGAAATAAGCTTTGTCTGCTGCGCGGCCGTTATTCCCCTGTAGGTCTGAATCAGCATCAGGAGGGTCACCAGAAAGAATGTGTAGGTGGTAACAGCCCAGAGAACCGTGAATGTAATATCCACACCATTGGTTGGCACATGGGCTTTCCAGTAATCTCCAACAATTTTCACAAAGAAAATCATATAAATCAGAGCCGGAATCACCCAGATATACTTCCAAAAACTGAAATTCCCCTCAAACTCAACCACCTGCTTATACAGGCGCACCATCAAAATCCAGAGCAGTGGGATACACACGATGAGCACACCGATCACCACGAGAGCATAGACCATCGAAAACGGCAGATTCAGACTCAGGGAATTGACAATCACCTTGGCAATGGCGACAATATTGACATACAGGTTTAAAACCATCAAAACAATGAACAATATCTCAAAAAAACTGCCCTTAATAGCGATGCGGAAAATAACCACCGCTGTGATAATCCACAGCACGATCCCAAAGCTGCTGTACTTTACTAAAAACTTCCCAGAGGTTAAAAACAAAACAATGACCACGACCGTAATGGCTGTCAATAGCCCGGCTAAAACTGCCGTCACAAGATTATTGTAACGAAACCGGCTTTTGAAGGGCGTAAACAGGCAGTAGGCGAAGACAATACAACAGACGACAACCCGGAGCGTCGTGCTTATAATATCAATGAGCATACGTTCCCTCTCTTTTCCAAAATCTGATTTTTATTGTCCTCTCATCTGTCTTCATTATAATATATTTTTTTCTTCTTTTATAGCATCATTTTTGTTTTGATGTATTTTTCGATGTTAATCACTAAAAAATAAAAATCATCTCCCTTATTTTAATCTGTTGCTATATTTCCAGTAAAAACAGCCCATTCGCCGTGTCATAGCTGTATCCGGCGGACAGCAGCGTATTTCGGGAGGCATGGTTGTCTGTCTCGGGCTGGACGATTATTCTTTTAGCGTCCTTTTCCTCCGCGATACGCTCCCCCAGCAGCCGCACAGCCGCACTGGCATAGCCTTTTTTCAGATTTTCCACTTCTCCAATAAGATAATCAATGCTGTAAGTGCCCTCCACCGGAATATTCCCATGCCAGTCCTCTCCGCTTTTCCAATAGGGATAGTACTGGCAAAAGCCAATGGATCCGCGGTCTCCACAGATGATATAGTGGTGTATCCAGCTATACTCTCCCTCCCGCTCTCTCACCTCGTCAAGCCATGCCTGCGGATCAGTGAACCAGAGCTTTATATGCTCCGCACCCAGCCATTCAGTCAACAGCGGAATGTCCTGATCTGTAAATTTTTTCAGCCGAAGTGGCGTTTCTTTAGCTTTCATCAAACCGTTCTCCTTTTGTTCTTTCATCAAATTATCTTTCTGATAATCTGTCTTTTCCTTATGTTAACATTATCCTGAGCTGCTTTCAACTTCTCTTAATCCCAACACATATATAAAAAACCGCCGGACACTGATGTGCCGGCGGTAAAAAGCCTGGTTATTTTTTATTCAGTTCGCTCTGTGCCTTTTTCAAAGCGTCCAGCATCTCAACGATCTTTCCTTTTCGGCTTGGCGCGTTTAGAATACCGCTGGTGCCGCCGCTTCCATGGGCACCTTCCATGACTACCCGGTAAACATCATCACCAGTGCTGACTCCGGCAGCCTGAACGATCAGAATTGTATCGTCAATGGACTTCACTGCTTCATTTGTCGCTTTAATATAATCCTCGCTGCTCGTGCTGCCTGTCCCGATCAGGCTGGTGGGTTCGCAGATCATCATATCTGGTTTTAACTGTGCGACAGCTTTTGATTCTTCTGGTGAATCAGCGCACACGATGGTCACGATGTCGAGCGCATCGGCGCGCCTGATGATTTTGTCAAGCTGCGCGGTGGTTACAGGGTGCTCCGCATGATTTAAGACAACGGCCTGAGCGCCGGCAGCCTTAAGCCCTTCAGGTAAAATGTGGCCCATCCCCCGGCCTGGTACAATGCCGTCCATGTGCTGGGCGGTCACGACGATATGCTCTGTGGCGTCGGCGACTTTCTGAATATCCACATGCTGGGCGGTAAAGAGAATGTCCAGATCATACTCTTCAGAAAGCTGATCGCAGACCTTTGCCAGCGCCACAGATTCTTCTCCGTAAATGTATGCCTTGGGATTAACAATTAAAAAGGGCGCGCGTACTTTTCTTTTCATTTTTATTCCCCCATCACCACAATTTTACACTGACGCACCCGCGGGCGGGCACGGTCAAAATCCGCAAAATAGATATAGCCTGTTTTTCCAACGCCCAGCGCTCCGTCGTCCACGTCAAACACCTCGCTTGCGCCGATCAAAGTGGCTTTAATGTGGGCGTCACAGTTCCAGATGGCAGTCCGGTCACCGCCCGGGAGGTAGGACTCGATGTTCGGCCATTTTTCAACTTCTTCAAAATGCTTTTCACCGGGGTAGCGGTACTGGTCCCAGCTTACCTGATTTGGAATAATTTTTTCCAGAACATCATTGAGATCAGCCTGAAGATACTCATCTCCGTCCTCGGTATAATCGTGCACAAACTCTTCAAAGAAAACCGCACAGGTGGTGTGGGGTGAGATCACGCTACAGGTGCCGTTTTTAATGCCGCTTTTAGCAATGGCTTCGCGGACCTGCGGCGTAATGTTAATATAGGTTGGGGTATTTCCATGGGATTCTACGCTAATTTGTTCTTTATATACAGTCATTTTTATCCTCCAGATTGGTCTGTCAGTCAATTGTTTTAGTCTCAAAGACAGAATAGTAGTGCTCCAGGCAGTCCTGCATGCCCTTCTTTGACAATGTCTTCACATCAAGGTAGGTTTTCTGCGGGGCTTCTTCCATTGCTTTCATGGCCGCAGCCAGCAGATCCGAAAAAATATTGATCTTGGAAATACCATTCACCGCACATTTTTTGAGGTTTTCATCTCCCGAGGAAGAGCCTCCGTGCAGCACCAGCGGTGTGTCGATGGCCGCGGCAATTTCTTTTAAGCGGTCAAAATTGATTTCCGGAATGCCCTTGTACATACCATGGGCTGTCCCGATGGAGATGGCCAGCGAATCCACGCCGGTTTCCTCAACAAAGCGTCTGGCTTCCTCCACAGTGGTGTACTGTGAATCGGACTCATCGTGATTTTCATAATTCTCACCAGCACCCACATGGCCGATCTCCGCCTCAACCACAGCGCCCCGCGCGTGGGCATAGGCGATAATTTCCTTTGTTCTGCGGACATTTTCCTCAAAGGATTCCATGGATGCATCGATCATTACTGAGGTGAATCCGAGATCCACTGCCTTTTTAATGATCTCGGGATCGGTCCCATGATCCAGGTGCAGCGCAACCGGCACCTTTGCCGCTGCCGCGTATTTTTTTCCCACAAGCGCTGCATCCTCAAGGGTGATATTCTCCCCGATATGCGCCTCTGCCAGCGGCAGAATCAACGGAACATTCAGCTTTTCAGCTGTCTCCACATGCCAGCGCAGAGATTCCAGATCAATAAAATTCGGAGCTGGTATGGCGTATCCGCCTTCCCGCGCTTTTTCAAACATTTCTTTTGATGTGACTAACATTGCATCCTCCTGCTGTTATAAATTTTTCAGGTTTTGCACCCGCTCTTCCATCGCGTCATCCTGGAATACATAGCTGCCGGCAATCAGTACGTCGGCGCCAGCCTCAACCAGCCCCAGGCCGTTGCTGCCATTTACACCGCCGTCCACGCTTACCGGGACGCGGCTTCCTGTTTTCACCATGATTTCCTGAGCCTCTCGCAGCTTTTCATAAATGCTTGGGTTCAGCGGCTGCCCGCCATAGCCCGGCTCCGCGCTCATCATAATCAGCCAGTCAATATAGGGCAAAAGATAGGCAAGCCGCTCTGTGCCGTAGGTCGGCCCAATTCCGATACCCGCTTTTATTCCCCTTTTCCTTATCTCCTGGATCAGATGCAGCGGGTTGGCGCAGGCATCCAGCTGAAAGGTCACGATATCTGCTCCGCAGTCCGCGAAGATTGGAAAAAAAGTTTCCGGATGGCAGACCTCAAAATGCACGGATACAGGCAGTCCGCTGATCTTTTTTAAATCCCTGACCAGCTGGGGGCCGTAGGTCATGTTCTCCACATACACGCCGTCCATGATGTCGACGTGTATGTAGTCAATGCCGGCCGCCTCAGCCTTGATGATCTGTTCTCCAATCCTTGTCTGGTCACAGGCCAGGATTGAAGCTGATACTAATGCCATAGTATCCTCCTTTTTCTGTCAATTATCTTATTTGTGTGTGGTGACTGAGTGCATCCAGTCTTTGGCCAGTGCGTAAAATTCCTTATATTTTTCATAATAGAACATATAAGCGTCATGGCGCTGCTGGTCTGGCTCTACGGTATAGTCAACCGTCGTCATGGACTCGGCGGCAGTCTGAATATCTGGATAAACGCCGCCGGCAACAGCGCCGAGAATCGCTGATCCAAGGCATGGTCCTTCTGTTACCTTTGTAACAATAATCGGCACATTGCAGACATCCGCGTGGGTCTGGAGCCAGAACCGGCTCTTGACCGCGCCGCCGGAAACCACAATGCCGTCCGGTGAAAAGCCTGCCTGACGGAAGGAATCAATGATGGTTTCCGTACCGTAGCAAATGCTCTCAATGACCGCGCGGTACATATGCGCTGGTGTGTGTCCCAGAGACAGTCCGTAAAACATACCGCGGACATCCGGATCAACATACGGTGTGCGGTTCCCCTGGAAGAAATCCAACGCGATAATACCATCCGCGCCAATGGGCAGAGCTTCCGCCTCACGGTTCAGAATATCATAAACGCTGCACCCTTCCTCGGCAGCCTGTATCTTCAGATTGCCGCAGAGCTGCTCCTTAAGCCAGTTGACAATGGAACCCGTCGATGTCTGTCCCCCTTCAACCATCTGCAGCCCCTTGACGATGGCGTCCGGATAGGAGCCCCAGACACCCTTGCTGTGGATGGCTTCCTTCACCTGGGCAATGTGCAGGTGCGACGAGCCTGTGATGAGCGTAAGCTTTCCAGGCTGAACTGCATTGAGGCCGATGACACCGACGAAGGCATCCGCGCCGCCTTCTCCCACCGGAATGCCAGCCACCAGGCCAAGCTCCTCGGCTGCGGCGGCAGTCAGCCCGCCGACTAGATCACCCATTGCGAGAACACGCGGCGGCAGTTTTTCCACCAGATCCTCCAGTCCAATCGTGCTGTAAAAATCAACCGGATAGCCGCCCTCCTCCGAATTGTAATACCAACGGCTGGAAGCACAGTTGATACTGGCGGTATACTCGCCTGTTAAACGGTAGGTGAGCCAGTCTGTACATTCATAGAAGCGCGTAGCTTTGTGGTACAGCTCCAGCTCGTTTTCCTTCAGCCAGAGGGCTTTTGCCGGCAGGCACTCTGCCGAAACCATGCCGTATCCATTGTATTTCAGCGCATCATGACCGGTTTCGTACATACGCTTCGCCTGCTCTGAAGCACGGATATCCATCCACATAATCGCAGGCCTTAAGGGCACCATATCATCTCCCGACAGCAGCACCGTACAGCAGGTGGTGTCCACGCTCATCCCCTTGATACAGGATGGATCAATGCCGCTCTCCTCGATGGCCTTGCGTGATGCCTTACAGATTGCTGCCCACCATTCGTCCGGGTTCTGCTCCGCACGCCCGGATGCCGGCGTATACAGCGGATAAGGCTCCTCACAGAATACAATCGGCGTCCCCTTTAAATCAAAGATACCTACACGCGCACCACCGGTACCCATATCAATCCCTAATACGCAATCCAACTGTTTCATTGTATTACCCCCTTAAATTTTTGTACAATCAGGATTGTATTCTCCCCCATGAGATACATTCGTTCCTAATTGTAACTTTTGATACCAACATCATACAACAATAACATATGTGTGTCAATATTTTTTTGTTTTTTAAACCGAAACCTTTATATTTCTTGACTTTTTAACAATGCTTAACGTATAATCAAACTAGATTTAGTAACAAATGTGCCTCTGTTATGATAGAGCCCTAAGCCACTGAGAAAAGGAAGACAAAAATGAATAAAATCGAATCATCAGATTCCATGTTTAATAAAATGATCCTCATCGCAAATCTGTACTATAAAGAAAAATTGTCACAGCAGGAAATTGCAAAAAAACTGAATATTTCAAGGCCGTGGGTTTCAAAACTCCTCGCCCGCGCAGAGGAAAGCGGTATTGTAAAAATTGAAGTCATGACGCCCTTTACCGAAAACGCAGCCCTGGAAAGCGCGCTCATGCACAAGTATTACATCAAGCATGTCGGCGTCATCAAAAGCGAGAATACCACCAGAGACGACCTGGCCCTCGCCGCCGCCAACTATTTTATTTCAGAGCTGCGGCCAGAAGACGTCGTTGGCGTCGGCTGGGGCACCAGCGTCTCAAGGCTCATCTCCGCCACCGAGTCCCTGTGTTTTCCAAAGGTAAAGGTTGTTCCTCTGGCCGGCAGCTTTGGCAATAGCATGGACCTTTTCCCCAACCTGAGCAGCATCCGCCTGGCCAAGACCATCAACGGCGTCGCTGAAGTTATCCACGCTCCAGCTGTGTGCAGCTCGCAGGAGGAATACGAAGCCCTGATGAACAACAGCCAGACGCAAAAGCTCCTGTACATGGGAGAGCACGCCGATATCCTGCTTCTGGGCATGGGTACCTTTGAAATTTCTTCCCAGCCGCAGTTCGGAATTTTTAAACCCGGCGACATCGCTGAGCTGAAGGCCAGACAGGTCATGGGCGATATTGCCCTTCAATACCTCGATGTCAACGGAAACCCCATTGATACAGATTTCACTAGAAGGCTGATCCGGGCAAATATTTTCAAGGCCAGCGCCAACGCGCGGACCAGCATTGGCATTGCCGAGGGCGTTTATAAAAAGGATATTATCCACGCCGTGCTCTCATTAAAGCTGGTGAACGCGCTGTTTACCGATGAGGAGACTGCGCTGGCGCTGTTGGGGATATGAAAAAGGATATGAAAAAAAGCAGGCGTTTCTCTGGGAAACGCCTGCTTTTTTAAATATTATTCTAAATCCAGACTGTCCAATGGCCAGCGTACAGAATAATCATAATGCTCTGCCTTTTGTGACTTTCCAAAGTCATCATTATAAAAAACTTCTATCGTATCCGGCGGCTCCTGTCCATCCTTTACCAGCAGAATAAAATAAAATGTCTGCTCCGCATCTTTTTCCATTTTATTGACCAGATCACTCTCTTCCGTATTTGAGAATAAAAGCTTTCCTTTATATTCTATATTACCACGCGTGCCGCGCACAAGGATATTATCTGTATCGAACGCCATTGAGCCCTCGTTTTCAGCCTTTCCCGTCACCACAAAGTACGTATACCCTTCCTGTTCCTCATAATAGTTATAGTATCCATTCGGGTTCGCGGGCTTTACCTCCTTAAGCTTCTCAGCTTTATCCGCCGTAAAGGTAATTGCGTTCATCTGCAGTTTCATGCCCGACCCTGCCTTTGATTCATGATCCGCTGTCACTTTCATACCACAGCCTCCCACCAGCATGAGTACGAGCAAGAACAAACACAAACACAATAATTTTTTCATCGCTTTATTTCACCTCTAAATCAGCTTCAATGGCGCCTCCGTTATATAAGTGCTCCGTATCCTTTAAATCCGCAGCCTCTATCTTGATAACAATAGGATATGACCCTTTTTCCAGTTTCTTCACAGACTTAAAGCCCACCACAGCCGTGCCGGGTTTGATAAGCCCTGTCCTGTAAAGCTCCTCCCCATTCTCCTTGAGTGTAATGATATATTTAAAGTAACACTCATTTCCATCAGGGTTTAAAAGCGCCGCATCCACAGTTTGGGTTGCCTCGTTCATTTCCAGCACATCATACCCCGGCAGCAGAATCGAGTCAGGGTCTGTATTTTTTACCTGGCCTGGTAATTGATACGCAATGGCGTTTTTATCCAGAGACGGCCCCCTGTTCCAGAACGCGAAGGTAATTCCCCCAACCAGCAGCACAAGCAAAAGCCCGATGACAAGAGCCAGCTTCAGGGGGTTCTTTTTTCGAATCCTCACAAATCCCACTTTGCCCGTTGGCGAAGCGGCTGCCATGTAGCCGAGAACTTTATCAAAAAAAGACAAACGCCCGCTATAAGGATACAGCCGCATGGTTTTTGTGCTGCCCTTCTGCTGCATACATATCCGCTCCGTGGCCTCACTGCCGCTTTTTCCTGTGACGTCACCAAAAATGACACGCTTCTTCTCCATCCCTTTCTCAAGGAATACTTTATGCGGCAGATAATTCCAGACGCCGCCGTCCTGGGATTTCAGCGTACTGGACATACCTTTTATTTTTTTATACTCATATTCCATAGACCTCTCCTTTTTCCTACTCCGCTACTTCTAAACGCGTGTCAATATTCCCGGCATTATACTCAATATTCACATCCTTTAGGTCCCGCGTTCTGACAATGACCTCAACGGGATACTCCCCGGCACTCAGGGCACGGTTTAAATCAAACTCCATAACCGCCTTTCCCGGGGGGATCAGGCCAGAGCGGTACAGCTCCTCACCCGTATCCGCCAGCTTAATGCTGTAGGTAAAGTAACATTCATTCCCATCTGGATTGATAAGCGCCTCCTTCACATGGGGATCTCCCGCTTGAGCCTTCAGCGCATCCAGCCCCGGCAGCAGGATGGACTCACTGTCGGTATTCTTCACACCATCAATATGATAGGAAACCGCCGTCTTGTCCAATCCCGGCACTTCATCCTGTCTGGCGAACCAGATGCCCGCCACAAAGACCGTAATACAGACAAGCACCGCTAACACAATAAATAACAGTTTGTACCACGCCCGACCGATGATGCGGACAAAGCCCTCTTCCCCAGCCTCATCTACCACGGGCACATATCCGACCACGGTTTTAAGCCAGGAGCGCCTTGTTCTATACGGACTCAGGCAAGCCCGGCTCCCTTGGGCCTCCAGCAGGTCTCCTGCTGTCCGGCCATTTTCTTGATCCAGATCAAAAAAAATCTTAAAGCCCCCATTGGGGAACAGCGCCTGCAGCTCCTTCTCACTGATATAAGGCCATACAGCGCCGCTTTTATCCTTATACTCACGCCCTGCGGCAGAGCCGGAACACGCTTGATACCTGATAAGTCATTCCTCCCTTACCCTAACTTGAAAAGAGAGCCAGCCGTATGAAAGGACTGACTCCATGGTGTTCTAAGTGTTTAATTAGATGCCGCCTGTGCTGTCATCTGTGAAAGTGAAGCCCACATTAGCATTGAACGTGCCTTCTGCCTTATCGCTAGTCTTTAAGAATGCCGTCGCTGTGCCTGTAGTACCGCCTTGTTTTAAATCCGCAATTTTCTTGTTCGCGGTGGTTAATTCAGTGCTGCCAACAGCCATACCCAGAGCCGCATTTCCGGTTGCTCCGCTGCCCGCAGTCATAGGGATACCGGTCGTGCTGTCGTAGGTGTCAATGGTCACGGCAACTGTCCTTGCTCCTGTATAAGGATTCTCACCAGTATCACCGGAATTTTTATTCAACAACTTAAAATCCAGTGATACACCATTTGCAATGGTGTCATTATAGTCGGATACCGTAACTGTTTTCGGATAGGAAACCAGCCAGTCAGCCTTATCCGTCGTTGCCGAATTAGCTTTATACGTAACGTTGATTCCTCCGGTTGCGCTTTCTGCGGCGAAAACTGGTAACGCCACGGTGCTGAGCATTGCGGTTAAAGCGATAACACCCGCAATCTTTTTCATTGTACACTTCATTGTGCTTTCCTCCTTTTTATTTTAAATATAATCAACATCAGTGTGTCTCCTGCTGATGCAATTACCAATATCGTGAGCAGGTTTGACAAACCGGTATTGCCTGTAGCAGGCGCGGTTACCCGGTTTCCATCTCCTTTTGAGACTTCCTGCGCCGGCGTTTTTTTCTCCGCCGTATAATGAATTACCATATTGCCTTGATGGACATCCTCTTCCGCGAAAACGGGACCGCAAAAGCACGTCATAAGCAATACTAGCAAGAAAATATAAAATATTTTTTTCACTTTTCCGCACCTCCTTATGGCCTTGGGGAGACATAGAAGAGCGGCGTCTCCCCAGCCGCCAAACTGGAGCCTGCGTTGAAGGTTCCCTTGTAAACCTCATTTCCACTCTGTGATACCGTATTAAACCAAAGCTTTTCAGTCTGGACAGCGCCAGGAGCGGTTGACGAACCAAGCAGAGCCACGCTCACATACCGGCTGTCCGCCGTGGTGCTGTTCTGCAGCGGATTTCCATTTTTGTCACACGCTGTAACCTCAACTGTCTTACCGGGGTCATTCACAGACGTCAGGTCAAAGGATTTTAACACATCCACATTTATGGCTTTATCATTGCCATAAACCTGCTGGTACGAAACCGTCACGCCTGAGCCGGCATGTTTCTGATCCGGGTCGTTCAGGTTTGAGTTGTTTTCTGTCAGGACAATATTCATCGGGATGGAAACAAAATATTCCGGCGCAATGTCCTTCCATACCGCGGTTAAGCGGATACTTTTATTATTGGCGTCTGGGCCAGAGGAGAACGAATACACCGTTGGGGTTTGTTCTTCTGAAAGCTCCAGACCCTGCTTCTGGTTCCATTGACCGCTGTCATCAAGCTCCTCCACAGTCCAGTGGTCAAAGGCCTTACCCGCCGGATACTGGTCCGCAGTTGGGAATTTTATGATTGCCTTATTGCTGCCGTCATAGGTCCGGTAGACCTTTGTATCGCTGATACCTTCAAACGGCGCATTATTGTCATTTTGGTAAAGGACCTCCAGCCCCCGGTCATACTTTACCGATGCCATTTCCTCACCCGGCTGGGTGATTTCATGCTTGATGTCCGATGTCTGAGCATTATGGTAGTACGTATAATGATCCGCCGGATTGTCATAGGTTTCCGCGAAGTTAGTAAAGGTGATATGGGAACCGGCAATAACATCCACCGCTTTCGTGTCAAAGGCTGTTGTGTTATACTGTGCAGCGGTAGTACCCGCGGCGTTCACATCCTGCAGATACTTGTTCACTTTGCCGGTTAACATTTCGCCCTCGCTGCTTGTTCCATCCTTATAGATCGGGATGATTTTTATCTTAAGGTTTCCGGAATACATCAGCAAATTTAAGCGTTCCTGTTCTTCTGGGCTTAACGTCTTGTTGTTATTCCAGGAGTCCAGTAAGACGGCCGCATCCCGGCGGAAATAATCCGAAAGACTGATAACATCGCCTGGTCTGAAATATACCGTATTATCGAGCGACTTCGCCAAAACCAGTTTATAGTCCGGAGGTAATAATTCATTATCTGGCGCTGTGATTTCTCCGGTAAACCCGACAAAGGTTTTGCCCGCCTCTTTTGGCGCTTGGTAATCCGGGTTGAATATGATTTTATCATTCTCCAGCAGGTCAAAGGTTGTTCCGTTACTTCCCAACTCCACAATATTGTTTGGTGCTGCTCCGTTATTTGTTACATCTACAGTGATCTTATCTGTCTTCACATCAATGGCGCGCAGATCATGGCGGCCTGTTAAACTGCCAACCGGCATGAACATTGTATATTGGAATGAGCTGACATCTTTTCGATTCTGATTTGGATTAAACCAGGAATATCCCCCCAATGGAAGACTGTCATTATGATTGCCCTTCTTTTTTTCAATTTCAATCGGTACATTTGTCATAATCGGCGTCGGATCCGCTCCGTAACTTTCTATTCTGGGGTTTGTATACCCCCATTTTGGCGTAATTCCAAATTTAAAAAACGCGTCCATATCACCTGCCCACGGCACCTTATTGCCGTCCGGCATATTTTTATTAAACACCGCCAGCTTATCTAAAAATATACCGCCAGCTTCAATGCTCTTTGGGCTGATTTTACCGCCTTCCCCGCCATCTCCATTGCTTTCCGTTGCATCAGAGTCCACATAGTAAGAATCATGCAGTCCATTTACTGAATCAAGCGAAATATTTTCGAGGTTACGGAAGTAATGCGGCCCCTGCACACTGCTCGATGATTGGGTTTTCAGATAAAAGCTGTTTTTCATATTTTCGATCTTCACATGTACTTTATAACTAGGATATGAAATTGTTGGATTAAATCCCGTCTTTAGAGGCTTAGTGGTAACTACAGATTCCTCAACGGTTATTGTGATTTTCGCCCCATTGGCTGCCGTATATGGTTCTGGTGTTATGGGTGGAAAGCCACTCGGGTCATCTGGATCCACCTTCCAGCCCGGATCCCAAAGCTGAATCGTTTCGGTAATCGGAGCGCCAGTAGAATAATCTTCGCCATTTGGAAAATAGCAGAGATTCAACGTCGGCGCAGGCCACATAAAGTAAACCCCCTGCCCTGTCTTATAACGGCCGCTCACGTATTCAAAATCTAATGCCTGGTCACTGTTAAACGTACCAGTGGCTATATTTTTCGTGACATCTGCTTTTACGGCGACTGGCGTTGAATCACCTCCAAGAACCTTCATATTCAACTCAAATCCATCGGCGTCGTTATTGTATGCCCCGTAGCGGGCGTCTCCTGCTGTATAATTCCCGGCTGCATCCGTTACTGCCCATGTGGTTTTACCTATATCGTCATATCTCTGTAAGCTGGAGCTTCCGTCATAGAGGCCATATGTCAGGCTGCCGGTGTCCTTATCTCCCACAACGGTCATGGTCACTGGCTGGTCCGGATAGTTGAAAGCATAGGTGACGGTCCGCTCCTTGGGGTTACTGCTCACCTCTGGTTTCAGCGCCGGATCGTTAAAATTAAAGTTGATGCCAACCGCGTCTTTTCCTGACGGTGGATTCTTTACATAGTACCCCACAGGATAGGTTAGCTGCACTTTTACCGATGCCGTTGAGTTAGCGTAATAATTTCCATCCTTGTCTGTTTTTATACCGCTGAGAACATCGACGCTAAAGCCTTCAGTTTTTTTATCGTTCACAAGGGTTACAGCGTATTCCTGGGTGTCCAGAATATACACAAAGGCCACCTTTGAACCTGCTGGCGCCTCGTAAGCCACATCAAAATCATGGGCTGGCTCTCCTTCTTTCGCTACCGCGTAATAAAATATCCCATCAAGTTCATCGTAATAGCTGATGGGATAGGTTTTCACCGTTGCGCCATCCGTAATCTGGATTTCCGCGTGGTCAAACTTATAGGGGCGCTGCTCCCACGTCTGATTCAGGATTCCCTTAATATCTCCTCCAGCAAAGGAATACATTCCCCTTGGATTTGTTTCCCCTTTAATATACATGGGAATATCAATTGAGGCTGCCGCTCTCCCCTGCTTTGCCTTCAGATCCATGACCATTATCTGCTTTTGCGGCGGCAGCAGGTTCTCTACGCTTACTGAAATTTTCTCTTGCTTTTTTCCGGTTTCGGATGCGTAATTCACTTTGAAATCATACACACCGTTTTCCGTTACATGATAGGACACCTTATCCGGATTAAATGTTTCCCCATCCGGGCCGATAATTTCTTTTATCTCTCCTGTGGAAGTTTCTTTCGACAACCGGCCTACGATGTCCGCCTCTGTAGCGTCTTCGCTCTTCTCCACATTAAATTCGTATCCGCTGCTCTGTGTATCCGCCGCTATAATCGATGTTGGTGAAATTAATGTAAATACTGCAAGAGACAGCATTACAAACACGACACACAAAAAAATCATTTTATGGTTTTCCAGCTTATTTTGCAATATTCTCATCTTCCTCTCTAAAGAATCTCCCTTCTCCCTCCGAAGTATGCTGTAATTAATACAATAACTATAAGAAGGTTTCTGGCATAAATCCAACAATAGCGGCAACTAGAGAACTAAAATAAAAGATGTAAATACTGGCATTTGTCCAAATAATATAAAAAAGATGCTGAGTTTTATAAAAAAATCAGCGAAATTTTAAACGCCATTCCTTTT